>Ga0157369_10000045_pt1 | contig 174811 bp, 149 predicted proteins | sample C25metaG_FD_113461 | JGI IMG/M metagenome (GOLD analysis project Ga0157369, IMG submission 113461) | Corn rhizosphere microbial communities from Kellogg Biological Station, Michigan, USA - C2-5 metaG | ecosystem: Host-associated > Plants > Roots > Rhizosphere > Soil | place: USA: Michigan... | reverse complement strand
TTTGATGTATTTTAATTAATTATAAACGTTTAGATTTCAATTATTCATTTAATCAATATATGAAAATGCAGTCGTTAAATCATTCAATCGTTAAATTTGATAAACGTTCAAAAGCATTAACGAATGATGGCTGTAAATTAAAAGGATTAACTAGACTTCTAGCACAAACTTTCTATCCTTCATATTCATATTATAAAGCAATTAATAAGGTAAAATCCAACCATGTTTCTAAAACTAAAAAAAGAGTGAAAGGTAGCATGAGAGTAGGACGTGGATTTGATCGAAAAATTACTGAAACTGTTAAATTACAATTACAATATAATTTAGATTATGCATGTTTTTGGAATTCAAAAATAGCTTTAAAACAATCGAAACTCATTAAAATTGAAAGCCATAAAAAATTATTGTTGAGTATTGCAAAACGAAGAAATCCATATGTTCAACGATTTTGGAAATTAATGAATAAATTAAAATGGAAACCAAAATACACTCAAGTTCCCGTTAGGCATGATATATTAAAAATAGGAACAATGGTTGATGTTGTATGTAGAGATGAAAATGTAAGTTTTTAAACTCACGCACTTGCCGTCTCGGACTTAAGACGCATCGCTGACTCTAAGAGATATTTTTTCTTAAGACCGAAATCCCAACGGCTATAAAAAATAATATCTGCATTTTTCATTTTTTTTCAAAAAGTGGTCATACGAATCATACGCATCATACGAATCATACGTTTTTTTGGGGGTGATGCAGCTTTTTACGTTTTATGGTGGGGCTAAGAGATATTTTTTCGGGTCGGGTCGGGTCAACGGATATTTTTATACCCGGTCCGACTTGCAGCACTTGGCCGGGCGAAAAATAATATCTGCGTTTTTCATTTTTTTCCAAAAAGTGGCTATACGAATCATACGAATCATACGAATCATACGTAAAATCCTGCATCGACCCCCAATTTACGTATGACATTGGGATTAACAGATATTTATCAAAGATATTTTTTATACGCATTTGATGACTTTTTTGTTTGTTTTGCAGGGTTTATTGAAATGTTTAGAATTAAAGACTGGATTTGAAAATTATTATAATTGTTCATCTGGTAAAATGAGTTCTCCATTTCAAAACCAATTTAATAGTCCATATAATCAACATCAATTACAATTAGCAGCAACAACAGCAATGTACAAGATGACACATAAACATCATTCATTAAGTCAATCAATAATATTACGATTTCATTCAAATGGAATTCAAGTAATACCATTAGAAACATGGACACAACAAACAAATGGCCTATTTACTTCAATTCATAATTATTTAATAAAACATAGAAAAAAACGATGATAAATTCAAGAGTGTATTATAGTGAATTCAATTTCATTTTAAAATAACTGTCTTTTGATGCATCAATGAACACAATTTAAATCATTGAAGTATTTTCATCTGTTTGTATTGATTTGATATACTAGAACATTAGATGTGTGTGTTTGTTTTTTCAAATCATAATAAACAAAAGTATTTAAGTTTAGTTAGTAAATTTTAAATTAATTATTAAATTTTATCAACATGACTGAAATGGAACGAACTGGTGGGCAGCGGGTTAATCCGCCTGTCTTTAATGAACGTCAAGACTTTCGTCCTGGACCATTTATGACATCGAGTAATCAATCAGGTCCATATTTTGATCGTGAAACTGGCAAACAATTAACATTACGAAATTTAGTCGATGCATTAAAACCATTTTTTGGACAAGGCAATCGTGAAATTGCACAAAGTCCATATGCAGATTATCCTGTTGAAAATAAAGATTTACCAGATGCATTCATTGGTTCAAATTCGTATATGCGTCAAATCGTTATAACAATGATCACACAATCAGATTTATTTGCTGTGAGGTATATGTTTCCATGGCAAAAACATGAAGGTTCAATGGAAGTAAATTGGACACTTGTAGAATTTGATGATCATATGTTAAACCGTCGACCAGAAGAAGGTGTATCACGATTAATAACACAGAGATCACAACAATATTCTGCAAATTTAGTTTGTCATGGTATTGCATTACGTCTGGAACATGGGTTTTTTATGACCCCACAAGGTAGAGAGAATTGGGCAATGCACATGAAACAAATTGGAAATGCAGTCAACGAAACAGCTTCATATGGTGCTGTTGTTGCCGCTTTTACAACAGTGGAATACGAAGATCCAAATGAAAAATGGCGTGATGATACATCACGATCCATAACAGATTTAGAAACCATGTTCCGTGATGAATTAAGTCAATGGGCAGCATTACAAAAAATTGAAGGTGGATTAGGAATGATTGTTTCAAAAGCAAAAGCTATTATGAATAATCGTGGTGTTGGTCCGGGAAATGTATGGTACTGGCCAGAACGCACAAGATGGTTTGCTGAAGGCACAGCACAAGAATCTTATTTTATATTAAGTGGACGTAAAAGTGGCGAAGAACGTGATGTAATGGCTGCTGAAATGGGCCGTGATGTTTATTCAGAATCACGTGGTTTCAGACGAAGTTCATATGAAGCAAGACATGATCCAGCATTTAGGGAGCAAACAATTGGTACGTTCTTTCAAATGGATGATATTGGAATTCGTAATGTACCACCAGAAGAATATCGTACGATAATGATGGATCGTTTGATTTATAATGAAAATAAAGATGCGTATGAAGTGGTGAGTTTTTCAGAATTGATGGGATATACTGGATTAGTTGAAGATTGGCATGATGAAACCAAAGGGTATCCATTATCGCATATCGGTCAAACTTTTTTCAGTAAATATTCAAATTGTTACGAATATATTAAAGATGCCGATACAAATGATTATTGTATCGATTCACTATTGGCTAAATCAGCGGATGTTCATCTAGATTTTGTTACATCCTTAGTCGGATCACAATTGGCTAATTTAAGTATTGGCAATTATACAACAGCTGGTTTAACTCAAACAGCAACAGAAACACATACTGTCGATGACACACGGAATCAAAGACCTATCAGAGGACATTTTGCTACTAAAAATGGAAACTATCAATCACATAGTGGAAATCATCTTCATAATAGACATCAAGGTCGTACAAATGCTGAATATTCATCACAACGACAAGATTATGATCAAATTGTCGAAGCAATTGAAAAAACAAATTGGGATTCAAGAGGTAAAAATGAAGCGCGTTCATTTGCTAACTTCTTAAAATCATTACCATCTATGCAAACACCACTATTATCAAATTATCATCGTTTAATTAATAAATATTCAAACAATCGGTTAATGTCATCAACACAATTGAATTTTGAATTGATGGCTAAATATTTATTTGATTGGGATAAAACTGCATCTGTTTCTAAATTGTCTCAAAATGATTATGAAATGACAAAACTTGAACTGGGTTATCATAAATTAAAAGATGAAACATTATCAGCGGGTGGTGATCAAGAACGATTAAGAAGTATTAGTGAACGTGCACTCGAATTAGATCGTCAAAGTCCATCATGGTTACCAGTTGAAAATCGTCGTAAAAATATTCAAATTGTTGTATCACCATCTACTGGTAGTGAAGCATTATTACCAATTCATTTTCAGTCATTAAGCTTTACTATTTCATCAACAAATCTAATAGTGTTTGCAATGAATGATGACACTGTGAATTCATTATATGAACGTAGAGGTCAAATATTAATTGATCAATCAAATGTGAATCCAAATGATCCAATTCAATCTGAAATTTTAAGATATGCATTATTGCAATATAATGTAACATTGAGTGCAATTTATTATGTTGTATTACAATATGTTGATCTTTTACATCGTTCAAATGCAGTTCAAGATCAACCAAGACGTTCATTATCTGGTAATATATTAAAATTATTAGTATCACAAGATCCATTAGCTGGTCAATCATCAACAATGAAAGAAGCAGCATTGATTGCATCTAAATTTCAAATTATTAAAACACAAATATTTTTACAAAATGTAGTTAAGCCAATTCAAAGTTTATTTACAGAATATTATCAAAATCGTAATGAAATTTCAACTGAGGCATTAGAATCACATGTGGATGATATTATTGATTCAATTCAATCACAAGATGATATGTTACAATCAGTTCCTCAAGAAGATGATGATGAAGAAGAAGAATCAAATAATTCATATGAATCACGTCAACGTAAGACTGTCGGTGCTTTGATGACATCAAGACACAACCTGGATAAAAAATTACAAAAAAGTGTAATTCAAAAGTATCCAGATAAAAAAGATGTAAATTATGATGAATTAGAACGGAAAGCAACTGAAAAAATTAATGCATTAGAAAATGAAATAATACCACAACAAAAATCACGTGAATCATTTACAAATTCATTTAAAATTTATTCAAGTTTATATAGTCAAATTTGGATTGCAATTGATGAATTAGGAATTCCAGGTCAACCAAATTTACAGAATGATCAAAAAGAAAATGTTTTTAAATCAATTGTATCATGGTCTCAAACGCTGTATTCAGATTCAAAACATAGATTTGGAAATGCTGCATTAATAACACGTACATATCTTCATCTTGTATTGGATTCATTAATTCATAAAAAATTACCAAAAGAACCTGGTACAAATCCAGCTGTTGATTTTCCATTGTTTCCAATTGCTACACAAACTCCAGTTGGAATTCAATCTAGAAAAGTTCTTACATTTTTACAAGCAGTACTAAAAGAACGTGAAAAATCATTATATGATTCTGCTAAAACAATAATCGAACGAAATCCAAAGGCAAGTGAATTAACTTATGCTGCACAGACAAACTGGAGTACAGATGGAGCTATTCCACCTGATACGGAAGATTTAACAGAATTACGAATGATTGCAACTGCGTTGTTTGCACCATTAGTTGATGTTGATTTTGCAAATGCTGTTGCTATTTATTGGTATGAACAAACTCAAGTCGGTGCACCACCAGCGGGAGACACAAGGACTTATACACAAAAAGTTACAGAAATTCTTGGAATTTCAGATCCAGCTAGAAGTGAAAAAATTGCTGCTTATTATGCTGGTATAATTGAAACAAACGTTGGAAATGAAAACACATTGTTTACAGGGGTGGCAGGACCAGATCCAGCCCAACTTCAACAAGCTGCACGAGCTCTAGCCGCTCCAGCTCCAAAAATTCCGCATAATCCCGTGACAAAAGCTGCGTATATCAAAGCATTGCAAGTTAGTCACCCAGGAGTTTATACTATATCACAAGCACAACAAGCACAACAACAAACGGCCGCTGTAAAATTAACTAAATTACAAATAGAAAATATATTAAGAAATATGCCAATTGATGGGAAAATTATCAAATGGTGTTTACGCAGTAATGTATATTTCCCACTTCAATTAATATGTTTCAGACCACATCAACGTTATATGATGGGATCAGGAGTTCATATGCATGGTGGTGGTGTTACTGGTCAAACATTATACGGTTTTGTTGATTTTCAATTAACGGATAATGTTGTTCAAAAAATGCATTATGGTCATTATACGCAATACATGAAAACTCTTATTAAAAGTCGAAAACATCTTTTATTATTGCATAATATATTATGTGTTGATTATTTGGGTGGAAATGGTTCAAGACCATGGAATCCATTAGACGAAGATGATATTAATGCATATGTAACAAATGAATTAAATAATGATATGTTTGTTATACCTGAAAAAGCAAATTGGAAATGTCCAGGTTCAGTATTAGATACTACAGGTAGATTCCATCCTGATATGGGTGTTTCACATATAGCAGCACAACAAGCACAATACACACTTTCACGATTAATGTGTAGTATATGGATGTGGAAAAATACAAAAGCACTTCGTGATCTTCCATATAATTCACAATTACATTTGGGTAGATTTAATACACTATGTTTCCAAGCTTTTAATCGATATTATAATCATTCAACTAAAACATTAAGTTCTGAAATTAGTGAAAAGGGACATTGGCAAAACTGTGTTTATGAAGGATGTGGTAAAGTTCGTAGAGGGTGGGCTAAACAATTTACTACACCCAAACAGGATATTAATCGTGGTCTGCTTCAATTAACTATTTAGTTTGATTTTTAGTTTTTAGTTTAGTTTGTAATTAGTAAAAGTTTCATTGTTTCTCTGTTATAATTAAAAAAAGCATGCAGACCAAAAACAAAATATTTTATGAATTAAGAATTATATTAATTTAATTAAATTTAAGTAATCAATTAAAACTTTATCGAATCAACTTTTAGAAAAACAACAAAATATCTTTGATTTTTGACAGAACGGGACTTTTTAGTCAAGTTTAATAAAAATGAGTCGTCGAAATCGTCCCATTCGTAATTTACGCCAAATGAATCAATCAGTTAATTCTAATCAAGCGGTGGCTGATAGTTCAACTGAATCAGTACCATCTGTTGTTTATTTTGATCGAGTACGTGATTCCGTGCATGACGATATTGAGCGACGACGAATTGCAAATGATCCATATGAACAAGCATTAGCAAGATCACGACGTGCACGTTTAAGAGTTAATCGTCCAATACGTACAGTGAGTCCAGATCCATATGAACAAAAGGAACAATTATCTCCGACTTCCCTTAATTCAAGCAGTCCACACGTTCCATTTCGTCAGAGTAATCGTCGTAGAAACATTCATTTTATAAATGATGACATCCCATTATTAGAACCTGATACTTCACCTGATCCGATAATTATAAATGCTCAACAACGTCCACAAAGACCACCATCGGTAATACACATTGCTGAATCATCTACAGAAACACCATCTCCAATTTCACTACCACCAATTGTTTCTAATCAACCACAATATTTAAATCAATCAGAACAACAATTACTGAATCGTATTATTCCAACAGCTCCACTTCGTAGAAGTAGTTTAAGAACTGTTAGTTTACGACAACGTTTAGCACAAAATCCACGACGAGGATCACGTATATTACCTCAATTTATTAATGAAGCATTACAACAAGAACCATATTGGCATTGTATTAAATGTGGTCATAAAAATTTTAAAACTCAGACAAGTAATTGTGTAGAATGCGGACTTGAGGATATAGATGATTCACGTTTAGTAAGACCATTTAAATTAATTAATCGTCCTAATCAAACAGATCCAGATAGATTTGCATTATTTGAAGTTTCATGGAAAGCTGATTTTACAGGAGAAATAAACTATCAAGATTTAATAGCATTTGAATGGCCAAGTGTTGAAAAAAAGAATTTAAGAGCAGATGAATTTAGTGAAGTAAGAGGAAATCAACATTATTCTGGATTAGCTCAAATTCCTTATATTAATAAATCAATAAGTGCTTATTTAGGTGAAGATGTTACTGTTCTTGATATTACATTTAAACGTGATTTTAATACCTATGAACAGATCAAAGGCTTAAAAACAGTATTAATTGATTTTGAAGTTCATAGTGATGCTGGTCAGAGTGGACCAATATCATTAGAATAAAGTTTTAACTTTAAAAAATGAACGAATGGGAAATATTTTCTAATCGTTTTAATATTTTAATTGAATGTATTGAATCTTTTGCTCAATGTGCACATGTTTATAAATTATCAACTGAAGAAGCTCGTGCAAATTATTTAGTTGCTGAATTGTGTCTTATTCAATATTTATTTAAGAAAAATGTGCCATTTGCGGTACATCAAATGAAACAATTAACTGAAAATCATATTAAATATGCATTGACATTACCAAATTATATTCATGGAAGATGTATTGAATTATTACCAGATATGTTATGGCTTAAGAATAAAATAGTTGAACTGTATAAAAGTTTATCTGTAATACTTGATACTAAAATTGATATACACAAATTAAACATGTCAATGTTGTAAATAAAAATCCAAATTTTACAACTCTGATCTTATTAACGACAAATTTGTTTCATTATTTTAATAAATTATAATTGAATTTGTTTTACTAATGCAAAGTAATTCAAATATCACTCATTTAAACATTGTTAGATTTTTTTGGTATCAACATTGTTTTTAGAAAAAATGTATAATTCATTTGCAAAAATTTTGTTTTTAATAATTTTCTTTTTAAATTTCATTCAAAATGATGCACAATCTGTATGTGATAGTTCTGGTAATCTAGATACTGTTGTACCAGAATTAGCTATGGAATTAAGATTTGATAATGATTTGATTGATTCAGCGAAAGATAGTAATACTTATGAAACAGTTGCATTATATTGGCAAACTGGACGAGCCATCTTCGAGAAATACTTTACAGATCAAAAAATACATTTAAAATTAATTGATACAGCAGTTCGTTCAACAGCTGATAATTACTTGACTGTCAGTGCATCATATTCGAAATACATTTGGGTTTATATTGAAAATGATGATCCAAATCCATATGGTGGTTATGGTTGTGGTCATTTAATTAGTGGTAGTGATAATAGCAATCCAAATGGTTTCCATGAACTTGTGTTAACTGAAGATGGTTTGATTATCAGTCATGGTGCATTTGGTGGTATTTATAATCCATTGCCAGTTGCTAAATTTGGTTTTAGTGAATTTGTTGTACCGCAACAAGAATGGATTCAAATTGGTGTTGTTTATGATCATCCGAATCGTTTATTTTCATTTTACTTAAATGGTGAATTAATTGCACAACAACATGCATTGTATGATTCAACATGGAAAGGTTCAAATTATAATACAATTGAAATTGGTGATTATGGAGTTGACAGTGGTGGTTCATACCGTCCAATTCGTAATACTGGCATTAAGTATGCACGTTTGTATAGGGGTATATTATCACCTGATGATATTTCTGCGATTTATCAACAAGATGTAATGGACTTCTTGGGAGAACAAACAAATAACGAAGTTTCATCTACCGGGACAAATATGATAGAAACTTCAACGGGAATGAATGAAGAAACCGGTCAAGCAACAACTGAAGAAAGTTCAACTGGTAACGAAGAAGCATCAACAGGTGAAGAAAATTCAACAGCGACAAATGAAGAAAGTTCAACTGGATTCAATACTGAAGTTTCAACTGGTGAAGTGACAAATGAAGAAAGCTCTACAGGTTTAGAAAGTTCAACTGCAGCATCTATAGAATCATCAAGTGAAACACAAGAAAGTTCATCTATAACAACTGAAGAATCATCAAGTGGAATCAACGCAGAATCGTCCTCTGGAATTGAAGTTTCAGGTACATCAGTAAATGAAGAATTGTCTACAGGTCAAGGAAGCTCAATGATGGAAGAGTCATCAACCGGTCAAGAAAGTTCGATGAATGAAATACCATCTACTGGAATTACGGAATCGACAGGTCAGGAAAGTTCAATGATAGAAGAATCATCAACAGGACAAGAAATGATGACAAGTGAGGAGAGTTCTACCACAACGAATGAAATATCATCCACTGGAATCACTGAATCAAGTGGTGAGTCAAGCTCATTGATGGAAGAATCATCTACGGGTCAACAATTATCAAGTTCGGAAAACGAAGAAGTTTCATCCGGTGAATCAAGTTCAATGATGCAAGAATCATCTACTGGTGAAGCTATTGAATCCTCTAGTGAAATCAATCAACAATCATCCAGTTCAGGAAATGAAGAAACTTCCACAGGCGAATCAAGTTCGATGATGGAAGAATCATCCACCGGTGAAATATTAAACAGTGGATCATCAATGATAGAAGAATCTTCAACTGGTGAAATGTCTACAGGAGAAGAATTTTCAAGTTCATTAAACCAAGAATCCTCATCAGGAGAATTCTCAACAGGTGAAATGTCAACAGGAGAATTCTCAACAACTGAAACATCTACAACAACACTAGAATCATCCTCTGCCGGTTCAACTGGTGAAGAAACTTCTATCAACATGAATGAATCATCTTCGGGTGAGGAATCATCCACTGGTTTTGGTGAATCATCAGAAAATTCATTAAGTTCTATGATTGAGGAGTCTTCAACCGGAGAAGGATCAAGTAGCGAAACTAGCACAGAATCCAGTAGTGCGATAGAACAATCATCAAGTGGACAGTTTATGACTAGTGAATTTTCAACAAGTGAAACATCAAGTGGAGAATTCTCAACAAGCGAAGCCTCAACTGGTGAATTATTGACCAGTGAAACTTCCACTGGAGAACAGTCAACAAGTGAAATCTCAACTGGAGAATCTATGACCAGTGAAGCTTCGACTGGCGAATCTTCAACAACTGAAATGTCAACGGGCGAATTCTTAACAAGTGAAACGTCAACTGGAGAGCAATCAAGTGGTGAATTTTCAACAGCTGAAGCCTCAAGTGGTGAACAGTCTACTGGTGAATTTTTAACTAGTGAAACTTCAACTGGAGAATTGTTAACCAGTGAAGCTTCGACAGGTGAATTATCAACGAGTGAAACCTCTAGTGGAGAAGGGTCAAGTGGTGAATTTTCAACAACTGAAGCCTCAAGTGGAGAATTTTTAACAAGTGAGAGTTCAACTGAGTCTACTGGTGAATTTTTAACAAGCGAAACCTCGACTGGTGAAACTTCCACTGGAGAATTCTCAACCACTGAAACCTCAACTGGCGAATTATTAACAAGTGAAATTTCGACTGGCGCACAATCAACCGGAGAATTATTAACCAGTGAAACCTCTAGTGGAGAAGGGTCAAGTGGTGAATTTTTAACAAGTGAGACTTCAACTGGCGAAGGAAGCCAATCATCATCTGGAGAAGAATTATCGACATCTGAGGGATCAAGCAGTGAAATAGCAACATCGTCAACTGGTGAAGCATCAACAGGCGAACTATCAACGGGCGAAACATCAACTGGTGAAGCATCAACAGGTGAAGAATCGTCTACTGGATTAATCGCCGAATCATCAACAGGTGAAATATCGACAGGTGAAACGTCAACAGGTGAAACATCAACAGGTGAAGCATCAACAGGAACATCGATTATAGGAGAATCATCTACTGGTGAAGAAACAGCTCCAATAGGTACACAAGAATCACCGTTTGAATCTTCAGCTACTGCACAAGAATCAACTGGTATCCAAGAATTAACATCTATTGTAGAAGCAATTTCATCTGCAACACAACCAACTTCAAGTGAAAATAATGGAATATTTTTTAGTGCATTAGAAGCATTAACATCGTCAACTGGAGGTTTCTAATCTGTTTAAAATTTTTATTTTAATTTTTATACTAAATTTTAATATGATAATTGAATTTGATTGGTTTTGTAGCTTATTGTTTATTCAAAGCATGCGTACTAAATTTCGTATAATTATTGAAGATTTAAATTTAAAACAAATGAATCTAATTTTAACAGATGAAATATTAAAACCTATGCGTGCAGGTATATGGATTCGAGCACCACCAGTTCTTGAAACAATAAGTGAATATGCATTAAAATCAAATCAATGGGTCGATAAAGCATTTGTTATTTTATTAACAGCTCACACAGATGAAACATTTGCAAATTCTATTTTTGAGGGTGAATTAGATGCTACCAAACAACTCATGTTAGTTAGGTTTCAATTATTTTTTGATTCATTTTTAAAAGGATTACACATTAAAGATAATAAATTAGTGCCTTACGAAGCAACTTCATCGCGTTGTTCACGTTCATATGGTTGGATTTTATGGGAACTTAGATCTTATGCTTTACAACTATAAAGTTATTAAAACCAACTTGATATAATAAAATGTGTCATTCAACAGATAATGATCGTTGTCCTCAAGACATCCCAGATGGATTAGATTTTAATATAGATTTAAATGAAGGAGAAAGTGACATGGAATATACAAGTGAATATTCAGACGAAGAAAACGATACAGAATCAGAAGATTCAAGTGTGGAAGAAAAAAGTGAAATTAGATATTCAAATACAAGACTTACTGTAGAATCTATGAATAGACAAAGAGAAGAAATATTCGCTCGACTTAGACAATTTTGTAATCCTAGTCCTGAATTACCGGATTTTAGCAGTTTTAATATTCCTACTGTTCGAACATTTGAAGAAGATATGGATTATTATGCTGCATTACTCAATGAACAATAAACTACCTCGAGCTGTTAAGGTTCATATGGATGGAATTTATTGGAACTGTGATCTTATACTTTACAACTATAAACTATTATATTCTAATTAACTTCTAAACGCTCAATAAAAAATGTGTGGCCCAACAGAAAAAGATCCTGAGGTTAAAAATGTTTCTAATCGATTAGGATTTATTGAGATGATGGAACGTGACGAAGAAACAGAAGACGAAGAGACAAATGATGAAAATTCAGAGGACGACAGTGTCACAAGCAATGATCCAATAGCCTTTCGCAACAGATCCTCTCAAGGAGCATTTCATGAAGCACTTTGGATTCAAGTTCTTGAATCATTATTTGGGATGACTAATACTACAATTCTTGCAATTGAAACACCTGATAATGAAGCTAACTTTTATGCTTCTCTCAGAGAACATCAATCTGATGATACTAATTATTATGCTATGCTTCAACAAACACTCAATGAACAAAGACAGTCACAATCTAATTAATGAATTGAAAAAAACAATTATAACAAATATTTCTAAAACAACATTACAAAAATGTTTAATTAATTTAATAACGCCATCCATTTGTAATGCATGTTTCAACAAACGATGGATCTAAACGTGTTAATTTAGCATGAGTTATTGCAAGCATTAATGATAAAACTAAATCATCTTTACGTCCAACACCTTTACCACTATAAACTATTTTAGGTTCACCTTTAGATTCATCACTTGGTGGTATAACTATTCTACTAAAATAATCTAATTGGCCAAATAATTTCATTATATTGCGTTCAGGATTATCACTTACTAGATCTTGAGCAAAATGTAATTTTCCATCTGACATTATTTGTACTAAATCTTTTGCCATCATTTCTTTTTCTTGTGGACCTGTCCAAACACCTGCTCTACCTAAATTTTTTGGATCACGACTAACTATTTGAACACGTCCAAATTGTGATTGATTAAAATAATTTTGTAAATGATTAACAGCAAGCCATGACATATTTGCTTCAATATAAAATACCAATACAGCTTGTGAATATTGTGGCAATGCTCTTAATCCCATAATATGATCATATAACATTAACATTATATCATTATGTAGATATGATGAGCTTGCATCTAAACCTAATATTACAACTTCATCTTCTTCCATTGCAATACTAGCAATACTATAATCAGATGATTTACTACCACCTGCTGGATCAATTCCAATATGAATTACATTTACTGATTTCAAAAAATACACAAGAATAACAATTTTAAATTAATTAATAAATTGATATGACAAATAATTAATTTAGATTTGAATAGAACTAACCTGAATGTTGAAATACATATAATGAACGTGCGTGTAAACTAGGTACATATTTTTTAAATAAATATTCACGGCTACTTGTAATAACTCCAAATAGTTCACGATTTGCTTGTTCAGGACGTGAACTTAAGATTGCTTCAGCTTTTTCTTGACCAGCTTGACTATGCCAAGAAGGAAAATTTCTTACTTTATGATCACAATGTGGATTATTTTGAAGTACACAAATATCACAACTTAATCCAACTGACATAGTATGAAACATTAATTCACCCGTTTTGGTTTTAACTTCAAATAATTGACTATAATAATTTGTTTCATCATCTGGTGTTGATATTGCTAATAGTGAAGTTTGTCCCATACGCAACAACGGTGCAACAACAACAAAAACAATTTGTTCTGGGATAAAAGCAGCTTCTTCTAGAATTATAACATTTGCACCAGTACCTCTTAATCCTGTTAAAATGAATCATTTCGAAGATGAAAAATGTAATGTAAATCCACAAAAACCCCAAAAATATAAAATTAAAAATGCATCACAGCAAAATCAGCAGAGTCGTGAAATAAACCCCAAACATCAAAATCTCCCATCAAAACGAAGAAATCGAAACCGGAAACAGAAAGTTGAAACACAAGAGACAAAACCACATGTTAGCATTACAGAATTACGAGAACAAATTGCAAATCAAGCCTCAGATTTATTAAACAAAACATTGAATCCATATCCTTTAAATATACAACATATGGTCTGGCCTAATATAACTGGTGATGGTTGTTGCATTGATAAATCGACTCAAACACCAGCACATCTTGTTTGTGCATTTATTCCAATTGTTCATATATGTCAATCATGTGCAACACCATTTGAATGTCCAATGTTAAAGGGTAGACAATGTTGGTGTGGTCAATTAGATCGTCATCCATATATTTATTGGTGTTCTGAACCATGTCAACAAAGAACCAAAAAACAAGTTCTACATGGTAATTGGACAACACCACCACATCCAACACCACGTTCATTTAATGAACTCCCTGTAAAAAATACACAAATTGTTTAAGTTTTGTTGATTCTATTTATTATAAATTCAATTATTGTTTGAAAATGTGGCCTGTAGTATTTGTACATCTTTATAAAGATGATTATAATAGCAAAGAAGCTGGTTCAGCAACATTTGAAGCACTTTGTGCTTATATAGCTTATAAAGCAGTCAATGAAAAACGCACAAGACGGCAATATAGTCAAATTTTTGAAATTGCTGATGAAATAATCAAATATGCTAAAACAATTAATGAAGATGATCCGGATTCTCTGATAACAGAATGGTATGAAAATTATACTTCTAAGTATATACCAACACGCAAGACAAGACAAAGACGCGTTGAAGCACATATTGAGCCATTTGATGAAGATGATAGTAAAGATATATCTCCACGTATTGTTCCACGAAATGGTGTTCCAAATAGAGAACTAACACTCAATAGTGTAACTGAACGACTTATCGAAGCAGCACCACAAGTACCAGCTGCACTCAACAGAGCTTATGAAAATGCGATTTCGTTGTTTAGAAGAGATACTAGACGATTATTTAGTTATTTTGAAAATTATCAATTTGACGATGATGGTAAAAGTTTATTTATTTGTGTCTCAATTGGTTATGTTGTGTTGCTTTTAATAAGACTAAGAATGAATTGGCAAAAAAATAATCGATCGTGGAATGGACCATTTATAATAAATTATGTCGCTTACATATTTGAATATTTAACATTTATTTTTGGATTTGATATTGCATTCCGTACTTTTGGGTTACAAACATGGTCATTTACACATTGGACAACAGATATGTTACCTGATGTATTACGTCCAGCAGTTAATTGGTTAGCTACTACTGTTGGAGTTACAGCTGGTCAAGTAATTTTAGCGGTTCGAATAGGTGCAACTTATATACTGATGAGAATTTCATCATCGGCTGGTGGTAATGCAGATTCAGTAGCAAGAAGAAGCAGACGACAAGATGTTCAAGAATTTGGTTATGAATCCGTTATACAAAGTTCTGTTAATGTTCTTACAGATTTAGACAGACGTATTAGAAACACACGTGTTCCAAATAATGATTACTTTAGAGCTCTTCAAGAATTTCGTATGCAAAGAAATGAAACAGTTCAAATTTTAGGAATACGACAAGAAAGACCAGGTATAATCTACAGTATTATACAATGGTTTCGTAGTCGGGATATTACGATAACGCCGTTTTCTATTACTATTCGACGTTCACGACGATTGGGCGATTCATATGAAAGAAATGCAGACAGAGATATAGATCGTTTGGAACGTGGAGCTGAAAGACGTGAATTACCACAATTGATAAACACAGGTGAACCGTTACTACTTACGAATTCATCAGATCCTCAAACACAATATAATCAATCACAGCAATTATTACCTTATAATCGAGCGATTGAGTCCCCATATGGGAATGCATATTATGCACGATCGTCTATTGATAGTGGTCAAAGAATTGAAGAAGTAAACGAAGATGATTATAAAGAATATACAGTACGAAATAGAAAACAATGGTAATAAATAAATATATTTTCAATACTTTTAAAGTAAAATTAGATTTTGTTTAACAAATTTAATATTCAATTTTGTTAATAAGATTATATTGATTTCTATTAGCAATTTTCAATTAATCAAGATGTCGGGAGATTTAAAACCAACTTTAGTTAATACCACAATTGTGATCGGTGATTTATGGAGAACAAACCTTGCAGTTGACAGATTTTCTGTAAAATTGATCAATAATTTAATTGAAGTTGTCGATCATATTATTGCTACTAGTGGTATTAAAATTGAACAGATTGTTAAATACGAAAATAATGATAACGGAAAACAAAAAGGAAATGCAGATGTTTTATCAAGATTAAATGAAATTTATAATTTTCATACATGGCCCAATACAATCGATAAAGATGTGGTGTCTATTTGGTCTCTGGCGATGTGTTTATCATGTGCTAAAGCTTTAGATGATTTTGCCAAAAATCGTTACAACGAAGTATTAAACACAAAACTCACCGAAACTGCTAAAGAAGCAAGGATAAAGGAGATATCTGAAAGTACTGGAATATTCGTTCTAATATTTGAAGCTTTAAAATGTGTTTATAGAGTAACTGAGTTAAGTCAACGGAAATATCGTTTAAGAGAATTTTTAAAATACTGTAAAACGTTGACACCGAGTGCTACACTTTCATTATCTGGGGACGCTATAAATAAAATAATAACAGAATCTGAAAATAAAAATGCCCTTCAAACAATTTTCGCTGACTTAGATCATCTATGGTCTCCTTTTATGCCGGATTCTGAGATTGCTTCACCTGCAACAACAACTGTTCAAACCAATGAAGACGAAACGACTGATTCAATTGATTTAGAATCTATTGTAATAGAAGAACAATTACCCGAAAATTCGAGTTCAAATCAAAATTCTACAGTATCACCATTAAACAGGGTATCAAGCCCCAATACTCAAAGTTCTAAACAGAATAATATTCCATCATTTACAAAAGCTCCTACGCCATCAGTTACAAAGACACCCGTCGGATTTGGATCTGGTACTAGTAAAGGTTCAAATGCACCTAATCGTACTAACACACTTTCTCCTTTACAACTACCAGAAACTGCTGAAAATGAAACAAAACCCAAATCAGCAATACAGAAATTAGCAGATGCAGCAAATAAAACGCTCAATCAAATAAGAAAGGTTAACCAATCACCGACATTACCATCAAAGTCAGATCAGAAAATAGAGCCTTTAGTAAATCCGAATCCTCCGTTTATAACAACAGTAACACAGACGTTTGGAGGAAATCGGAATCGTTCGAGATCACAAGATCCAATAACAACACAACCAACATCTGTTTTTTCAGCAGGAGTATCACCAAAAGGTGCAGCAACTCTTAAACATCCACTTGAAGAAATGACGACAGCTGATTGGAACAGTTTATTTGCATTTATTGCCACTAGAGCCAGTTAATACTGATTGTAATTTTAATTTAGTATAATCGAATCGTTTAAATAATTTAGAATATCAACCGCTGCATTTTTCGTTTAATCGTTAATTCAAAATGTTGAATCTTAGTAAACATTTTATAAATAAAGATCTATGGTTTAATGTGTTTACATTTTTAGAGCTTCAGGATTTATTAAGCTTGCAAGAAGAAGATGAATATGTTACAGCTTGCATGAAACAATCCAGTTTCTGGAAAGATCATTCACCATTAAAATTACATTACACATTTGTATGTTCTACTATAGAATTCCCAAAAAATCTTGATTATGTTTATATTTTAAGAGAATATCCAATTACGAAAGTATCATATGATGAACCATTTACTTATAAAGTCTGTCAAAGACTAGAATCATTTAATGGCACTAGCGTGAAAGAAGTGTATCTAACATCAGGCAATGATTTTTGGCCACCGGAGAATTGTGATTCTCTGGTGAATTATCCAGCAGATCATGTTATCAATTATTATTATAATGATAATTTGTCATTAAATCTAAATGGTTATGCAGCGATAAATCATAAGATTAGATTACATACTCGTAGATTACACATTGGCAATTGTTATGAAACCGATTTCCGTTTATATCAATTTTTATATTATATGGTTCAATGCGAGAAAGTCGAAACGTTATATTGTGCATGGACATGGAAACCATTACATTTTGAATGTGCTATTAAACATCTTCCAAATCTGAAAAAAGTTATATTTCCTCGTAGTGAGTTGATGATTGGACATCATACATTACCATATTGGAATTTAATGCATGTTTTATTAAATATTAAAAAAATTGGAATTACTTTATTAGACTTCGAAAGGGTGTCAGATTCTTTAGATGATCCTTTTAATCGATCTATATTTAATAGTCTGAAAAAATTAATAATTGCATTTCCACTAACCTATGGCAGAGATAAAGTTGGTATACTCTCAACTGAAACGATAACACTGAGACCATTTAAATCAGCAATCCATTTATTGAAATTGGCAAAAGATATTCCAAGTGTTGAACTCCAAATAAATCATAATGATGATTTTTTCCCTGTGAATCGTTTTCCTGAAATAATTAATTCATTAACAAATGTTAAATATCTAAAAATTAAAAGTGATGTACAGATACGATTTTGTTTTTTCAGTAAAATTTGTAATAAATCCATTGAAAAATTAGTAATTAAACAGAAATACAATCCAAATTCTCAAACACCTCCTATTTATGATCTTTATAAAATGTTTCCAAATTTAAAATATTTTGAATCTAAATCTTACCAACCAAGATAACGTCTCTAAAATATCAGCAGTTCATGACTTTTTTAACAAATATCTAGTACAGCATGACTTTTTCGTATAAATCAATTTTGCGTGGTTCTCACAATTCAAACTTTCCAAAATGCTGGACAAATTTCATGAATGGTTCGTTAAACACCAACGTACTATTGACTTAGCATTCTTTTTATTTTATTGTGAGTTTGTTGTTGGATATTGTTGTATTTTGATATACCTGATTTACACAGAAAGATCAGATAAATTACACTTTGGTTTGTGTATTTTTGGTCTTATAATGACTGTTGCGATAGCAACTCATACAATCGAGAAAAGAATACGTAGAAATTATCAATAGATTTTGCGTGGTTCTCACAATTCAGACTTTCCTAAATGTCAATTTCTTCTAAATTCGCTGATTGGTTCATTCACTCTAAGTATTTTGCATGGTACCTTAAACACGAACGTACTATTGACTTTGTATTAGAGTTACTATTTTGGGTGACGGCTCTTGTAGCATTTTTCGTTTTGGTATTTTATATTTACACAGAACGGTCAGATAAATTGCACTTTGCTCTGTATATTTGGCATCTTGTACTGCTTGTTATAACAGCAACTCTTATGGTCGAAGAAAGATTAAGAATACATAGAAATTATCAATAAACAGACACGAAACCTAAGAAAATGTTGTCTACTGGATTGGGCATTTTATGTCGTTTTGTTTTTGACGTTGCATTCGCTATGGGTTTTACTTATATGCTTGTCACATTAACACGAAAATTTTTCAAACAGTGGGCGGAATTAATTCTTCTGGCTTATGCTACTATTTGTATTGTATTGACTGTCAAAGCAATGATCAAAGCTCGCAAAGAAAGAGCATTCTATGATAATGACGAACTGATAGAAGTTGACACGTTAGAAGATTGAATTTTGAATGGGCAAATGGTTAATTTAAGTATTATGCTTTCATTATTGATGCTTCAATTTTTAAGAGACAAATAAAACTGAAAACTGAAAATAACGTTACAAACATAAATAAATGAATAATAAATAAACTAAAAATGAATAGATCAAACATTACTGTTAGCATTAAAAATTATAATAAAGCATGTGGACGTTTTTCTTCAGTTCGTTTCAATATTACAGAACGTTGACGTTCAACTCGAATATACATATCTAATACTTTACGATCAACATTAATTCGATTTGTATTTTGTTCTTTTATGAACAATCCACCATCTCTTAGTACACGTAAAATATTTGAATATGTTCTTAATGAGTCTTCATGCATAATACGATTTGTCGGCGCATGTTGATCAAGATGTTCATAGATAATTGCTTTTCTCCACACTTTTGGTTCCATTAAATAAGGTCTTAAATGTGTATTATAATAGATCTGTGCTTCACTACATAATGTTTTTGGTGCAACTAAATGATAATTTTCATCCATATATTTTAATAAACCTTGTAAATGTTGATTATCAGCAGCATCATATTTTGATTGTGAAATACGACATAAAAAACACCATTGTGGATCATCAGTATATTCATCATCAACAGTTGAAAAATCAATATCTTGCATGCAATATGGTTGCCATTCTTCAACTGGTTGTTCGACGCCTTCTTCACCAGCAGCATCTGTCATTAATTGTTCATCGTTATACTCGATTGCTTCATCGAACTCTCCAGTATTATTACGATCTGAAAAACGTGGCATTTTTGTATTAAAAATTTAAATGATTAATAACCATCTGAATGTTTTAAATCGTACGTTGAACTTATATATTGATGATTTAAATTAGAACGTGGTTGAATCACCGTTGGAATAGATTTTGAAAATTTATTAATAATTCGTGATGATGCATTATTTATTCTAGACTTTTCAGTGGGTCTACTATAAATTTTTGAATTAGAAATAGATGAATGTTTACGTGAATGACCAACACCGTACATTCGCCATAAAAACCAACAGATTGCTAATACAATAAATAAATTACAGATAAATGATACTATAAAAGCATATTTCCATACTGAATCATCTGTTTTTATCACAATTGGATTAGTTTGTTCAATTTCAGTTAAGGTTGAATTTGTTGAATTATTCATTTATTTTATTTTCAAATGATTAAAATGTAATTTGATTAAAGTAAATCAAGTATTAGTGATTCATTCTTATGTTAGTATATTAAATAAGTAATGTTTATAGATTAAATTAAAATATTCAAATACTCAATTTATTTTTTTCAGATTAAAATGGCATTAGAATTATTACAAAAACTTCAAAACAAGGACGGATATGTGAATTTAAATTTACGTAATGATATTTTAATACGTGATTATCCACAACAGAGAATTTTAAAACAAAACATCTCAAATATTGATTCTTATCGATTGAGTAAACAATATTTTAATAAATTTAAAGATGTTTCCAAAGTAAATAATATTTATAGAGAATTATTTTTTGAAGTCTGTGATATTGTAGATGCTACTATCAAAGAAGAAGCTAAACAACAATTAACTAGTAAATTTTACACGAACGAATTAGAAAAACAAGCAGATTCACTAAAAAATCGTTCATTTGAAGATATTGAAAAAGAAAGTGGAATACTACAAACTAAAAAAACTACTACATATCAAGATCTTGGTTTAAATGTGAATGGTGTAAATCCTAAATTAAGACCATCGATTAAAGATTTTGCAATACAATGTGAAAGGGTTAAAACAAATGAAAATCAATCACGTGCAGAATTTCGTGAATCGATTCAATATTTTGTTACAACCAACGAAGAAAAACGACAACAACAACAAATAGAATATGAAATATTGAATTCTAAAATAAAACAATCTGGTGGATCAAATCAATTAAATGATCTAATCAATCAAACAATAAACGATTATGAATTACCAAACATTAAAGATTTTTTTAATGTAAAATCATCAAATCAAAATAATTCATTTTTAATTAATGTTTATGATAATGAGAATATTCCATTTAATATTAATTCATTATTATCAATTATATCATTGGAAATTACTGCAATTGATAATTTATACAAATGGGATAATCAAATAGAAGATGAAAAAAGATCTGATCAAGAAAAAATACCCCAAGAAAGTATTAATTATTTGTTATATTTTACTGCAAGTGTTTCTTGTTTACTTGATGCAGAATTAATGGACAGAATTAAAATAGTTCATGATATTACAGAAAAATTATTATTGTACTCGATTTATGCTGGATTAACTCAAACTGCAGTGGATTTGAATGATATTATTACAAAAACTGAAATATGGTTGAATGCTGCACCATTTGTTATAAAATCATGGCAAATATGGCATAAAATGATCTATGAACAATATCAAAACTATTCAAATGAAAATTCCGAATCAGATGAGAAAAAAGAAGAATTAACAGTGGATCAAAGTGAATTATATTATATTGAAATTTTTGCATTATTAGGATTAAATATTAGTATTCAAACAGAGATGTTAACAATACGTAAATTTTTAGATGGAAAAGTTTCATATTATCATAATTTGATACAAACACTTACAGATGATATATCATCTCAAACAGATTCTTTACAAACTAGTTCAATGCGTGAATATCTCGTACAACAAAATATTGCTAATTATAATGAATTGTTAAAAACAGTTAGTGCTTCAAGAGTATATGATGAAAGTCTTAATTGGTACGGTGAAATGTGTATTAATAATTATGATTTTATTGGTGTTGAAATGTTTTTACGTTTATTGTGTTATACAAATGAACCAATTGATTCATGGATTATGGGTAGACCTCGTAATTTACCATTAAATACTGATATGTCTACTGAATTAGATGAAATTCCAAATGAGTTAAATATTAATTCATTATCTGAAAATTCACGTTTATTCATTAAATTAAAACGACGATTAAATCGTCAATCACAATTTGAAAATCCAACTGTTAATAAAATAATAAATCAAACACAAAGAATTGTTTCCAGTTCACGCCCGTTGACTCGTTTTAATCAGTATGCATTATGGTATGGTTCATCTCAATTTGGATTTTTACGTGTATTACATGAAAGTTTTTATTTATATTCAATTATGGCTAAACCTGATTCACCTATGAAACGAAATTTTTTAGTGAAATTTTTAAGACCATTATACGATGAATCAAATCTAAAAACTATAGAACCTAGAAAAATTAACAATTTGTTTTTAACACTGAACGAACAAAATTTTATTTATGATGGAAATTTTGAGTCGTATTTTGAAACGTTTTTACCTGGTTCAATTGCTGAATGGCGATTTATTCTCGATGATTTAAATAAAATTTCTCAATTACGAAAGTCTTATAGTGGTGATTCATTCTTTTCGGATTATGTTGAAATTTTTTTAGATCAATTACAAGGTTTAAAAACTGATTGGAAACATATCAATTGGCAAGAACGTTTAGTAGATGGTTATTCTACTGTTGTTTTACCCTTTATCGATAATAAAGATGAATCTAAAGCAACATTTCAAAATGTTTATAATAAATTAAAGGATGAAAGCAAGAGATTGAATACAACTATTTCTCATTCTACAGTTAAAATTTCAGTAGCTGCCAAGAAATTTATAAATGAAATGCAACCTAAATTAATTAAATTACTTAATCATGTTGCTGAATTACAAATGTTAAGTGGGAATGTTAATGCATCTGTTCAGTGGTTTGAAAATAAATATAAACCACAGATGTTTTTTGACAAAGCTTATGATATCAATGAAGGAACTGCATATTTTGATTTAATTGATGAAATTAACAAATCAATGAAATTAATTAATAAAGTTCAACTTATTGTAAAAAGATTATTACATGCTGGATTTCATTTATTATTGTATTATAATGATCAAAATATAGATTTAACTGAAAAAGAACAATGTTTTAGAGCACTTTATGAACTTGATCTGATATTAAATGTATATCATTCATGTATCTGGCAAACAAATAGAAGTTTAATTGTATTATATTCATCAAATATAACATTAGATACTGCTTTACTTCACACACAAGATTTAAAATTCTGTACAACTTATTTGATGAATACATTTTATTATAATATAACTGGAAATTTGCATGATATTATTAACTTTAATCGATTACGCACACGGAAAAAATCATCTAAAATAACTAATGATCTAAATGAAATAATTAATAAATCAAATTTACCACTAACAAAAATTTTTGTTACTGAACGTCAATCTAAACCACCATGGGTTAAAAGTATAGATTTATCAAGTGATAACGATGAAAAATACAAACAATTAAAAATTATATATGCTCGAACTCAAGAGACAATTAAATTAAATGATTCTACAATTAAAACCGAGAATTCAGATGCTCCAAATTTAATTCAACAATTAGAAGTTACACGTCAAACATATAATTATGCATTAAATTATTATAAACGACATCCATGGCATTGTGTTCAACAATATATACTCAAAAAATTTGCAAATGCACTTGATAAATTACGATTCGCAGAAAGTGAAATTCACAGTGCTGAATTAGATCTCATCGTGTTTGATTATGATATTGATTATATCGAACAATCTAAATGGAATCAAGAAAACGAGATAAAAGATGGCGAAGAAAGAAATAATAAAATAATAACAAAAGATCTAAAATTTTGGAAAAGAGAAAGAAGTGCGCATTTAAAAAGGAAAACAGACAATGAATATATTACAAAAGATTATCCAAATTTTTTATATAATTTAAGCCGAAGTTTGAATGCATTAGATATAGAATTATGCATAGAATGTGATAAATTAAAACATGTAAATCGATATACTCCAGAATTTATTAATCAAATGAATGAAAGTATGATTCAGGATCTAATCGAACAATTAAAAGAAGACACGTTCAATTTAATAGAAATTAATAAACAGATAAGTGATTTATTTGATGTTTTAAAAACAAAATCCGAATCAATTAATTCATTAAAAACAGGAGAACAAACAGACATTGATTTAACACAAGTTCAAGATGATCGTTTAATAGATAAAACAATCGCAGAAGAAATTTTAACAAACATTCGTAATACTTTAAAAGTAAAAGAAACAGAAAATTCTCAAAAGGAGCGAAAAAGATTATTTAAAAAAATCAATACACATCCTGAATTGGACGGTGTTGGTTCAGATACAGAAGATGATGATGCATATGAAGAACCATTAGCAGAGGATTTATCAGACGAAGAATTAGAAGAAAACGAACGAAAGAATAAAGCAAGAGAAGATATTGAATATGAACGATCTGATTCAGACAAAGAAATAAAATCTCTGTATTTTCAATTTGCATCAAATATTACAAAATTTATTGGAACACGTATTATTAACAATGAATATAAATTTACTAGACCTTTAACAAGTGAGCATAATGGATTAACACAAGATGAAATTAAACGAATTAAACTCGATATAGACAATAATGTTGTCGAACGTATCGTTTTAGATTGGACAGGTTCAATAGATATACGATTGAAAGATGTACAGGAAATGGAAAATAATATTGAATTTGAATCCGATGATGAATTTGAGGATGACAATTTGAAACCATTTAATAAAATTATAGACGATCGTTTACATGTATTAAAACTAAAAAAGAATGAAACCCGAGATATTATAATTAAGAAACAGTCTGACGTTACTTTTAAAAATGTTAAAACTGAAATACCCACTCTTATATCTGTTGATGATATAAAAAATGAACAATTTAGTCGATTTAAAGTGAAGGAAGAAAATTCGAATCAGATTATTGAAAACAAACAAGAAATAGAAAGTACAGATGAAAGCGAATATAATGAAGATACAGAAAATTCACGGATAGAGGATTATATTTCTCCATTCACAAATAAATTAGAAAAATTCAATGAATTATCAGATACACAAAAGACTGTGATTTTAAATGAATTTTCAGAAAAGATTTTATTGTATACGGATAAAACAGCTGAAAATTTGTATTATTTATATCGTAATTATAAAAATCAATTAGAAAATTATATTGATGTTGATAATAAATCACAGAACACAACACAAATTGTTATTAGTGTACAACAACCAATATCAGAGCCGACTAAGAAACGTAAATCTACAACTAAACAAGTACCGAAAACTATAAAATCGAATACATTAAGTTATAGGCCTAATACATCAAGTAATCAAGTTGAAAAATCTAAACCTCCACCAGCACTTCGTAATTTAGTTGATAGTTGGTTTAATGATACGAATCCTAAAAACACTAAAAAACCTAAGACTGGTTCTTTTTTTACTTCTGGATTTATAGAGAAATTTAATCGATTGCTCATTTAAAATGTTTCATCATCAAGTTCATCCTAGTACTTTACTTGAATTTCAAGAAAATAAAGAAGTAAGGGAAGGACTTGAGAATATTGCAAAAACATTGGATGTTTCAGATCAAACTTTACACGATTCATTGTTTATTCAATTTGTTACTTACAAAAACAGTTGGAAACCAAATAAACCAGAAAAACGTAGGGAAGTTTTAAAAGAGCTTATAAGATTATCATTTTTTGGTCAAGATAATAAACAGGATGAAATAATAGCATCGAGAAAAATAATGGCTGGTTTATTGAAAGAATTTAATTCTATTACACCTATGGAGGGTGAAACAGAACCAAATGGATTATCTATTAAACAGTTTGGTTTGGCTTTTGTTACATTATTTGCAATAGTACGAGATCAAAAGGCACTAGAAGCAATTAAAAATGGAGAACAGACAGAAATAACTAAAGATGCAGAACAGACAGATATTCCAAAATGGGAAAAAGATTATAATAAACATGCAGAAACAAATGCGGAAGAAGTGGAACGTGTTAAAGATCCAAAAGTATTAAAAAAATTTAAAAAACAATGTGAAAAAACATTTGATTATAGAGAAATATTTCCAGATCAAAGCATTGATGAAAATCAATTACAAGATGAACGTATAAAACGTTTAGAACAATTATGGAGCAGAATTACAAATGATGATGAAAAAATGACAGAAGAAGCAACAGAATGGAGTTTAGATTTAATTAATCGTAGAATTGATCAAGATGATGATGATTCATCAGATGATGTTTTAAATAACGGTTGGCGTGAAGTTGCTGCAATTATTATTTTGCTTTGTATAGCTTATCATTATAGTGGAAATGAAAACTATCAAAATTATTATAAAAGATTATATGAATTGAATGGGGATTTAAGAAAATTTCCTTCAACTAAACGAAAATCACAGTCTGAAGAAATTATTATCCCAAGCAAGAAACCAAAACAAACCATAACACCAGAGAACGATGAAGTAGAATTACCACCTTTAGTGAACGATGATATTAATGAATCATCAAATCAAACAAAATCAAATAATAATGTTACACAAAAACCTAAATATTACACCGTATCAGATAACGAATCATCTCCTGAATTTATTGTGATCGACGATGAACCCAAGACGCTTTCGCCACGCTTTCCTGATATTTCTTCTGGATCTACTGGAGATAATCGAAACGATGAATCTGAATCAAATACCAAAATAAATTGGATTCTTGATTATGATCCTTATGCACAAGAAGACTCACAAGGATTAATGACTAAAGATCGTAAAATTGATAAAAAATTAAGTGATAATTTTTTAACACATGCTTGGACAGCAATTGGGAAACAAGGAAAACCATCTGGACGTTTTAAAACATTAGCAAGACAAGCAAAAACAGAATCACAATTATCAAATGTTTTAAGTTTATTTCAAAAAGGACGTGTTCGATTTAATGAAGCAATGGATAAAACACATGAGTACATGGATGATTTATTTGAAAAAGTTCAAGATACAGTAAATGAAAAAATAGATACAGCTGAAAACTATATCAAATCAAAAACAGGAAAAAATAAAAAAATAAGTGAAGACTATGATCTATCACCGAAGCAAAAAACACGAAAAAATAAAAAATCAAAACGAAAAAATAAAAGACTTTCTAAATTAATGAGTCATTTGAATTTATCAGATGATGAAAATTGAATTTTTAAGCAAGCATTTTAAATTTTAGTTAAAAACATAATAATTTTCTAAAAAATTCGAAATCACTTAGTGCTAAGTCTATGATATTCAGTGTTACACATTTTTGAAATATAAGAAACAATAAAATAAGTAACAATTGCAGTACCGCACAAAGCTAACGGTCCTTTTAAAAATGAATCAACAACCTGTCCTTTGTCAAAATTATCGAATTGAACATCAACAAGTTGAACAATTGTTGTTCCATCTGTTGAATTTTGAAAAACTTGAATTGTAAACGATGCTTGACCAACAAATGTATTATCATCCACAGTGTTTAATTGTAACAGTTTACGTGCTGAACCAGGTGAACCATCTGGATTTGGTAATCCTACACGATAATGTAATTGAAATTCATAACCATTGGCTGGCATCAAAGTTGTTAAAATAGATGAAGGAATACTAAAACCATCACAGCCGCGTATATTAGCACATGCTGGCATTGTTTGACAACTACCAGCTAAACCACAACCATCATCATATGCATTTTTAGTGGTATACAACACATTTGGCGCTAAAGATGCCCAATCTAAACTTAAGTGTGTTGAAGTTATTAATCTTCTAGCTAAACGATCTAATGGATAAATTGTTATATTTCCAGGTTTAATTTCTAATCTTAAATCTAAATCTAAATTATTCGATGCTGGTAATAAAATTAATACATTGATCGGTTGAGAACTAAATAAATTACCATCAAAAAATGTTGTATTTGATGTTACACCACTTGAAAATAGATCTTGTAATGGAATATAAGTATTCGCTGCACTAGTTGGTGTTGGTAAAAATCCACCTAATGCTTGAAATGGATTTGAAGTCACTGAAGTCGATAAAAAATCATTTGTTTGAATATTAGCAGTAACAATAGATGCTGTATTTTGTGGTGTTGGATTTGATAATACACAACTTAAACTTGATGAATTTGCTGGACATACATATATATTCAAATTAACAGTATGAACACCATCTAATGACGTTGGATATTGTAATGATGATGATCCTAAATCAGTAATTCTATCGTTGATATCTGAATAACTACATTTTGCAAATGCTGCACCATCACTTGTTAATGAACGACATCTTGTTTGTGTGACAAATTGATAATTACATGACACAGTTGATGTTGAACATCCAAGTGCTTGAAATGCTATTACTGAATCACCATAACAATTTGAACCACTAGGAATAATGAAATCACTAATGTTTCTTGGTCCAACAATATCATTTGGATTAAATTGATCTAAAATACTTAATTGCCACGTAATACGTTGACGTGCTTTATTAGCACCACAATCACTTGGTATATAAACTACTTCAATTGGGAATGCACGTTGATGATAGGGTGCTGTTGTAGCAATTGATATTTGTCCAGTTGTTTGTATAAATATATCAAATTGTTGAGATGTTTGTGTAAATGCATTTTTAATACCACGTTCACTATATGAAACAGGAATTGAATAAATTCTACCACCATCCACATCTGTTAAAACAATACCACGATTTGGACATTGTACATTTATACCTGTTACATTAATTGAAATTGAATATGTTATAATATGACCATCTGTTACTACAGAATTCACTAAAACAGCGGGTCCAACTTTTGCATAACCAAAATATGCATGTAAAACTGGATCTACAAATTGAAATTGTGAAAAATTAGCTGCTAAATAAGAAGCTGAATAGGGTGTTCCGAGAAACGATGATGGACCATTAATACCTAAATTATCAAAACTGGAACAATACGGAGATTCAACAGTTGACCAAGATTGAATACCAACTCTTGGTGATAATATTTCAATAATTGGCCATTGTGGTTGATATGAATTTTGAATAACATTTGTTTGAATTTGTAACGTCAACATTAAATTGGATGGATTTACTTGTGGATTTAAAAATACTGCATTTTGTGCATATGAATTATTATTTATATTTGATATTACACCTTGATTTGTGATTGTTGAACATGTTTGTAAAGTTGAATCAAATACACATGCATGATAAGAACATGCTGGATCAATTATTCCTTGTCCATATGGATCAGCTTGTAAAAATGCTGAACTTGCCCAATATGAACATGAAAATGCCCAACGATTTTGTGATAATGAATCTAAACATCTTGAAATATAAGGATCATAAAAACATCCAGAATTCATACAATTTGTAGAATTTGTTTGTAATTGACACGTTCCATGAGGAGTAGATGAACATGAATTTGCAGTAAAATCCCAATAACAACCATCATTACGTGCATCATAACCAATACAATTAACAACTGAACGTCCAGTACATGTTACTTGAGCTTTTACTTTATAACTAATAAAATAAATTAAAGCTAATAATCTTAATGTTAAATGAAACATTTTTTTTCCAAACTATGATTGTTTTAGTTGAAATAATACAGATATTCGAATAGATCTATTAAAGATTTAAACATTTCATTTAATTTGAAATGAGGGAAACTTGCGTCATTATTATTATGGCAACCGTATTTTTATTATTTTTTTCTATTATCATTTTTTTATTATTAACAAAGAAATAATTAAAATTTAAAGACATTAACAGAATGTCTAGATACATATGAAAAAACTAAATAAACAAAACTAGAACCAAGAATAACTGGTAAATTGCCTTTTAAAAATGTTTGTTTGGATGAACCTCCATTTGTGAAAGCATATTGTAACCAACTTTCACAGATAAATTGTAAGGATGTTTGATTGAATTGTGAAAAATCAAATTGAATAGCTGAACAATTATTTGTATTATTGCCTAAAACAATAGGCGGTGTTATAATATGTAAATTAATTGTGAATGAATAAACATCACGTCTTTCAATGGTTGTATCGTTGTTTGATTGAAGTAAACGTCTTGCTATTGGTGTTGTTTGTTGTGTTGGTAAATGAATTTGATAATTCAATGTAATTGAATATCGTGGTGCAGGCATTAATGTGTAAAGTGCCAATACTGGTAATGTAAAACCATCACATCCTAATATTCCATTACATGCTGGTAATGATTGACATAATCCAGTTACACCACATCCTTGATCAAAATCTGATTTTGTTATATATTTTAAACTTGATCGAAAATCATCATAATTTAAAACTGTTTTTCCATTGAACGTTTGATTTACAGCATTATATGCATTAATTAAAGGTGTTCCGTCTGTTGTTAATGCTGTAATATATGTAGATGCAGTAGATGTTTTAATTCGTAAAGTGTATAATTGACGTCCTGATAATTGCATTAAAGCTGTTACTGTAATATCATCCGTCAGTTCAAAACTTAATAAACCTCCAGAAGTAGTATTAGAAGGTGAATTTGGTATAATTAATGAATTTGGATCCGCTAAATTAGCCGACGCTGATTTTAAAAATCCTGATTCAACAAAAAATCCATTTCCTGATGTTGATGTTTCACTTGAAGATGAACCAATAATTTTAGCTGCAATTTTATCTGGATAATTATTTAAATCTTTTGAAACAATACGACATAATGACATATTTGTTTCGTATAATGGACATAAACGTCGATAAACAAAAAATGTATGTAATGCATCTAATGCACTTGGATATGCAATATCAGTACCCATATCAGCAATACGATCATTCGGATAAGAATATTGACATAAATTAAATGTATCACCGGATGGTTGTAATGGACGACAACGACTTTGAATGGTTATGGTTTGTTTACAGACAGCATTATAAAGATCACAATTAACAGTTGAAAATCCAATATTTGCTAATTGATCTCCATAACAATTAACTGGACCAGGATCACTAATCGGTGAACGAAATAAAATATCAGATGCTAAGAATACACCAATTCGAATTGTTGGATCAAATACATTATATGTTTCAAGATCAAATGTTAATTGAATACGACCTTCACCATTAGCACAATTAGTTGATGGTCCTTTTGGATATTGAACATTGGTTGGATATGCAGTCATGCCATAAGTAGATGATCCTCCAATAATTGCAACACCAGTTAATGGAATTGAAATTCGATATGTTTGAACAACTTGAGAAAATAAATTATTGGTTGAATGTTGAATATATGAGATTGGAATTGTGTAAATTCGACCATTTGCATCATCTGTAAATTGTGCACCTCGAATTGAACATGAACTTGTAGCATTCAATAATAAAATTTTTAATTCAAATATAAAATTAGATCCATCATATGAAACACTATTAGTTATTGAATTATGTTGAATAATTGGATGTCCTAATGATTTAGATAGAGTTTGACCAATCGGTGTTGATAAATCAAAATCAAAATTTTTATTTATTTTAATTGAATCAATTAAAGCTTGTTGAGTTTCTGTTACATTTACAGTTGTTGTAAATGGTTGTGGATTTGGAGCTGTTGGATCAAAACTTGAACATTCTAAATTGGATTGTTGATTCCAACTGCTTATGTCATTGACAGGAAATAAAATTTGAAAAATTGGATGTTCTGGTTGAATTGGAACTTCATTTGTATATTTAAATGGTATTACAGCAAAAACACTTAATAATTGATCTTCAGTATCAACAGTTGCATTTATAAATTGAACTTGTGTATTCACAGTTGCTATATAACCATTTCCATTCACTTGAGATGTTTCATTTTTATTAATTGAATTATCAATTGTGTTTTGACATAATCTTAATTGATTATTCCAATAACAACCATGATAAGCACATGCTTGATTTGTATTGATTGTATTCGCATAACCAGTCCAATAATCACATGGATAAATGCTATTGACTTGTGGTAATGATGCTAAACATGTTTGTAAATATAAATCCCAAAAACAAAAAGCATCATTACAATCGGATTCTAAACGATTATTTTGACATATATCATTAACTGTCGATGAACAGATACTATGTGGAAAATCATATTCACAAAATGTTGCATTAAAATAATTGTTTAAACAATTTTGAGCATTATATGAATTACATGTTACTTCATCTGCTATTTGACTGTTAACTGAAACAATAAAAACAATTAAATAAATTAAACAAACAAACATTTTTTAAATGTTTTAACATTTATATAAACAATTTTAAATCAACAATAAATATATTTCTAATATTTAAAAATTTTTGTTATCAAATTAAACACGAACTGATCCCTTTACTATACTTGATAAAATTATATAATATAAAAACCAAAGGAAAATTAATGGAAGGATAACATCAAATACAGCATAACGCATTTCGTGAATCGATTCTGATTGTAAACCATATTCTTCTATTAAAAATTCTTCTCTTAGTTGGTTAATATCACAATCAGCATTATTTGTTTCTGGTATCATTATATCAAAATATAAAAAACCAACATGTTCTTGTGGTATTGGAGTTTGTAATAAACGTCTATAAGGACCACTTGAAGATTGTATATTAACTTGATAACTAATTGAAAAACGATAACCGTTCGCAGGCATCAATTGTTTTAAATATGCAACTGCAACACTAAATCCATCACATCCTAGAATTCCATTACATGCAGGCAATAATTGACAATGTTGAGTTAAAGTACAATTTTGATTATAATAATCATTTTTAATTGGATTTAACAATCCAGGACGTATTTGTTGATATGTTAATTGTGAATAACCACCTGTATTAAGAAATGGTTGACCAATTCCATTTAATGGTGTTATAAAAAATTGACTTGATGAATTCATCATTCTTAGATCATATGCAAGTTGAAGTGTGGATGGTAATAAAATAATGGGTGTGATAGCTTGTGTTGTAAATAAATTAGTATCATTTGTTTGATTTAAATTATAATTTGTTATACTTGCAATAGTTGAGGTGGGTGTTGATAAAAATGCAGTTTGAACATTCCATGGATTATAATTCTGAGATGAATCTGGATATTGTAATGTTGAAATATAACTTTTAATTTCATCTGGATAACCATTTACAGTATTTACAACTAACATACATAAAGAATCATCTGTACGAGTCCGTGGACAATTATAAATATTAACAAAAAATCGATGTAAACCATCTAAAGCTGATGAATAATTACCATTAATACCAACATCATGAATTTTATCTGTTTGATTAGCATAACTACATAAATTAAAACCTAAACCATCAGGTGTTATTTGATGACAACTACTTTGAAGTCTAACAGTATAATAACATGCATAATTTGATGAAATGCAACCTTGTTTTTGAAAATCAACAATTTTATCACCATAACAATTTAATATTTGACCTGGGTATTGTGTTGATGTTAATGAAATATCATTAATGGTACGTGGACCAATTTCACGTGTATTATCATAAACATTATTTATAATAATTTGCCATTGAATTGACATATATGCACTACCACTTGAACAATTTGTACGTGGAAATGTTGTTTCAATAGGAAATCCTTCTAATAAATAAACAGTTGATGAAGTTACAACAGCTGAACCACTAGTTGGTATATCAACAGTGAAATATTCAACATATTGACTATAACCTTGAGATGATTGTTCAATATATGAAATTGGAATTGTATAAATTGTATCAGTAGCACCAATTTGTTTACTTGCACCATAAGCACCACATGTTGAAACTAATGCATTTAAATCAGCTTGAAATGTAAATTGTAATCTAGTTGAACCCACTGACATTGAAACTAATGAAATAATTGAATTCGTACCAATACGAGGAGAACCAAAAATGGCTTGTGTAGCTCTTCCAACTGGATCACTACTATTAAATGTCAAATTTTTATAAGCTGTAACCCAATTTATAGTATAATTTTTAAGTGTTGCAGCCGAGTATGGACTAGATTGTAAAACAATTGGTGTATTATTAACATAATTTGAATTAAAAGTTGAACAATTGATGGGCATTGACGTTAAAGCTGATAATATATTGATTCTTGAATCTAAAACTGCAATATAAGGCCACGCTGGATCTAATGGCCATACTGATGCTGGATGTGCACTTGTAGGAAATGGTATACTAACAATGACACGTAATGTATTTGTTGGTATAATGGTTGCTGAACTAAATATAACATTATTAGCATAATTAATTGTAACAGTTGAATTATCCACTGTAGTATCAATATTTCTTTGAGCTGAACAAGTACCACCATTTATTAAGACACAACCATGATAAGCACATGCTTGTGTTCCAACAAAATTTGTTGTCCAATAAGAACATGGAAATACTTGATTTACTTGATTAATATTGTAAAGACATTGCTGAATATATGGATCCCAAAAACAAGAGTCATATGGACATTCAGCTTGAGATCCTTTGCTTAAGCATAAATCATAAGTATTTGTAGTATAACAATGACCTGATGTAAAGTTAAATCGACAATCTATACGCGGTGGAACAGAATTTAAACAATCGGTTGGATATAAAGTTGGACAAATATTGACACAAAAATTCCAATTATTTAACATAACCGTACATGTAGGGTTTGCACTACATCCAACAGTATCTTGCCAATATTGCCAACATGCATTTGGTGCACCAGTTTGACAGAATGATCCATCCCAATGACATGAAGTACGATTTCCATAACAATAGTTCACAGGTAACCCGGGACATGTTACTGCATCGACCGAATTATTTGATAACAAAAACAAAAAGAAAAAAATTAAAAACATTTTTGATTGTTTTTAAAACACATGAACATTATAAAATAATAATTGAATTATTGGTACAAACATAAACTTTATTTTATTTATTGTATAAAAAATCAAAGTTTCGATACTCGTATATTATCATTATTTATTTTTTTAACAGTGGGTGTAACATCATGACTCAATAATACTTTATAAACATTTGGCCGAGTTGTTGTATCTCGAATTACATTCAAATAACAGTGTCGTTGAACAATTCTTATAGCTTTTCGAAAAACAGTTTCATTAAACATATTATCAATTTGAAATATTGCAACAGCTGGATAATTTTTCGCAGTACGACGAGCTTTTAACATTTTTTCCACGTAAAATCTTAAATTATCATTACTACTATTTTGACGTGAACAATATATCAATTGATCATCAGGTAAAAAATGTCTATTTCTCATTGTTTTAGAATGATAGTGCTTTACAAATGAAATTTTAGAATCTAAATATTTTAAAATTTTTCATAAAAAACTATTTAAAATTAATTTATCATGTAACATTTCATTATCTGGCATTGCATGAATTAAATGTTCTAATAATTTTGCATCTGGTAGTGCTAGATGTTTTTGTTTTAATTCTGGATTATTCTTATAATCTTTAATATAAATATTTGATAATGTATTTAAATCTAATTTAGCATAAGGTGAAAAACAATAACATTTTTTGATTATTTGTTTGCTGCATCTCACAGAATTACCTCGTGTTATATATTTCTCATCAGAAAATAAATCGTCACATTGATTGAATAAATATCCAAGTTTACTCTGAATATCATGTATTATAAGTGTAATTCGCAATCGTAATAGTTCTTTCCAAGATGTTAACCAATCTTTAAATAATGTTAAACCCGAAGAAGCATCAGGTGCATTATCTAATTCATCGTCAGAAATAGGACATTCACCTAATACGTCAGCGCTTTCAAAAGGTTTCAATAAACGTTCAAAATCGATTGAAGGGAATTTGTCTTTTTTAGAATCATACAATTTAAGTTGATTTTTGTCGACAGTAGCACCAATTTGAATTATTTGATCTGTATCATGTGCAACATATGCGAATTTAAATTCTACATAAATAAACAATGGATCATCCTTATTAAACTTCATTTTAAAATTTAAAAATTCGAGTAATTATGGTTCAATTGACCTTTCAAACTTCAATATGTCACTTTCTAAATTAAAAATTTTAAATAAAACTTACTTTTTAATATCATATTAATTGCATTTTGGGGCATACGTAAAATCATGTTTCGACCCCCAAAAAACGTATGATTCGTATGATGCGTATGATCCGTATAGCCACTTTTGGAAAAAAAATGAAAAATGCAGATATTATTTTTTATAGCCGTTGAGATTGTCCCACCATGAAAATATCTGTTTCTAAAAATATCTGTTCCAAAGTGAGAGTCTATGCCCCACCATAAAACGTAAAATCCTGCATCACCCCCTAAAAAACGTATGATTCGTATGATGCGTATGATTCGTATAGCCACTTTTTGGAAAAAAATGAAAAATGCAGATATTATTTTTTGACCGGACAGATGCTGCAAGCCCGATCGGGTATAAAAATATCTCTAAGTTTCAGCGATCAAGCTCACTAATTTTTGATAAAGATATTTTATTCTAAAAATTTAACGTTTAGTCTTTAACGGCACAATAAAACCATAATACGAAACATAAAAACATTACGAACGATAGAATTATTGAAAATAAAAATAATTCAACTTCAAGAGTCATATTTAAAAATTACAAACACATTCGAATCACTGTTGTTGCTGGTGGTGTTGTTAATAAAGCTAATACTGTTTCTGTTGCTTGTGGATCAAATTTAACTGGTATTTCTGTTGTTCCTGTTAAACATGGAGATTCATCAGATGTTCGATTAGTACATGGAACATGACCTACTGATCTTGATCCACATATATCAACACGAGCACTAAATCCTGTACTTCCATATTTATTTGGTAGATTAATCAATGCAAATCCAGTAATCAAATGAGGTTGTAAACTAGCAGCTTGACATAATTGATATTGTAATAGTGATGTTTTATTAGTACCAGTTGGAATCCAATTTACATAAGCTTTATCATAGGGTGTTGCAAAATCATCACATCTTGTAAACAACATTGCTTGTTGTAATAAAGAACTACTACCTGTACTACCATAATGAGTAGTATTTGCTCGTTGTTGAGGTGATATATGAATTGTTGTTGTGTTTACGCTATGACCTGGATTGTTTGGGGATGCTTTTGGAACACGACGGGGTGGTCCTTTAATTGGAAATATAACTTTTGGTGATGATAATGGAGGAATATCACCAGCTGATCTTGCTATTGTAAAAGCATCAAAACTTGATTGAGCATCTGTTATTTGATAGATTGCAACAATTACAAATCCAAATGCGAGAAGAAAATGTTTAAAATTCATTTTCTTTATTTGAACAATTAAAAACTATTGATCTATTTGTTTATTAAATTAATGATTAACGAAAAGTCTTTATAAATGAATTAACCTAATTCAATGTTTGTTAATGGTTCATTTATAATCTCTTGAATTCTAATATTATCATTATTGGGATTATAAAGTAAAGGTTTTTGATTATCAAATTGAAGTTTAGAAAATGATGGATTTTGATAAAATGGTAATGTTGGTTTTCTATGTTCAATCATTTTATTTAAAAAATGACTATACAAAAACAATTTAAAACCATAAACAAATGCAAAAACAACAACAATAATTAAAATGATTTGAAGAATAAAATTATGTTTGTTTAAAATAGAACGTAAACCATGACCAAATAAATTCATCCATATTCTGATCGGTTGTCCAATTGTAGTTGCAAACATTTTAATAAATACATCCAATGGAGGTGGCCATCTAGAACGATGAATTCTTTGTAAATATGCTAAACATAATTCTTCACTACGATCATCTAATTTATGACGAATCCAATCAAACCAATCCAATTCATTTAAAGTCAATGATAACGGACCACATGCAAGAGGTGGTCTTGATGATTTTGCAGTTAGAATATCAGCTTCTATTAGTTGCATTTCATTATAATATTCAATTAAAAAACTAACTAACAATAACATTAAAAATAAACCTATTATCATTTCAAATTTTTGAATATCACTTTTAATTGTTATGGGTTGTTTTGTTTTAATTTGTTTGATTTTACAGGATTCGATATCACCAACATTTAGAGTCTTATATTGATGGGTGATGCAGCTATTGATGGTTTTTCCAATGATGATACTTCCATAGTACGCAATACAGATGGTGATTGTAAAAACGGCGATTTCGTTGAACATTCTTGTGTTTCATATGAACTTTGTGGTGATGGTGCTAATGAATGTAATGAATGTTGATAATTATCAACTGAAGGTTTTGGTTCTTGATAAATCGATAAATTATAATGATATTGTGGTGCTAATTGTGGTGATTCTATGGATGGTGAACTCAATAAATCTTTAGCTTGAACCAACGATGTAGATTTTGATACAATTTTTGTATTAATTTGAAGTGGTCTTTTAACAGGTGATATGATACTGGATTCTATTTTATCTAATTTATAATGTATAACAATAATAATTCTATGATCATCTTCATGCCATTGAATTGAAAATGCTTGAACACGTCGAAATAAACTTAAAATTTGAATTACTTCACGAAATGCCAATTCTAAATTAGAATTTCTTAAAACTGATACATAAATTCTTAGAGATGGTGAATCATTAAAATCTTGAACATTAGTACTTAAATTATATCTAAATAAACGACGATAACCACTTGGCATTTTTCGAACAATTGCATTAATGAATTCACTTACTTCTTGAGATGTACCTTGTTTATATAATTGTTCAGGTAATACACCTAATTGAATAACTAAACTAACAACTAATAAATCACCAGATGCAGGTGAAATATCATAAAGTCGAATATAAATACATGAAGTATATGCATTTTTATTTAATAAGACATTTTCAGCTAATTGATAAACATCTACACCTTGAACAATTGTTTTAATTTCTTGAATATTCATAAATTTGCGACGATAATGTGAATTAAATTTTGAACAATTTGCACATATATATGGAAAATCGTCATCTACATTTTCTAAAATTTTTATTAATTTCACAAATGGATCATTAATTGGTGATTTTAATACATTGGATTTTCGATATTTTTTAATACGTTCTTTTACTTTTTTATTTGTTGAAGAAATGCCATTTTTCGATATAATTGGTTTAGTTTCCATATTTTGTTTAGTTTGTATTGCAACATCCGCAACATCATTTTGTTTAGGATTTTTAGTTGCATCTATTTCTTTTTTACGTTTTGAATGACAAGAACCCATTTTTTGCTATTAAAAACTTAGTTATTAACAAAATTCAATTAATTAAATAAAAATTCTATTATGATATATGAGAAAACATCGTTCATACTTCTTGATATTCTTTTAATATTGCAATTTCATAATTCAGTTTGAAGATATGTTGCATCATTTTGGTATTTGCTTTAGTTTGATCAATTGCTAATAATACTAATACAACAATTACAATAAATTGAAAAATAAGAAAAACTGTTAAAAATTCCATGTTTCTATTGAAGTTCGTATGCGTTTTTCATATTCATATCATTAATATAATTAAGTAGTCTTGCACGTTCGATTCGTAATTTCTTAATTTTATCACATGTCATAATAACGAATAAACACATTCCAACAGCAACACCAAGAAATAGGAATCTTTCTTCAGTAGAATATAAAAATTCATTTGGTTCAGACATGTTGCTACAATTTAAACATAATTAATCAGGTTTCAATAAATATAAAGTATAATGATGAAAACTTTTTATTACTCAGATAATATATCAAATTAGAATAATTAATTTTTAGACAAGATGGATTTCGAAGATTCTTTACGAAATAGATATGATATATCAATGGCAAGTTGTTGTCATGGTTTTTTAGGTGTATTTGCAATTATTGGTTTATTTGTAGCATTAGTTCGTTATGATGCTTTTTTATTTTTTATTTCATTTATGGCATTACTTGCTTGTTTAATGTTAGTTTATTGGCGTTATTATAATGAAGATTTAAGAAACTGGATTAGATATAGAATACAAAGTGATAGATCAATTCAAACTATTAAACGATTAGAAGAAATGACAAATAATCAAGTTCATACAACAATGCAACAATATATAGCACGTAATAATGTTACATTTGCACAAGCATTACAAGAATGGGGTATAACTGCTACTGATTTCAAATATTATACACATAGACCAAACGCTTAAATTTTAGACATGTTGTTAACACGTGAATAAATTTCATTGCATTATTTATCCAATGAATTAATTTAATTAGACAACTGTTAATTTACGATTATTGTTTATTAAAAAAAATGTCACAACCAAATCCATTAGCTAGTACATTATCATTAACAAATTTTAGTGCACCATCACGTAATGATGAAGATAAATCAAATGGTGTTGGTGCACAATTAGATACATCAGCATTTAATGATTTTTATGAAGATGGATTTGATCCAAGTAGTTATGAGGCTGTATCAATGCCTTTAGATTTAGAAAAAGCAGATGATGAAAATAATAATCAAGCTGTATTACGTTCAAGATTAGGTCCAATTCCAATTCGTAAACGTAATCAATATTTATGGGCACCCACGCCATATCAAGCTGATATTGAGGATGTTGAAGAATTAAAAAAATTAAATGGTGAAATTTCTGATCCAAAAGGTGGTAAAAGACCTGCAACATGGCGTGATCGTTTAGATTTTGTTAATAATCCAGAAACATATACAGGTTCATTTATGTGTCAAATACCATTACCTATTCATAATCCACAACAATCAAAATTTGTTGATTTAACATTTACATTACCTAAAGGTTGTGAAGATGTTGTTGATTTTGCTAAACGTTTAGTAAATGGAAATGGTTCAATTAAAATGTCATTTACAAGACAACAATTAGCTGCTGTCTTTAAAAATGTTCCAAATTTAGGTAAAAATGATTGGTCAATTATTCCATACACTATTCGAATTGTGGAATTACACGCTAATTTACCTGATGACTGTATTATCCAATTTAGTACTGCTCGAGTTAGTAAAGATGAAAGATCTAAAGGTAGACAACAATGGATTCGATCTGTTGGGGCGCATAATACAAGTGACGGTTCTAATTCAATGGCATCTACTCATTCACATGTCATTTATAGGAATATACACCGTGTTTCAAGTGCTGAAGCGGTAGATTTATTTATTGCTGATGATGAATTATATAATAGTGGTGATTTTCATCGTTGGGTAAATTGTGATGAAGATCGAATATGGCAAGAATTTGAAGATTGTCGTTGTAAAGATCGTCCAAAAACTTTACATATTCCATGTGGTCCAGATGATATGATACGATGTTTAACTGTACTACAAGGTTTAGTTCAAACCGAACATAAAGCATTAATTGATTTATCAGAAAAATTTGATCATCCAGTACCAAAAATTACTCAAAATAATAAAGGTAATTGGGTTCATGAAGTAAGTGCTGATGCTGTTCAACATTTATTAGGTCGAACATTTGAAAAAATTGATAAACATAAAATAATGATGCGATTAGAAGATGTTGCATTAACATTATCACCATTAAGATCACAAGGTCAACAAGGAATGAATGATATTAGTAAGAAAGCAAATGCAATAGCTAAAGATAATCTTCCTGGTAGATGTTCTGGTGCATATTATCCTGAATTTATGTGTCGTATTCAAATTTCTTATGTTGTTTGTGATCATCCACCAAAACAAGGTGGTTCTAAAATTTCATCTTTATTATCTTCATCAACTACACGTCCAAATGTTTCAAATCCTAAAAAAACAAGCGGTATTTATTCAATGCCTTCTAATTTTTAGAGTAATTATTAAAGATAGTTAATTCATTTAATATTTTACTAATTCATTTTTAGCATGTTATAATTATTCATTAATAACTTCAAAGCGTAGCATGCTTTAATTAGAAAAAATGCCTCCAAAATCTTTAAGATTAATTAAACAAAAACTTCGAGGAGAGAATGGTCAAATAACTCGACAAACAATAAATCAATTCATGGATACTGTTAGTAAACAATTTAATCTAATTCCATCTATTCAAGATGTATCTTTACATTATGGAACTGCATCATATTGGGATAATTTACTTTACGATGATAACGACAGCATAAGCTTACAAAACTGGCAAAAACATATTAATGAATTAATGGATGAAACAATAGCGAATGAAAATAAAGAAAAATTACCTGTAAGATTACGTGATTATGCCAAACGTATTGTAATTGAACATTATTGGGAGCCAGCGTCTGCAACTCATACAATGATATTTTTACCGGAAACAGCAAACGCTGAAACATTAGACGGTTATGTTAAATTATCCGAAGAAGAAGTTGGTTATGTTGATCGTAATGAATTAATTGACGAATGTAAGAAGGGCTGTGCAGTACAACAAAAACAGTGGTGCTTTTTTACTTCAATATGTTCAAATAATGTTCCTGCTCTATTTGCAAATTTATATGTTTATTGTTGTTTAGATCAATTCAAAGATCGACAAAGTCCAGTCATCTGATTATTGTAATTCTTTTACTATATCATCAAGTTTGATCCATTGATATTCTGGTTGTGAATCAAGAAAACGAACAGCAATAATATAAACTTGTCTTGAATTCGCACGTCTTGAAACATCTTGATCAACAACTCGTAGACGAACACGATATGTTTTATTTGTTTTTATTCGTGTAATTCTATCTAATTGTTCAATTTCTTCCATAAAAATTCGTTCAGGTCCAGCATAACCATAACAAAATAAATCAAAATCTGTGTTAATATATGGCTCTGAAAGATAATGTGATTGAGCTAGCAATTCAAAAAAATTATGATATCGTTCAGCAATAAATAAAAGATCATTGTATTGAGTTATAAAATCAGCTTGTGCAGGTTTTAATAAACGTTTTTGTGGTGTTATAATATTTCTATATAATGGTTCTCTCAATTCAGGTTGAGGTTTATCAATTCGATCTCCCTTGCTAGTATATAATTTACGTTTAAATTCATGTTGTTTAAAATTTCGTTTTAAATCTGATTTAGGTTCAGACAACTTCAACATAAAAGGATTAAATGATGGAATATTTCGCGAATCAAACGGTTTCGATTTACCGTCATCTTTGTCATTTGATTGCATATTTGAACTTGAATTTGGAAATTGACGTTGTGATGTTTGATCTTTAGTCTTCTTCATTTTATCATTAAAAACAATTGATTACAAATATTCTCACAATGCCGATAAATCAACCTCTGTCAATAAATGAGATGTCTCAATATTAGCGCAACACCGAAACTCCGAAATGAGTGAATTAACTGATCAATTACTTGAATATATTGATGCAATTGAACATGCAGAGGATTTTCTAAGAGAAGGAAGTATTGAAAGTATGAATATGTCTACTATTTATAATAAAATACATGAAACATGGTTAAAAACATTAAAAGAACAAAATGAAGCTTTATATGATGATTCATCGTTACCTGAATCATTATTTTTAGGTTTATGTACAATCAAATGTGTTAAAACACCACAATTACAAGAAAAACAATCAATTGATGATTTGTATAATATTTTAATTAATTTAGTGAATGAATATAGTCAACATAAAGTCAATTTTATGAAACCATATAATATTGAAGGTTTTCATAATAATTCATCTGAATGGTCTGTATTAATTCCATATTTAATTGAATATTTTAATTATGGAACATTACCGATTGAAATGTATTTTAAAAATGATAAGAAAATGATATTATTCGACGATAAAACAGATTTAAAACCTGAAGTTTATGAAAAATGGAAAAAATTACAATTAACAATTAAAAAAGAGTCAGAAGCTGATGATTTAAAACGTCGTGATGATGTTATTAATCGTGGTTATATGTATCGTTCATATGTTGAAGAATGTTGTCGTCATTTTATACCAATATCATGTAGAATTGCTGGTCAAATTGAAACTGAACGTTTATTATTAATGAAATATCCATTAATTCATGAACAAATTGAATTTCATCCTAATTGTAAACAACGATTACATCAATTATTAAGTGATATAAGTAGAATAGAACCCGATGAAAAATTTAATAATGATTTTCGTGAATTTATACTTGAACATAATTTACCATTAGGTTGTCGTACACGTTCAAAACGTAAATTAGCTACTGCATCTAATAAGTATACTGCTCAAACATTATTAATTCAAGAATTAGGTGTTGATATTGCACAAGATTTAGTTGTTGAAATTAATAATATACGATTTGATTTAATTTGTTCTGATCTTCAAAATCCATATTTTTATTATTATATTTTATGTCGTTTTAATCATTGGTTTTTTCATAAAGTAAGAATGAATTGGTTAGAACAATTTTATATTTCACCAACTAATTTAATTTATGAAGCATTTAAATTTGATAAACTTAATGCTGATTCTAGTGGATTATTTAAATTAAAACGATCACCATTAATAACACGATTAGGTGGTCAATTTATGATTCATGATCAAACTAATTTTTATTATTGTCAAGATACATTTCAATTAATTTTAACATGGTTTTGGTTATTAAAATGTAATCATGATTCTAAAACATCTAATCGTACTAGTTGCGATATGGTTATAAAGCATTTAGATCTTCGATTATTTCATACTTAATTGTCTTTAATTAAATTTAAATGATCAAAAACTAAATTTCACTGGTTAATTGATTCAAACTTCAATAAAAATGTATTCAAAATATCAAAAACAGATGTTGACACGTAGTCAAGCAAAAAGGATGCGTGATCCAAAAAATATGAATTTACGTGATATTCCAAATATGACATTTCGGTATCGTAATATAACACCAACTTTAAGTCTTATTCGTCGTTCACCTCATCTTAGAATAATTAAACCAATAGAATTGCCAATGTTAGAAGACATAACTGAAGTTGTATTATTAGAATTTTTAGATATTCAAAGTTATATCAATTGTGGTTTTGATAAAAAATATGGACTTGATTATTATTTTGAAAAATTTCAAGAACGACTTCATCACGTAACATGGGAGCTTGTATGTATCAATCAATCATTTGATTTGTTTAAAATCTGGTTTAAGCGTACGCAATATTGTATATGTAATACTCCATGGGAAGCACGTAAACGGATGTTTAATAAGGCAAGAACCTATGGTGTATATTGGCTAGTGAAATGGTTAATTGAGAAGGAATGTAGAATGAATCATATGGGTAAAGATTGGATGTTGAGACATGCTATTTATGAGACTAATTTTTATAAAGATTGCAATATGGCTCAATTTTTAATAGATAATTATTCAGATTATGATCCAGATGTAATAGAACTACTTGATCGTGAATTAAAAGAAAGGCGCGTTCTTCCTGAGTTTTTAACGTTACCAGAACCAACAAGAAAAAAAGGAAAAATAACACCAAGAGTGAGAATTGACATTTTAGGAATAATAAATAGTTTAGATTATTATGCAGACATATTGTTCCCTGAATCGCACTTTTCTGATTTTTCTAATTCAAACACAGACTCTAGTTCAGTTGATTCAGATAGTTCAGATTCTGATGAATAATGTTGATTTTAAGAATTAATATGTTTTTATGTATTATAATATTATTATTTTTTTAAAAAAAAGCTTGCATCGAAAAATTTTGGGTCTATAGACTGAGTCTATATAGACGCACTTTGTTAGAGATATTTTTAGAAACAGATATTTTTTATGGTGGGACAATCCCAACGGCTATAAAAATAATATCTGCATTTTTCATTTTTTTCCAAAAAGTGGTTATACGAATCATACGCATCATACGAAACATACGTTTTTTAGGGGGTGATGCAGGATTTTACGTTTTATAGTGGGGCTAAGAGATATTTTCTTAAGACGTTTTTTAAGACGCGTCGCTGAAACTTCGGGTCGGGTCGGGTCGGACCGGTTCGGGTCGGGTCTATACCCGGTCGGACTTACAGCACTTTCTCGGTCAAAAAATAATATCTGCATTTTTCATTTTTTTCCAAAAAGTGGCTATACGAATCATACGCATCATACGAATCATACGTTTTTCGGGGGGTGATGCAGCTTTTTACGTACTAGTGAGAGACTCTCATAAAAAATATCTTTATGTTATAGATATCGAACATAAGGGGACTTTTTAGTATAATGGGTCTAATTTGAATGTCATTTGATCATTTTTAGTTTATTTTTTTAGTTATTCGAAGATGAAAAAACAGAAAGTTTCTAAAAATTTATTGTCTTCTTTTCAAAAGTGTAAAGATGGTAAACATTTTAAATTGTTAAGTCTAAGTCAATGTAAAAAATTGATTAATAAGAATGAAATAGTTAATTTAAATATTGATACAGAAGTTGCATCTATTATTTTTCAAAAAAAATTAAAAGCATTTTATCGAAAGATGAGTAATATTAAATTATATGATTTGAAAACTGCAGAATTAAAAAAATCTGAAATAAATAAAATTTATATTAAATTAAAAGACGATAAATATATTTTAATTAAAAAATCAATTATTCGTGAAATATATGATGAAAGTCAATCAACTAATTTAAATTTACAATCTATTATTAATCCAATTATTAGTCCAGGTCCGATTCATTTATTTTTTGTTTTAGAATATGATTTAACTATTTTAGAATTATTTGGTAATCGTTTTGGTGTATCTGAATCTAAATTATTAATTGTTATTAAAATTCAAAGAATTCTGAAGGCAATTCTTGAAAAATATGATTGTGATAAATCTATTAAAAGTATTGAATATACTTTCTGGTCTTATAAAATTAATTCAAATCGAATTATAGAATTTCAAGCACATTTTCCATGTATTACATTTGATTCATTAACAACATTACAATCATTTACTGGTCAATTTATGCGTTTTTTAAGAAAATCGGATCCATATTGGATTTATTTACCACAATCTATTCCATTTATTATTGATGATATTCCAATTATTAAAATAGAATATTATGAAATTGGCAAATGTTTAAATTTACCATTTTATTCTAATACTGATGCAACAAATGAATCCAAATGGAATATATTTATTAGAAAAGGTCATTTTATTGAATCACAAGAATCTAATTATGATTATGAATGGTTTTATTGTAATCATTTTCCAGATAGAGCAATAAAAGTATTAGATATATTAAATTCTGAATTATCATATGAAGTATTAAAAAAATTAACAGCTGGACGATTCACTGATTCAATTGATACTACACAAGCAACTACTTTACAATTAAATGATGCATTAAAACAAATTGGATCAACTATACGTTATCAAGGAGATGTTGTTACTGTTCCAACTGCATGGTTAAAATTCTTAAATTATGCATTATTTAGAAAACAAAATATAAGATGTATTGAAATTCAAACATTTGAGAAAAAAACAATGAATATATTAGCAAGTGACATTGATACATTTACTGATTATTATTTGTCATCTACAGATAAATTATTACCTATTGATGTAGAATCTAATACAGATGATTTTAAAGAAAAACCAATAGATGAAATCAATCATGAATTGTTTGATTTTACATTGGATTAAAAAACAATCCTAGATTAGAGACAATCGGAGAGAGATTGAAGCTTATAACAATTAAGTTTAGTTATCAAAGTTTTTGTTTTTTTGTTTCGTGAAATAGATTTGAATGTTGAAATTGTTTTGCGTATTTGTCAGTAATAAATTTCCGTCGACTGCAATAATCAACCAGTGCAGTTTGATACTGTTCTTTTAAATTATTATCCATTCTATTGTTTGCTAGTTCTAAGTACTTAGCACACCATTCTTTTGTAAAATAAAAAATTCTTAAATTTGAATGAACACTGCATAATATAGTATCAAATGGGAAAATACAAAAATCTTCTGGTTTTTCCATTTTCTTTTGACAAACATGACAAACACGATGGGGTTTTGTCTCATTTGACCAATCAACACATGAATATTTTAATAATAATTGTTCATATGTTTTAGAATGATTTTGTAATTTTTCAGTGCAATCTTTACATGCGATGCCACGTTCATTAAATGCAGACATAATCGAATCAATAACCATTGGTGCACAACAACCTTTTTGTGGACATAACATAATTAATTTACCTTGATATAATAAAATTTTACCTAATAAATTTAATTTAGTTAATGGTTGTTTTTGACAATTACCACGCCAATTAATTTTTGAACGTCTACACCATAATTCATCATCAATATATGAAACTACAGCATCTCTTAATCCTAATTTATAACTTGTTTTATAAACACTTTTCCAATCTCTTAACAATGAATATATCATTTTACAAACATGACAATAAACAAATTCTAAATTACTTTTTAATATTGAACTTTCATTGATATTCAATGATGCAAAACGTGAATGTGCTGCATCTAATTGATTTTTCATTAAATATTTTGGTAAATCAAACATAATCCAATGTCTTTGTGTTCTTTTAATTATTTCACATGCTAATTGTATTATATTATATGCATGTGGATGAAATATTCTCAATACAGCGAACTTTAAACGAAGTGTTTCAGTATTTGTAGTTGAATATTGATGATGTTTAATATATGTTTGTATAAATTCAACAATTGAAAGATCAATACCAAAGAAATGTAACCATTCTGTAAATCTTAATAATGCATGAGGTTTGAACATATCACAACGATCTAATATTTCATATAAAGCTTTCAATTGGTGATTTTTAATATAAAAGTGTGATTGATTTAAACAACTAATGGCTTCATCTTCATCTTCATCGTCCTCAATGGACAGTAATTCAGAATCATCATCATTAATGGTAGCAGCTGTATTATTGGCTATTTCAATGATATTTTTATTTTTAATGTTATTTTTATTGTCAATGGATTGAATTTTAGGTGTTTCTGATTTATCTGGCAATTTAACTAATGGATGTCTTTTTCTCATTCCCATTATAAATTGATGTATATCTAGATTGGGTCGTCTATAACTAATTTTAAGAATTGCTGCATGTGAACAATTCAATATACGATTCACTTCATTTACACTTGTCTATTGAATTTAAAAGGAAAGCAAGAAAGCAAAAGAGAAATGTTATTAGCCGTTTTACTCAGCCATAAACTTTCTGAATGATATTTGGTGATTGTTACGAAACCATGTGTATGAATTTACTAACCTGGAACGCGAGTTCATTATATGATGTTAATGTAATATACAGTGCACTTGATTCAATTGAAAGCATTTGATTAAAATATGCTCGTATTGAATTCATATTTATCATAACAATTGAATAAAATTCAGAATAATGCATAAAATCATTTAAACGATGTTTTAATGCAGTTTCATTTTCAATTTCACTAATTAGATAATCACGTAAACAATTAATAACTAATAATGAACAATAATTAATAAATTTATGTAATAAATAATATTTTGGATTGGTTGTATCACGTTTAGTATTCGATTTAAATAATAGATTTTGTAGATAATTTGATTTTGAAAAATCATCTAATAAAAATGCATCATAAATTAAAAATCTAGCTGTTGATGTTATATGTTTATTACAATGATTATAATTTCCTAATAAACTACAAACGATAAGTTGACGTAATTGATATTCTATAATTGGTTCACGACTTATACATTTAAATGTTACATATGAAAATTTACGTGCTTGGCATCTGATATTAATTGTTTTACTAATAATATGAGTTAATGGTATTTTTATAGTGTTGAGTGGTGTAAAAAATCCAGTTTCCAGAACATGATCCGGTTCAACAGCTAATGTTAAATAGGTGGTTACTTGTTGCGTATTACATTGAACAAATGGGACATAACGTTGCGTCCAATCATAATGACGTGTCGAATCATATAAATGACATAAATCCAAAATTGATTCTTTTTTTAATTTTTTATTTTGAATGTATTCATCAATTAAATAACGATCAATCCAAAGATCTTTATTTGTTTCAGAATTTTCTTGTTTTATTTCAGTTTTAAAAGGATTGTGTTTTAAAATTAAACGGAGCAAAGTATACTCTATTAAAAAACATCAACGAAATTGCAAAACATAAACTAAGTCAGTTTTTATTATAATTTTAAATTGACAAAATCAGATTTTACTTACCTGGAAATATTAATTTACATTGATCATTCATATACGAAGTATTATAAATTCCGCGAGCACACAATAATACTTTGCTCCGTTCTAAAAATTTTTAACTGATTCACCCATTATTGGTGTTGGTATTATCGGTGGTTTCCATACTAATGCACTTTGATCAATATACCAACGATTGTTGACTTTATGAGCTCTCAAACGTAAACGATTTAATCTTACAATCGGTTGTAATAATGGTTCACGTGGACGTGGTGTTAAACAAAACTGTGAATAATAACCACCTTCACAATCTAATTTATTATAATAAATTTGCATAATTTGCATGGATTCCATATGCCATGATTTTTCATTTGATTGTTTTAAATGACCAGAACTCCCTAACATTAACAGTTCACGACATGTTATATCAAAATCAACTAAAATAAAACGACAACATAGAATACATGGTCTATCAATACGTGGTGTTGTTCCATTATTTAAAAATTCTTCATATTCATGTGGAAACATTAAAGCAGTTAAAATGATTTTTTCAGTTAAATACGGTATTTTTATAGTAGAACCAACACAATTTGAACGATTACGACATAATGGAAATTGACGTAATATTCCATTATGATCTTTTAATTTTTCAATTGATGCTTGTGCTAATAAACTTGATTCAAAATCTGCATCTAAACAACACAATTGTAATTTATTTTCTTTTAATTGACGTTCAATTTCAATTTGAGATAAAGAATGTTTATGATCATCAGGACAATAAAATTTTGGAATACTTATTGCTTTACGTCTTTGTAAAAATGCAGTTAATTGATATGGATCTTGATTTGATTGTTCATTATGTGATTTTTGAATATTTTGTTGTTCTTCTTCTGATAATTGTGTATTCCATTCATTTTTATTATTATTTAATAAACGTGGATGACGTCTTTGATGATTTGTATTTAATTCTAATGATGTTTGTTGAATATTAATACGTTTTTCTTGAATTATTTTACAATTTGATTCTTCATTTAAATGAATATGTTCTTCCATTAATTCTTGTAATGTTTTTAATTTAACAGATTTAATATCATCTAATTTAAGATTATATGCAAATTGATTTAAATCAGTTAATGATTCACGATGTGATTCAACAGATTGTAATGTTGCTATATTTTTAGTTTGTTGTTCTTTATTTTGAATACGTTTTTGACTTGTTTCTTCTGCACTGCTAATATCAGTCATTTTTGAATCAAATCGACAACAATTAAAATTTAGATTAAGCTATTAATTATTCATTTTTTAATTTAAATCAATTTAACATTAAAGTTTAAAACATTATATACATTGTAACATAAGATTAGAAAACTGCGATAAGAGCTTGAGATACTGTTTGAATATCATTCTCATCAAATTGTTTATAATTTGTTTTTAAGTAGTCTAATAAAAACATTGCTGCAGTCAAATAAGCTGCATTTGCTTGATTATCGTTTAAATGTCCTTCTGCCATATTTTTCATTATATAATTTACTATACCGTCAAAAGCTTGTTGTTTTTGGGGTGATCCAATTTCATCTCGTATATTTAAAATTGCATCTTCTAATTCATCTCCATTCTCTAATGATTTAAGCAATTCAAAATTGATATCACTTTCATCATTGAACTGTTGATTTCTAAATGATGCAGCTATACGGGGTTGTACGCTTGCAGCTCTATTTAATGTCTGAGATAATCCAATGTCACTCCAAATATAATTATCCAGAGACCGTAACATTGAATCGCTGATTGTTAAATAGCCTGATTTTACAGCATTTTGATTATTTGAAACGGCTGGAGGAAATATAGTTGATTGGGAAACTGTCGAAGGAATAGTAGGAACTGGGTTAGTAACGACAGGTGGTTCTTCTGTTTCAATAAATACTCTTCGTGTCTGAGAAGGTTGGGTTTGGCGTTGTTGGTTTATGTTAGCAACTGGTATAGTTGGAACCGGGTTAGTAACGACAGGTGGTTCTTCTTGTGGAATAAATGCTCTTCGTATCGGAGGAGGTTGGTTTGTGAAAGCAGGAGGATATTGTGGTTGTTGTACTCTTGTTGTTGGTATTGCTGTTGTTGGTCTTGTTGTTGTTCGTGTCGTTTGTGCTACTGATATTGGTGCTGTGATTATTGGACTATCTTCGAGATCAAATACTAATGGATCAAATCTCCAGTTTTGAATCACTTTCCGAAACAATGGAACAATGGCCGATAATGGAAATTTAAAACGATAACATGTTTCAGATAAACGATTATAAACAACTGCTAATGCATCTTGTCTTAATATTATTTGATATTTTGTTGTTCTTGATGATATGCGAGTAGAATAAATTATAATAGTTGAACGTAATTCTTGTAATTGATCTTTAAGTAATTTTTTAACTCTGGAATCTTTAAATTGCTGTTCTGCATATTGTTCTAAATTAGATATATCGTTAGTTAATTGTTTAATATCACTTGACATTTTCTATGTAAGATTTTTTAATAACAACGAAATCAATTTTATAATGTTTTAATATTTGAAATAAATAAAATAAATTAGTTTATAATAACCATTCCTACATTCAAGGTTTATATTTCTAATTAAACATCTATATATTATTTTAATAATTCCAATGTTTATTTTATTAATTCAGATACCGAAGTGAATTTGTTTTAAAATATCCAATGGCCTTTTGTACATATTCCATAAGCATTTTACTATTTATTAATTCTGCATGTGCGACTGGTATAACAAAAAGATTTTCACCTGAAGCAAGTCCTTGATTTTGTGGTATCAGAACTAAATAAGGAGCCAAAATACCTGGATATCGTTTCTCATTTGCAACAATCAAATGATAAAATTCACCAGCATTAACACCATGGTTTTGATCGACAATTTTAAATCTATATCCTTCAGTATTATTTAATTGTTCAAATGTTTTAAGTTTATCAACGGTCCATCCACTTTCATAACTAGGAAATGAACCCAGAATGCCTATATTTAAAACTGCAGGTTGAATTCCTTTATTATAATCTTCGAATTTTTCTAGTAATTGTTGTGCTGTTATTTGATCGTTTATTTGCAAAATTGTCATGAGTTGTCCATTAGGAATGCCAGACTCACCAAACATATTCCTAGGTTGTTCAGGTCTGGCTTGAATTTGAGCACGAATAGAAAACATTCGCCTTAAATTTGAACGAAATGTTTCTATTAAACCAATTAATTTAGTTAATTGTGCTTTTGTATTTTGTATAAAATTTCCATCGGGTGTTGGTGGATTATTAACTATTGTGCTTTTCATTGTGATTACTGTTAGATTTCTAGCCCATTCTTGCAATTTAGCTTCCTTAAATGGATTTATAGTAGTTGGATAAACAATTAAATATAAAAATGAAGTTTCAAATTGATAATTATTTGTTAATGTGTTGTAATCTAAAATAAAAATTCTTGGAGCTGTTCCAGTAACAAAATATGATCTGATATTACAATGTAATGGTCCAGCTATTGGTCGAGAATTTTGACTAGTCATTTTAATTATTGTATTTAATATTTTTTTTACTTGATGTTTAAATAAATTCAAAATGCAGACTGAATATTTAATTGATTTGTTTCAATTACTTCAAAGTAAAAATATTGATTTTTATGTAAAGTTATGTATTTGTTTAGTTTGTATTACATTAATTGTCGTTACTACAGGGAAATGGATACGTAAAATTATTTTATGGACATGGTTTTTATTTAGTCAATTTTGTGTTATATTCGTTTTATTTAAAATTATAATTAGTTCACCAACTATATTAATAATTATAAGTTCATGGATGAAACATTTTAATTTTATAATTGATACATTTAGTGAAACTTCCAATTTAGAGAGTAAAGATTTATAATAATATTTATATTGTTTATTTTATTTTTTTAACAAAATCATCCATTTTTAATTTTACAAAAATGCAGCGTCTGCGATTGTTAAAGCGTTCTGGTCCATCCTTTTTAACCCAAAATTTAACTAAATATCGTCAACATGTGTTAGAACAGAAACAACAACTTCAGGTGCAGCGTCTTTTAAAAACACGAATTCAATTGTCAACAGATCCATTGAGAGATATAGGAAGAACAAGTGGTGATAAACGATTGAGAGGTGTACGATGGACTTTAAATAATTTAGGAATAAGTCGATCTGAGGATCAATTAACATTTCATAATGCATTTGTTCATGCAACATTACGACAAATTTATGCTGATAGTTGGGCAGAACATTCTGTTCGTGTAATGGAACAAGAGCAAATTAATAAAATTCGTAGTGAAGTTTTAATTATGACACCACGTAGATGGGGTAAAACATGGTCTGTTGCAATGTTTGTGACGGCATTATTATTGAATGTACCAGGAATAAAAATAGCATGTTTTTCAACAGGTAAACGTGCATCAGGTTCGTTAATGGAAATTGTGGGTGGTATGATAACAAAAGTTGAAGGCGGTTATGAACGAATTATACGTCGTACACAGGAACATTTGTATATTTCAAGTGTTGCATTATCAGAAGGTGTAACATCAAATAGTGCAAGAGCAAGAGCATTATGTGATGCACCAGATACTTCACGTTTTGTTAGTTATCCGGCAACGGTAAACGGTCAGTTTCGGGTCATGAAAAGATTCATTGAATCCATATCCTTTTTTTATTCTGCATTTTTAAATTTGAAAGGTAAGTTGAATTTTTATATAAATTCAGCATCAACGGTATTAACAAGGTAAGTTTAAAAATCATCATATAAATTAAGATTGAAATTCATTAAATTATTTGGAGTATAATCATTTTTATAATCATAATCTGTTAGAAAAATGTTAAATCCAGCTGCTTTTGAAAGTTGGTTAAAACAATGTTTAACACGTTTAAGACAATATGAACATAATATTGAATTTTGTAATGATCGTAATGATAATGATGTTGATATAATTTATCGTAAACTTTTAACATGTGGTTGTTTAAATTCAAAACTCACATTAAACGAAGCATTATTATTATTAAAAAATCATCAAAAAGATTCATTACATAATAAAATTGCATATGATATGTTTAAACAGATGATTGAACAATATAAACATTTAGTAACTGAAGTTGCAGCATCATATTTTGATAATTTAAAACGTAATGGACAAGAGAATTGTATCGATGATTGGTTTAAAACAATCACAATTGAGAATGTATTAACAAATGATTTATATGTCAAATGGGTTGATGTACCATCATTACATGAACAACGTAAATGGTATCGTCTTCAACGTTTATTTGTTAATGCAACTACTAATATTACATCTTTTGCTGGTTTAAAACAAATTGAAACAGATGAAATATTAGAACAACTACCATGTACTTCATTATTTGAACCTGAAACCCAAGCAATTGTCAAATATTTAAATCAACGGTTAAAAAATGAACAATTAATTGAGACATTGACATCCAAAACAAAAGAAATTGAATTAAATTATAAAAAACCATTAATTGAATTATTAAATAAAACAAAACAAAAACCTGAATTTAAATTATGGAAATTACCAAATTTAAAAAATGATTTAACTATTTCAAATAAAATGATTGAATGGTTATTACAAAAACATTCATTTATTACAAATAATAGTCATCAAATTGTATCTGAACATTGTTCTAATGAATTAAAAATGTTAGAAGATAGTTATAATACAAGATTAGCAGCAAATGAACGTTTTCAGAAAGATTTACAACAATATTTAGAAAATCAAATTCAATATAATTATTCAAAATACACTCTTGATTTATTAAATCAATTGAAAAACACATTAAACAAAGGCGATGAATCGTTAATTGAAATTAAACAATTAAAAAATGATATTGAAAATCAAATTATTACAACAAATCGAAATCATAATCAATTTAAAAATATATTAGAAGCATCAATTAGTAATCAAAATCAAATTGAAAGACGTTATAATAATTGTATTGAACGTGATTTAATGCGTTTTAAAATAACATGTTTGTTAGAATTAAAAACAACATTAAAACAGTATAATCGACGTGGGATATTATCAAGTTTTAGTACAAAATGGCGTCAACAATGTTTAAATATATTTAATGATCGTTTACAAATATGGAATGAATTAAAAGAAAATATTCAATTTCGTGAATGTGAAGCTTTTACTGAACTGTTAAAAAATTTAAAAAATGAATTAAACTCAGTGGAAGAATTAACATCAAATACAGCACATAATATATTTGAACGTTATCAACATCAATTAGAACAAATAATTAAAATATATACAAATAATATATTAAAAATGTATTTTGAAATTGAACAATTAAATAAATTAAAATATACAACAAAATTTTCATTTGAATTACCAATAACATGGATTCAAACATTACCTATTGATTCATTAAAAATATTAAAACAATTAAATTTTCATGATTTGATTGAACATTTACATACCCTACCCTTTGAACCTTCATTAATTAAATTATCTTAAGTTTTGTTTTGTTAATTACTGTTTTTAACGTTAGTTACAAATGATTTAGAATAGTATTTATTTAAATTTTAGTCATCATGAAACGTTATAGCATTCAACCTGATTTAAAAAGCTTTGAATCGTTTGATCCTATTGAATCATTAGAAGATTTTAAAGTATTTCATTCTGAATTTTTAGAATCAAATCAATTAAAAAAATGTCAAAACCAATCAGAATGCAAACAATGCGGCTTGATGAATCGTATATGGCAACCTATCAAAATCAACAACATCTTAACAAAAACCAAATGGAAGAACGACGATATTCAATACATCAAAAAACTACTAGTACGAATTCAAATGATACAAAATCATCTTCAGAATCAATCATCGAAATAAATCCAATTGATTTAAATCGGTATTTTCAAGCATGTTTATATATTTTAAAACATCCATTATTTAATTCGGCTATGACGGATACTAGTAACACTGAGTGTAAACCCCATAAATTAAATCGTAATTGGTTAAAACATCAATGTAATATTGATGAGTGTTCATTTATTCAATGTCAATCATTATGGATTTGTTTAAGTACTGGTTGTGTTCATGAATGCACTCATAAAACATGTGATCAATGTACAATTACATCATCTGGAAAAGTTTGTTTAATTAGTGGTATTAATTATGATGAATTACAACATTATGAGATTCATCATGATAAAGATGGTGAAGAAGAAGAAACATTTTATCCATATAAAGGTCCAGGATTGGCAACTGTTGAATTTCCATGTGCTCAATTAATTCAAAGATGTATCAATGTTGAATATTTACATCAACGTAAACGTCAACGAATTGCTAAATCTAATCAAATTATTAAAAAAATTGAAAATAAAACACGTAAACGTCATATTGTTAAATTAAAACAATTAATTCAATTTACAAATGATGAATTAGATGAATTAAAAAATCAAATTAAAACATTAATTCAAGATGCATTTATTCAATCTGTTTCATCTAATATTGAAAATGATATAATTAATTCAACAATAAAATGTTGGCGTTTAGTTTTATCTACTGAACATGGTAAATTACGAAAAGCACAATATAAATTTGAATATCATGTTTATGCATGTTTATATGATTGTATTGATGGATTTTCAACATCTGAAAATGTTTATTTACCAAAATATTCAATTTTAAATGAAGCATTAATCTCAAAACCAGCATTATTATCAAAATTTCAAAAGAAACAACAATATACTACAATAAACAAACGTTCATTATTAACATCAGCAAAATTAACAACAGCAACGCGAATTTTACACATGTGTGTTACTGAATTTGAAAAAAATAATCAAAGTTTCTGATTTTGCTGATTTTCAAATGATTTTTGTGCTGCTACACGGCCAGGCATTCCAGGTGCGTTATAAATCTCAGTCATCATTTTTTCTAATTTAATAATTCTTGTCCATAATGCCGCAAACATACTTTTTGTGTGACAATCAAGCTCTGTTTTGTCATGCAATGTATTTACAAGATCTGTCTCTTTAATCGTGTCTAAAACTTCTTTATTTTCATCTAAAAGTTCAGATACACCAAGAGTTCGTAAAGTTTCGATTTGGTCTTTAGAAAAAGCACTATGAAATTCTTTCCAATTTTTGTAGAATTGAACATCTTCATATTTATTATTAATTTTAAGGTCTAATAGTTTGTGAACATACCATTCTTCAGTTCCGTCTTCTTTTTCTGCTATACCATAATAGTCTTTGGAACGCCACAATAACGTTCTTCTCCATTCAAATTCTTCAAATCCTACATCGCGAATCAAGCCTGATTTAAGAATTTGGCATTTGCCTGACAATCTTCGTCGAAATACCTTTTCTAAAGAATCCCAGTCTTCCATCATGCAATTAGATAAAATGAGTGAATTAAACACAAAACTTAAATGAATTAAATAAATTGAAAGAATTGAATGATAGAACGAGAAATCACATTAGTTAGATAGCATGATGATCAAAGGTATACAGATCAAGGCAAAATTTAAATTTCTAATTTTGCTGACTTTTAAATGATTTTTGTGCTGCTAAACATCCAGGCATTCCAGGTGCGTTATAAATTTCAGTCATCATCTTTTCTAATTTAATAATTCTTGTCCATAATGACGTTAATACAATTGTGCCATCACAACTTGGATATACTCGACCGGATATTTCTTCTATTGTATTGTCAAATTCTGTTTTCACAATTGTGTCTATAATTTGTTTATTCTTGTCTATGAGTTGTTGTCTACCAAGATTTCGCAATGCTTCGACTTCTCCTGGAGTAAAGGCGTCTTTATACTCTATCCAGTTTTTATAATATTTAAAATATGTAGTTTTTGGCGAATAAAATTCTCCATTGGAAACAAACCAAAATTCTAATTGGTTGTCTCGTCTCTTTGCCAAACCAAACGTACGTTCATTGTGATGGTCAATAACCATAAAAACCTTATAAGACTCGAAATCTTCAAGCATGGAATTAACAGGTTCAGCACCTCGTAACAATCTTGATGAGGGAATGGGAATCGATTTCGTAAGAAACAGACGAGCTGTTTTTTCTAGTTGTTTCCAATCTTCCATGATGCCAAAAATTGAAATGGGTAAATTAAACACAAGTTGAATATAAAAAATGAATTGAAACAACCATAATATAGTGAAAATCACAATAATTAGATAACCAAAAGATCAGATGTGAATAAGACTACTGAAATTCATCATATAATGAACGAAGTTTTGGACAGACTTCTTGAACAAATTCATCAAAAAATTCCAATGAATCTTTTTTATTATTCATTTTTACAATTGATTTATCTAATTTTTTAAGATTTGTATTTCTTATACGTTCACGTCTTCTAGTTCCATCAAATTCTACTTTTTCATTCCCTTCTTCGTAATCACGTAAAATTTCTAGACGTTCTTGTGCTATCGAAATCTGTTCATAACTTTTTAAACCGATGCATGCTACACGTCCACTTTTAAATAAAACAAAACCAATGGGTGGATCATATGTACGCCAATGTGCACCTGGAAATTGTTCAGGTTCATATTCACAATGTGTTTTATTTTTTTGAACAAATGCATCAACATTTAATGGAAATCCTAAATCACATGAACACACTATATTATCAATGATAAAATTATACAATTGTAAATCAGTACGTTTTAAGTCTCTACTTATTCTAGCTATTAATAAATAACAGCTTAAAATGGCTTGTAATTCATGACGGCTACCACTAATGACAATTTGACCACTTGCAAAACAACAATTAGTTGTACGTGCTTCTTTACAAACACTCACTAGTGCTGGAAATACTTGATGATTTAATCGTGCATGTAAAGCTTCAACAACTAATTCACAATCAATATTATTTCCTAAATGAGCATTGCTAACAATATTTTGAACAATCAATTTCATTGGTTTAGATTCACTCATTTTTTATATGTAGTTTGTTTTATGTATTTATTTGGTTTCATTATAAAAACTATATGGAATCACGGAACAGATAGAAGAAAACAACAAGAACAGTGTTTAATGTTTATGTAAATATCAATTGCTTATTATTTTAACGATTTGGTCTATTAGAAATAGCATTCCATTCCATTGGATTTAAATCCCAAGCTTCGAGTGTTTCTTGCATTGTAAGATGATTTTTGGCCATATAATCAGACATTGATTCTCTTACTTGTTGATTTGTTAAAGGCATTAATCGTTCAATTGTATCATAACGCATTTTTGAACCATAAGTCACTTTAATATTTGTTGCAGTACAATCACCAAATAAACATCTAACAACAAATAAAGCAAATAGCATAACAGCTGAAACAGCAATCATTGGAATATTTTTTATAATAGATCCAACAATTAATAAAATTGCAAATAAAACAAAAATGGTGCATTCGATACCGTTTACAAGTTTTCTGGTGTCATCTTCTGGATTGTGCATTGGTTTATATAATTTTGGATCATACGAGGATTTCATCTTGTTATCAATAATTCTTGATTATTTATAATATCACTTTAACGGTTTATTCATCAATCTAAGTATTTCAATAGTTTATAACATCTGTAATTTACAAAATTTGCTAATTGAAAAAATGACGAAAAAACGTTATAAAGGATGTATTGTTCAAAAACTAATTGATAAAAAAACATATCAGGGTTTACCAAAAACATTTGAAGAATTAAATCAAGTAACATATGATGAAGCTAATAAAATGCTTCCAAAAATGAAAGGATTAAAAATGTGTTCAAATCATGATGAATCTAAACAAATTGGACATGTAACAGATGCATCAATTAATGAAAATGGTGGATTTGAAATTGAATTTGAATTAGATTTAGATGAGAATATATTACATGATTTAATTGATAATAATATATTTAATGGATTAAGTTTAAGTCATGCTATGAATAGTTGTACACCGATTGAAGTATCATTATGTTGGGAAGGTGCACGTCCTGGTACCCATGTTTATAAACAGTCACAAACTGAACCAAACATTAAAGATTATATAGAACAACGATCAAATGATGAAATTATAATACGTGCATCTTTAACTGAAGCTAATAAATTTTTTGCAATGAATAATCAACAACAGCAACAACAATCGACACCAGTGTCAAATGACCAATCAAATTCTAATCCACAACAAACAACAATACAACCCCCACTTCAATCAACTAATACATCAAATCAATCACAACCTCAAACAACTCCACAACCACCACAACAACCACCACCACAGCAGCAACAACAACAGTCACCAGAAGCAAATGAAGAAGCCCGGATTCCTGCTTCTATTCACAAATTATTTCAATTGAAATCACTAGAACAAAGCGATAAACTTGATTTGTGTAAACATTTAACAAATATTACAACTCAAAGCCGAGAACAGTTAAAACAAATTTCGGAGTTACAAAAACAAATTGAAGAACGTGATAAAAAAATAGCAGAAATTAAAGAAGCGAATAGACATTCTGCGAAATCTGTTTTAACGAGTTTAGAATCAGCACTTGGAATGAGTTTTGATGATGCTAAAATGCAACAGATGGAACAAGCATTAGAAAATAGTCCAGAATTTATGAAATCTGGATTACCTGATATTATTGTACAATGTAGTCGTGAAAGACAACATACTCAACAGTCAATTAATTCGCTTAATGCATTGGATCCTGGTCAAAAAATGGCATTAGATTATTATAACCAATTTCTAGCATTGCAAGATTCAAAAGCATTGCCACCCATGTCTGGATCAACACAAATGAATGATGTTGTGCGTGCTTCAATGCATCAATATTCAGGTAATAAACGTAATTATGCTACAGCAATGAATTCAAATTCATCTTATAATACCACTGTGGATCCACATGGTTATATGGGGAAATATGGACGTGATGTACCACTTGAGATTGCTCATTTATTAGAAACGACGAAAGTAACAGATGATTATACTCGTCAATTAGATCATGCATCTGGTGATATGTCATCTAAACGTCAAATGTTATAAAGATAATAGTATGAATATGGATTAGACAATTCAATATCAAATAATTCATTTAGATTTGTGTTGATTGTGATGCGAGCATGATGCAAGCGCGAAGCAAAACATAATCAAAACAGTTGTTTTAATCTGAAAAACAACCTCCGTTGTGTTTGATTCCATAATTATGTGTGTGATGATCACAACGATAATAACATTCAGAACAGACTTTTGAGTTACACTTACAAACAGCAATGCCATCACAATAGCTCCGATCTCTGCAGGTAATTTCATTGCAATCATCACATTTTCGTACACATTTTTTACATTCTTCTGTGTGACATTTCTCACATTTGATTTTGCAATTTGAGCAATAATGTGAATCACAATCACATTTATTGATTAATAATCCATTATTCTCATCTTTTTTATGTTCTTGACATAGATCAATAAATCGATCAGATGTAATTTTACAGGAACAGAAATCACATGCTTTTTCATTCATTTTTGCTTAGTTTATGAATGTTTTCTAAACCAGTCTAAGATTTGGATTATACACACGACGTACAGGTATTAAAATGCTTTGATCATCTAAACAAAACAAATACCATTAGAAATATCAAACATTTTAATGTTAAATTATTCATTCTAAGTATTATTTTTTTAAAAAAATAAGCAATGTGTCAAAAAGTTTAAACTTACTCACGTGCATGCGTTCAAATAAATACTTTTGATATAATTCAAGTAATACTCTTTGTTTATGTGAATCATTTTGTACTTGACGTATTTCATTCTGCATTGCATACGAACAACATGCAAGATAAATAGGTCCACGAATACTAGAATCTAATATCTGTTCAGATGACATTTTTAAAAATTAAAAAAATGAAAATGTCGGATAATAATGAAAATTTAAAATGGCAACCAGTTATTAGATTTAGTCATTCACGTTTTTTAAAAATTATCTTAGATGATTCATATCATTATATGCCATGGCATATGCTTGGAATAATAATTGAACGTTATCGCCCTAAGAAAAAACAAACAAATATATTACTTGAATTACGTTATCGTTGTTTCTTTACAAATGATTCAAATGAAATTTTAATTTTACGTGATTATCAAGCTTTAATATTGAATATGCGATTTCATTATATTTTATCATTAAATTGTATTTATCCAACTAGATTACCTTATGTTAAATCTGAAACAACGATTAAATGTATTCATATTCAATGTATCAAAGTTTATCGAAATTGGTCTTATTTTCTTACTTGGTTAACTCAATTTACATCATTACAGTGTTTAGCAATTTGTGAATTAGATGGTAATATTAATCATCTTGAATACATTGAAAGTTTAATTGAAACATCAATTCCATATATTTGGATTAAAACAGATAAATTATTGTACACGGATACATTTAAAATTAATTCAAATCATAAACGATATATTTGGTTTAGAAAATCAGATCAAATTTATTATACACCAAAAAGAAACAGTGATTCTTCACATGATAAACGAATGTATATAAGCCCATCAAATAAGGATTTAGTACAGTCTTATATTAATAAATTATTAATCAATTCAGAATGATTCAATTTTTCGTTGGATTAATCATTTTAAATTTAACATTTGTGATTGGACAAACAGGCAATTCAACACTTACCACTCCAGTTACAGATAACCCACCAACTGATTTTGTTTTAACTGTTGTTGGTTGTGGTATTTTGATTGGTTTATTAATTGTTTTAATATTCAAAATTTATAATTCAACGAAAACACGACGACATCGTCAATCTGTCTTACCAATTCATGAAGCAAAACCAAATACAATAGAGAATGATGATGATTTTACTCTAAGTGAATAAACATGTCTCAAGCATTTGTAGCAACAATTATATTTTCTGTTTTTGGTTTTACATTTTGGTATATTATAACATTGATTTCAATTTTAATAGAATATAGAATACTATGGTTGTTTATACAAATTTGTTCTCAAGGTACAACATAATTTAAAATTAGACGATTAATTAGATGTTTCAGTGGTTGTTTTTGCTTGTTTCAATTGATTAAAATAAAACGCTGGATTAAAAATAATACGATGATTTGTGGTTTGTGTTCGTGCATTTAATTCTCTAATACATGATTGTTGTGGTTCAATATTTAATCGTTTTGAACGTTTCATATGACCACATAAATTATTTTTAATAAGTGCATGACAACTTGGTATTTTATCTATTGTTCGAAGACAATTTGCTTTTCTATCATATGCAAATTTTAAATTTTTTAAAGCTCCTTTAGCTTCTTTTTGATTTGGATATAATTTTAAACTATTTTTATTAAATTTATCTTCAATTTCTTCAAAATCTAAATTAAAAATTGAACAGCATTGACTAAATTTTATACGTTCATTGTGTTTTAAACGTGTTGTACTTGTCCCATTTTCAACACGATCCATCATTGAACGAATACAACTTGGACCATATTTCATTAATTCAGACCATGTTGTTTGACCACGTTCTAATCGTTCTTTTGTTTTGTTGGAGTCAATTTCATCATTCATTAGTTTAAATTGTGAATAAAATCTTGATAAAGCATCAAATTGTAATAATTCATCATCTGTATTACATGGTGGTTGAAATAAAAAAGATGAAGAATGTTGATCAAATAATTCAGTATAATCTTCTAAAATACATGGTAAACTATAAACTAATGAAAATACACCAAAACCATTTGTTAATTGAATAGAACGACGTGTAAAACCACTACTTAATGTTGCATTTTCAAATGGACATATCACATAAATTTTAGTATTATTTTCAATTTTAGTACACCAATATTCTAATTCAGATTGTGGTTCTTCAGTTTGATTATTAAAACATTCTAAAAGATCATTTTGTGTTTGAATTTTATACTTTTTAACATCTAAAAAACGTTCTAAATGTGAAGTATAACCATTAGTTAAACGATATTTTAATAATAAACGTTCACATAATAACCATTGTTGTTTAATATTAAATCGTTTATTTGAATTTAATATTCCATGTGAATTTTTACGTCCAATTGCACGTGCTAATAATTCAAATACAATATGATCTAATACAACATTTTGTTCATTTAATAAATGGGCTAATTCTAATTGTTCAACTGTACATTCAGGAGTTGATATTATATTTACATCTTCTTTAAATTGATTTTTATATAATAAACACATGATTTTAATACGATTCGAAATTGCATTCCATAGAACTGGACGTGTAAATTCAACAAATTTATTAAAATTTGGTATAATTTGATATGCATTAAACGAAGCATGACTTTTAATATTTGGTAAACCTCCGTGTACTTGATTTAAATTTAATCGAAATTGATAAAGATGTGCTTTAATTGCCATCATTTGTAATAATGCAGAATTAATAAAACCATAATTGATAACATGTCCAGGTAATTCACCTTCACTTGTTGATTCAGTTGGTGATTTTTTACTTTTAATTTCTAAATATATTAAAATAAGAGTGAATGGTGAAACACATTGATTTAATTCATTGACAGACATCTGAATAGATGATGGTTTTGTTAATTTATGATCATGTTGATGATTTCTTACTAAAACAACAACTGGACTATATAACGTTTGATTTTGATATTGTTTATTATAGTACAATTGTGCTAAATGAATACTATTAAAACGACACGATTGCATCTTTGATAAATAATGAAATTAAATCATAAACAAACAAAGTCACTCAAAATCAAAAAAGTCCTGAACTGTTAGATATTTTTGGATGTGAAACTGCATTGCAAAAATTCTAAATTTTATATAACATAAAATAACAACGTAATCAATTTTGATTGTTTTTATTTTTATAATACAATTAATGGCGTTTTAAAATTAGTTAATTTTTTAATTTTCAAAATGTCGGACGAAGATAGCTGTTACAGAGTAGAATATACTGAAAATGGTAAAAGATGGTTTAAAAATGGGAAATTGCATCGCGATAATGATAGACCAGCTGTTATTGATTACACGGAAGGAATAAAGCTATGGTATCAAAATGGAGAATTACACCGTGATAATGATATGCCCGCAATTATAAGCGACAACGGAGATAAACAGTGGTATCAGCATGGATTAAGACATCGCGATCATGGACCAGCTTTAATACGGAGTAACGGATGGAAAGAATGGTATCAAAACGGTGAATTACATCGTGATGATGGTCCGGCTATTGAATATTCTGATGCAACCAAAATGTGGTATCAACATGGTAAATTACATCGCGATAATGATAAACCAGCTATTGAAGAAGCAGATGGATCTAAAGAATGGTATCAAAATGGTAAGAAACATCGAGAGAATGGACCTGCTGTTGAATCTAGTAGTGGATATAAAGCATGGTACATCAATGGTGAATATCATCGGCTAGACCGTCCGGCTATAGAAGTTCCTGGTGGAGTAATGGAATGGCGACAAAAAGGAATATTGCATCGCGATGATGGACCGGCTGTGATATTGCCACATTGCAAAACAGAATGGTATAAACATGGTTACTTACACAGAGAAGATGGCCCGGCTATTGAATATGACGATGGTACAAAAGAATGGTGGCAAAACAATAAATTACATCGGTTAGATGGTCCTGCACTAGAACTTCCAAATGGAGATAAATTTTGGTATAAACATGGATTAAAACATCGTAAAGATGGACCAGCTCGTGAAGATGCTAATGGTAGATTGAAAGAGTGGTGGATACATGGTAAACTGCACCGTAAACCTGGACCGGCTGTCGAATTACCTGATGGTAGTAAGTTTTGGTATGATCATGGTGTGCCATATAATTGCTGTAATACTAATCATGCAAATGGCAAGCATAACAACAAAAAGAAGAAAAACAGTTCTACTAAATAACTAAAAATTAATCAAATACATATAAATCTAAAAACCAATTATCAATTGATTTTTCATAAAATGGCAAATCAGAAAAATGATGTATTTTAAATTCAATATCAAAATCAACTGGCCAATCTAAATATTTGGAAATTAATGAATTGTTTGATTCTCTTCCATATAAAAATTCAACATCTCTATAAAGTTTAAATGGCATTTTAATATCATATTGTTTTAACGTTTTTGTTACAATTGAGTATTTTTTTAAAATGTCTTCTGAATCATACCAACGCGAGCGTAGAGAAGCTTTTTCGTCATAATCATTAGCAGGATGATGTTCTACAACAAGATTCATTAAAGTCGTTTCATCATATTCTAAACCTAACAATCGAGGTTCCCACCAAAAGATGTCAGATGATTTGATATTATCATTTAATTCATTTATTTCTTCTATTTTATCTAAAGATCGCAATTTATCTACTGCTTTTATATAGGCTAACGCTAAAACATAATACGTATCATAATCTTTAATTGATTCATAATCGTTTAGTTCTGCATCATCCGTTATTTTCGAATTGAATTGCGCTAATGTGAATGCTATACCTTTTCGTTTATCATCACGTGAATAGGATGATAGAATATCAACATGTGGTCGTGATTTATCATAACCAATAAATGCAATATTTATTAAAAAACGGTGCAGGTATTTCTTTAAACGAACTCCATATGTTTGACTTTGACATTCTGGATCAACAATAATTTCGTTATTAATTTTAGCTCTTAAAAAACGTTCATTACAGTAGAACTCAAAACCATCATATGCACAACATATTACATCAACATCAAAATTAACTAAAATCTGGGCAATTGAATTATATAATCGTAAAATAATTTGAATATTTATATCTTTAATTACAGTTATCGTATATTTAGTACGTATAATTGTTTGTCTAAGTTCACCCTCATTATATAATGTATTTAACACATCTTCAATAATACTCTTAGCTTCATTTTCATTTTGAGTAACTAAAAATAAATCAATATCACCAAATTTTTTATCACTAACAGAACCACCAGCGATAATTAGTTTACCTTTCCATTTTTGAAATAATGGCTGTAATCGATATTCTGCAATATAATATCCTAAAACTTGATTAAAATACTCATTCAATGGTTCAATTGCATCGGTTACTGGATAATTTGAATCAATATACCATTTGTTATAATATTGCCTAGGAATAATCGTGTTATTATCGTTTTCTTCTGTTACGTATTTTTCATAAATACTAGAAGCAATAAATTTTTCATCTACATTGATAATTTCAGTGTTTTTTAAATTTAACAAACGTCTAAGTTCTTCTTTATCTTTATTTTTAATATCAGTATCTTTTAAATTTAACAAAGGTCTAAGTTCTTTTTCCTTTCGTCTAATTTCAAGATCCGTTGTATGTAAATTTTGCCAAAATAATCGTTCATTATCTAGTATAATTTGTTTAATAATAGAATTAGAAATAGTCAAATATCTTGCTACTGTATCAACTGATTTATAATCATATTTTTTTGATAATGGTATAAATGTTCCATTTAATAAACATTGCAAAATTGGTTCAAAGTTTAAACGATTGGTGTATGCAGTCAAATCGATGACAAATGACTCATTTGCATATGTTTCATCTATAATTTCAAAGAACTCCGAAACTTTTTTAAATGTTTTAACATATTGTACTGGATATTGAATTTCATAATTTTCTTCCACTATAAATGTAATTTTAGACTGTTTTGTATCATCGTTTTGTTTACTTTCATCATCAGATGATGTTTCTTCCAGATCCAAAGAAACAATTGTAGGTGATGTATTCATTTTTCGTTTAATTCCTCTTGGACTTTGAGAATTCATTTTAATGAATAGAATGAGTTTATGTTATTAGAAACATATAAAAAATAAACAAATACGAGTCAATTAATGTTAAAGAACACCCAAACAGGTACTCAAAAAAGTCCCGTTCTGTAGATATTTAAAATTCCAATTTCGATTTTTTTTTCTTAACTCAAAACTTTCTGTATTTTTAAATCACACTAAATGTTATCAACATGAATTTGTCAACTGTCTGCGCAGTCAAAGTTTTTAAAAACGGTGATCAGCTACATAGAGTGGATGGTCCTGCTATAATATATAAAAATGGTATAAAAGAATGGTATAGATATGGAAAATTGCATCGCGATGATGGACCTGCAACAGTATTTCCAGATGGAACTGAGTTGTGGTTCAAGAATGGTCTGTTGCATCGTGATGGTGATGAACCGGCTGTTACAATTGCTAGAAGAAAAGAATGGTATAAAAACGGTAAACGACATCGCGATGATGATAAACCTGCGGTGTGTTCGAAAGGAAGATTAGAATGGTGGAAGGATGGTAAATTACATCGCGATGATGATAAACCTGCTATAGAATGTAAAGAAGGCAGCGAAGCTTATATTCAATCTGAATTAGCTGGCATTGCAGTTAGACAATGGTATCAAAATGATCAACCACACCGTGATAATGATAAGCCTGCAATGGAATATCCAAATGGAATGAAAAAATGGTACCGACACGGTAAATTACATCGTATCAATGGACCTGCAATATTACACGCTAACGGAGAAAAAGAATGGTATCAAAATGATGTATTGCACCGAGACGATGGACCTGCACAAGAATACAACCACTGTAAAGCATGGTATCAATATGGCAAATTACATCGAATCAACGGACCTGCATTAGAAGACGCCCATGGCATAAAAGAATGGTATCGTAATGGTATTCGGGAGAATAATCCCGACGATGTTAATGGACTTATAGAACCATTTCAACAATTTCAATTAGGTCACGCCGTAGAAGTAGCTGATGGTAAAGAATGGTACATTGACAATGAATTACGATATAAAGAAGATACATATGGAACTAAATATTGGTATAAAAATAACAGGTATCATCGTGATGGGGATGAACCAGCTATTGAATATTCAACTGGAAGAAAAGAATGGTATCAGCATGGAAAATTACATCGTGATGGGGATAAGCCAGCCATTGAATATCCAAATGGAACCAAACAATGGTATAAAAATGGGTTATTACATCGTGATGATGATAAACCAGCAATAGAAAGAGCGCATGGAACAAAAGAATGGTGGTTTAATAGTAAAATACATCGTGATGGAGACAAGCCTGCAATAGAATATGCAGATGGAACAAAAGAATGGTGGAAAAATGGACTATATCATCGTGAAAATGGTCCTGCAGTAATAAAAGCAAATGGAGATAAATTTTGGTATCAACGTGGTGTACTACATCGTGAAGATGAACCAGCTATAGAAAAAGCGAATGGCGATAAAGAATGGTGGGTAAATGGCCAAGACTGCACAATGATAGCTTGTTAAAGAATGAAAATTAAGTAATATAACAATACAACTAAACAAATAATTTAAAAATTTATTATTATGCCAGTAATCAAAACTCATTGTTTTTAATTAATCAAAAATTCAGTAATTTTAGATTGAATTAAATTCAATATGTCGACACCAGCTTGCTTAGTTGGTAAAACTCCTGTAAAGGTATTCAAAAATGGAGTTAAAATGTGGAATTTAGATGATGCATTAAATGGTAACAAATCACCAGTTAATTTATCTGATAAACCTGTAGAAATATTAAAAGATGGAACTAAAATGTGGAATTTAGATGATATATTATATTCAGACGATGAGAATATTATAGTTCAACATAGTGATGGATCGAAGGATTGGTACGAAAACGGTAAAAAACATCGACTAGATGGACCCGCACATGAAGGCGCTAATGGAACTAAAACATGGTTTAAACATGGTCAATTACATCGTGAAGACGGTCCTGCAATCGAACGATACGACGGTTATAAAGCGTGGTATAAAAATAATAAGTGTCATCGCGAGGACGGGCCAGCCATAGAAATGCCTAATGGAAATAAAGAATGGTGGGAAAACGGTGAACGACTTCGACGTGAAGAAGCACCAGCTGATAATTGCGAGGCAGAAATATCAAACGAAGTTAAACAAAATTGATTTTATGCTTTTAAGCAAATTACGTTAAATAGAATAATATCATTGAAAAGCATAAAATCGAAATAGAATAAAATGATTTAATAACATTTGCATTTGAACTTGTTGTTGGTGATGGTGATTGACTGCCAGTTAAAGAAGAGTTTGAAGCTGAAGCTGTCGATGACATATCAATAACAGGTTTTTGATTATACCACCATAACATTGTTGTATTTTTCAAATAATCTAAAACATCAGTATAATAAACTTCACAATAAATTCCATAATAACCTGCTGGACATCGACATTGTAATGAATTAGGATCTAAAACTCCATTATTTAGACAAATTGCATCTGAACAACGTTCACCTTTATAACCTAATTTACAAACACATTGACCTGGCATTACTAATTCAGTATTTTGAGAATTACATAAATTATTTTCACATATACCTTTTGGACCATTCTGATATGGAAATGGACAATTACAAAACTGTCGATTAAATGTTAATGGAATACCACCATTTAAACATGATGAAACAGTACAATACTGACATCCATCTGGTGATGTGCAATCTGTTTTATATTTACCTTGACACAAACACCATAATGCTGGATTTGTGACTGATAAATAAAACGGATTTAATATTCCATTTAATCCACAGATTGTACCTGAACAATCAAATGGTGATTGTGAATATAATGGAGCATAAGGCGCTTGACATTGACATTTATAAGGTGATGTTGCTTCAGTGATGTTTAACCATTGAACTGGTTGACCATTTTTGCCACATGAATGTGAACTACAACGATCAAGTGAAGTCCATGGTCTTGGACAATTACATTGTGATGTTTCAACTTGATATGAACCACCATTTGCACAAACTGAATGATCACATCTTGGATGATTATCATAAACATCAAAACCTGTTGAAATATCACAATCACATGGTGCTAATGATAATGGTGTCCAATCACTTGGAACATCTCCGTGTTTACAGTATTTTTCACAAATTTGAACACCTGGTTGAGTTGGATGTGGAACAAGAATATAACCTTGAGCACATTGACATTGTGCAGTTCGTTTTGATGTTAAAACATTTTCACTTTGTAAACAAGAATGTGGTTCTCGATCTGAATAACCACACATGCTCCCATTATAAATTGGACATTGTGGCCAACATGTTGGAACAGTCTGATTATTAAATGAATTTGACCAACCGTTAGATAAACAATTACAACCCATTGGAATATTATCAGCATCCACAGTTACGGTACCATTATAAAGTTTACAATTATCAACTTCACATCTATTACCACTGTAAGGTGGGTAACATTTTGAAATTTGTTGATTAATACAGATACCATGGCCTGCAACCATTACAGAAGATGGACACAATGAGTTTTGACACCATTGACCACTAAATCCCGTATCACAAACACAATATGGGTCTGAATGTGTTAAATCTGCTGGTACACATGTACCTTGACTACTACATTTTAAATCATTAAATAAACATGAAGAAGCATCAATTTCACAATATTTACCAATAGCACCACGTTGACAAACACATTTATAACTGCCGTCATTTTGAGCAACGCAATCACCACCAGCAGCACTCACACCTTTACAACCTAATGATTGAACACTGCATTTTGAAATTTCACAAAATTGACCCGTAAATGATGTTCCATCACAATTACAATATGGCACATAATCTTGAACTCTCGATGACTCAAAATTACCCAAATAAAAATCACCGCTATAAGCAAGTTTAGGTTGACATCGATCTGAATTGCCACTACATAATGAAGAGCTACCATATGAAACACATGAGGAAGCTACTGAGAATTGACAACTATTTCCAATCCATGCTATTTTACCATTTAAACCAAAAGTACCAATATCAGATGCAATGTTAAATGTTTTACAAGTACATTGATATTGCGATGGTGTAATCATTGAACAATAACCATTACCTGAACATGGAACACCTTCACCATTTGGACATCTTGATGCTGCACAATACTGTTTAGGCTCATAAATAGACGGAGTGAGAGAACACTGTGAATTTGGTGTAAAACGTGCTAAATGACCAACATAACGCCAATGTTTCACGTACATAGCATTACTGTAACATGAAATTGCAGTGGATAATGGAAGTGTTCTTGGATCTCTTGCTGCATTAAAACTATTCACAATTTGAGTACAATACGAAGTAATTTGAAGTCGATATTTTAATGAGTAAAATGCAGTGTCAAGTGAAAAGGTTGGACATGGATATAAAGAATAACGATCAACTTGATAAAGTAAAGCACTGATTCCAGTTGGTAATACAACAGAACTTTGAACATTTAAACCAGTATACGTAAAAAACCATGCTTGATAAACATCAATTCCTGGATTTGTTTGTTGAATTTTATACCAATATGTTAAATCACGCCATAACACAAAACCAATGCATGCTGCATCTTGATAACATAAAAATTTAGCTTGATCTGCACTACCAACTTGAACTTGACCTGTTGCACCTAAAATTGGATTTAACATTGGAGCGTATTGTTGATTATAATCTGCTACCATTTCCCAACCATTTGGTATTGGATTATTTTTTGTTATTGCACGTGGTGGAAACCATTTTATAAAACAATCACACTCATCGAATCCGCTTTCATATTGTGCCGCTATTTATCAAAAAGTAAAAATGAAATTTGATAATAAAACGTTAGTCATTTCTTTTAAAAAATTTGCAGTTATTCATTAATAGTTTTAAATGATTTACCTGCAGAAACACTCAATGCTGCAAATTGACTTGATGTTAATGTTGTAAATCTTGGTGTTTGACATTTTGAACCAGTAAATCCAGGATCACACATGCAATATTCATAATTAACAGTTGAAATACATTGACCATTACCACTACAAACAGTTGGTGGTGTTTGACAGCTTTGAGAAACACATTGTTTTAATTGAGTATTATAAGCTTTTGTTCGATCAACACAAATACATGAACCATCACCATCTGGACCATCATTACATGTTAAATCTGATGATTGACAAACTTGACATGAAATTTCACAACGTTTACCAGCAAATCCATTTGGACACATTGTTGGTAAACAACCAATATAACCAGTAACTCGTTGATAATTTGGTTTACAGCTACATGTATTTCCAACATTACAATATTCACCTGATTCACATGGTGGTGAACATCGAATACATGTTTGACCATTTGCAGGATCAGGATATTTTGTTTGATCTTTACATTGTGCAATTTTTTGAGGTACATTTGTAAATGCCGGCATATAAACATAATAATTTGAAATACGACCATATTGATCACTAATTAAATTAAACGGAATTGTTGGATTTTCAATTGGATTTGTAATAGCTGATGACGGACACTCTTGTAAAGCATCACGACCAGGATTTAAACCCCAAACACATGGATTATATTGTAATGGATAATAACAAACGTTCCATGCTGGTTGACTTGACCATGGATAACCAGGTTTAGTTGAACATGCAAATGTGGATGGTGATATATAATTAATTGTCATTTGACGTGGTTTTGAAATTGTTGATATTAATCGTGTATTTGGATCCATTGCTGATTCGGTGCAAACAGTTAAAAATGAATTTGGATATGAAACTTCACGAATTTGTGTATTTACCCAACATTGTGGATCCACATAAGCAGATGGATTAATTGTGTTTGTACCTTCAAATACTGTTATTCCATTAAAAGTACCTTGAACAGTTGGATAATACTGTGGAAACGGATCAGGACGAATGTAAGTTGCAGTTCTCATATAAAAATATTTCATTGACATTAAACGAATTCTTGGATCTGTAGGTTCACAATATTGACTATAACCAGGTATTTGACGCCATCCAATTTGTTCACAATCATTTGGTGTTGTTCTACATGGTTCTTCAGGTCTTGAACGATAACATGGAATATTACATCTCGGACCAGTCCAACCAATATCACACCAACAATCATAATTCGATTGTAAAATTCCATTCACAAATGGAAACATAATTAATGACCATCCATGATAATTACAATAATCACTTGTTAATGTTAAATCAGATACCCATTCACGACACCATCCCAATTTTGGATTTGAATATGATGTAATACAAGCACCGCGATTATTTCCAGTTTGAATATATGATGGATTATTATTATTCCAACCACCATTTGAACCAGATGTAGTCCAATCTGTTGGTTTTACACAACTAATTAATCCAGCTGAAGGATCATAAATTGGTAAATAAGGACGTTTACATTCACATTGACGTGTTGATCGTTCATTGCATTGTCTATCCGGATCTAAAATACAACGATCTGAACAAACCGACAACGGTGTCATTAATTCTGGTTTAGTTAAAAATGTTGATCCTGGTACTAATGATGGTAATGCAATTAATGCATTTTCAATTGAATAATAATAAGTAGAATCATATTGACAAAATATTTTACCATTTGGTGGATAAAATGTTAAAGTATTTGTATCAAAAAACCATGATGGATTAACACCTGTTGTTCCTGGACCAAAATAACTACCACTAGGATAATATGTATAAAAATCCATTAATGCCCATCCAATACCATCACACAAATCTGGTCTTTTAACATATGCATATCCACCTGATGTTTGATGATATGGTACTGCTCGATCAAATAAAACAGCTGTGACTTTATTATATGTTCCATCTGAATAATAATTTTGAGTAAGAAAAGTAGCTAAATCTGGATTCAAACGATATAATATTGGATATGCTGTTCGTGTACATGAAAAAATGGTACCAGAAACAACAGAACTAAAACGAACATTTGGAAAACTAGCATAACCTCCAGTTGCATCATTCCAATCCATTCGACATGCTAATAATTTATTATCAATTGCAATAACATCAGCAGAAGCATAATACCTTAATGTTTTACCATTGTATTGCATTGTTTTAATTGTTTGTGATTGAACATAATTTAATAATAACAAAATGAATATAAGAAACAGCATTTTTTCTAATTTTTGATCAAAACAATAGCAAGCTTTAAACAATTCATTTCATAATGAGCGTTAACATCATCTAAATTTATTTTTTAACTACAAATATATAATTTACTAACTAAAAATTTAAAATGTTGTTTCAAATTCATCATCATCTTGTTTTTCTCTAATATGTCGATTATACATTTTACGTGTTGTATTTTGTAATCGTGCAGCTATATGATTTGCTGCAGGTGATTGTCTATATTTTGCACCTACATCATTTGATACTTTCTGATATTTTTTTCCACTTGATGAAAACAAATTACTAAATACTGATGTTATATCACCTGTTGTTTTTTTAGCCGATAAAAATTTAATAAGTACATAAACACCATAAATAATCAAACCAAAAAATACAAATTTAACTAAACCACCAATTATATTACCAAATCCACCTAATAAATTACCTGGAATACCAAGTAAATTTAATCCTTTATCTAAGAATGTTTCACCTACATGAGCAACATCCAGTGCAACATCACCAGCTATTTTTGCAGCTTTTTTAAAGAAATCACCTAATGGATCATCTGAATTAAAATCTAAATCAATAGCATCAATAAATTTACCCATAGCATCTAAATTTTGTCGTGTTGCATTAATAAAATTATAAGCATCTTGAATTTTTTGATCTATCTGTGCACTTAAGTTAGAAATAATTACATTTTGATCTAAAAATTGTCTATTTGTTCTATTGAAATAATCTGCAAGATCCGCAGAATCATTTGTAATTGATCCAATCAATTGACTAACATCAAATACTGGTAAATTACTCGTTAAGTTAATTGGATTATAGGTAGCATTTGCTAATTGAGCTTTTTGAGCATCTAAAAGAGCTTGAAATTTATCTGATTCAAATCCAACATTTGCACCTAATTGTAAAATATTCATCATTTGTGTTCCAATTGCATTAACAACATCACGAATAGCATCAGCAGCTGTATTTAAACTTAATGTAATACGTGATTCAACATTTGTGGGTACAGGTTGATTAAATGCTGTTGCAACCATTGCTTGTACTTCAGTACCGGTAAGTTTAGTACATAGTCCAGTAGCTCCTGCAGATGTATTTGTAAATGGATCAAAAATATTTGAAGCTTGTTGAATTAAAATAGTTTCATTACCACAACCACTTGACGGTATTGTAACAGTAAAGGATGAACGTCCAGGCACACTATATGTGATATCAGTTGATAATTGACAACATGGACTTTCACATGGATCACCATTTAAAAATACACCTTCAGGAGCATATAAAACACTAACAACTGAACTGTCAGTTTCATCGTTCTGCAACAAAACTTGGATCGACCCATCAATCGAACCAAAGATCGAAACTTTAGGACAACTACCAGTATTAATAACGTTTTGAACAACCCCATTTGGAATACCAACACTAACAGTATATTGCCAAACACGCGGTGAAAATGTTAATAATCCGTTTGATGGATTGACTGCTAATTTATAATTGTTTAATGCAACACAGAATTCTGAACCAGGCGTTATTCCTGTAGCTTTACTGGCTGCATCAATTAAACATTGTCCTGAAATTGGATCAATACGACTGCATTTTTGATTACAAACAGGTTGACCATAACCAGCATCACAGCCATTATTCAAGGAGCTATAAGTTCCAGTTAGTCTATTAATGTAAGAGTATTGAGTACAATGACCACCGCAACTAGTAGAATGACGACAATAACCAAATCCAATCTGTTGACCAATAGGCATCCAACAACTTCCAACTGGTGCGACTAAATCGGTACCATTCATCGAAGAATCAACTTGACACTGTGCTTCATTTGTTAATTGATCCTGGCCTAATAATAAGCCATCATAGACTTTCACATTAAAAATAGCATCACTGTAAATGGTTGATTTTTGAAATGGTGGATTTGTTAAAGCATTTAATGCAGCATTTGTTATTAATTGTCCATCTACATAAACTTGTAATATTGTCAGATCAAAGGTCACAGAAACAAAATGACTTAAACCATCCCATATTTGTAAATTGCTTGTTTGATTATTCACGTTCAAGGAAACAAATAATCCTGATACATATTGAACACTGATAGAAGCTTTGTTGGCTGCGACATTGAATAAACGTTTATTGGTTTGTGATTGATCCGATGAACGAATCCAAAAATTAAGTGTAAATTGACCTTGAAACAATTGAGTCTGATCTAAATTACTTGACAAAGAGGATGGAAGTGGGAATAATTGATCAAAATAATAATCACTATGTAATAAAACACCAGTTGATAAACAATTTACAGTATCAGATTTTGAAACATCTTGACGTGCTAAAACAACTTCTTGACTAGATGAATAACATTTTGAAATAGGCAATGAAGATAAACCACATTGTTCTAATACAGCAACATCTGATCGTTGTAATGTTAACGCATAAACATTAACTTTAAATGCTTGTGCACTAATACTTTGAGGTGAAAATGCATTTAAATAATTGATAAATGGTTGAGCAAATCCAGTTTTACCAGTTGCTGTATGAATTCCATAGGATGTTCGATCAATCACGAGCAAATAAGTGAATTGGCTGCTGACTAAGCGCTGAGTCCAACTAATAAAATGCCATGAACCATCACGAATATCAACATTCGATGCTAAACTACTGACACTGCCAGAATGATCAACATAGGGAATACCATTTGAAGTAACACCAAATTTAACCCAAACACTTGGAACTGTTCTAGAAACCACAGCTAGGGCTATTATTGCACCGCTGTCTCCGATAATTGGATCTTCTTTGTACCAAAATGTTAAAGTGTAATTAGAACCTGAGCCGATAGCAAAGGCTGCGGTAGAATTAGTGGTTGTGTTTAATTGTGATTGTGATAATTCAGTCTGATAATCAGTATAAATATGATTTGATCGGATTGAGCTACATTGCGATGGATATAATGAATTATTATAAATGTTTATAACGCTTGAAAAATTACTGAGTGTGGTGTTGAAAGTATAAGGTTTAATACAGCCGTTTGAAGTAACATTTGGTGATACTGCTGGTGCATTATTTTTTAAATCGCAATATGGATAGTTATCATTATCGAAGGCGGCATCATACCTGTAGAGTTCCGCCGAAACACTTGCTGTTGGATCAAATAAAAATGTATTTGTCGCAATCCAATCAGGTAAATCATATGTGTTTACCGTTCCTGGCTTTTGCAATATGTAAGACGGTGTATTTGCACGTTCACTTGTTGATGAACTCGCACTTAAAACTCGACTAGGTGCATCGTAGATTCCTTGTTTTAAATCTTTTAATTCACCAATAACTAAAACATTTCCGGGTAAAGTAGCAGACGCATCATTATTTAAATCAATATTAGAATTCACATCTTTTTCACCTACAGGATAACATGTGGCAGGATCATTGCATGTTGGACCATCAATACTTAATAGAACCTGTTTACGAACAATTGGACTTGACAATGGCTCTATACTATACATATTGACACTTTGTTTATGCACTGCAAGCCATGACGCATATGTGCAGTCTACAGGGTCGGCCGAGCCGTCAAATATCGGCACAGTTCCATTGTACCTCGTCGGAACATAATCATTATCACGTTTCTCATATTTAAAACCACCAGGATTGCGTCCATATAATTTTAATTCTAAATTGTAAAGATCTAATTGAACATTTTTAAATCCAGCACTTAACATCAAAATAGCTAAATACATCATCGAAAAACTTGATGGATCACTGGGATTTTGAGTTGTAGCATATACTTGATCACGCCATGATTTTGAACATTGATTGTTAGCAGGTATTACAAGTGATGTTGCAGCACGAGCACCTGTTACACGTATACCTGATCCAGGTGTAACACAAATATCACCAGCAAACCATGATCTTAGATCTTCTACTGTTTTGGAAATCACAGGCGGAATTGTTTGAATTGGATCAGTACAATCAGACTGTAACAACGTAGTATGATTTTGATTAGCCCAGTCAAATTTAGGTGATAATTTATTTGAACCACATGCAAATGTTCGTACTTCCATCCATAATTTACAATTTAATCCTGGTGGATCAGTAGGAATATCAGCATCACTGTAAACACGTGAACATCCATTTGCAGCAAACAACAATACCAATTCACCAAATGTAGTTGAATATTTTAAATTGTCAATTGCCCAGACAGAATCAGCATAAAATCGAACTTGTGAAGCATAAATAGTATAACGATTCCCAGTTGTATTTGTTACCCAATTATAATCAATTCTTTCAAATAAAATACGTTTATCTGGACCAAACAATTGCAATGCTGGTCTTATTCCTAAACCAAGTGTGAAGGGTTTTAAACGTGAATCTAATTCATCAGCACTTTGAAAATAGGATTGAACAATTAAACGATGTAATTCTGTTTGACGAATCAACTTCGTTATAGAAGAAATCGCAGTATTTAAGTTATGTTCAGTTTGCATTGAGTTTTGTAATAAACCATCAATTTCTTGCTGTAACAATTGATTCATGGATATTAATTGTTGATTTACTATCATAAATTGTTGATTTGTGTAGTTAAATTGTTGATCAGCTGCTTGTTGAATTGCAGCATTATTTTTAGCTATTGTATCTTGAATTGCATCAAATTGAGCTTTCGTTTTATTTGATAATTCTATCACGTTATCCGCTAAATTGGCATATTTGCCTTCCAGTTGATTCGTTTGTCCTAATAACAAGTTAGTTTGATTGTTTAATGCACCTATTTCACCTTGTGTTAATTTAATAGCATCTGTATTTGCTTGTGTTGCGGATGTTAAATTTGATATTGCGGCTTCAGCTTTGGATAATCCTCCTTTAACATTTACCATATCACCTTCTAATGTACTAATTCTTCCTTGATTTTTTAAGCTAATTGTTAATGCAGCAATACCAATAGCTAATGATGCTGGTTCTAAAAATTGTAATAATCGCCGAGCTCCTGGATTACTACTTGTAACAGAATCAGTTGCAGAAGGAGAATATGTTTGCTGTAAAGCTGAAGTAGCTGCATTTTGAAATTGTTGATCATCTTTAACTAAACATGTTTTTTCAATATGTAATTGAGTTGCCTTGGGTATAGCTCCAACAGCTGTATAACGATAATTGTATGCGGGCGCTATGCAAGTGACATTAACTGTATAATTACCAACTAAAAATTGTCCAATGGGATCTGCTTCTGTACATGTTATTATAACTGTATTTCTAGTAGTCAATTTTCCATTAAATATCGTCTCCTGGCTATAGCTACTAATTGGAATAACCGACTCAGTTGGTTGAAACCAATTAAAAAATAAAATCCAAAATAAAAAAAACATTTTAGTTGAGCTCAATTATTAAAAACTTAATAAATTCTTATCTATTTAAAATTAATAAAACAATAATTTTAGTTTATAATTCATGATTTTATTAACGACAATGTCTATTTATTTTATTTTAAAGTCAAGCTCACTTAATGAAAAATTTAATTAATTAAACGAAAATGGACTCTGTTTTAACCACTCTTGGTCTGGACCAGGGATACAAGGCGCTGAATCAAGATGAAATACAACAGCTGTTTCATTTTTATGACCACGATGTAAATGTCACCGCTGCAACCAGTATCATGATACAGTCTTTATTAAGCGGGGGCATATGGATCAAAAATGCTTTCTCGGATTCAAACAATAAATCACAAGAACAGTTTGATAATATTGTGTGGGGTCACTGGTGCGAGGACATCTTAAGAAGTATTTGGTCGATTGGTTTTGCTCCGGCTATGTTTAAATATGACGATGTAACCGAATCAATAATTCCATGTGTTTTATCGTTAGAAACAATTGAAGTTCGCATGAAAAGAACTGATGAAGGTGAATGTGATTTTCGATATTTTAAAAGAACACATCTAGGTAAAGCTGAAGCTGTTGAAATCAGAAATGTAATAACATTCGTTGCACGTTATCCTGATTATAATTATCGAATTAATTCATTGATTGCTACATTATTAATGGATTTTACATTAGAAATGCATATGTTACAATGTACTTTATTAGCTGAACGTTCAAGAGCTCAACCTTATTTTGTAACTGAACAAGTAGAAGCACGTTATGATCCAAATTCAATAACAGTTGCACGATTATTTGATGATCCATTTGTAGGCGACGGTTCAAGATCATATCGAGAAAGTCAACAACAGCAACAACAACAACAAAATTCAACGAGTAGTGCTGCTTTAAGTATTGAACGAATTCAACAAGAACGTCGTCAAAATTGGTTACGTTATTTGAATAGTGCACAAGCTGCAATTGATCAACGTTTAAGAATTCAAGGTGGTGGATTAGCAAGTAATATAATGAATCCAGCGTCTTCAATTAATAATACACCTCAAGAAATCCAATTAAAACCATTACAAAAATTAACAAGACATGTTTTACCTGAAGCTCCTCTAAACTTAATGACATTTCGTACTGAACGTCAAGTTCGTGTTTTTATGGCATTTGGTGTTCCAATGACAATGACAAGAACACATAATCAAACAAACAATAGAGCTCAATCAAATATGGGTGGTGCAAAAGATTCAGCATCTAAAGATGTATTTTTAAATGCACAAAAATCATTGAAACAGCTGCTGCTGAGTTATATTCTTCGAATGTATCATTTTATGTATCATAATACTCATGTATTAAAACTTTTAAAAAAATATAAAAATGAAAATATCAAAATTGATAATAATAAAATAAAACAAGAAATTCAACCAAAAGTAACAATTGCATCATTACCTGATGAAGAAGTTGCTGAAAAATTATATGCTATGGGAATGTTAAAATATGATGCATTTGTTCGTCTTTATTTACAAAAATACGGAATGGATGAATCAGATTTTAATAAAACACCACAATTACCAATGTTATCTATAGATCAACAACAAAATGAAGATAAACTTACTATTGAAAAAGATAAAGTAAAACAACAATTACAACAACAAAAACAACAAGCTAAAGAAAAACAAGCAGCAAACAAATCAACAAATAATTCTTCAACTAATAAACGTAAAGAAACAGCACAAGTAAATATAGAAATAAGTCAAAAGTCACCAAAAAAATCTAAAAAATAGCCATTCAAAAATGATTGATGTTTCACCATGGTTTTTAGTTTATTCTAATTTATTTTATTTATTACCAGCTTCAGTTTTGTTATACAAATCATATAAAGATTTTTTAAAATGGAATTTAGAATTCTCGTTAATTTTAGCTGTTGGTTTAGTCAGTGCCACGCATCATCTTTGCGACACCGATGCGATTAGAAAATGTTTAACACAGAAATATTCACTTTATATGTTAGATCTACTTTTTAGTTATTTTGCAATTGCAGTTACATTTAGTCCATTTTTAGGTGATAAATTTCGTGCTGTTTATCATATTCATGTAATTTTAACTCCTATTGTATTATTATTAACATTACGCAGTAACATTATCGCACCTGTTATTTTAATGGCGATTGGTATTGGTTGTTTTATTATTAGTCAAATGAAGGGATGGTTTAAAAATTGGAAAGCACATTGGGAATTAATACCAGCCATTGGATTTTTAATTGGTGCTTTAATTTTTAAATTTAAATCAGATAAATTAGAATCTTATCAATACGATTATGTTTGGGCACATAGTCTTTGGCACATCTTTGGTGCATTAGCTGCAACTGTTTTATTCTTTGATTTACCATTTTTAGATCCATTTAAGTATCAACAAATCGATTTAACAACAAATAACCTAACAAAAACTAGTTCAATTGAAATTTAATTTAGCATAAAAATTAATTTTTATAAAATATCTGTTAGTCCCACTGTCATACGTAAATTGGGGGTCGATGCAGGATTTTACGTATGATTCGTATGATTCGTATGATCCGTATAGCCACTTTTTGGAAAAAAATGAAAAACGCAGATATTATTTTTTATAGCCGTTGAGATTTTTCCCGCCAAAAAATATCTTTCGGTTTCAGCGACGTCTTCCAGAAACGTCTTAAGAAAAAATATCTCTTAAAGTCAGCGAAGCGTCTTAAGAAAATATCTGCCCCGCCATAAAACGTAAAAAGCTGCATCACCCCCCAAAAAACGTATGATTCGTATGATGCGTATGATTCGTATAGCCACTTTTGGGAAAAAAATGAAAAACGCAGATATTATTTTTCATAGCCGTTGAGATTGTCCCAGCATAAAAAATATCTGTTTCTAAAAATATCTGTTCCAAAGTGAGAGTCTACAAAATTTCCCGCGCTTTTTTTAAATAAAAAAATTCAAAGACCGAACATGCTAATTAAGATTGAAATAATAAAATAACCGGCTGTTGATGAACCAATTATGACTACATTGCCTTTTACAATTGAATTAATTGTTTTTGTTTTATCAAATCGTTCATCTGTAGATGTTGTATTGGTATAAGTTGAATTTAATGCAGTTGAAGATAATACCATACTACTTGATAATGATTGATTTATGGCTGTTGATGATTCGATAATACTCGAAGATAAAGATTGATTTACTGCAGTTGATGAAACAATAATTGAACTACTTAAAGCAGATGATTGAGCGCTGGACAGCGCTGATGATTCAGCACTACTTAAAGCAGATGATATAGCACTACTTAAAACTGATGATTCTGCACTGCTTAAAGCAGATGATTCAGCACTAGACAATGCTGATGATTGAGCGCTGGATAATGGTGATGATTCAGCACTAGACAATGCTGATGATTGAGCACTACTTAAAGCTGATGATGATGGAATTGGATCATTAGGTCCTAATATTACAAAGTTATAAGCTAAAGCACAGGAACTATCCGTTCCAGCTGGTGGTGAACGAACAGAAATCGTACTTTTTCCAATAAATGAAAACGGAGTGGCTGGTAATGATGACCAAGTGACTGCTTGTCCCATTCCAACACAACTATTAAAACCAGCTGCACTATCTGTAACACAAGTACTAAAACTATTTAAACCTCCAGGAGCAGTATTACCGTTTGGTTGTATCATAAATTGAATTTGAGTTGTTCCACTTGGAAGTCTACAATAATCAAAAGTTGTTGGAGAATCACATGTTGCAGTATACGAATAAGGAGAACTCAATGAGCGAGTACAAGTGATACCATTTGCCATTATAGTACTTGTTACAATTTGTGAACACATTTGACGATCGGTGTCCGCTTGGACAGGATCTGAACATTGTGCATGAATTAATTGAATTTTTAAACACCCACAGACAATTAAACAAAGAAACAAGAGAGTAATCATTTTTGTTAAAAAATCGTTAAATAACTATTTTCTAAAAATTCTATGAAAACAAATAATAATATATTTTACTATAAAATAGTTATAAAAGAATTTTTATATTTTTCAATTTATTATTTCGTTATTTCATATACTTATTGTTTAGCTTGCTACTATATGATATTACAAAATAACCAACAATAGCTAATGCAACTTCAACAACATTTCCTTTTGTTACTGCTTTCTTTGCTTGTGTTCCATCTGTGCCTAATGTACTTAAAACATCAACTGTTACAAGTGTTCCATTTCCATAGGTTGAATTAGTAATTTGAATATTACCATTAACAATTAAAATACGGAATGTAGCAGTACCAATACGTTGTTGATCAGTTGTTGTTTGTAATAAACGACGTCTTGCAATGGGTGATGAACCATCTGAATTTAATAAACCGATACGATATGGCATAACAATTTGATAAGAATCAGCAGGCATTAATGCACGTAATTGTCCAACTGGAATACTGAATCCATCACAACCTAAAATATCAACGCACGCGGGTAACAATCGACAAATTCCAGCAACACCACAACCAGCATAATAATCATCTTTTGTTGTTGTTAATACACGTGCACGAATTTGTTGATAATTTAATTCAGTTAGACCGGTATAACCACTAACAGTTGATAATGGAAAACCATCAGCGGTCATACCAATAACACGTGTTGCACCAGTTGTAATCGTTGATCTTAAATCATAACGTGTTCGAACAGTTGTATCCATAGCTGCGAAAATACTTAAAATGGATGATGCTGTAACTGTATAAGTTATAATACCATTTACAACAGTTACACCACTTGGTTGTGTATCTAATGGTGAATCAATAGATGGTAAAAATCCAGCAGTAACTTGGAAATCATTTGCAGTTCTTGTTGTATCAGTATAAATACTTGGTAACATTTTTGCTGTTATTTGCTCTGGTAAATTATTTGGAGATACAATACGACATGCAGATAAATCACCACCATTATCATTTGAACATGCTCTACGATAAATCCAAAATGTGTGTATACCATCTAATGAAGTTGGATATGGAATATCACTACCCATATCAGCAATACGATCAGCATCTTTAGCATAACTGCAATATTTAAAAGCATTCCCATCATCTGTAACAACACGACATGCAGTTGAACCTTTCAATGTAGTTGAACACATTCCAATCTTATAATCACAAGTTAATGTTGTAGTTAAAAACCAAAAATCACCATAACAGTTCATAGGACCTGGTGGAGAATCGGGTGCTCGCATAAGAACATCACTAGAACTAAAGAACCCAATTCTATAATTTGGATCATAAACATTATAAGTTTCAATTTTAAATGTCATTTGAAGTTTAGCTTCATTTGTTTCACAGCCACCATCAGTACCTCTAACAGTTTGAACTTGGATTGGAAATGCTTGAAATCCATAAGATGATTGACTACCAATTGTTGCAACACCAGTTGTTGGCATTGTAATTGTGAATGTTTCAGTTAATTGATTAAAAACATCATCTGAATTGTGTTCCATGTAAGAAACTGGAATTGTGTAAACACGTGCACCAGCCTGATTCACATAAGTAGCACCACGTTGAGCACATTTAGCAACAGTTTCAACTAAATCTAATGAAACATTCCAGAAAAAATGTGTTCCATTGTATTCAACTGATTTAACACGTTGATCTGGACCCACTAAATGTTCACCTAATGATTTATTAGCAATCACACCTAATGGATTTGATTGATTAAACGTAAAATCATGATTTTGTGCAATTGATTGAATAATGAAATTGTTAACAGCTGTATCATTTTGTGTAGTTGTAAATGGAGCTGGTGTGAATGCACCTGCTTTTTTATATGAAGAACAAGCTGGAATATCTTCAGTTCCATAAATTGAAAAATCAGTAGCTGGAAATAATATTTGAATATCTGGAAATTTAGGATCAGTTGGTGTTGTATCAGTATAAACAAATGGTACAACAACTTGAAGACTTAATGTTTGATTATTGATATCAACAACAGGATTAATAAATTCTGCTTGAACACCAACTGTTGGAAGAATTGGTTGAGATGGAGTTTCTCCTGAATTAATACATTTTCTAGCATTTGCATCATATTGACATGCATGGAAATCACATGCTAGATTAGTTGTTGAGCTTGAATATGCAGTCCAATAATTACATGTGAAAACTGAATTAATTTGAGGTAAAGATGCTAAACAATTAGCAAGATATGGATCCCAAAAACAACCATTATTTGAACATGTTGTATCATCTGAATATTGTTGACATGCATCAGTTACAGAAGCAGAACAATAACCAGCTGTAAAATCATATTTACAATTATTTGATGTTTGTCCATAATGATTTAAACAATCAGCTTCACTATTCATAGTACATGAATCATAGACTGGTCTAGCATCAGTAGATTGAAAATGAAATCGTAAATTAAGAGCACATGATGATAAACCACTTGGTGCAGCTGTAGCAAAATCAACTACAGTTTGAACGTCTAATTTACTTGGTAATGGTACAGGTAATGGTGACCAATTAGGATAAGTTGGAAAATCTTGACAGTTACTAAAACTATATTCATCATCTGACATGCAAACATGAACTGCATTTTTATCATAGGGAGAACCATTTGTATTGACATAACTGTCTAATTGAATTACAGTTGTACCAGAATCAAGTGTACAATTAGCAAATTCAACTATTGGATCAGTTACCAGTCCAAATGGTGTATTAAGAGAAAGTAAATTTACATCATTACATGTTATTCCATGTGCATCAATTTGAGATAATAAATAAACATTACAGATATCCCGATCATCTGCATGTGTTTTAATAAATTGTGATAATAAAATTAAACTGCTTAAATAAAAACTTTGGCGAATCATTTTTTTCATTTATAAAAACAGCGCTGCTGACTGCTTTAATATTATTATTAATGATTCAATGTTATATGAAATTAAATGTTTGTTTTTATGCTGTATTCAAATTATAAATTTATTATCAATTTATATATATAAAAACTAAGTAATTCAAGATTTTTGAAATTGTTCAATTAATTTTAGAACATAACGACGTTTTGAATTTTTAGTTATATTTCGTTTATTTGACATTTGAATTTTATTAAATTGATATTGTAATTGTCGTAATACTGCATCTAATTCAGTTAAAATAGTGGGTTCATTCTCATTTTCTTCTATTTCACTATCCTCTTCTTCATCGTCTTCTTCTTCTTCAGTTTCCTGTTCTGTCTCTCCTTCAATCTGCTCTTCTTCACTGTCTTCTTCTTCATCATCCTCTTCATTATCGTCTTCTTCATCCTCCTCAATCTCTCGATTTTCATCATCTTCTTCTTCTTCGCTGTCTTCTTCACCTTCAATCCCTTCATTCTCTTCACTCTCATCTTCGTCGTCATCTTGATTTTCATCGTTTTCTGATTCTTCCAGAGCTTCTTCTTCCTCCGATTCTTCTGGAGCTTCCTCTAATTCTTCCTGAGCTTCTTCCTCGGATTCCTCTGATTCATCCAATGATGCATAACTATCATTTATATCCAATTCTTGCATTTTATTATTAATTGTTGAATAAGGATCATCTTCATAGTATTCTTCAGCTACTGGTTCATTAATATTTTGATATTCATCCCATAATTCTTTTAAATACGGATTGCGTTCAACTGCATCTTCAAATTTATTTAATAAATTTCCACGTTCTGCTTCGCTGTGTTTTGATGAAGAATCCCATTTTGGATCATCAATTAATAAAGCTATATAATGATATGGATCACGACCATCCGATCTTGTTTTTGCGAAATCATGTAATTTTTGTAGTTTTTCAGGAAGCATGTTTTAAAAGCTTTTTATTTAATTTATGATATTTGAATACAGTGTTTTATACTATGTATAAGGCAATTAAAATAAACTTAAAATGTTAAAGAAGCTCACTGTTGTTTTAATTAAAGATCATTAAAATAATACTAAAATATATTTAAAACATAAAATATGGGTGGAGTGATTTCATGGGTTAAAGGAGTCAAAGAATGGCTTTTACCATCAATCAGTAATGAACAAAAATTACAAATGGAACATGATTTTAAAGTTTCAGTATTGCAGAATCGTATTTCTAAATTTAATGACAATATCAAAAAATTAAATCATATAATAAATAATGAAGAACGTGATATTCAAATTAAAAGAAATCGATTAGAAGGTTTAAGATTAAAATTAAATCATTCACCGATTGTTTCTAAAGCAGATCGAACTATTGCGATTGGTATATTAAAATCAATTGAAAAAAATGAACAAACAATTATTCAAACACTTAATAGAATTAAAACAATTGAAGGATTAAAAGCAACAGAACAACGTAAATTGAGTATATTAGATGATCATGAATTATTTAAAGAGACAGAACTTTATATAAATGTAGATGAAATGAGAGAAACTATGGAGGATGCTATTGATAAAGCACGTGATTTTAATGAAGAACATACTGATTATGCAGAAGAACAATTTACAATTGAAGATGATGATGATGAAAGAAATTGGGAGGTTCAATTAGATCGATTTTTAAATAAAACAAAAAATGATCCAGTTGAAATTCCTCAACCATTTAAAACTTCAAATATTTTACAATTAGAAACAGATGATGGTTAGTTAAATTCTCCATGTAGGTTTTAATTTCTTTGTACTTATTTTAATTGGTTTAATTGATTTAATTGGTTTGATTGGTTTGACTGGTTGTTCTGTTTGTTCTGATAGATCATTTAAAGGAGAGGATAACTGAGGCTCAGGCTCTTGTACTTGTTTAGATCTCTTTTCTTTATGTTCTGCATTTAATTTTTTAATTTTTTCAAGATCTTCATTTTTATCAAATTTTCGTTTTAAATGTTTATTTATTTTCTTTTTTTCAGTGTTTTGATTTGTTTCATTAGTTGGCTTGTTTGTTTCATTAGTTGGTTTGTTAGGTTCTAATGGGTTTTCAATAATAGGAGGATAATGAATACGAGGTTTGATATTTAAATTAAATAATAAATTACTTCCATGTAATTCAAATAATTTTCTCATGGCTTCTCGAAAAAGGTCAATTTTCGAAAAGTTTTCTATTTTTTTCTTATTATTAAATCCAGTACTTACTAAAGCATAACCTGGAATTGAAATAGAATCGTTTCGAATTACTAAATGTTTAATATATGGCCATTTTTGAGGTCTAAACCATGATTCTTTTAAGACTCTTAAATTACTAGGTAAAAAATTACTATAATTCATATCAAGATGAATAATACGATCAGGATTAATACCAGGAAAGAAAAAATGTTCAATTCGAATAATTTCACCTGGTTGTTTAATTATTGTGTTTGGTTTATTTGTTTTTTCTTCATTTTCTATTGATTCAGTATCTGAAGATTCTTGGTTTTTTGATTTTTTCGGTTTTTTAGATGGTTGAGCAACAGGGAATTCTACATAGTCCTTTATCTGTAATAATGGATGTCTAGCAAAAACTTTATAATATTTGTAAACAGGAAATAATGGTCCACGTCGTTTTCCAATATTTTGAACAAATTCTAATTCACAATTTAAAAATGGAAATAAACTATGATAATCAATTGCTATAAAACGATATACTCCTTCGATATAAGTTGCAAAAAGAAATTCTTGACGATTTGGACCAATCATAATATAAGTTACATTCTCATTTAATTTTTTTTCTGGATTATAGTCATTTCGTGCTTTCGCTGCTTCCAACAATTTATTAGTCCATAGTCTCTCACGTTCTGCGAATGTTTTACCACTAGTACTAAAATCAAAATGTGGATGATCATAATGATCCATTGTATTCCCAACTGGACAAATTCGACCACATTGATCTTCAATCGTTGCATGTAAACATAATTTTATAACATTGTCGAAATTTGCTTCATAAACATCTTTATAAGCACCATTCTCTATCAAACAGCGAGATGTCCAAAGTCTATCATTTGGAAATTCAAGAGTATTCATTCTTTTAGATTAATAAATATTTTGTGTTAATTCAGTTAAATTGTGATTCAAATTTATTCAAAAATTAAAAGTCAAACGAAAAAAGTCATAAACTGTCACTTCAAATTTGCGTAGGTGTCCCATCATGGACAAATCTGATTCTACTTTGACCCAAAGACAGTTTATGACTTTTTTGTGCATATTTCCAATAAAACTGTGAATATTAATTCAAAAATGGTTTCATTCACTCATGACATGCTTGTTTTTGTAATGTTTATTGGTTTGTTATGGGTTTGTTGTAACATGAATGGATTTTATTCTTTTATTATTATTTCTTTCGCAGTAACTGATCTTGTAGTATTCGCTTTTCATTCTTGTTAAAAATGAATTATTTAACACAATTAAGAACAATTTATGAACGTTTGAAATGTCCTGTTAATGCAAATGAATGTACTATTCATAATCTATTAACAAATCAACCTGCATTCTTAAATCCATTAGAAGACTTAAAATTTAAATGTTCACCAGTTGAATTGTATCCTCAAACCCAATTTTTAAATATTGGAAATTCAATACCAAATGAATTATGGGACGAGGATAAGACACGTGAACAAATTCATCATATATGGGCATCTCTTATTCAAAATTATAAATTATTATCAACTAAAGATACATATTATTCAAATATTTTACATGATGAATTAGACTCTGCCTGGTGCATTCCATTGTTCGGATATCATTATAATAGTATTCAACCCATTTTACATATAACATTAGCAAATGCATTAACACAATCAAATGAAAGTTTAAATTTTTTATTTCATGCTATTGCAATTATTATATTACAATTTTATTTAATTGAACGTGAACAATGGCTTGAAGCTTGTGCACCTGTTAATGAACCATTATATGATCAATTACCACCATATTTATGTATGTTTTTTATGCGTTATGATGTTAAACGTGGTTGTTTTATTATACCTATTCATGAATTAGATAGTCCAGATAAATTAAAAGAAGCATGTCGAAAATATGATTATATTTCATTAGTTGCAAGTTGTTTAATTGCATTATCAGATCAAATTAATGAATATTTTTTACCATTTACTCCATCTTTACAATTAAATCATAAAAAAATTGAACGATGGTGTCGAAATAAATTATTTGTTACTAAAACACAATTTTTTGTAACAAGTCGTTTTATTCATTGTCGTGTTTATCAATATCGTCAATTATTATTAAAATCATTACAATTAGAAAATACACCATCTGCTGAACATATAGTCGAAAATAAATTAACAAAACATTTTAAATTAATTAAACATCATAAAATGCATGAAGTAAGTTTTCATGGTCGTGATCCACTTCGTAATAAACATAATGTATATAATTTAAAAAACTTATCAGCTGGTTTATTAGCACAACATCAAACACGTATACCTGTATTTCTAGCACATTTTTGGTTTAATCCAACTGAACCTGTAACAATAATAAGTGAAAATACACCAAATTCATTAATATGGTTAAATCCAACCAAATTTGAACCATCATTATGTCATTTAGCATTTCGATGGTTATTTATTGGTTTATTAGAATGTTCAAAATTAATTGATGCAACATTATGTAATAGAATACGCAAATCATTAAATTCATTATTAAGACAATGGAAATCAACTGTTTCAATGAAAATAAAATTAAATGATTTAGAAAGAAAACAATGTCAATCATTAAATTTAATAAGAGTTCGTTATGGTTATACAATTGATAAATATCGAATGTTAACAAATTTAGCTAATGCATTATCATTACAAAATGACAGTGAATTCAATCCAGAACATATTTCAATGCCACAATGGAAATCATTATTAAAACGATTAATTCATCAACCATCTATTGAAGATTTAATGATTACTGATGATGTAAAAGATCAAATTGAATTACAATGTAAAATTGATTGTTCTAAATTTAAATTATTTGATTTATCCAATAAAAAGTTTAAATTAAAACGTATTCATTTATTACCAGAACAGGATACATTTGAATATGCAGCAGTAATTCATTCATTGTTTATTGCAAATGTTCATCCATCAAAAATATGTAATACTCAGGTAAATTGGTGGGTAGGTTAGTAAAAATAAACATATCGGAAAAAGCAAGCGAATATTTCTTAACTTAACAATTAAAACTAACAATAACACATTTGTTTATTTTGTTCATTTTGACGCTTTGTAATCCAAATAAAAAAGTTTGGCATGGCATGTGTTTTATTTTTGGTAATGAACATGAAGCATTACAAGAAACACATTCATTGATGCTTCTCCCACCTCTTGATGAATTAAAACATATAATGATTCGAGATTATAAAAAATTAAAAAATGGATTAAGTTACTATTTAGAATCATTGAAATTACATTATGATTTACGTAAAACAATACGAAATCGTTGGTATTTTTATCATGAATCAGATAAACATAGTAAAATTCCTACTGTAGATGAATATTCATTAATGATGGGCATTGAATTAAATCGTTATTGTTGGAAACAATTATATAATGAAGATTGGGAATTATGTAGTAAAACACAACAACAATATATTGATCAAAAATCACAATCTGATTTAAAACTTCAAGAAATGAAATCATATTGGTGTATTTTAATTACTGGTTATTTTCATTTTTGGTGTCCATTAAGTATTATACCAGCAAGTGGTGATAATCGATGGCAAACATTTGCAACATTTGTAAAACAATGGCCATTATGTACTTCATTATTAAATGCATTAGTTGAACATGTTCGTTCACCAGAATTTTTAAAAGAATTAAAAGATAATACAGAAAAATTGAATGATAATAATTCAAATATTCAATTAGATTCATTATTACATGCAACATTAGAAAGTGCATTACATGTTATACGTGCTTTAGATGATCAATTAGGAAGTTCATTTCAATCAATTGCATCAACTCAATTATTAAAAAGTTTAGAAGCATTATGTAAATTTCAAAATAATGATATTGATTTTCAAAAACATGAAGCTATTCAAAAAGCATCACAATGTTTTAATATACAATTAAAATATGATGATTCAACTTCGATTGATCGTTTAATTTTAGATTATATTTTCCCATATTTATCACCATTTTATAAAGAAGAACAATTAATTGAACGTGTTGTTCATATATTAAATAATAGTGATTCAAAATTACAAATTGAACCATTTAAAAAAGAATGTATTGAATTAGCATCTTCTACTAATTCACAACATAGTTATAATAGAGATTTACCATTTTTAAAACAACCATCTAATATTAAACAAAATAACATTAGTCGTAAATTAAGGTTGAGTATTGGACGTTTTATTAAACAATCAAAATCATTAAAATTAGAAAAATTATAATTTCACAGAGAGAATGTCAACAGAAGAGAAAAAATCAATATGGTATTGTGCTACATGTCATCATCAATATAAATCATGTAAAGATTATGCAAAGCATTTAGATTATCATGAACATTTTAAATATAATAGTCAACAATTTCCATTTATTTGTCAATTATGTTGTCAACGATTTCCTAAACTTCATCATACTAATCCATTAAGTTATATGCAACATTTACATTCAAAACAACATCAATGGAAACTATTGACTTTATTAAAAACATTTTATTGTTTTGATTGTTGTTCTATGTTTGAAAATCGTAGAGGATTTGTTAATCATTTAAAATCAAAACAGCATTATGAAGAGACTTATTTATTGGAAACTAATCGTACCATTCAAACAAAATTTAAACCGAATTTATTCAACGCTTTCCAAGTGGATAAAACAATTGAACCGGGCCAACAACCGGAAGCAAAAAGTATAATTGAACATGCTGGTTTAGAGATCAAACAGAATCCATCTTTAAAAACTTGTCCATCATGTCATTATCCAACATCCACTGTATATCATTCGAGAACATGTTGGCACGGTTTCTGCGAGAATTGTTTAATATTTGCATTTACTCAAATGTTAGAAGTAGATTCAAATAATATATATTCAATGCCTTGTCCAATTATTTTGAAAAATAAAATATGTAGTTCAAATTACACTAAACAATTTGTTTTAAAAATTTTTGATAGTTGTTAGCATAAATACACAAAAATATGATAATATTAAAATGATTCAATAATAGTTTCAAAGTATTGCGAAGCTTTCTAAATTATACATGTAAAACGAAAATGCAGCCTGGTGTTAGTTCAGCATTAGCTAATCCGACGCTTTTCCCAACGCGTCCAAATGATCTTGGTGAATTACCGTTTGGTTATACAAATGGACCATCACCTATTGTTACAAATCCATCAGGATTGGATGGCTATTTAAGATATACGGGTGCAAGGGATTTAGTGGAAGGTCCAGATACAGTTAACGGTTCTATTAATTATGGAATTTTTATTGATCGTGCAAAATGGTCACCCGCTCACACAGGCAAGAGTATGTTAATATTTATTCGTGCTAAAACAACTTCTAAAATGCAAGTGGGTGTTCAATATGAAGCATATTCTGTTTCAGCTTTAAACGCATTATTAGGAAAGGATGTAAATTTTATAGATGAATTTCATCAATCAACTGCTCAAAATTTAATGCAAACATTTAAATTATTTGGTGTTCAACAAAACCAACCTCGTGAGGAAACTCCCATGGAATTTTTAGGAGGTCATTTTCAAAATCATCATGTAGCACGTAGAGCTCGTTTTCCATCTTATTGGTCAATGATTGATTCTAAAAAACAACATCGTGGATCTGTGATGGAAAATGATGAATTATATTTAATAATTCGACGTTATGAATTAGATAAACCAATAATAGCAGCTAAAAGACAACAACGTGGACCACCTAGAACATTAACGCATTATTGGCAAATTGTTCCATATGTAAGTTATGATCGTAGACCACCACCTGATTGTTTATGGTCAGACGATGATTGGGTAGGTGGTTATATTTATGTTGGTTATGTTCATGGTGTTTATGGTGAAAAAAGAGCTATATCAAAAAAACATTCTAAACATGCACGTGAAGCATTATTTCCAGAATCAGCTGATATTGCAGACTGGAAAACTAATTTTTATAGAATTGCAGAAGTTGAAGTGTTTTTAGCAACTGGTTAAATTTTTGTGATTAGATGCATTTTAGATAAACAATTTTATTAATTTTCATTTATTTATTTTTAATTGTTAAAAAATCAAAGAGATATTGTTCTCAACAAAAATGGCATCTCATTTTCATTTAATTTTAACACAACGAGCTTATCATAATAATTTAAAATTATTAGCTCAATTAATGTGTGGTCAATGTGATTATAATAGCATTTTTGTTATGGTTCATTTATCTGATTTTACGAGTGAACGAAGTTGCATGCTTGAATCTGTTTTAAATATATGTCAATGGTTGGATCATTTACCAACATTTGGTTGTTTAGAAATTAATTTATTTGTTAAAAATGTTAAAATGGTTGAAATGATGATTTATTTTATGGGTTTAAATGGAAAATTTACAAATCGTGTTCATTTAAATGTTTATGATGTTGAATTTATTCCATCTGATGATAATATTAATATTTATATTGACTGTTTTCCATCTCATCGTAATTTTGCAATGTGTTTTGGAAATGAACGTACTCTAGTATTATTATCATCAATTAATGAATTACCATCACTTATTACTCAATATAATATATCTAAAACTGCTTTTGATTATTTAAGTGAACCTCAAGCAATGAAAATTAAATTACCAGTTTAACCATATTAACAATGAATGTATCATCTATTATCCGTGAAGTAGCACCTTGGTTAATTGGTCTTGCAGTGTTTCGTGTTATAACTCCAGCACATACAATCACAGACGCAGATCGTAAAGACGTTAAAATTCTCGATATTAAACGCACCAATTGGATTTTGTTTGATAGACTCAGAATAGAATATCAACCAAAACCAATTGAGTTACATGAAGACCCTCTTATAGAAACAACATATAGTTTTCAGCGTATTGAGATTGAATCTAGAGTTTTTAAAAATTTACATTTATAATATTAAAACGAATGCGAAACGTACTATAGCGACATACATAATCAGGAAAATAATGAGAGAAAATTTAGCTTTTCGTTCAATTCGACTTACAGCGTTTGGTTTAAGTGTGATACCTTGGACGCGACATTTGATTAATGAAAAACAAATTATAATTGACGCCAGTGAAAGTACAGGAATTCTTGAAGTTAAACATAGAAATTGGTTTTACTTTGATACGGTTACAGTGTGGTACGATCCACGTGGTTCCTATAGACATATACCGTGTTATTCAACAACAATATTTAGTTTCCGACGTATTCATTATAAAACAGGTCCTTCTGTTGGTTTTAATGGATAAATTAAAAATGACTGCGAAACATGGTTTAGCGGCATTAGGGTTATTGACGTTTGGTCATGTATTAGCACGGCATATAACACCACCAGATACAGTTAAAATTGATAATGATCGAAATGCAGAATGTATTACATTTGAGCATGATAATTGGGTTTTATTTGACATAGTTAAAGTATATTATAATCCAGGTTATCGAGGTAAACGATATTATTTAAAAAAAATATATAGTTTTCAGCGTCTTCAAGTTGAAGGTAACGTTCCTGTAATTTATGATGTTACGCGTCCAGGCTAAAATTCGACTGTTGTGTGATTCGAACACACGCGGACCTAGTCCAACACGTTAGCAACGCATTTGCCTTAACCTCTCGGCCAAACAGTCAAAGCACTTTCTTGTTTATTTTCGACATATTCGATCGTTGTTATTAAAAACATTAATTACCTAATTTTAATTAATTAAACATGACTATGAATATTAGATTCATAAAACTTTAAACATTATTAGAATAAGATAATATTTTTATAATATATTATTTTTTAAGAAAATGGCTATTTCAACATGTAACGAATGCGATCAAATCGCTGGGTGGATTGCTGAGCATCGTGATTTGATACGTCAACGAGGTAAAATTTTAGATTTAATCACAAACATGAAACAAATGTGGTTATCGAATGACATTGAACCATCTGATATTGAATTATATCGATATAAACAATTAACACGTAAATTACAACAAATTGATCAGTGTATTGATCAAGTAACAACAGAATTACGATTTTGGAGAAAAAATCATCATCATGCAGTTTTATCGTCAATTGAATAAATGTTTGAATTATTTATTTATTTATTTGCATTTATAATTAAATTTTTAATAGCGCGACAAACGCGTCTAAGCAAATAATCAGTTGTTTTGTTCAAGCATAATTTATTTTAAAAATTAGATTTTAGACTAAAAACTAAAATGCAAAAAGTTAAGGCAATTGAAACTCGGGCAGTTCAGGAAACTTATCTACAGCATTTAATGATTCAAATACTGAATTACGTTTTCGTATTGATAAAATAGATTGTTTTTCAAATTGTAATGATTGTAATAATCTTAAAAGATCTGATCTTTTCCAATTTACAATTGTTTCCAATAGTCGTTGTATACGATAAATTGATAAACGATTAATCATTTGAATCATTTGACATTTTGGTATATGTTTAGAATGACACATCATTGCTACTAAACATTTTTCTTCATTTTCTAAAAATAATGATTCTTTAAATGAAATTAATTTAGTTAAATCATAAGACCAATAAGTTGATTCAAAAATAGGTTGAAATGCTATTAAACGTTGTAATATGGATATTGAATCTTCATTTTGTAAACAAATATTTAAACATGATTGAACATTTGGATGAACTAATATAACACGTATTGCTTCAAAACGATGATATGGTGATAATATAGCTTGTTTTAATAATTTTGTATTATTTGCAACACATGCAACTTGAAATGCAGATGTCCAAAAATGATTATATCGTGATTCATCAAAATGAACTGATTCAAATAACCATGATAATAATGATTGAGTATCAAATAATGATGCAAAATTAGCTGAATATAACCAAAAATCACGTTTTATTGAATATGAAAATTTTTTAGCATCAATACATCTTAAAACACTAACAAACATATCGAATCTTAATGCAGATTCAACGATTAATTTACACAATACAATTGGTTTCGATTTTAAAAGATCTAAGTTAAAATCACGAGCTAACAAAGAAATTATAGGTAATTTATCTAGAATATACGATGTAAAGAATATATCTTTAATATGTTCCATTAAAAATGGAAATAAAACAGACCAATAACGTGCAATATTAATTGTTTCATAATCAAATAATGAACAGTTAATAATTGAATCAGATTTTATTGTTTCATGATAAAAATTAGTTAATTTATCATCTAATACTGATATCATCCATTTTAATTCAAATAATTGAACTAATTCACATTTATTTTCTGTGTTGTTTGATGATTGAAAAAAACTTGGTAATTTCATTCGAATTGGAAATCTTAATTGTTGAATTTCTTCATCTTTATTTGAATTATTACATTTATGATTCACTGTTTCTAATCGATTTTCATCTCTATTGTAATGCAATAAACCATATAATGGTGATAAAATAAATTGTCCAATTGCATCTGGATATGGTTTAAACCATGGTGTGACAATAATATATTCTAATTTTAAACATAAATGAAATGGTGCAATGTTTAAATAATGAACTAAATATTCTAATTCTAAAAGTCGAATTTTGGATGATTTTGGTGCTATAATAGGAACTTCACGTCCAAACAAATCCCATAATACAACTAATTCATTTAATCCTAATTGATTTAAATGAATTTCAATCTTATATCTTCCATTTTCATCTGTTTTTGGATTTGGATTTTCTGCAAATGATGCAATTGTCAATAAACAATTAGGTGCACAACGACGTAAAAATTCATCATTTAATATAACACCATATCCTTTTGTTTCATCAAAGAGTAAACAATGTTGATATGAATGAATTTGAACATAATACATTAAATTACTCCAGACAATTAATTGTTTAAATGGTCTAGTACGATATGAAACTGGAAAAAATTGAAGGAATTCAATAAATTCTTCATCATGCATTTTGACACAAAAACATATTAAAATATTGAAAAATAAATGAATATTTCATTTTGAATAACGAATACATGTTAAAATTAATTAAATAATAAATACTTAAACATTTGAATATAAATATGATTTTATGTGATAATGAATTTCGATATTTTTTCAACCAAGTCAAAAAAATATCTCTAAGACCCTCATTTCAGAAAGAGATATTTTTTATGGTGGGACAATCTCAACGGCTATAAAAAATAATATCTGCGTTTTTCATTTTTTTCCAAAAAGTGGCTATACGGATCATACGAATCATACGAATCATACGCGTTTTGGGGGTTAATGCAGCTTTTTACGTATGACAGATATTTTGTCTAAGACGCTTCGCTGACTTTAACAGATATTTTTTCTTAAGACGCTTCGCTGAACTTAGAGATATTTTTTCTGAGACGTTCAAAAAGTAACGGCTATTTTTCGGGTCGGGTCGGCCAACGGCTATAAAAATAATATCTGCGTTTTTCATTTTTTTTCCAAAAGTGGCTATACGAATCATACGAATCATACGAATCATACGTTTTTTAGGGGGTGATGCAGGATTTTACGTACTAGTCAAAAGTCACATGAATTGATATAACAATGTAAGTATAAAACATAAAATCAATGTTTCGACCTATAATAATAATATTATTGTTATTATTAATTATGCGTGATGGTTTAAAAACATGACAAAATGGGTATAGATGTTGCTATTCGTAATGAATTAAGGACAAAATGGATTCCATCTGCATTTTCTACACAATTTCAATCTATGAAAAATGCTGTAGTTATTGAAGATGTTTTAACACGTGTTTTTCTATTATATGGTCCATCAAATGGTGGTTTTACTGGTGAGCAATTCTTTGAAGTTTTTTATCAACCAATTCGAGAAGCATTTGATATTCATAAATCGAGTGTCTATATTGCAATCTGTGATGATCAAAGATTTGTTCCAAAAGAAAAAGAACCAACTCAACATATTCGTACTGAACAAGCACAAAAATACAATAATCAAATTGAACCTTATCCAAATGATACAGTCATTGGTCCATTAGGTATAAAAACAACAAGATCAAAACAATATGAACCATTTGAAACACAACGTTTATTTCGTTCACGTCATTTAAGATTACAAGTTTGGGAATTTATAGTTACATGTTTAAAACAAATACCACTGTTGCCAGATCAAACAATTATATTTGATTTTGATAATTTAAAAGGTCCATGGGTTTTTAAAGGACGTGATAATCCATATCAAAGTCAAACATTAAAACATTCATTAGGTGAAGCTGATTTAGGAATACCATTTTTTATTAATTTATATCCTGGTTCTAAAATATTTGCAAAAACAAGTGATACTGATATTTTACCAGTTTCAACATTTACAATTGATCAAGAACGTGAAGAAAATACATGTTACTGGGTTTATTTAGATAAAGCACAAGGTAAACGTGAATTAGTATATGTTGATTTAATTCATTTAAGAAATAGATTACCAACTAGTTGTATAAATTTATCAAAAGAACAATTTTTTGTATTTTGTATCATATGTGGAACTGATTATATTTTTAAAACATGGTGGCTTCATCGAATGCGTTTAATTGACATATTAAATTGTGTACGACAATCAGATGATTTAGTCACAAAATTAAGACGAGAACATGATTATCGGAATATTGAATGGTGTGTTAAATTATTTGTTAAACGAATATATTCTATTGTATTAAATCGTTCATCAAAATTTATTCGTGTAAAAGGTGAATCTCGTGATGTATATGATGATCCAATTATTCAAGCAAGTATGCATTCATTTCCAAGTCTTAAATATCCAAAATCCGAAGATTTAAAAAAGGTTTCTCGTGCTTTATTATTTAATTATCATTATTGGAAAATGGATGGAATTGAAGTAGATCCATATATTCCAACAAACAATTTACCAGCAAATTCAAGTCACAACACACAAACAACTTTAGATATGCAACCGTCAATTATTACAATTGATTAGCCGATTCAGCGTTTAGTTAGTAAAATAGAATTTTATTAAATTTAAAATTAAGCAATTTGTTGAACTTGAGCAATTAAATCAGGAATGCCTGACTGTGATTTTTGAAATGGATAAACAGGTTGTGATTGAGCACAATCTACAGCACGTCTTTCACATGCATCACCAAAAAATCCAGCTTTACAAATACATCGACCTTGAGATGGTATTAAAGGTGTTGGATTATTACAAAAACCATTTCCAGAACAAACAGCACCATTCACATAAAGTGAATTTGGACATGTTAATGTTAAACAATCATCACCCATAAAACCATTATTACATAGACATTGTTTTCCATTATAACCATCTGAAACACATTGTCCTAATAATGGACCACCACATTCCAATCCAATAAATGAACCACCACTAACAACTGGACATTTTCTTATTAACAAACCAGTGGTTCCACTTGTAGAAAATTGATCTGATTTTGAAGCATATTCTGGTTTTAAAACACAATGATTATCTTTTGCAACTCCATAATAACCACAATTAACTTGAACACCATTCACAATATCATATGGTATATCACAATATGATCTCATTTCAAAATATTCTTTTTGTTGATCATTTTGACTTTTTTGATAATCTGAAGTGGTCCAACCATAATCACATGTACATTTATTATTATAAGCAATTCCATTTGCTGGATCCCCAGAACATGAACCATGATTATTACAACGATTTAAACGACAATTTCCATAACATTGTCCAGGTTTAGTTGGAATACCCACATCAGATATACCACGATAATCATAAAAATCACCATAACAACGACACCATTGATCAGATTCAACTGTTCCTAATTTATTACCTTGAGATGCACATGGAACTGTTGTTGCACATTGATACTGTGGTGATGCTGCATTATCAGGTCCATAACCAACATCACATTGACAACCAACAGAACCAGGTACTGGTTTACCATCTCCAGCATCCACAAAACCAACTAAATTTGATTTACAATAATACAAATTAAGATTAGTGTTTGTGTTAGATGAAACAACAGTAGCTGCACCATCCGAAGAATAACCAGATGTACATAATGGAATACCACGATTATTACAATTTTGTTTACGTGCATAATTTATTTCACAAAATTTACCACCCCATCCTTTATAACAACGACAAAATCCCTCAGTTCGTATTCCACCATTTGGAACTGATTGCATTGTTGGATGTGCTACATTATTATTATTATCATATCGAGGAACACAATAACCATTAAAATTACATGATTCTTCTGGTCGACCAACATCACATGAACAATAACCCCATGGACGTGCATCTTTAAAATAAGGACCACCTGAATTACCACCCATTTGATTCCATGAATATGGACCATTTACACATATTTGTGATTGACCACATTGAGCATCAGATTGACATGAACATATTCCATTGTTGCATTTTAAACCAAATAAACATTGTGAATCGCTAGTACATTGACAAAATGTAACATCAAATGGTGCACGTGCAGCATTATTATATCCAAAATAACAATAATAATTTGTAAAATGACGTGTTAAACAATTTAATTGTTTTGTCGGTTGACCCGTATATTCGAATACACATTGTGAATCAGAAGTACATGATCGCTGACATGTATAAGTTTTTTGATCACAGATTTGAGGATTTTGATCATTTGATATTGAACATTGTGTTGATTGTGAATATAAAGCATTCCAATAATCAAAATTACCTGTATTTGCAGGTACACAACCACCCCATGGTGGCATTGGTTTAGAAGGATCCCATGGATAATCAGGGATGCAAGCATTAATTATATTTAAACTACTAAAAATTAAAAGAATTTGATTTACTAGCATCATTTTAAACACGTTTTAAATTTTTTAATTGTTTAAATTAATAAAATAATTAGATACGTTTAATTCATGCATAATTTATAAATTGTTTGGAATTGATTATTTGAATCTAATGGTTCTAAAATTTCAATAGATGCTCGACCCATGTCTGGCATATATGGCATATTCATTGTAATTTCTCCAGTTAATTGATTCGTATTTGTTAATTGTTCAATGCATTTGATTCGTTCTCTATCTGTTGTTCCACATAATGGATAAAAATCATATATAATTGAATTTGGATCATGATTTAATTGCAAATTAAATTTTAAATAAGTTGCATGGATCAAATGATCAATATATTGAACTTTAAATTGATATGTTAATGAAGACCGTTGAACATCCGTTGTGGATGCAGATTGCCACATTGCTTTTAAATCTTTATGAATGTTATCACAATCTTTAAATGTTTTAATTTCATTTTCTGCTAATATTACATGTATCAATAAACTAACAAAATATAAAAAACAATAAAACAATTTCATTTTTGTCTATGAAATTGAATCAAAACAAATGTCTTTTATGTTTGATAATTCTGGTTTAGTATCAAATAAATTAACATCACCCAAATATAATATTCCAATTGGTTCATGTTTCAATGTTATTACATTATCATTAGACCCTAACGAAAATTCCATTGCTACTGAAACAATACAATTTTTACCTGCAAATGTATCTTTAATTTCATCATATGTCATTTTTATAAATAAACCTCCGTCAGGATTTTGTTTACGTTCTTGATTTGATAAACAACGATAAACATCTAATTCATTCTCCCAGCGTGGGGTTGGTTCTTCTGATTCATCTGATGTTTGAGTTAATGTTTTTTTTAATGCTTTTGTAATTTCTGGATTTTTTGAGATACATTCAAAATCCGATTGTTCTAATAATTGAATTTCAGTTTGTGATGCAAATCTAAATAAACGTAATGCAAAATTAACATAACGTGTTTGAGTTGATTTTGAATCTACATTAACAATTCCTCTCCAACGTTCATTTAAACTTTTTCGTATATTTTCTGATGTTGTTTCTTTTTCATCTTTTTCTAATTTATTTTTAATTTGCGTATAAATTGCTGGATATAATTTTTCAATGTTTTTAAAAACTTGTTCAAATACTATACGATCAACTTGTTCTGCCCAATCTAACCATTCATCCATTGCATCATTTGTAAATTGTGATTCAGTTAGACGTTCATTTGTTAATTGAAACGATAAAGCTGAATTCATTAATTTTAATTTATATTTTGGTTCTTTGTAATCTTCTGAATTTGGATCATTAAAACGATTACGAAATAAACCAAATGGTAAATCATCACAAAAACGTGTACGTGCAAATGGTGTCATTGCTGAAAATTTAAAACATCTATGACCTGTACCAATTAAAAATTTTTGATTTAATCCAGTATATGTTATATTAGTATAATATCTTCCTTTGAATTTTTTCCGTCTTACATTAATTAATTCATTGCCTTTTGCATTGTGTAATGGTGGTTTGTAAAGATTCATTTGTCTATTTAATTGAATTAATGGTTCATTTAATTTTGAAAATTTTTCTAAAACACGTTTATTGTATAATGCTGTATCAGTTGCTTTATCAATTGCTTCTAAATCAGCTGGTTGTAATTGATCAAATATATCATTTGAAGTTTTTAAAGTTTCATTTGGTTCTTGGTTGTTTTCAGTTTCAGATGATACATTAGAATGCTCTGAATCATCAAATTTTAAACGTTTAGCTGATTGTGCTGATTCATTTGAATCAATGTCATTAGGACGTTTTGGTTTAACTGGAGCTGATGGTGGTTCTTGTGATTGTGTCATTTTTATTTATTTTTTTAGAAAATGTTTATTTTAGATTTAAATTTTAATTTTCTGTTTCTATACTATGGATAGAATGATATCGACTTATAGAAGTACGATTTGGTATTGATGGTTGATTACTATTTTCTGCTGTGGATATAAGAAAGAAACTTGGTCGAGGTGAGTTAACCTTACTTTCTACCCCATCTATATCATTTTGAATATCATCAATTTTTTCATCACTTAATAAACGAAAAGCTTCCATAACACGATATGATTCTTGAATTTTTTTTAAACGTGAAATTATATGCCAATATGCTGAACTTTGATATTGAGAAATTAATAATTTATTTAATAAATCATGAATTAATTCAGAAGCTTTTGTTTCAGGATCTGATACACGACTTTGGGAACATAATTTTGAAGATGATGTTGAAGTAGAAATCCCCATTTGTTTTCGTATTAATGCTTGAACAGCTGATATATCTAATGACGAATAACGTCTTTGTAAAGGTTTAGGTGATTTTGATATTATATGTTGCATGCGTATTAAAAGAATAGATGCACATAATTGATCTTCAACTGTAACCCATTCTTGTAATAATAAACCAAATACAATAAACCAACGTGAACGTTCATGAGGTTCATCACTGCACAATAAAGCTATATTACGTGTTTGTATAGGTCGAATATTATCATCTTTAACAACAAAACATTCAACTGGTACACCTCCTAGTTCAATACACTGACGAAATTGTAATTGCATTTTTTAAAATTTAAAAGTTTGCTAAGTAGAAGATAAATTAATATACAGAATAGCAAACGAATAAAATACTAATATACAATGAAACTAATTCAATCTTTTAAACAATAATTAATTTAAATGTAATCCCTCAAAAGGAATATCATCATCGGGTGGTACCCATGACCAAGTACGTTCAGTTGTAACATTTGTAAATTCTCGATCCCATTCATCAATTGTCATAGAATCTAAATGACAACTCATTGCATCGTCATCATCATCGTCACTATCTTCGTCTTCTTCATTTTCAGAATCTGAAGCTTCATCTGAATCTGATGATGGAGTATCTATTTCAGTTGTTGCAGTACTATCTGAATTATTATTAACTGCATTCGAATTAAATGCATTCAATAAAATTTGATTAAATAATGAACGATTATCTGATATTGTTGCTTTTTCAGTTCGTTCATCTATAAGTTGTTTTTGTGTTTTACATTTTAGTAAATCATCTGGATATTGAAACTTACCTGGATTTTTGTTTAATAAATCTTCAATTGCATCAGGTTTAAATGGAAAATAACCTTCTTGTGTTGATGAATCTTTAATTGGATGAATATTTTGCATATGTTTTTCAAATCCATATTCATCTAAAGGTACATCAATAATTGAATAACCATTTGGAGTAAATTCAGTTGAATTTTTTAAATAACTTGAATATTGTGCCATAAATTCTTGCATTGGCTTTTGCATATGATTTGAAGTTACAACTTGTAATTGTCGTTTACTTTTTGATGGATCAATTTTTAATGTTTCAAAAATATATGGTTTTTGTGAATTAAAACGTCCATATAAATAATCACCTTTTGAAGCATGCTTATAAGTTAATATATGTTGTAAAGCACGTTTTAATTTATTATGTTGATTTGATTTTAATAATTGCAATGCAACTGTTAAACGACCATTTTGATATTTTAATGCGCTATCATGTTTTTTATCTGGTAATATAACCATTTCACTTGATAATGATTTAATTGCAACCATTAAACGACTATGTTGTGGTTTACGTCTCATTTTACCATAAATGATTCGAGCTAACATTGCAAATTGACGATTTTCAGGTATATCAGAATACTGTACATTATTGAAATAACAAACCATCATTGAAGCTTGTCCATTTGAAACTGATACAGCTGGATCATGTACTGTATGTAATATCTCTGCTGGTATACCAGGCATAGTTAATTGTTGATTTGTATTATAAGATGGTTTCTCTTCATTCATATTAGATGGATGAAATGATACAGCATCATCAGAAGGTATATTTTCATATTTATCTTTAAATTCTTTTGAATTAAGATCAATATCACCAAAAATCATATGTTTAATTGTATCTAATATATCAAACATAATTGGATCTTCATATTGATCACTTAATAATGATAATGCTAAAACACAATCCTCAACTTTTGAATACATATGTTTTTCACATTCTTTAACATATTGTAATGAAAATCTATTTTTTTGACAAACATATTCAGTTTCTGTATAATGATGAGTTTCATCATTTTCACTGTTATTCTCGTTGTTCTCATTATCCTCACATTGGTTTCTGTTTTCCTCGTTTCCATCACTTGTCGAACTAACAGTAAGATTCTGTTCAGTACTATTTGATTCTTTAATAGTTGGATTAAAACGAAACACAGTTTCAATAGCACGTGCAGTTGCAATTGTTTGAACTAAAAATTTATAACGTTGAAAATTACGTGGTGGTTTTAATCCTTGTAAATGAAATAAATGATTATGTTCTTGTAATTGTGAATATATAATTATAGCAACAGTCATATCTACATCTTTTAATATTTTACATGAAACCATTAAACCAATAATAGCAATCATGGCTTGCATTTGTCTTAAATCATCTACAAATGGATTTAATGCTTTATCAATACTTTGACGTGTCATTGCATGTGCCATTCCACCATTATCAGTACGATCTTGATTAACCCATTGACGATGATAAAAACGTGATGTTATAGCAGTTGGAATTTCATGTGAAGATGCATTTGTTGCAATTAAAACACAACAATGTGCATCAATATTATGAATTTCACTTTTACGTTTACCTTTTTCACATGTAATGGATTGAACAATTAATTTACCTTCAGATAATATATTTTTAAAAAGAGCTTCAGCATCTGTATTATTTGTTGAAGATGATTGTTGTGATGGATGTTTTGATTTTCCTTCAATTCCTAATGTAGATGGTGGAATTTCTTGAAATATTTCAATTTTATAACCAAAACTATCTGAAGTTGCTGTTTTTGCTTTTGCAGTTGACATTGCAATTGATACTGCAGTACCTGGTATACAAATGTCATGAATTTTATCAAATGTAAATGTTTTACCAGCTTCTGGTGGACCAGTAAACATGGTATGAAAAGCAAATTTCGTTCCAAAATAAATTTGCCATGCACCTAATAACGATGTGATAATATCACCGTGTGCAACATTCACATTCAAATAATGTTCTAAGCCTAATGCAACTTGAACTAACCAATCACCAAAAATTCCTAAATTTTTTGTATAACGTCGACGTGGTTTAAAAATATAACCATCACTTTTTTTATATAATTCTGACCAAAATTTAGCAATTGATTTTATAGCATCTGGTGTTTTAGCTTTTTCATGAAATATTTTACGAAATGCCTCAATTCCTTTACTTTGAACTTTTCTATATTTTTTGCCTAATTCTTGATATGCCTTAAATGCATCGTCTCTGTTATTTAATGTAAATGAATTATCTGATCTTGCACGTTTCACAGTACGAGCAGTATCAGTATCGTCATATGCATCAGTCCATTGTTTTTCCATATCCTTCTTTAATGATTCTAGTGTTGATAATGCCACAACTTGTTTTGTTTTTTGAATGCCGGCATCGTATTCTTCATTGAGTTTACGTTTCGTGCCTATGATCTGTTCATCTGAATCCGGTTGTGAATCAATAGAACCTCGTATTCTGATATATAACGATTTTTCATTTAATGATTCTTCTGTTTCATGTGTTTGAATCCATGGAAACAAATACCTTGAAAAATATAAATTGTTCATAGCAAATCCATAGATTGGATAATTATATTTTTGAACATAAGGTGAAATATGATAATAAAACTGTTGTGTTTCAGGATCAGTTAACTGATAAAAAGAATCCGTACAAAAATCTTCGGTTGCATTAAATATTTTTGCTTGTTCTATGGACCTTCTTAACGTGAACACATTGACAGGATTATAACAGTACATCGGTTCTTCAATTTTATCTAAATCGATGGTATCTTCATAAATGGCATCTGCAACAAAGAATAAAGTGCATAATGCTCTATAATCTGTACGTGTCATTCTATCCAATCTTGTTCGAGGTTTGGGTGGTTTTCGTGATTTTGGTGGTCGATCATCTAAATTCTTTTCATTTTCAGCGATTAAATATTGAATAATACCTGCAGCCGAACATGCAGCTTGAATAATTAAACGAAATCGAAAACCAACTGTAAAATCCTCGACATCTTCTGAATCATCTGAATCTTCATTGTCATTCTCATAGGCTTTGTCAGAAATGACATTTTCAATAAAAAAATAAACGGGACCTGCTTGAGCTGAAGCAATAGTATTATACATGTAAATGAATAATTGCATCCCACAACGATATAAATCACCAAGATCTGTATCCTTTAGTTGGCCAAATGTTTGAGCATTATCTTCAAAAATTGCCATAGGAACAAACATTTCTAAAAATTGCAAATGTTCATTTCCTTGTTCATCTACTTTAGGATAAAATTGAAAATTTAAGACTCTTTTATTCCGTAATCCAATACAAATTGCAGGTGGTTCTTCATCATTCATTTTTGTTAACTAAAAAATTATTTAAATAAAAGATTTTAAAAAAGAATTAACTAAGAGTAAAAATTAATTAAATAATAAATCACAACATAACAAAAAAAAACTGCAATTAGTGAGATGACACAATTGCAAGCCTAAATAAAAATTTTATGTTAACAAATGAATTGATTATAAACATTGATTGATGAACTAATGATTAAGAATGTAATATAATTAGATGTGAATGCCCTGTTAAGAGTCTCTGGGTAGTGTGATTAGAGAGCATTTTAATAAAAAACTCCATTTATTAAAGATATTTTTCAAAAAAGTCACGTTCTTCCTATACCCAATAAAAATTCGCCAAAATTGAATGTTTTACAGAGCATGAATTGTCAATATTGTTTAAAACGTAAATCACATCCATTATTTTGTTATTTAATTAGTAATCGTTATTCTACGAATAGTGCTACTGCTGCTACATATATTGGATTGAGTCGTCAGCCATTTTTTCGTTTGAAGTCTCACAATCGTGAAATTGATTATCGTTGTGGTGCGAAATCAACAAAAGCATTTGCTGGTAATTGGGAACTTTTATTAGTAATTGGTCCATGGTATGGAAATGGTGGAAAATTATTTAAACAAATATGGCGTAAAAGTAGTCGAAAATTGAAATCCAGATTATATATGGGGATTACAAAAGCTTTTGAACAAAACAAACGTGTCTATATTTCAACAAAATCTCGTTTATTAAAAAATTTATAATTATTCAAAACAATAAAAATGAATCGTGAACGTTATGAACGGTTAAGAAATCGATCATCAAGGGAAGAAGACAGTGAACGATTTGATAAAGAATGTCAACGAACGATGACTTGTTTAATTGCAATTGTTGTTGCATGTTTTTTAATTGTTATTATTACATTGATTGGAATGACACCACCAAATCGTCGTACAACAGTACCACCGACCATTATTAATATTATTACACCAACGGATACAGTTGAATCTGTGAGTAGTTCGAGTAGTTCGACTGGAATGAGTTCGGCGTTGTCTAGTATTGAGTCATCGTCTTCGACAGCAGCATCAGCATCTCCAATCATGGATCCTCAATGTACAATATCAAATGTTGTAATTGGAACTGCAATGTGTACAAAACCATTGAATCAAACAATATCAGATGATTCATTATTTCATCCGAATATTACATTAGATTTAGGAACTTGTATTGTTCCATATACAGATGCTGCCAATAATCAATATATTAGTTTTAATAATCAATTTAATATTCATCATAATTATGTAATTGTTCAAGGAAATGGATTTAATATGTCATTACCAGTGATTGCTGAATCTTCAAATCAATCATATATCGCACCAACATCTACTCCAGTAGCTTATGCAGCTGATGCGACTTATACAAGTCCAGATGGTCGTTTTTGTGAAGTGATCGTGACATTTAAATTAGTCGCTGAAACATGTTTATGTCAAAATTCAACTACAAGTGTATTTAATACATTCTGTGCATGTCCTGTAACACCACAATCTTCATCATCATCCACAGGTGTTCAATTCTCTTCATCAATTGCTCCAACATCGTCAGGCAATTCAACTGTTATTCAATCTTCTTCGATGACTGCAACACAATCATCCACTCTAAGTTCAGCTCAATCTTCTTTGATTACAGCAACACAGTCGTCTTCAATGGCGTCATCAATAGAAACAATTATGTCTTCATCTTTAAATAGTTCAGGTAGTTCTTTAGAAACAAGTGAATTTGTTACTAGTAGTAGTAGTTAAATTTTTTAATTGATAGCTAAAAATGGGTTTAACTGAAAGTGTAGATCGCGAGGATCAAATTGTTGAAATGACAATGAGTCAAAAACAATTTAATCGAATGGCAGTAAAATGTGAAAATAAAGCTAAAAGTATTGAAATTCAATGTAAAAAATGTTTGAAAGACAACGATAAATCAACTGCGAAAATTCATGCTCATGATATTGTTCATTATAATGTGCAAGCTAAAACATATCGTAAATTATCAAGTCGTTTTGGTATTATAATTGAACATTTAAAACAAAGTGAACAATTATCTGAAGGCATTGATGCATTACAGCGTGCCGTTGAAATTTTAACTGAGAATCAAGCAGATCCCGAAGAACTACTGAAGACAATGAATAAGTTTGATTTACATATGGATCGTTCTGAAGTAATGCAATCACTTATAGTTGACAATACAAATATTATTGAAGATTTTGAAGTCAATCAGTTAATAACACGTTTAGAAACTGAAGTTCATGATGAAAAAACACTTGAAATGACTTCACTTCCAACAACCTCTGGAGCAGTAAAATCATTGAACAATTTAAGTATTTCTCAAGACGATAACAACAAATTAACAAATAAAAACAGCCAAAATAAATAAAATCAAAATGTCAATCTCCTGTAAATGTCCAATTTGTTCAGTGCATGAATTTAACGCCGTGCCTGTAGTCAATCATTCAGCATTAAAATGTTCAATGTGCGAAGAGAATACCAAGGTGATGCTTCGTTTCCGATGTGGCAGAATAAGTTGTTTGCAATGTGTATTTTTTGTGGCGAAACTATTTCTTACAGGAACCGAAGATATCAACAATCAAACAGATAATAAACAATCTCAAGATAACTGATTTTGTTATTATTTATTCCATTGATTCATTTTTTCTCAAGACAATAATAACAAATTAAAAAATAAAAACAGCCAAAATAAATAAAATGTCGAAACGTTGTAATTGTGTTGGTTACAAACAAATAGTAAAAGCTGTTATATGCATTAATCCGAATGACCAGTTTGCTTGTTCAATTTGTGGATGCACTGGTTCACTGAGTCGTTTACACTGCGATAGTATACTTTGTTCACATTGTCTAGTAAAAGCAGACGAACTGATAGAGAAACTACAACATCCATGTAGATTTCCAGACTGGTTTCTATGTCGTTGGAATGATGAATTCAAAAAATTACCTCGAGGATGTCGTGTAGTTGCTTTACTAGAATCGTTTGATAATATAGAACAACCATTTGGAGTGATTCGTCCAACACCAGAAACGCCTGGGTTATTAGAATCATTTAACAATTTAAGTATTACTCCGAATAATAACGATCCATGCACAAATACAAATAGCCAAGATAAATAAAATCAAAAATGTCGAATATTTGTGCTTGTTTCGAACCTGGAGAATTGAATGCTGAACCTGTATCCGATTCTTTAAGATTGAGGTGTTCAGCCTGTCGTAGCTGTTTTGGAGTTCATCGTTTAGTTTGTAGTAATTTACTCTGTTTAGAATGTTTATCGCTTACAAACACATTGCGCGGAATGTTTCGAAATCCAGAAGATTCAGACGAAACACGGTTCATGACATTTCTACTCGGTGAGAGGCTAAAATTATCTGAACGGTGTGATACAATTGGTTTACTAAAGACATTTATTAAACTTGGAGAACAGTTTGGAGACAGAATGCCTAATCAACAAACAGTTAATAAGCAAACTCAAGCTAAGTAATTTTGCAATTCTTTATTTGATTGATTCATTGAGCTTAACTTTAATACATTATCTTAAATCGTTTCAAAAATGGCACGTTCATGTAATTGTCCATCTCATAGCTATTTGCACGCTAAAGTTATAATGGATTCATCAGCATCCATTTGTTCGATGTGTAAACAAAATCCTGATAAGGATGGCTTTCTTCTATTCCAGTGTGGTGAAATAATTTGTATACCTTGTTATTCAACTAAAAATAAAATGCATATAATGTCGATCTATCCAGAACAAACAGATAATAAGCAAACACAAGCTAAGTAATTTTGCGATTGTTTATTTGATTGATTCATTTAGCTTCATTTGAAATTCAATTTAATAATGATACAAAATTTTCTTATAAATTTTAGAAAATGACTAGAACATGTTTTAGTTCGACTACTATGCTAACAACAACTGCTCGAGCATTAAATGAACCAGTATATCCATTAACTCTATTAACTTGTTCAATTTGTCAATTATTATGTTATAAACCACTTCAACATTTGCCATGTAATAATATATTTTGTTCAAGTTGTTTAATTAGATGGCAATTAATACATAAAAATGCATCATGTCCAACATGTCGTTCAGTTTTACAATATCATTTAGTTCATCCTGCAAATGCTTTAATTGATCAATTAAGTCAAATTCCAATGCAATGTATAGAATGTGAATATATTGATTCATATGAAAAAATGATTATTCATCATGATAAAGAAACATTATATTTATGTCCAAATCAATGTAATCGATATTATCATGGAAATGAATTAGCTTTACATATTTCAACAAATTGTCCATCAAATCCATCATTATTGTATTATAAAAATATATTACCAAATGAACAATTAAGTGCATCCAATTTAGCTTATGAATTATCATGTCAAAAATCAAATGATTTTAATCAATTATATCAAATTGAACAAACCATTCAACCAATTTCAAATTATCAAATGATTTTACATAGTTTAAATTTTGCAAGTAAATGGATTGATTCATTAGCAAATCAATTAGTTCCTGTTAATTCAAAAATAATGATTATTCATTCAAATTCAAAACGTGAATTATGTAAAGTGATCAAACAAGAACATTTAACTGTTTTAGTTTATAGTAAATTATATGGTACAACAATTCAAGTACAATTAATGCCACGTAATTTATTACCCTTTGAACCATATATTGATTTTAATATAACACCAGAAATAGAACCTCGTTATTTGAATCATTCATCATTAACATCAAATACAAGCAGTCCAATTTTTCAACCTAGAACATCATCACCTCCACGAACCATTCGAGTAATTGAAGTTTCTTGACTACCTAAAACAAAGAATGGGTGCTGAAATTATATTAGCTTTTAAACGTGATTATTTATTCAACGGGACGGGTATATTATCAAAAATATTACCGTCTTTTATAAATGTTAAATCATTCGTTCATGTCGAAATTTTAATTTCTGTTCATTGTATAAAAACTAATTATAATAGAGAATGTGAATGGTGTAAAAAAACATTAGATCGTGCACATAATGGTAAACATTGGTTATCGTATTTTGTTAGTATATATTCAAATTGGCAACGTCTTGTAGATGATAAAAAATTTAGAGATGACAGGGAAGATTGTTGGTTTTTTTTAAGTATTCCAATGCTAGATTCACAACGTTGTCAATCATTTTTAGATTATCAAATTGATAAACCATTGAATTATTATGGATTTGCTGTCTTACCATTCGGTTTAATGGGTGGATGTCGTTTAGATACACCAAATCCAAAAATGCAACCAACGTGGTTTTGTAGTGAATTAATTACAGCTGCTTTGAGAGACCAAGGTTATAATCATTATTTTAATGAACATCCATGTTTAATGAGACCAATTGATATTTATGATAAAGCATTAAGTATTCCTGGTAGTCGTAAATTAAATCGTCATCCTGCTTACTGAGAATTCAATATATTCATTTAACATAAGACACCAACAATGAAATAGAAGTCCTAGAATCAAACAAAAAAGACATCGTCTTCCTAAAGGCACAATCGGTTGACATACTATTACGTAAAACATAAGAATCTGCATAATCAATAGAGTAATGATTTCTGATCCAGAAGGAGGATGCTGATGAAACGATGCTACAATAGTTTTTGTATTACGTGTTTGATAATTAGAATTCATTTTTAGCTAGTTTGTCAGCAAATAACCAATAAGTTATTATCATCGCTATAATTAAAACGCTAACTCCTCCTATTCCTTCACTTTCGAACTGTAGTCCGTAAGACGCAATCAACAATGCAATTACGGAAACAATAAATTTATAAACAGTAAGTTTATCTGGATTATGAGGAAATATAACGGCGACTGCTTCATTATCATGTGATTCTACATCTTTTTTATCAATTTCAATAAAATACCGAGGTGTAGCAAGGTTATTCTTTTTCTGTGTACAACTGATAATTCTTTTTTTATTTTTTTCAAAGTCATGTAAGATTAAAACTTCTTTGTTATAGACTTTTTGGCCATATTGCTTTACTTCATCTATAGAATCCATTTTAAAATTAAACTATGTTTACTGATCACCGCGAATTGTTGTAATTGATGAATAAATAAGTATGAATATTGTAGTTAAATGAATGAGAAACTCGAAATCTTCTGAAACACTGGTCCCTTTTATTTTTCTACAATGAATAATAAACCTATTAAATTCGAATAATATAACACCAAATAAAAATGCTATTAACAACATAAGAATATATCGCCACATCGAATTGTGAAAATGTCTCGTTGGGTTAGATTAGAAGTTTACTCACCACTTATTCACGGCGATAAAATAATTCGTTTATTACATAAGAATGCGTTAAAACGCCAACAATCTACTGATATTGATTTAGATGATAATTGGGTTGGTTTTGTTGCGATGACAATTATAAAAGCAGTTGGTGTAGCACTTTTGAATATATCAACAAATCAAATTGAATATCTTGAAGTTGAAGAAAAATATAAAAGTTTGAAAGTACAAGATGATTTAATCAAATATATGTGTAAACGATTTCAACCTTGTCACGCATTAGTTCAAACAGAAAAAGCAGCAGATTGGTTTAAAAAACATGGATTTGATGTATATTATCGAACAATAAATAATGATTGGGTTTGCTTATGGCATTAACTGATCATCCGCAAATTTTTTTACTGATAAATATCTAACAGAAGGGGACTTTTTTAGTTTGATAGATTTTTTTTAAAATTATTTTCCAATTTTCGTATTATTTAACTCATAATTCATAATAATTATAGAATTTTAAAAAATATTTTTATCATGTGTTGCGAACAACCAACTCAAGCACCCCATTCCACTTTTAATCCTTCTAATTATGATCCACGACAAGAAATTCGTTCTGATTTGGTACGATTGATTAATAATGGAATGACTATCGTTACTGTTAAACACGGTGGTAATCAGATCTTAACCGGTCGTCCATTCTGTTCGAGTATTCTCGTTGGTGATGCTGGTTTGGGTATCTACTGGGAAGACAGAACTAGAGTAGAAGGATTAGGCCCTCGATGTTTCGGACTAACTCAAAATGAAGCTATTCAAGATCTATGGAATGAATTCCAGAACAAATTCATTGAGCGAGATGGAACAATATCATTACAATTTATATTTCGCAATACTTTCAGTAGCCCAATTACCCCAGGACAAACTGTCACATTAGAATTCGATTCTTTGTGGGACAATTCACCGTTGTTCCCAGCCGGTCTTTCGGGGATCTGGAGAGTAGTTCGACATGATCAAAGGTTTATTATGATCTCACACACTATAGGATGCATGCGAATTACGAATGATACTTATGCTCTTATGTATGGCGTTGAGAATTTCCGCTCCTAAGATGTTCGAATTCGACATTTTTGAATCATTATCGATACACAATAATAAAAATACATATTCAACTACATTATTGAACAATAAATAATGATTGGGTCTGTTTATGGCATTAAGTAATTCTTAATATATTCATATTTCATTAGTTTCATTTTGTCTAATTGATAAGCAGAACGGGACTTTTTTACGCATTTTTCTAAGAGATATTTGCAGAGCAAGCCTTTTTTGTGAGAAATGCAGTTTCAAGTCTGCTTTTCTATTGGATTTTGAGTTCACAATTCAAATGATTCATTCAAATTTTCCAAATTCATCAAATTAATTTTATTTATTCAATATGAGTTTAAATTTTACTAATTTAATTATTCAAAATATTACTGAATTGCGTTTACAATTTCCATTTCGTACATATCATCCAGGTCAATATGAACGTTCTCAATTTTCACATATTTATGATTTATTACCTCATCAATCTGTACGTTATAATGCAACAACAGAAACATTAAAACAAACATTAGAATCACCATTACTTTTAACATCAGACAAAGAAATTGATTTGTATCCAGTGTTTTTACATTATTTATCAAAATTCAAAACAACAAAACAACGAACACATGTTTATCGATTTGCAATTCAAATGAATAATGATTATCATTGGTTATCATTTATTGAAAAAGCATTATTAATTGTAATTGTTTGTTTTATTGAACCAAATTTTGATGGAGTGAGTCCAGGTAAAATTGTAATGCCTGGTCAAATACGTAATTTTTTAACTAGAAATGGTTTAACATATTATGATACTCGTTGTGGATTTATGAGTCGTTTTACATCTGAACAAGGAATACGACAATCTATTTTTTCATCAATTATGAATTATGATGAATTTGAACATTTTCAAAAACATCATGCTGATCTTATTCCAAAAATTGCATTATGTGAACGAGAAACAAAAATACGTCAAGTTTTGTTGTATTTTATTATAATGTGTCATGAATTACTATCCAAATTAGATATTCCAAAAGATAATAGATTACCATTTGTTCGTTTCATGTTTGATTATTATTTGGATGGTGAAATAATTGGTTTAAGTGATGAACAGTCACCTGAATATTTACGTGGTCGTAATACATTAGTTCATAAATTATTAGAAATGAATAAACAATTTAAAACATATCATATTCGTATTATGCAACAAACACCTATGATTAATAAATTTTTGTATACTGGTACTGCATTATTTGTAAATCCACGTAGTTCATCCTATTCAAATCATTTAAATGCAATTATACCAACAATTCCAGTCATAACAACATTGTATGATAATGTATTAACATGTGATTATGAATTCCATTCAATTAATTTTGTAAATGGTATTCAATTAATAGATGTTTTAATGTCACAATGTGAATTAAAATTAATAAATGAAATCGAAACAAAAATTATACGTCATCCACGATTAAATCAATATGTTTATGGATGGATTGAATGTCAAGTTGCTGCTAGATTAGAATATTACATTGATCAAATTCTTAGTAGAATGGAATTTGATTCAAAAGATATGAATTATTATTTTGTTTCTGATACAAAACATCCAACATATCATATAATTCAAAGTTTAATTGTATTACCAAGAATAATGTTTCATTTTATTTCATTATATTCAATAATTCGTTATATTCAATTAAATCCAATTTTAAATATTGATTTAACACCATTATTATTATCATCTGTTCAAACTTATAATGATTGTTCAAAAGATGAACACAAATCATATATTTTGTTTAATACTCTCCTGTTAGTTAAAACTTTATTGTTGACTGATTTTAATCCGAATAATGAAAATGATTCAATTAATAATTTACAACAAATTAATTATCAAAGAACAATGATTGATAATTCAGTATTAGAATATGAAAATTCACAAAAACATTCATTGTTATGTAGTCGTTTATTTTATTATTTATTTTATCATACATATTATCATCAACGTCAAAAAGTAGATGCTCGTATTGTTCAATATTTTTCACGTATTACACAAAAAGATGAATTTGGTTCATCGTCATTTGGACATTTAGGTTCTGTTTTATTAGGATTTATGATTATGCCATTTGCTACTATATGGGTAACTCATAAATCATATGAAAAATTAACTGAATTAGCAAATGGTACAAAATTAAAAGAAGCTGAATTAGATGTTAAAAATCGCGATACAATATTTAATGAAGTTGCTTTAGAATTAAGACGTAGTATATCACCGCAACGATTTTTTTGTTTAGATGAAACACCAAATCCAAAAGAATATCGTGAATTAATGTTAAAAGATAAATTAGTTGCATTGGCATTAATTGATCAATTATTAAAACCAGAGGCCATGTATTTAACATATCATCCTGATATTGTATTTGGTATTATGGCAATGATGTGTCCCAAAATTCAATTAACACGTCATAAATTTAATCAAATTTTTTCATATTTTCCCAAATCAGGTCTAAATGATTTAAATAAACAATTCTATTCATCTGAAACACTAGGTATTGATCGTTCATTAAATTTAAAGAGTGATGCAAATTCAGGATTTCATCAACAAAGCGAACAAGCTAATTGTTTAGCTATTTTATTCATAACTGGTTCAATTTCAAAAGATAATAATGAAATTCATCAAGAATTAAATCAATTTTTACAAAAATCATTTTTATTTCCAAAAACATCTTTTGATTTTGAACATTCAACTTTATTACCGATTTTTATTCATCCAGGTGAAATCATTGATCCGATTTCAATGTCTCTTTTATTACAAATTGAGAAAAGAGAACAAGAAACTGGTAAAACGAGATATAGACCAAATTGTCCATTATTTACTGAAAAAATGGATAAAAAATCAATTAAAAAACGAAATTTAGAAGATTTTCCACCATTCAGTCCACCGCATGAACCAGAATCACCAACTTATAAACCAGAATCACCGACTTATAAACCATCTGATTTACCATTGAAAATTTATCTTGATAATGAGGATAGTGACGATGAATTAAATGTCAAGCGTCAAAATATCCAAGAAAATCTCGAATCTATTACCAACGATCTAAAAACATTCAATAATAATCGGAATGAAACAAATAAACGTATACGTTTGACTACACCATCATTTCCGATAGGTCCACCCATAACAACATTAGATCGTGCTGATTTAGATCGTTTATGTTAATTGATCTTTTAATTTGTAGACTATCTTTTAGTTTTTTAAAGCAAATTTGTAATGTAAAATGAATAAATTAAAAATTTTAACATATGAGCATGTATCAACGTCAATTGCAGAAATAATGTGTAGTCACTGTGGTAAAGCATTTGAAGAAGGAGAAGAACGTTTAATGCGTATTTCAATTCAACAAAATGGTAATAATTCATCAACTGCACAAATTTCAATTGAATCTATTCATATAGAAGGTTGTATTCAAGAAAGTCAATATCAAAAAGAACGTGCATATATACAACAATTTGTATTACCAATACGTCATCTCCCATATGTGATTAGTCGAACACATGATGAACAATACAAATGGATTTCAACGAATCATTCATTGTTATTAAAATGTTTACAAGATTATGATAGTGGACAATTAAAATTTCAACCTGGATGGATTTTTACTTATCGAGAGATGCCATCTTATCAATTGTTATTACCAAGTGATGCTGTTGTTCCAGTAGCTAAAGCATTTTATAGTTATGAACAATTTAAATGTCAATTTAGTCGTTTATATATTTTAGATGTTACTGTTATTGAATTAGATGCTGAAAAAGAACTTGATTTAAAACAATATTTTTTAGAATGGAAAAAAGAAATGGAATACGATTGTGGAAAATATAAAAAAACTAATTTAAAACATGATTGGACAATATGGACACATTTAAATTCATTAAATGAAACAAATAAAGCAGAAGTTCGATTTATTGCATTTGCTTCGATAAATGATGCAGCCGTGAGAAAATTATATTCACAGTGTCAATTAGATAATGATTTTGCATGGGCTGATATTTTTCCTATCGATGGTCAAATGGATGATACAAGTTGGTCACAATCCTTACATAAATGGCAAGAATCCCTATCAAATGAATGGCAATTTATCTTAGAATCAATTCGTTTAAAGAATCAAACAAATAAAACATTAAGTGCAATTGATAACCCATTCACGGTAAACATATTATCAACAACAATGTATGGTTATATTGAGAATAAACCTATTTTAAGGGTAAATATGAATATTCAAGGTTCAAATATTTCAAATCAATATTATTTAATTTCAACTGATTTAAAACATCTATGGTGTTATGAAGGTAAGTAAAATAAGCATATACATTCATTTTAAATGTTATATTGATTTCAAATAATTATAGTCTGATGAATCTAAAACAAAAAACAAGTTATTTTTAAAGTGAACAATTTTACATCATGAAACGTTCAAAAATGTCAACTGAAGGTAAAACGAAACCAAAACAATCAGAAACCATCGATGAATTAATAACTAATTTAACAAGAGATTTCAATGAGTCAGGTATAATTTTTGAAACAAAATTAGAAGATTTAAACAATCGCATGGCTACAGTTACTGAACAAATTGATAAAGTGATTGAGAACCTAAGATTACTGAAAGAATCAAATATATTATCAGATTTAAAATTACAAAAATTACAGACCGAAAATGAATTATTAGAATTTATTTTAAAAACAAAACGAGACGACCACACATCTGAAAAACACGCAGAAACAATTTATCAAACAGTTATAGGTGCATTATTAGGTTTATTATTTGTGTTATTCGCTGATTTTTACTCTAGACGTTATGGTAACTGATCTTTGGTGTTTTCTTCTATTGTTTCAACTGTTTGTGTTGCACTGTGAAGGTAAGTCTAAAAAAGCATATAGTATTACTAAAAACAGTAGATTGTATTCAATAAATTGTGTTACTGTTATCCGGTTTCAGTGTCAGAACAATTTAAACTTGATCTTATTCAAAATCCAGTGATCGAAAATGGCAGACGAATCTACTGCAAGACAACGTGATGAAACAATAGATATTTATACAAAATTAATGAAACAGGAAAATAGAATCGACGAGTTAAAATATACTATAGAACATGAAATCGAAGAATTAAAAAAAGAATTTGATGACAAATTAAAGAAACAGGCAGATGAATTTAACACTTATAAAAAAGAACAAACTGATCAATTTGAACATCTTCCTCAAAGATTGGCTGGTGTCGAAGAAGACATTAAAGTTTTAAGTTCCGAAATAGAAGAACTCAAAAAAATGATTAGTAAAAACTAATTATAATTGTAATTTTGAGTATTTTTGGTGTTTTTGTTATAGGCGAATTGGAGAATTATATACCCATTTTATTAAGTGATTACTCATTATTAACAAAAGAGATGGAATTAGCTAAATTGACGAGTGTCAAATTAAACGTATTAGCTAAACGATTTGAATGTAAAAATGGTGATTTAGTATTATCTAATAAGAAACAAGCAGAAAAAGCACGACTATTGCCTGATGTTTAATTTGCATGCTGATTTTAATCTAATATTAAAAAACCATTTACTATTACAAAAATTAATTTTTAAAAATTAGCGAGCTATTTTTTGGAAGATAAAGTATGATGTAATTCCATTTCTTCATTATCATCTAATTCATTTTGAATTATTTCAGCATTGACCATAACAGGTGGTGACATATCTCTTGACCTTGGTTTATTTGATGGTGGTGTATGAGGTTCATCAATCATTATTGCTTCTCTTTTCTTTAAATGATCTTTTAAAAACATAAACCAATTCTCATGTTGTTTTAATAATAAATCTTGTAATTCTGTTTTTGATTCTTTCATCATCTCTTTCAATGATTTTATTATAGTTTGAATTGTTTCAAGTGTTTGATTTTGATTATTTTTAAATAATTTCTCATATAATTCAATAATCTGTTTTGATTGTTCAGTTCTTGTTTCACGTTGATAAATAATTTCATTAAGTAATTGTTTTTGATTCTTATCAATTGATTCTAATGTTTTTGTTAATTGTTGAATTATGGATGGTGATGTTGTCTGAACATTTGAAGGTTTTTCATTATCTTTTACTGGTTCCTTTTCAGTGATTCGTTTCTCTAATTTAAATGCTGGAGATTTTGATTCATTATTTTTATTATGCCTTGGTGTAGTTTTACTACGTTTCATTTCGTCGTTTTCAGGTCTTGGTGAACTTGGTAATGAATTATTTGATCGTTTTAATAATTTTTTAGTTGCTGGTTCTTTTTCCTCATTAAAAAAATTTGACATGCGTTTGGTTGTTCTATTCGTTTTTAGTAATGCAGGCATTTTACTCTTAAATAAATACCAAATTGTTCCCGCCAATATTAAACGAATGACACGATCTAAATTAAATGAAATCAGTTTTGATAATGTATCATAGATTGAAAAGATTGAAACAACTACAAAAAACAGTATGAATTGTGAAAATCAAAATGAAGTTTTGGAATATGTAGCTGAGTGCGATTTTGTCATTGGCTAATGAAAATTCAAAGATTTTCTAAAAAAGTCCCCTTCTGTTCTAGAGGAGATTTTCCTCTTAAAGCCGGATCTAAAATTGGAGATGGGAATACACAATTTCGAATTAATGTTTCTTCATTCACAGTTTCATGTCTAAGTGAATCACGTTCTTCAATTATATTTTTTGCTGTATCTGATAAATTCCATCCTAACAGAGATGCATTTTCATAACATGATGCTGATTTTGCAGGTTCATTGGTTTCTTGAATATAATATAAACCACGAACTAACCATTTTTGAACTTCACAATCACTACGAATTGCATCAACCATTTGTAATGATGCCCAACGTTTTGATAATAATAAAGAATCAAGTGTTGAAACCATTTTAGCATAGCTATGCCATTTTGATTGAGCTAAACGTACTTCAATAAAACAAAGAGTTAATCGTAAAAGATCATGAACTTCACTTAATTTATCACATGTTTCTCTCATTTTAATTTCAACCCATTTAGATGTTTTATATGCTTTTGTTGAACAATAATATAATAAACCAATTGAATCAAATATCAAAAAAACTAAATCTGCTAATGTCGATGGTTGAAAAATTGCATTTGATAAGGCAGGTGGTGTTAATTTATTTGCTAATGCTAATTGTCCAGCAATTTCATCAAGCATTTGTTCACCACATCGTACACTCCAATAAACAAGATTAAACCAATAAGAATTTGTTTCATATTCACCAACACGAAATAATAATTTTTTATGTAATTTTGTTGGTCGTTTACAAGATAAAAATTCACTCAAGCATGCCCAAATTTTACAATAACGTATTAAATTTTTAATGTCTGCTGTTTCAAGATTAATACGATCCAAAAATTCTAAATCTGATTGCCATTCTGTATGAAATTCTTGTGGTATTATTGCTTTAAATGCATAAACATAAGTCATGTTTGAAACTTAAAAATTAGATTTATTTGTTTTGAATAATAAACAAAAATTTAAATTTAATTAATTACCATTTTATCATGTATCAATTATCACGTTAAACCAAGATTAAATATGTAATTCTGTAACTTGAGAATTATGGACTGTTTCAACAAGAACAAATTGCATTTTACTAACGTTATGTATTCCAAATATATGTTTCATTTCAGATTCTTCTTTAAAATCAAAGGTATAATATGAACGACTTTTATCCAACATATTAACAGTCATTACTGTGATTTTAGTGGAATATGCATTAGTATTATATGGAACTAATTTCAAATCCAACGAACCATTATCCATTTTAATTTCTAAATGTCTTGTCCAAAATAAAGAATAATTTATTAATTTTATTTGAAATTGAAAATTTGATGAATTTAAGGTACTTACAGATAATAAATTAATAGGTTCAGAATAATATACATCTGAACGAACATCATATTTGATATTTGTAATTTTACGTGCAATAAATTCTAATAAATAATCTTCATTTGGAATTTTTGATTTAAGTAATTGTAAACAACAACTTTCTTGATGATTATTTAAGAGTTGATTATCCAATTCTTTGATAGTGAAAGTATCTAAACATCCCATAGAAGCAAAATGGCATTTAAATTTACATTTCTCTACTTCTTTTTCATATTGTTGACAAATTTTCAAATAATCAAGATGTGGTTGGCCGCATAATAAACAATTATTTACAGGTAATTGTCCTACTTGAAATTTCCGGATTACACACATGGTACAAGTAACATGATTACATGTACTTTTACTTGGTTTTTCAAATATTTGACGAGCAAAACCTGAACACATAAGACATGTAAATTTAACTTTGAATTCATCTTCCTTTTGGTTCTCAGGACATATTAACTGATCAATTAAATGCATTTTTAAAATGGTGATTCAATTCAATACTATTAATGAATATTTAACGACTTGAATTCAATTTCAGTTAAACAGTATTGAAATAAAAAGATTTTCGGGTGCGCGCTGGAGATAAAAATCTCCGAAAATTAGCGTACTGTTCAAGTTTCAAATAATCATTAAAAGAATTTTTTTTTGATTAATTAACACAACAGCCAATTTATTGTTTGTCTGTTTTGTCGGTTTTTATTGTGTTAGACCAAAGTTCAAAATTTTCGAAAAAACAACCACCGATTTCCGTTTTACGGGGCGTTTCACTAAAACCTTTTAAACCTATCACCACATTATCTTTACACGTCAGCTTCATCAACTCTGGTATTATTATGCTTTGAGTTATGTTTTTCTTTTTTTCTAAATCATAATAACAAATTGTAAAATTGTTGATCCAGTGAGTAAGTCGATAAAATTGACACGAATAAACATTTGTGATTTTTGTTCGTAAAATATTGGTTAATACATTGAACAGTTCTTCTGAAAAACGATGACCTACTAAATACCATTCTTTATGACCATTTTTATTTACTTTCGCTGGTCCATCAAAACGATGACGTAATCCGTAATGATACCATTGTTTGGTATTACATCTTATCACAGCAGGATATCTATCTCGATGATATCGCCCCTTAAAATAATAGCTTGCATTCCCGCAATTATCTTCCTCGAGTATCAATTCGCCATCTTTATAATACTTTCTACTTGCAGGCACCCATTTAAGTTCGGGTGTTTTACGATTCATTGTGTTTTTGTTGTAATGAAATTTTGCTTTTTAAAATACAAAACAAATTTAAAATTGATTATCTAACAGTTAATTCTACAGCATTTACAAAATTTCTGCTCGAGTTTTTCATCTGAATGCTTGCAATCATTTTCTGTATTTGATTTCTCTGAATTCAAGTATTCGATGATTTTTAAATGACCATATGCTTTGGCAAGATCGATATACTTCTTTGTTAATTCTTCTCTCAGATTGCTATCCTCTGTTACACAGAAAATAAATTGATCTACACAAGGAAATTGTTGAAGTTTTGAGAACGAAAATCCCAATTGTTTTTCGATGTTGTCAACCAGATCTAAATATCGGATTATAACTTGACAATTATTATGCGAGATTTCAATAAATTTAAATGCTTTAAAATTTGAGACATTTTCTTGTAATTTTTTCATTATTTCATCATAGCATTCTTTCGAAAATTCATGACCTATAATAAACCATTTCGTAGTTCCATCAGACCTTTCCCATGCTGGTCCATCCTCTCTGTGTAATACACCGTTTATCCGCCATTGCTTTGTTCCATCAGCCCATTCTATAGCTGGTCCATCTTCCCGGTGTAGTTTTCCATTCTTGAGCCATTCTTTGGTTACCTCTGGATATTCAACAAGTGTATTAGTATTCATATTATCGCATTTAACGTCGTTTACCTCGCGAGACATTGTGTTTATAATGAAATTTTGCTTTTTAAAATACAAAACAAATTTAAAACTAATTGATTACCATGTAATCTTAAATTATATATTAAACAGAATAAATAGGTTCATCGTGTTCTGTTTGCTTCAACAATATTTTTTCTATAGTAAACCTCGTGGGTTCATCCATTGATACTTCTGTAATGTAAAAAATAGGTTTTGAAACAATGGGAAATGGCAATGCTTCCTTTAAAGCAAAGAACTTTTTATGAAATGATAAAAGTATATTTTTCTTTATAGGATCAATAATATTGACTGTTCGTGTAGTCATGGACTTGTCACAGTCTAAGAGCGGAATATTACATTCAATAGGCAACAGACATTTCAACTTATCCATTTCTTTCTTGACATTTTCGAGTTTAGAATCATCGCATTCTCCCAGATAACATAATGGCATACAACGATTGGAAATATTTAGTTTAAAATCAACTGTGTATTCTTTCATTTTGAGAATTCTAAAATTATGTGAAAATTTACTGTTTGAAAAGTGATTCGAAAAAATGAAAAGAAAAATGAAAACTAGAATCGTTTTTACAAAAATACATCAAAAATATCTTACAGAAGGGGACTTTTTCCAACTGTTTCAAACCACAGAGAAATTTTATTTGTCAAAACCAATAATTAGAATTAGTTGATAATATAAGCAGTCGAAACAACATTAGATTTCACCATATCTGCGCTTATTTCTTTGTTCTCGTGAATTGTTGTCTACTGTAGCAGATTCAGTCACATCTTCATTCTCGCGTACTCCTTCAAATTTATTCAAATATTCTTGAGTGACTCGAATTTGTGCGTTATCTACAAGTTTATCCATTGGATTATGAAGATGTCTTATTCGATCTATTCTTTGATGGCATTTGTGTTTATATCCACCTTCAATTGCTCTTCCTTTTTTCCAGACACAAAATAAGGGTTCATTTAATACCTTCGTATTCGTTTTAACCTCTATACCTGAATATAACTCTATAGCAAAAAAATGTTCCATAAATTGGTCAACATAATAACACGTTTTCCAAAGCGGCTTTAATGGCCTATTGTTACAGCTCGCTTTAATTTTTGCATCGAGTGTCTGACGATCAGGTGGATCGAATACTACATATATCTCGCCATCGGTTTTTAGTTTTAGAATCTCTTTTTCGTCATCGTATGCATATGGAGTATATTCCTTACCACAACGAGTCCACTTTAAGGCACCTTTTTCAAAATCAGGGTCTTGAGATTGTTTAAATATTAAACAATTCCATTTTTTAATAAATGCCAATAAATCAGGTTTTTCTGCGCTGGCTTTTTCTTTTTTATACTTTTCATAGGTGTCTGATGTATCTGCTTTTTTTATGTTGAAAGCTTGAAGTACTGAATGGAAATATGGATTACAAATAAAATTATCTTTCCCGATCATTTCAATCATTGCTTTGGTATTCGGTTTATCAAAAAATGTTTTATTATCTAAAGTTGGATCTAATTGAATCAACTGTGCCAAAGAAACCAAAAAATCATCTTCAGCTTTATAAATCCACTTTTTGAGTACCGTGTTTTCTACCATAGACAGATCTACTGCATTCTTTACACGAATAAAAACAACATCTAAATTATTTGTTTTACTTTGCCGTGTTAAACCATTTACATATGTTTCTTTGTGTCTAAGTTCCACGGAAACATTTAGGTCGATTCCTCTTTCATAAAAAAGAAATCTGCTTTGATAAGGTACCATCATAGCTTGTACCTTTGCCAAATTGAATTCTGCGTTATCGTTTTGTCTATTTCTTATATTTCGTAATGCATTAAAAAACGTTTCATGTAACGCATTTGGATCCTCTATTACCATTCTTACTTTCAGAGGCTTCTCACAATAAATTACTGGCACCGGAACAGTAGTAAATATCGCTTTGCCATCTGCCACATAAATAGGATAATATAAAATCTTATCTATCATTTTATCTTTTTTACCACTTAATTGGAAAATATCTGTAATAGTTTTATTTCCAGATAATTTGATTGGTATACCAATTTCGTCGCCATTATCGAAATAAGTTTGTTCAATAATAGTTTTTTTATACCAAACAGAACCATATATTTTGACTAAATCTTTACATACATCCTGTGTTTCTTTGAAATAATTTAGATGCCAGTAAAAACCCAAGCTGATCATGTACAAGTAATCGAACTCATCTGGATGTGATTGTATGTATGGATCTCCCAGCATATTCTCTTTCATTTTACAAAATTCAAAGAATGCTTTTCCAATCTGTTCAGCGGTAGTTTCATTGTTTATAACGAATAAAAATAAATGCTGAATTACCGTTTGTAATTTTTTAAGGAGTTTTTCTGAATAGATGCCTGGAAAAATGACAAGTAGTTTCAAAAACCAACATGCTTGATAAAAAATTTCTTTTAATTCTCGTTCTTCTAAACCGCTATTTACCACACTAATATCACGTATATTGAAAATTCTAAAATTCCCCAAGAAATTGATAGTAGCATTATCTAATTGAATTGCTCCACCTGAACGATATTCAATATTGAAATTGATTTTTACTGATAAAGACATTTTCGAATTATTTAAAATAAAAATAAATTTGAAAAGCATCACGTTTTGATCAGTTAACTATGAAAACAAATTAACTTAAACTAACACGGGAAGTACATTTTGTGCTTTTTTTCCTATGAGATATTTTCTGGGCGAACGAAACAAGTTTTCATCCGCTGTTTTAATTCACAATTCAACTCCAAACTGAAACAATCATTCATATAAATATCAAAATGGGTACTCAATTCATTGAAACAAGAGAAAAAAATGATTATAAAAGTATATTTTCATTAAAAGCTTTTAAAAAGATGCAAACTATTGCAACGGATGATACTAATATTTATATCAATATCCATGAAATGCTTCGTCAGCATCCAAAATTAGTAAATGTAAATTTAAATTTTGATTGCGGAGAAGTTGCTGGTTTATTTCTATTGAGCCAATGTTCGAAAATTCCACAATGGTGGTGGGACCTTTATCCGCGAACACCAAATCACCCAGTCGTTGACAGAATATTAAAACGATTACAAGCACGTAAACGTATCATTAAATCCATTCCAATGTTTCAATCGTTTAAAGAATTAAGTGATAAAGCTGTAGCATGGTTACTTGCAAAAATATCTTTGAATTATTATATGCATCGAATAAATACGAATGGTATAGAAAACGTGATTTTAAATCTACCGATATCATTTGCGTGTCTCAATCATTCATGCTCACCTAATGTAATTATAGCAGGAATAATCGGCGTGGAATGTTCAAAGCCATATAGAAGTGTTTTAGTAGCTATCAAACCAATTAAAAAAAATGAAGAATTATTTTTTAGTTATTTGAAACCAGATGAATTAAAATTATCTAAAACAGAACGACAAACAATATTAATGAATGGTTGGGGTTTTAATTGTACTTGTCAACGATGTCAAGCAGAATAAAAATGATAGTTTACTGTCTTTTGTCGTAGTATTTGACTTTTCATATTTTATTATCGTTGTTAAATTAAATGAATCATTTTAGCATAAAAATTAGATTTTGTAAAAACCTTTCAACTGTTAACAGCATGTCGCTCATAGTAAACAAATTGAAAAACTGGGATGATAGACAGGGTTTAAAACCAAGAAATGGGTTTATTCCAATTTTACCAAATAAAAATCATAGATATTTTCAATTGAGTCCAATGATACTTGGTCCAGTTAATACAGGTGAAACTGATTTCCCAATGGCTTATAATTTAGAGAATTATTGGCAAGGTTCAAAAGTTTTTAAACAAGACTTAGAACCAGATGAAACAATTGGTGAAAAATACAAACAGAGCAAACGGAAAATGTATTTGGATAAAACTCCACACAGACATAAATATAAACGTGGCATGCGTCCAATATGCACAATATTTTATGACGGCACTATCGAGAAACGATATCAATATATTGAAGCACGTAAATTTTATTGTAATCATTATACATTTTTAGCTAAACAACAAAAACAATATCAAACGATATTAGAAATGCTGAAATCAGGCAAAAATTTAGAAATTTTAGGTTATGATGGTTCGTATCTTGACAGTCGTTCGAGATCGTTAGAAGATGATATTAAATTTCATTATAACGATGATAAAGAACCATTTGGACATGAAAAAGTTTTATTTACAATGTTATGTAAAGATTTAGGATTGATTAAATCATATCCATGGCCAGACTTAGAGGTTGAATCATTTTATCCTAACAAAATTTGATTGTCTAAAAAGATTTACAATTGATTTATGCCCAGAAATCAATTAGGTGATGAAAAGTACTGCAGACCGTTTGTCCACCACTCCTTAGTTCCATCAGATCTATCAATTGCAGGCCCATCATCTCGATGTTGTAAACCAAATGAATACCATTCTTTAGTTCCATCAGATCTCTCAATTGCTGGTCCAAATAAACGATGTAGCTTACCATTGCTATACCATTTTGTAGTTCCATCGGCATATTCAACAGCTGGTCCAAGTTCACGATGTAGCTTACCATTTTGCCACCATTCTCTATCTCCATTGGGATATTCAACAGCTGGACCATCTTCCCGGTGTTTTACACCGTCTTTATACCAAAATTTTAATCCATAAGGGCTCTCAATAGCTGGTCCATCTTCTCGGTGTAATAGACCATGTTTATACCATTCGTTAGATCCAATGGGTCTCTCGATTGCTGGACCATCGTCTCGGTGTAATTGACCATCGTAATACCATTCTTTTCTTCCATCGGCATATTCCACAGAAGGTCCATCTTCACGATGTAATACATGATCCCCAATACACTTTTGAGTTCCACCATATAACCTTTTTAGTCGAAAACATCCATCTGTTTGCCAAATTTTAGTTCCATTGATATATGCAACAATTGACATACCAAGATTGGATGTTTCAGTATTTTCATCCGATTTCTTGTTTGTATTCTGTTGTTCTGAAAAGTACTTATTGATTTCACTTCTAAGGTCTAAAAAGTGTTTGTTAATAATGGCCTCTAACTCTTTGTTTTCTTGTTCTCTCACTTTTAAAAAGTGTTTGGTTTGTTGTTCTCTCAGTTCTGAAAAATATTTGTTAACAATGTCAACAATGGCCTGATTAGATCGTTGTTCTGTGTTTGCTTCCATGTTGTTCGTTAAGTATTTTCAAAAATTCTAAGTTAACAATAAATGAAAAATGAAGCAGAAATTTAAACTTAATCGATGAACAAGAAATTTTTGACGTACAGACGGGGACTTTTTTGATCAAAATATCTCTTAACTTGGTTTTTCAAAGTACCTCAGTTTTTTCATTTTTAATTCAGCATCATCTGTATTATTCATGTTTTTATTATCCTCTTAAATTTTACAAATCAAAATGGAAGATAAAGAATGCACGACATGCAAGTGCAAAGTCACCACTGATCGATTTATCGATATTTGTGAAAAACACGAAACAGATGAGAATAATGGATTATTAATTCAAGAATGTGATGGTTGTTGGCAATATCTCTGTTCAAATTGCAAAATAATTTGTTATAGATGTGACAGGGAAAAATGCAAACATTGTGTACGAAAGTGCGATATGTGTCAAGAAATCTATTGCAGGGCTCGATCAACTCAAGGCAAACACTGGTGCAATGGAATTGACGGTTGCTCAGATTGTAATCTTAAAATGTGCGGTGGGTGTTATTATTCCAGAGATCATAATTGTGGGACTAGACATAAACATAAAGGTGGATACTACTCACCTGGTGAAAATTGATTTAAATTTTCTAAATAAGTAGCAGAACGGGACTTTTTTGGGCAAAAGATATTTTAGCCTGCTTTTTCAGCCTAGCTGCTGCTTTGCATATTTCATTATTCATCATTTTTCATCATCAAATAAAAAAATTAAATGATCGATCTTGCTTTACGAATAAAATTAGATTCCAAAATGGCACATAAAGTTCCAAAAGAAGTTAAAACTGCATATGTTCCAATTAAAACTTCAAATGTTCAACCAGTTGAAATTATGAAGCGACAATTGCGTCATTATTTAAAAGAAACTCCAGAATACAAAACACAACATTATGAAAAGATACTTAAACAATCACATTGGAATGATGCCAAATCTTGTTATTGTAAGTATATGATATCAAAAATTCGAAACTTTTACATGAAATAAAACTGACTTCGATTTTGTTTGTTGTTTTTTGATATACAGCTAAAAATGGATTCGTAAAGGCTGCAGTTGAAGCATATAATGCACATCATAGTTTTTCTATTAGACCTGATGATGCGTGGTTAGCAATTCTTATTCAATTTTCAAGTTACGTAAATGCAAATGCTGAAAAATTTCGTGGACAATTTGTTAAACACGAAGGAAAGAAAGAATTAACTGTTACTCAATTTGCTACTCTAAATACTGCAGATTATGCATGGTTAGCTGAACAAATGACAGATAAATTAAAAGAAAATTTGATTGATCCAAAATTAAAAGATTGGATTATACCACATTTTTCAACAACTACATTGGATGATATTACTATTGCAAGTGTTGTTTTTATGGCAACTATGAAACAATATTTTGATTATAAATTTTCACTTTTATGTGGTATTCCTGAAACACGAATTTATGGAAATTTAGATGATTGGGTCAAATTAGATAAAAGAGTTAAAGAATTAAGAAAATATGGCGAAGTTTGTTGTAAATGGGCTGATATGCTTGAAGCAATCATTGCTCAATTTATGACCGTTCTCAGTGGTGATATCGATTATTCGTTTTGGAGTCGTATTTGTAATCATGAAGGTGGTGGATCAGGTCCTACTTATTTAAGTGGATGGATTACTGCATTTTGTGTTTTTAATGAAAAAGGACAATGGTTAGGTGATAACAAAGAAATCAACACTGGTTTTAAAGGAAAAAAGACTACAGAGTATCATTTTATTGATATGGATGAAATTCCAGCTGGTTATGTTACTGTTCCTGTTAAAATTGATGAAAATGGAACAATACATGAAAGTTTAATGTTTGCTGGTCATTTATTAATTGAAACGGAAGATAAATTTACTATTTGTCCAAAACCAACTTGGGCCATCGTTCTTAGACCCAAAGACGAAAGTAAGCCATCATCGGAACATTCCTAAACCGAAGCCGCATTAATAAAGACAAAAGTAATCCAGATAAATAATTTAGAAGAATCAAATAAAACTAATCGTAGTTTGTTTTTTGTCAGTTTTTGTATATTTTGATCTTTGTAGATTATGATGAGCAAACCTTAATTGATTCAAATTGCAATGAGAAAACATTGTTTGATGATGTACTGATCAATGTATTTGAATATTTATCAGAATTAAAAGAAATTCTCAGTGCAGGCAGAGTATGTAAAACATGGCGCACAGCAAGTCTCAATGAAGCAAGCTGGAAAAATGTTCATATCAAATTTAGGTCTAATAATCAAATGAAACGATCCAAGCATTCTCCATATTATTCAAACTTTAAAAGAATGGACATACCTTATGATCGATATAAAAAAATAAGTTCGTTACCAAATTTAACACATTTAAGAATTTTGGGAGGATTCAATTCATTTATTAAATTACCCGATACGCTTGAATATTTTGAAATGGGCGATAACTTTAATCGAAAGTTTGAAACACCTCCAAACTTGATTAAATTGATAATGGGTTCAAGTTTTAATCAACCTGTGACATTATTAAATGGATTAAAGTACCTCCAATTAGGATACAGTTATAGTCATATATTGGACTTACCATCAACATTAGAAATTTTTAAAATGGGTAGTGATTACAATTTAACGTGTAAATTGCCATCTTCATTATTAGAATTACAGCTCAGTGGATCTTTCGATCAAGAACTTGATCTATCTCAATGTCCAAATTTATTAAAATTTCGCATAGGGCAAATATTTAATGAAATTGTTACATTTCCATTAACCCTTGTAATTTTAGAATTAGGGTTCCTATTTAATAAAAAAATAGATATAACGAAACTAGATAATCTTAAAGAATTTCACATGGGACATGGATTATTCAATCAACATGTAATTTTACCTAAAAATTTAGAATTTTTAACGATAAACGGTAAATTTAATCAACAAATTATATTACCGAATTCATTAAGAAAACTACGAATATATGGAAGTTTTAATCAACAATTGGTTCTTCCATTTAATTTAGAAGAATTGTATTTAGGTGATTCTTATAATATGCCACTTGAATTAAACCAAAATCTCAAGGTATTTGAAATGGGATATTCGTTTAATCAACAAGTCGATTTTCCAGAATCATTAATTAAACTTGAAATCGGTAGAGGATTTGAACAGCCAATTAAAAAATTTCCTTCGTCACTAGAAGAACTTTATATTTTTTCTGCTTATTGCAGTGAACCTGTACCTGATATCCCATTAACAGTTAAAAAGGGTTCTATTGACCGAAGCTTAATACGTTTAATGAAGCCTCATCATTTAGGGTTAGGAATAGAATTTTATTAAAATTTTGCATGCTAGCATAGTTAATTAATTTAAAATTAATCTGTTATTTGCTCACGCCACCAATGATGAACTGCAATATGATAGCGTTCACGAAGTCGAATAGATCTATATAAACATTTGAAATCACGTTCGATAGGTAATGCGTACCATCTAGAATCAGGATAGAAATTCTCTAATGACCTCAATGCTGGACGATTGCTTTTATATAATACCTCACGAGTGACTTCGTCATTACTAAGATATATCTGAAGACCATTTCCTGCACGACGCAATGCTAATCCTACAGGATGATCGTAATTGTAAGATTGCCAGCAATACACAATTTTCTTCTTTGCGTCCAATAGACAAACATTTACATTCATACCCCAAGCGTATCGATTTGCAACAAACGCGATATATCCAGGCTCGTTAAACGCTGGCATCAACACGAATGTATCATAGAATCGATGATCTTCATATCTGTATAAGGCTTCATGTGAACGGAGAGGTTTGTTACATAAATTACGGATCCTTAATTGTTTATTATTTAAACATAAGTTGCCTCTTGGACTGAACGCGACTTCACCCCTCGGAGTCTTCATGGGAAATTTAGAACTGATACATGATTTTTCAATGGCTTCTGAATCAAAAGGCATCAATTTAACAACCATATTAAGTGATCCATCAGCGTTAATATCGATTTGATATTCTATTTGACCTTCTATGAATAAATGATAACCTTCAATTGGAATATCAGTGTTTTGTGGAACTCTTTCAACTCCCATTGGAATATTTTCGGGTAGTTTAATCTGTTGTTCAGCGACTAAAGCACGTACATCATCTTTTAGTTGTTTTACTTGTTCGTCGCTTATTTCATGATAGTGTTCTAAATTCTTAAGATGGATTTCATTCAACATTTTTAATAAAGCAAGCGTTTGTAATGCAATCGAATATCAATTGTCTAAATGATTTTTATGCTGTTATTGAACAAACAACGCAATAGAAATCGATGCTTTCACAACTACTGTGAGATGCCATGTTACTTGATGACGTTATTGATGAACAAAAAATATAACACACAACAATTAAATTGCAATTCATATTTTTCATTCATCTATAGCGTCATCAAGTAGCATGGCATCTAAGTAGTTTTGAAATAATCGTCTGCTTTCAGTTCAGAAAAATCCAATGAAAATGAAGCACAAAATCTAATGGGTATAGTGCAAATTACTTAGATGATCCAGCTATCGAACAAACAGATGGAACTAAAAAATGGTACATAAATGATACTGAGTTAACATCTGAAATTACTAGAAACTTTCAATGTATAATTTATACACTTTACAATGGTGAATTTGTAATTCATATAATTTATACACCAAAAGATTCCAGTGATTTCAGATGTTAACTCAGTATCATTTATGTACCATTTTAGTTCCATCTGTTCGTTCGATAGCCGGATCATCTAAGTAATTTGCGATACACCCATTGGATTTCAAAAACGAACGACTTCAAGAAAATTAGACAATAAATCAATCAGATAACGCTGCAAATATTTGAATAGACGGAAAAGACTTTGATCTAGAAAGTCAAAGATATGTTTAGAGTATTTGCCCAAATCCTTCGTTGAAATAAATTAAATACTTTACAGCAGATCTGCAATTCATATAATTTATTTCAACAATGAATTGGACAAATACTCCAGACACACCTTTGATTTTCTCTTCGATTATTTGATTGTCTTGGTTTGATGCAATCCGATATGGTAAGAAAAAGACTTGTAATATTACTAGAATCGTTCAATATATAAATTATACACTTTACAATGATAAATTTGCAATTCATATAATTTATATATTGAAAGATTCAAGCAATTGTGCTAGTCGATGTCTAACCAGTTTGGATTGCATCAAACCAAGACAATCAAATAATCGAAGAAAATTGAACACCATTTGGGATGTGACATGAGTGTTTTGATTTAATAAATTGAATGAATTACAATAATTGTAAAGTATATAGTTTATTAAATCAAAAGACTCATGTCACATCCCAAATGGTGTTCAATTTCCTAGCTTCGGTGAAGCCATTTACGGAATAGACATCTGTAAATCTTATCCTAAATCAGATTGACATTTTACTTGAAAATGATTGAAATACTGACTTATCAAGCGAATTATCATCCTACTTCAATCATTTTCAAGTAAAAATATCAATCTGATTTAGGATAAGATTTACAGATGTCTATTCCATAGATGACTTTACCGATGCGACAAATCACCTCATTTAAAGGGTTTCATTTAGTAGCTTCCTGACAACTTAGAACTAAAGAGTGGTATATCACATCCAAATTATCTGATAATTAATCAAACGATTAGGATGTAATATACCATTCTTTAGTTCTAAGTTGTCAAGAGGCTAGTACATGTAACCATTCAATTGAGGTGATCGTCTAATTATTTATTCAGACAATTATCGAGCATTGTTACATTGATACATCTTTAAACGACTATATTTCAAACTTTCTCAATGTCTATTGCAATAAACATCCTACTAGTAGTCAACAAGTTCAGAACCAAGTTGAAAAGAGTCGGATAAAGATCGAAACAACGAATTCATTTTCATCATCTTGATCTTTATCTGACTCTTTTCAACTTGGTTCTGAACTTGCTTAACTACTACGAGGATGCTCATTCCAAAAGACATTGGGAAATATTTGAAACATAGTCATTAAAAGTTGTATCAATATAACAATGCTCGATAATTATCTGAATAAACAATAATTTTAATTTAATAATCTTGTGTCCGGATCAAAAGAAATACCGTTTGGATTAGAAATTACAATTTCTGTATTTCTTCACGATCGTTCCACTTGATATAAAGTTCATGTGGATAGTATCCATTATGTTCATTCCATGCATAGAGTTGGATCTTCCGTTCATCAGTCAGTGTAATATTAAAATAAACATAGCCACTATTGCTATCATCAAGTATCGGACCACCGTTGGGTTCCCCAAATTCTTCACGAGCCTTTTGATTGGAAAACCCCATTTGTTTAATGTGTAATCCAATTAAAGTTTCAAAAAGACTGGAATCCCTTTTAATATTGTTGAACCTGTGACGGAAAAATCGTTCAGAACAATCCATTTGTTTTATATCTGGAATTCGTTCATCAAAGTATAAAAGTAATCCATTCTCCTCACAGCAAAAATGCCATGTTTCCATCATTATCATTATTTGTTGTTTATCAGTCGTGATAATATATCCATTCCATTTTACTTTCCGTACGTATCCACGAATTATAATATTCGTTTTACTCTCATCGAGTTCGTAATTTTCAACATATGTTACATTTTGAATTACTTCGTCCATATTTGAGTTTTTGGATTTTTTGAAAATTTGAGGTTTTGAATTGTGACAGGCTAAAATATTCGGTTTTTTGAAGTTTTTGACATTTTGGAAAATTTTCGGAGATGACAAAGCGTATGGTGGGACAAAACCCCAATTCTGAAAATTTTGCGTAAGGTGGGACACAATTCTGTTTCGAATAAAAATTCACATGAATGATCACACTGAAACTTTATAATAATTTAATACTTTCATGGTTAGCAGTATATATGTCATTAATTTAAATAGTTTAAAATTTGATCAAAAACTCCATTTGCCACTCGCCTTTTGAACTCGCGCGCCGGAGATATTTCCACGCAAATTTTGATCATCTCAAAACCGCTCGAACAGTTTATGCTTTTTTTTAAATGCCATTTTTTAAATTTTTTCAAAAATGTCTCAATCACCTCGATTTTCTCAATCGTTACTATCACCTCCACAATCTGGATTCATATTCTCACCAATTCAATCCTTTTCTTCAACGCCATTATCATATCGATATGACTCAACAACTTTGAAACATTTAAATGTGCCAAATACAACTACACCTGATTCTAGTTTTGCAAATGATCACGGATTAATTGAAACTAGATTACCAAGTCCAATACCAGAATTAACTTCTGATTTTACATCAACAAAACGACCTCAACGTTCATTGTTTCATGACTTTTGTAAAACACCAAATAAAAAACAAAAAACATCCATTCCAAATGATGCTTTTCAATCACAATCCATAACGGATTCATCGTTTTATAATGATTTAGATAAAACACATGTAATTGATCCGACATGGACACGAATTGAAATCATTGAATCTTCAAATCAAAACAATTCAGATTTGAATGAAACTCAAATGTCAATATTTTTAAAAAATCAATTTCAAAAATATATTTATGATCATCCAAAAGATCAAATATTTACTGTTGATGAAGGAATGAAATTTGAATCATTAGCTAAAATTAAACAGAGTCATATAAAATTAAAATTAGGTCCAAGTATTCCATTTCCGCTTGTGGTACATTCAAATCAATTTAATAATTGTAGACAAAAAGGTTCAGTACGTTATGATGGATTTGGTCAATTATTTGTTCACGATGAATTGATTTGGATTCGTGAAAGTCGAGAATCAGTTCATTATCTTGGATTAAAACAAGGTTCAAATACGACTAATTTAGATAAAATTATTGAACAATTAGAATTATCAGATCAACCGGAAGAATTATTAATGGTTACACGATGTAATTCAAAACGACGTATTGTTTGTTTAGATGTTGATTCAAATGATAATGATAAACAGTATAGTGGATGGACAATTTCTCATGAATTATGTAATTTAAAACATTCAACACAAACAATGACAATTGATATTGCATCTATTTCATCACATCGTAAATCACAAGGTTGTAATGAAGAAATTACATTAGATGTTCAATTAAATTTAAATATTCAAATGATTTATGATCCACTAATGTTTCAATTTGGTGATTATACAGCTCAAACAAGTTCTAAATTTTTGAATAATCAATGTAATACATTTTTACGTGAAAAAGCATCAACAGTTTATTTATTACCTTATTGGGAAAAACAATTATCATCAAGTACTGAATCTGTAATTAAACAATTAGAAAAGAAATTTCAACATATTCGTACATTTAATGGTAAAATTCCGTTAGAAATGAATAAATCATGGTATGCATTATCTAAATATAAAACAGAAGAAATTAAAACTGTATCTAAAACAGAAAAAACTGAATCAGAACGAATTATAAATATATTTTATTTTGCATGTGAAATGTTTGAATTATTTCAAGGACAATTATCAAGAAAAGCTTATACACCTATTTTTGTTTTATTAATAACACCTGATACATTATGGGATTGTTTCTTATTTTTTCAAATTTATGAACGTTTACAAATTATTTATCAAATTAATAATTTACATGAAATTACACGATATTTTAGACGTCGACGTATTGATTTAGATTGGTTAAAATTACTTGCAAAAAGTCATTTCTTTCAATCATTAGCTAGACCATTATATAATTATTATGAAGTTTGTTCTGCTTTTAATCCAAAAACCAGTCGACAAATATTAAATAATACAATTTTAAGATTAATTCATTTTGAATTACAACGAAAAAAAATAGATTTACCTATATTTCATGTTTTTAATTGTTGGATTGAATTATCTAAAATTGAAAAACTTGATCAATTTTTATTACAAGAATCATTTGAATTAACTGAAAATACATTTGCATCAGATATTGAAACTGGTTGTTTATTAGAAATGTTAGAAGACTCAATAAAGGGTTTAAATAAAATAAAAATAATGGAAATTTATCAAAATTCATTATCAAAATGGTTTGATTGTGATATTTATCGTACAATTATATCACGTTATCTTCCGCCTATTATTCAACATACATTAACAAGTAATGAAACACGTCAATTATTACTTCATTATTTAATATTATATCAAAAAAATCCATTCCCATTTAGTACATCAGATGTTGAAAATGCTTCAATTATGTGTTCATTAATGACATTATTTCCAAGTTTAGCTGGTGTTTGTATTAGTGATAAAAATAGAAAACGACATAAATTATTTAAATTAAGACAACAAAAAAATCCAGATTTTGAAAAAGATGTAACACGTTATTTAAATGATGATGATAAAGCAAATATTCAATTAATTGGACATCAATGGTTTTTAAGTTCAATGTCTACAATGACAATTGATTATATTAAAAATCCAACAACTCAAGTAAAATTACCATTAGGTCGATTATTTGAATTTTCAGAATGTCAACGTTTTCATTCACATTTAATTAAAATAATTCAACCGAAACCTATATCAAATCATAGTGCTAATATTGAATTTCCATTTGATATTCGATGGGATCCACATATTTATGCAATTACAAATAAAATCATTAATTCATCAAATTCTGTAAGTGTAGAAAATTATGTTGCTATTAAAATTCAAAATATTTGTGATAAATTATTATCAGATGAAGATTGTCAATTGGTTAAAACATTAAAAACGACTGCTGATTGGTTTGATGCTTATATTACAAATTATGATTTAGCGATTAAAATGCCTATTTTAAAAGATGTTCATAAATATCAAATAATATCATCACCTGTTCGAAAAGAAGACATTGCATTAATTTTAACACCTAGCAGATCTATTTGAAATTCTCGCATTTTTAAACCCGAAACTCCATTTGTCGTTTGACCTTTTAAAATATCTGTTCCAAAAAAGTCCCCGTCTGCTCTTTCAAAATTTGAACTCTTCATCAAAACTTATGAAAAGTGTATTCATAAATCATTTTCTATATTATTTTAAAAAATGGAATTCGTATTTGTACAACCGTATTCTGTAAAAACATTAGATGTTGCAGGTCTTATTGCATCATCACCAAATGAAAGATTTAGATGGGAACAATATCGTATTCATTATGACCGTATAATTCAAATGTCAAAACATGATAAATATATTTTTAATAAACCAATGTTTCTATCAAATGAAAATTGGTCAAATGATATTCGTTTACTCAAAAGATTTAACATTATTAGTGTAGCTGTTTCTTTAGAATCATTAACAGATGATCAATTATCCAAAAATTTACCATTATTACAAGCATTTCAAACAGTGTTTATTACAACACTTGGTTATTTGACAATTAAACGTTTAGAGACGATTCAACAATTAACACAAACACGTGTTCGTATTACACCATCAGTACGATTTGAATATTTAAGAATATTTAAAAAATTCGAATTAGAGAAAAATATTGAATCTATTAATTGGATTATGCCACCTACTACAAAATTAACGTTTGATTTAATTTGTTCAATGATTCGAGATTTTAATCTGAATTATATAAGATTTATTCATGTAGGTGATTGGGATAGTTCAAATCCGTATGGTTGGTTTTTATTAGAAAAATTTTTATCTATTGAAACTCTTTCTATTGTTAATTATGAAGAATCAAATAATTTTGTTACTTGTAAAATAAAACCATATGATGTAATTAAACAATTATATAAACTTCAAACAATCATTTGTTGGGTTCATAAATTATTACCTATGGATTTTATGAGATGGATTCCTAGATTATTAAATTTAGTATTAATGTTTCCTTTTCAAATTGAATTACCAACATATGATGCAAGACTTTATAATGAATTATTTAAAGATATTACAAATATTATTATTTTTACACATGGTTGTAATTTACTTAAAGTTTTAACATATTATTTACCAATTGATATTCAACCTGATCAATTAACTATTGTATTTAAAGATGAAAATATTGGAACACCAATTGAAAAAACATTAAAACATTTTGATTTAAAATTTCAATATTCAAAAGTTCAAACATTATTAATAGAATATCATACAGTAGATCCAAAAGGTTATTTTAAAAATTTATTAATTTATTGTAAATTATGGAGTCGATTATTTCCAAATCTTTATCATTTAAAATTAAGACACTGGGCACCTGAAATGGCTCAATTTGTATTATATAATTTAACTGAATGGACATCACTACAAAAAATTACGAGTAATTGTGATGTTTTAATGCATGGTAATAAAAAATATAAATCAGTAATTGTTCAAAAAATTGCATTTGATTCAACGTTTAATCAAATTAATTTTCGTTATTAAAAGAACATATTGTAAATTTGTTCGTTTTTAAGCATTTAAATGTATTATGTATAAATTATAATTGTAATCATGATTGTACAACAAACAAATTGTATTCAACATTAAAGTTTGATCACAATTCTTTTCTTTATTTCTGTTTTGAATTCAATAAATGTTTCAATGCTCCAGCATAAATATATAAAAAAATCAATGAGTATTTAATTTAAATAATAAAAATTTGATTAATTATTCAAACTAGCTTTAGCTGGCCAACTAATTTTTAATCTAACAAGATGTCTCAAAATTTTGTTAGCGCTTCTGGTCCACAATCAAATATTGTTCCTGTTCTAAATGGTAAAAAAGGACGAATTGTTCAAATTAAATCAAAAGGACGTGGACAACCAATTACACCTCAAGCACTTGTTGTTATAAATTGTAATTTTGATAATGATAAACAAAATCGTGAACGTGATGAAAAAGAAATTCTTGCACCATATTCAGATGAAGATGCCGTTTATTCAGCAGCCAAAGGTGAATGGTGTTTAGCACGTGTTGATACATTTTATACACGTGGTCCAAGACCAACAATTGAAGAAGAATCACCTGTACATGCATTTACAAGTGTTAATGGTTTAAGAAAAAATGATCGTGTAGTTGCATTGGGTATTGTTGATAATCCAAGTCAACAACATAATGGAGATATTACACGTGATTTTGCAGGTGTTGCACGTATTGCTGGTGCAGCAACTGGTACAAATACAGGAGCAGAAGCAATTCATGCTATGTCACATGTTTATTTAATACCTGTACCTTATACTGTTCATGATGAAAATGGTGATTTACAACCAGGCATTGATTATTCAGGATTAGGTGTTCCTTCAAATAAATTTTATCCACAAACGATTGCATTAGCAACGGGTTCAGTTAATAAACAAACAGCATGGTTAAGACGTCAAATTGATGATTTAGTCACAGGACCAAATATAAGGAATCCAAATAATGATCCTAAAAAATTAAAATCAAATATTGATAAATTTTTAACTGAAGGTAATTATCATTCTGATATGCCGTTATGGAATTGGGCTCATATCTATGCTTCATGGCGTCTCTTACAAGATCAAACACCTCTTATAATGGATGATCAGAATATTAATAATGGAGAAATTATTAACTTTTCATGGCCTTATGCAACTGGTGCATGGAAACAATACAAATCAGAACAAGATCGATGGAAATCACGATTTTTACAATCAATTGGTGAATATTCAAATATCCCTGTATCAGATTTTGACATACCACCAGTAGACACAGCTGATCTTCGTCAAAAATTTTTAGAATTAATTATTCAATTAGTTATTGCATTAGGACGATGTCAATCATTGCATCAAGAATACTTAGAAACATTTTATTTAGGATTAGCAACAACAAATTCACCACCTGGTGGACCATTAGATATTATATTAAGAGCAAGTCGTAGTTAAATTTTTATTCAGTAAGCAAATATTTTAGTAGTTTAAATGCAAATGCAAATAATGAGCATGCGAATAACAACAGATGTTAAAATTTGAATAATTATATTATTATTATTAGAACAGTTAATTAAATTTATCTACTTTTTTCTAACATTTCATGTGCAAGACGATCTAAACGTTGACGAGTCATTCGTTCATTAGATGCTTCATGTTCTCTTCTAAGTTGTTCTTTTTTTTCTTTAAGTTGAGTTTCATATTCTTTTTCTTTACGAGTTTGTTCCATTCGTTCTAAAAATGTTTTATATTCATCTGGTGTTGAAATCTTTTCTTCAATTATACTATTTTCTTTTGTTGATTTTGTTTTACCATTTGATTGACCACGTCGTTCTAAATTAATTGAACGATGAACATCTTTTAAACTGTATCTTGCTTTCTTTTTTGTTGGTTTATCATTTTCAATTACTTTTGGTTTTTTAGTCATGCTGTTAAACGTTTTTGATTTGTCCAAGTTCTAAACAAATAAGTTATATTAAGAATAGATCCAGCTGATACATAACCAATTAGCTGACCTAAAAATACATATCCTAAGTAATGTGTATTTTTGGATATGATAGCTGGTCCAATACTTCGAATAAAATTGATAGATGCACCAGTATATGGGAAAATGGTAGCAGTTGCAATAAATATTACTAAACCTGCTGCAATTGGCATAATTAATTTTTGAATTAAAATAAATTGAATTCCATGAATTGCTTCATTTGGATTAATATGATTTTGTAAACTTAAACTAAATATAATCATTCCAAAAAAGAAACTTGCAACAAATTCATAAAATATAACACGATCACCTGCTAATCCATCTACTGGTATTGTTGCACCCACAGATTGTTTATCATTAAATGCCCATGATAATGCAACAGCACCTAAAATTGAACCCACTAATTGTAATGACCAAATCCATAATACATGAATTAATGATATAACAACATTATAAGTACCTTTAGTTTGACCATTTACAATATCAAACATCCATGCTTGTAATGTTAAAAATGGATTAAAATGTTGTTCATCATAAACCATATAAAGAACAGATGTGACAGCACCAAATGTTGCAGCAATCATTGGTATACTTAAATCATGAACAATTGCCATTCCAACAATAAAAACAATTGCAAATGCACCACCAAATTCAATTAACCATTTTTCAATTGCTGTTAACCATGTATCATTCATGTCTTGAGCTGATTTAAAATCAGAAAATGTACGTGAAAGTGTTTCATATTGACGTGATTCAGGTTTTTTACGTAATCGCTGCATTTTTAAAACATTAATAAACAATAGTTCAAATAGTAAATTAATTCATAAAGAACAATCGATTACTTTATAATTTAATCATTTCATTTAATAAATCATCAAAAATCTGTTAGTCCCATTCACATACGCAAAATCGGGGGTAATGCAGGATTTTACGTATGATTCGTATGATTCGTATGATTCGTATAGCCACTTTTGGAAAAAAAATGAAAAACGCAGATATTATTTTTCGCCCGACTAGGTGCTGCAAGCCCGATCGGGTATAAAAATATCCGTTGACCCGACCCGACCCGAACTCGACCCGACCCGACCCGAAGTTTCAGCGATGCGTCTTAGAAACGTCTTAAGAAAATATCTGCTCCACTATAAAACGTAAAAAGCTGCATCACCCCCCAAAAAACGTATGATTCGTATGATTCGTATGATCCGTATAGCCACTTTTGGAAAAAAAATGAAAAACGCAGATATTATTTTTTATAGCCGTTGAGATTTCGGTCTTAAGAAAAAATATCTTTTAAAGTCAGCGATGCGTCTTACAAAACGTCTTAATAAAAAATATCTCTAAGTTTCAGCGATGCATCTTAAGCTCACTAATTCTAGAAATTGACTTAGCTTTTGAATTGCTCACTAATATAAAAATTACAAATTTTCTAATAAATCAAAATTTCAATTTGATGGCGTGGTCCTTAATTCTGTCATTAATTTATTAAATTGTGATGCTAGATGATTATCATTATATTGTGACCATGTTTGAATTGCATATATTACGTGTTTTGGTTGTAATTCTTTCATTCCACTTAATAATGTTATATCATAAGCATCTGTATAAATTTGTTGTGTGATTTCTTCAGCTGCCTGATGCAATGCCCTAAACGCTGATGGTTTAAATCTCATATCTTTCTTGTCTTCAGCAATCGGTAGACGATCTCGTGCAAATTTAACAATTCTAAATGATGCTTCACGATTTAGAAATGGTGCTACTGATCGCTGAGCCTGTATAACACGTTGTCGAAATCGAAACCATCTTGAATGACGTCTTTTCTTTTTTTCATCTGTTTCAGTATTTGATTGTTTTAATGGAATTCGAACTCCAGATTTAATTGGTTGTCTACCAGACTTTGAAGACTTCAATAATTGAAATTTATGAAGAGTTTTACGTGGTTTTTGTAATTCATGTTTGCCACGTTTACGATCCGATGGATCAGATGGACGTATTGCAGTTTTAGTACGTGCCATTTTTGTTTATAAATTTGAAGTTAATAATTAAGAAATGATTCAGAATCCAGTTAGAAATTTTGAAATCAGTAATTGACTATATTTGATTAATTAATTAAGTTTCATCTAAAAATATTAAATGATTTTTTAAGAAGCATTTAAATTGATTTTTAAACTTCTAAAATATTGAAAACACTAACAGTGAATTAGAAAGAAAAATGAATGAAGTATATGCTGATTTGTCTATAGTATGTGAAGACGAACGAAATTCTATATATCTAAATGTAATTGCTACAGTAAAATTTGTAGATATAAGTCAATTATTATTACTTGAAAATGACGAGGATCCATATGGTGCATTAGTTGAATATATTGATCTTTGGTTAAGAAATCAACCAGGACGAGAACATTGCTTTGTTGCTGGTTCAATTCGTCGTATATCAACAGTCAGTAGAGAATTACCACGTTCAATGAAAGTTGATATTGATGCAACTAGTATTGAATTATATTTGACTGAATCAGAATCATATGAATCTACAGATGAATCAATAACATATGATTCTACAGACACTGAATAAAAATGAATGTTCCAAATGATCTTAATCCTTCACCAAGAATGGATGGTGGAATTTTGGGGAATCAAGGCAACTCAAATATGCAAGCAGCCGGACAGGGAAATTCGGATACTGCTGTTCTAGTACCACCAACTCCACAATTAACATCTTTGCAAAGTAACTATGATTTTGCAATAGCCGACTTAATGAGAGCTGATGCTGTTAGAAATGAAACATTACGTTATTCTGTATCTAATCATAAACCTATCTATGCATATAATCCTGGATTATCCAAATACAAACGATTAGAATATTTTTATCGAGTAACTAGTTATCAAAGACCAATTTATACAACAAATCACTATAGTTTCGACACATTCGAGCCTGTTATACCTGCCCTAAGCCCTGTTCCAAATAATCCTGCTCCAAACAATTCAAATAATCCTGATTCAAATAATCTCGATCAAAAGGATTCAGATGATCCTGATTCAAATAATTCAGATAATCCTGATTCAAATAATCCCGATCAAAACGATTCAAATAAGCCTGATTCAAATAATCCTGATCAAAACAATCCAAATAATCCTAACAGCCTTCAACTTGGAAATGAATTTTATGATTTTGAATGTGTGTTTTTTACACCTCCTAAACGTCATTTATTTGCTTTTATAAGATGTATTTATGATACATTTGGTTATAGCACATTGAATGAGTGTTTTTCGTTTAATATTTTTTTAAATTCAGATGTTTACTTAGACGATCAATTCATGATTGATAATTGGGAAAAGGTGATTTATTGCTTTAATTTACCATGTTATGCAATTTCTAGAGCATTAAGTATTATACGATTATCTCATGAAAGTGAAACAAATTTAACATTATTTCATTTAATTCAAAATATTGGATCAATGACATTATTAGCACAATTAGCAAGTCGTGTAAGAAGTGATGTTCAAACTGGAACAAGTTCAAGAAATACATCACGTCATTATTTAATCGAACATGAACGTGCAAAAGCTGGTTTAATAACACAATTAGTCAATAAATCATATAATTTATCATTCAATGATTTAGAAAACGAAAATCGTTATATAGGTGTTGCTGTTGCTGTTGATGGTGTAAATGGTGATGCAGCTTCTATTAATTATTATTTGAGTGAAAAACAATGGATTAAACGACAATTACAAAATATTACAAATGCCAAACAAAGCGAAGAACTTCGTTCTGGTATGCAATCATTAACAGATGAAATTGATGCTAAAATTCCACCATTAAAATCAACAAATTTAAATTCATTTGATTATCAATGTTTGAAATTAAATTTAATTCAATTACAATATGCTAGAACAAATTATTTAACACAAAGACAAGATAAAACACATTATGTAATTGGACATAATAATACAATTTTTAATCAAATTGTTAATTATTTGTTTTATTCTACAAATCAATAATATTTTAAACAATAATCTAGTTAATTATTGACTAAAGGATCACAAATCATAATATTACAAATTCTTAATTGTCTAGCAACATTTATTTTAGTATAATGAATTTTTGGTTTACCTTCAATTTTTAACAATTGACAAAATTCTTTCATTAAACGTTGAATCGTTGATTTATTCGTTTTATAATCTAAATAACGAAGATCAAATGACCATATATCATATTTTGAAAAATCAGAGATTGATTTTGGTAAATGAGTATAATCAGATGGTATATCAGGAAATTTAGAAAATGGTAATTCTTTTAAATTTAATTGTAATAATTGCATATCAGTAAGTGTCAAACGTAATGCAACAATTAATTCAACATTTAAATCGTACATGGCTAAACTAGAATGATCAACACCTAATTTAGGTGAAGATTGATCAGTACGCCTTATTAAACATTGTAATGCTTCAATTTGTTTTGTTCGCGGACTTACATAATCACTTGTCATTAAAACATAAGCTTTACCATATGTTTTTTGAATATTAATAACATTCACAGGTGTTTTAAAACGAAGAATACGTTCCCATTTTGATTTTTGATTTGAAATACTTGAACAATCAAATATTCGATTATATTGACTTGTTTTTATATATTGACGACTTTGTGATTTTATTGTGTTTGTAGACCATGTTGATTCTGTATAATTTGTACCTTCTAATATTAATGCAGGTAAATAATCTTCATGTGTTTTTAATTTTTTCGATTTGATTGAAGCATGATCAATTTGTTCAGTTAGCCAATTTGAATCTAATAAAGCAACATAAGCATGTGATACATAGCCGTCTTCTGTGTTGAGTTGTCCTAAAATCAAACATTGTGTGTATTGTCTTAAATACTGTTGTAATCGATACAATACTATTTCTTTATCAGAATCAGAATCAATTGTTATATGTTTAAACATATAAAAAAATTCTAATAATAATTCAGCAAAATCTTCACAATCACCTGCTGATTTATCAGGATTTGGAAAACACCCAAATCTGCACCACTGATCAGTTCCTACTTTTTTTCTAATTCCTGTTCTAATTGAATCTTTTAAATAAAGACGTGAACGAATTTGCCATAATGCCATTTCACATATAAATTCACCCCAATCATTTTCATAATCTAATAATTCATCTATTGTCCAATTAAATCGTTGTAATGTAATCATAACAAGCCATCGTAACCATTGTAATGCACGATCTTGTTTTTGACGTATTTGATTTGATAATACAACAAAACTTAAAATTGGTAATCGTCCAATATGAGTATCAACATAAACAAAATAAGCATCATCATTTCGTTGATGTAAATCATAAATTGAATTGATTTGATCCATCCATTGAACCATTTTCGATTTATCACGTGGCAATACATCACTAATTGTTGATTCATTTACATTTATAGAATTATTGATTCTGATAGATAAAACAGCTTGAGTATGATGTTCAACATCTTTTAATTCAATTTTTATTGGTGTTTTTAAATGTTTAGTTGGAATATATGAACAACATAATAATGTTTGAATTTCACAACCATCTTCATCACGACCTTCAACAAATAACCAAAAATGAATAAAATCAGGAAATGATGGTTTATTTCTTAATATAAATATTTCATTTAATTCAATATCATTTTTAATTTCATAAATTGGATTATATGCTTGATCATCTTGAATATCACGACTTGCATAAATAAATAATTTATAAATTTCATTTGATTCAGGAAATAAAACATGTAATCTTAATGTTAATTGTAATCGGATAACAACATCTTCAAACAATTTTGTTATTGAATTTTGTTTTTGCATTAATGCACCTACTCGATTTACAGATTGAATCATTATTAATTGAATTTTCTATAAAAAAATAGATGCTATACAAACTAAATAAATTAATTAAACTAAAAAAATTGAAACTAAATCATAGAAATAAATTAAATATTATGAATCACTACTACTACTGTTCTCTGTTTCATCGCTGATTTCTGTATTATTTGGTGACACATCATTAGATTCAACTATGATAGTTGCATCTGGTGTACTCCATTCTCGAAGTCCGGTTAAATTTTGTCTTTCCCATTCTGAAAGTGTAGTTCCGATAACTCTATCGTCATTGTTTCTTGAAACACGTCTCTGTATTAATGCATTTGTATTCTGATTTGAATCATTTCTGCTGAGTTCTTCTACAATACTAGTGATACGATCACTAAAACTAGAACGCTCTGCACTTGGACTGTTTATAGGTATACGAATAGGCGGAATGACTCTAGGAAAACGAGGAATTACTACTGTTGGTTGATTGCTTACAGCATCCTCAACTTCATTGTTTCGTCTTTCTGATGGTGATATTAGATTGTTTCTAATCAAATCATCTATATTTCCAACCGCAGTTGATTGATTACTGTCATTAAGTTGATTAGAATCATGACTTAAACGATCTTCATCAATAGATGCATTTCTGTAAAAATATTTTGAAATTTTGTCTAGTAATTCACGAAGTTCAACAAGTTTAGGTTCAAAACGTTCATTTTCTATAGATGGATTATGATTATATGATAATTGTGAATCAAACTCATAATCTGTTAATTGTGAAGCTGTTGAAACTGCTCTATTAACTATAGATAAAACATTTTCAAAGTTATACGGTGGACCAGTACAATTTTTTAATACTACAGTCAAAATATCAAACAATTGTCGACGTTTTTGATTAGCTTTTCGTGTTGTCATAAGATTATTCCATTCTTTTAATAATGAACTCGTTAAAACAATTAATTCATTAATTTGCTGATGAATAAGTAAGTGAATATCTTCATTCGACAGCTTTAATTGTGAAACTATAGTTTTTAATGTTTGATTAAACGAATCTGTATTTGTTAGTCTAAATGTCAATCGATTGACCAGTGATAAAAAAATTTGTTGAATATAAATTAGATTTTCAGTATATTGAAAATGATCATTTTGATGAGATAATCGTTGAATCGATTCTAATGATTTTAACATATCACTGTATATTTTATGATGTAGTTTTTCATTTACTTCATGATCAGTTAATTGTCGACGCGTAATACTTAAATATGGTCCAGCATGATAAAGACATTTTCGACAATTAAATGTTTTACATTCTTCATCATAATGATATGGAATAGATGGATTATATTTTTGCTTACAAGGCAAACCAAGATAATTTTGACGTTTACATGTAAATCTTGATTGACCACATTCTCTTAAATGTAATTGATATGGTTTTGGATCAAGAAAAGATGTAAAACATTTATCAAATAAACAAATATATTGGCGATTCTTTTTTTCATTAATTTTTTGATCAAATTGTTTAAATCGTTTTTCTAATACCTCTTTAATTAGAAGCTGTTGTTTTAAGATGTTAGGTTTCTTTTCATAACTGGTAAACTGCTTTTTTAATCGTGTAACATTACATTGTAGTTGTTTCAAACCATCTATATATTGAATATTTGGAAAACGTAATGCACTTAATTTTGGATCTAATTTTATTGGTTTAGGACGACAAACTGGACATTGAATATTTAAACAAGATCTAATATCATTTGTTGAACGTATTTCAATTGTCATTTGATGATCAACATATCCATGTGCACAAAAATAACAAACTAAATGAGTATCACATGACATAATTAATAATGATCCATTTCGTTCTGCAAGACAAATTGAACAACTTGTTGTCTGATTAATTATATTTTGAATTGATTCAATTCCATTTTTAAATTCATTCAATGTTTGTGGATTAAGTGTCATTTTATCATTTAAATTATTTAAAAGATTTAAGTTCAATTTAAACTTCTTTTTTACTTTACTGAGAACATTTAAACATTTAAATATCTAATCACGATAAATTAAAATTAAAATAAGGATTAAAACTAATAAAATATAATTTTTAAATTGTAGATATCTATTCATTTATTATTAATAGCTTATAAAATGAATATATACAAACAACTCGAAAATGAATTAATTAAACAACGAGAATGTTCTATTTGTTTACGTGATCGAAATGATTGTAAAATTAAATTAGAATGTAAACAACATACAATATGTTTTTATTGTGCTCATGGATTAGCTATTCAATCAATGCAATATAATGCATCAGCACGTGTACCATTTTATGATTTAAGTATTCAATGTCCATTATGTGGTTCAACAACAAAACATTTTGTAGATGCTTCATTAAGTCAATTAGAATTTGAAATAGGTGAATCACGTGAATTTCGTACACGATTATCATCATTAATCAAATTAAATTCAACTGATTCAAATGATCAAAATAAATGTTATAAATGTGAATTTCAAAATTGTAATCAATCCTTCGATAATATTCGTGATTTTCAATCTCATTTACGACAATGTTGTACTAATCGTTATCCATGTCCATTAAAACCCAAAAATCCAAAAACAAATCTTATTGAGCCATGTAAACAATTAATTAATCCACAACCAGTAAATTGGGCAGATGCCCATTTTTGTATTTATTCATCATGTGAAGAATGTTCCAAAGATGGTGGTGCATTTGTTTTTGTTGATGCTCGTGAATTAATCAAACATCAAGAAAAGATGGATGCTTTAGATTTACAGATTAATCAAGCTCATATAATTTGGAATCGATTAATTCATAAACGTCATAATAAATTAAAAACAACTAAAACTGATTTATACAAGACAACTGTATGCCATTTAATAAATTATGTTTATGCAATTGAAGGATTAATTGAAAGTAATTTAATTGGTAGTATTGAATTTGTAACACGAATGAATAATAGTATAAGAGTATTACAAGGTGTTTATTGGACTTCACTGTATGATGATTTACAAAGATCTATATTAGACACATGTACACCATTAAGTCGTAAAATTCATCAGTTAATAAACTCAAATATAGTTCGAATTCAACATGCTATGACAATTTATCAAGAAGTTGAACAATTTCGTACTGAATTATATAAAATTGGTCCACATGATATTATTCAATATGTAATATTAATTTTAAAAAAAAGAAATGATTGGAATCAATTAATTGATAATTTTAAAACAATTGAAATAGAACCAATAATAATAATTGATGCAGATCAACAAAATAATATTAAATTAAAATTACAAGCTGCATTAGAAATATTACATGAATTAACATGTTCAGTTGCATTTAGAAATCATCAATTTAATCGTATTAAAAAACCAAAAGTAAATGAAACTTTATTGTGATTCACGCACTTGCCGTAGCCGTCTCGGACTTAAGACGCATCGCTGAAACTTCGGGTCGGGTCGGGTAACGGATATTTTTATACCCGATCGGACTTACAGCACTTTCTCGGTCAAAAAATAATATCTGCATTTTTCATTTTTTTCCAAAAAGTGGCTATACGAATCATACGCATCATACGAATCATACGTAAAATCCTGCATCACCCCCGATTTTGCGTATGTCAATGGGACTAACAGATATTTTCGGAATAATAAATTATTCTTATAATTTACAAACTAAAAATAGAAAATTAATTAATTTTTAGGTTTAAAACCAGGTGGAACTCTTATTGTTTTTTGATTCGGTTCTTTTTTTTCTTCATGTTTAATTTCATGTTGTGTATCATTATTGTTTAATTCATCATTTCTTAATGTTAAATCTTCAATTGTTGGAATATGATCATCACTTTGTTCAATATTATGTCCTAAATGATCTGTTTCTTTTGGAGATTCAGGTAGATCATTATGATTCATTGTTAAATCTAATTTATCAATAGAAATGTCATTTGTTTCATTCGTTTGTTTAGGCGATTCACAAAGTAATGAATCAATAGATGCTAAATGTTTACTTGTATCTGATAAATAATTTGATAATGTTGAATTTTGTAACGATGATGTATCAGATGAACCACAATTAGTATGATGAAAACGATATTGTTCACATATTTGATTAATGTTTATATCTGAACGAAATGTATTTATTAATATATCTGGATCATAACGACATCCATTTGATAATGTTATAAATGCTAATAAAACATGTCCAGGTATGGTACCCCAAAAATCAGATTTTATTTGAGTTGATAATATTCGAAGTGTTGTTGATTTCATTGAATGTGGAATACATTTTATTAAAATACTTAATTGATACCATAAACAATTCCGTATTAAAAATTCACCAATAATTTGAATTTTTTGGGAATAATAAGTATAATCAGCTTCTGTTGATAAATGTGTTCTAAATTCAAGTAATGTTTGATCAATAAATAACTGGTAAACATCACCGGCACTTAATAAACCAATAATAATATGTTCTGGACAATCAACACCCACTTGAGCATATGATTTTGCAATATATTCCCAAACACTAATATTAATCGAATAATATGCAACAGATAAACTACAATTTTTTTGTAGTGTAGAAATTAATTTAGTTTCTGCATTTTTATCATGACATAATGCAGCTTGAATCAAATAACCATTTTTATCACGTACTATTACCTGATATAATAATTCATTTGACAATTCAAATTCTTTTGTGATTTCTGATAAAAATGTATAATGGCCTGTACGAATAATTTCTAATGCTGTTTGTTTCAATATTTGATAATTTGCATTTGGATTTGTAATATTTTGAGATAATTCATTTTTAATTAAATCCCATTCATCAAATGATTCCATTTTAAACAATAACATAGGTAATGTAACTAATAAAACTAATTCAAATAATTCAGAAGGTCGATTATTAAAATGTTTTTTGTGTTGTTGAAAGAATTCACGCACATCTTCAGATGATTGACCTGGTTTTAATGCAAAAATTGATTGATTTAAATAACTGATATCATCAAGACTTAAAACAGGAATTGAACTTATGCTGTTGCATGAAACTGGTTGGAATGACGAAGAATTCGAACATACTGAAGTTGACATTTTCAAAATAGTTTCAATTATTAATTTTAAAAAAATAATTAATTAAATTTGATAAATATTGATGAATTTAAATAACGTTAAAAATCAAAATTCAAAAAAGGCACGTTCTTCTTCGGAAGTGCGAGTGTTAAAGATATTTGCAGTACATGACTTTTTTCCCGTTAGCATCTCACTTCAAATCATTAACAGTAAACAGTACATATATTCAAATTAATAATTATGTCACAGTTTAAAAGTTTAATTATAACTAATACTAAAAACGACATTTATCTACAAAAATGAATACCAGTAATTTGTTACTTGCGGCTGGACTGAGTCCTGCTGTTGTGGGTAGTCTAATAAACAGAGAAACTGAAATCAAAGAAGATGATAAAACTAAAATTTCGTATAAAGATGGTTTAATACATAACCACAATATACTGGTCAATATACTAGTATCGAGCGAAATAAATGGAACTAAAGAATGGTTTATGAATGGTAAAAGACATCGTGATAATGATAAACCAGCTATTGAAGAAGCAGATGGATCTAAATATTGGTTCCGGCATGGTAAATTACATCGTGATAATAATAAACCAGCAGTTGAAAGAGAAGATGGAACTAAAGAATGGTTTATGAATGGTAAAAGACATCGTGATAATGATGAACCAGCTATTGAAACACCAGATGAAGGTAAATTTTGGTTTAAAAATGATCAATTACATCGCGAAGGTGATAAACCTGCAATAGAACTTACTAATGGTGTTAAAATATGGTTTATAAATGGTAAAATACACAGAAAAAAAGGTCCTGCTATAAGACAACACGATGGAACTAGAAAATGGGTTTTTGATGGTCTATTACATCGTGATAAGGATAAACCAGCTGTTGAACGATCAGATGGAATTCGATATTGGTATCAACATGGTAAAAGACATCGTGATAATGATAAACCAGCAGTTGAACAAGAAGATGGAACTCGATATTGGTATCAAAATGGTGAAAAACACCGTGATAATGATAAACCAGCTGTTGAGTGTATTAACGGAACAAAAGAATGGTGGAAAAATGGTAAAAAACATCGTGATAATGACTTGCCAGCAGTTGAAAGAGAAGATGGAACTCAAGAGTGGTATCAAAATGGTGAATTACACAGGGAAAATGGACCCGCTATTGTTGATACTGAACGAGGTCAATTTTGGTATCAACATAATAAATTGCATCGAGAAAATGGACCTGCGATTATAAGAATAGACGGAGGCACAGTATGGTACCGAAATAATTTTATGCATCGAGAGGACGGTCCTGCTCTTGAAAATCATGATGGATACAAAGCATGGTTTATTGATGGTGAATTACATCGTGAAAACGATAAACCGGCTATTGAAGATCCAAATGGGACTAGAGAATGGCGAATAAACGGTAAAGGACATCGTGATAATGATAAACCTGCAATCGAACAAGCCAATGGATACAAATGTTGGTTGCAGCATGGTAAATTACATCGTGATAATGATAAACCAGCAGTTGAAAGAGAAGATGGAACTAAAGTATGGTATCAAAATGGTGAATTACATCGTGACAATGATAAACCAGCTATGGAAGAAGCAGATGGATCTAAATTTTGGTTCCGGCATGGTAAAGCACACCGTGATAATGATAAACCAGCTGTTGAAAGAGAAGATGGATTTAAACAATGGTTTATTAATGGTGAATTACATCGTGATAATGACAACCCAGCTATTATTGATTGCGAGCGTAAATCAAAAGAATGGTATCGAAATGGTAAATTACATCGCGATAATGATAAACCTGCGTTTATAAGCGAAGATGGAACTAAACTATGGTATCGTGATGGATTAAAACATCGTGAAAATGGTCGTCCATCTGAAATACATCCGGATGGAATTAGATATTGGTTCAAGGATGGACAATTACACAACGAAAATGGACCCGCAATAATAAAACCTCATGAATTTACAGTATGGTACCGAAATGGGTTAAAACATCGTTTGGACGGTCCAGCTGTTAAGTACGCTAATGGAAAAAAAGAATGGTGGAAAAACGGAAATTATCATCGTTTAGATGGCCCTGCTGTAAACATTAATTATAAAGGTAAATGTTGGTTTAAGGATGGCAAATTACATCGTTTAAATGGTCCTGCTGTTATAAGTCCGGATGGGTTAGAGGAATGGTACAAAGACGGGTTACGACACAACGAAAATGGACCTGCAATATTATTTGCAGATGGAACGAAACACTGGTACATCAATGGTGAATTACATCGTGATAATGATAAACCAGCTATTGAACGAAAAAATGGAAGTAAAGAATGGTATCAAAATGGTAAAAGACATCGTGATAATGATAAACCAGCTATTGAAGAAGCAAATGGAACTAAATGTTGGTTCCGGTATGGTAAAACACACCGTGATAATGACGAACCAGCTGTTATATATCTAGATAGACAGAAACAATGGTATCAGCATGATAAATTACATCGTGATAATGATATGCCAGCAGTTGAACAAGAAGATGGAACTAAAGTATGGTATCAAAACGGTGAAAAACATCGTGATAATGATAAACCAGCTGTTGAAGAAGCAAATGGTTCAAAAGAATGGTGGAAAAATGGAAAATTGCATCGTGATAATGGCCCAGCTATAGAACATCACACAGGTGGTAAAACATATTATCAGAATGGTGAGTTGCATCGTTTAGATGGCCCAGCTGGAATAATTGACGGTGAAGAATACTGGTGGATTCACGGCGTACGACTCACACCTAAATCACTAGAAATATTGATACGATTTTTTAAAAATCATAGAATTCGTAAAATGCTTAGAGTTGAAAAAAATGAAGCATTCTGGCAATGGTATATGGATCCCGATAACATTGGAGGTATAAAAGCAAAAAAAGAGACACAAACAGCATTAAATAATATAGAAAAATTGGTTCCTAAATCCAAAAAACGCAAGTTACCAAATGATTAGTATCTCAATCAGAGCTACGGCAAATGCGTAAGATTTGTGCAGAGCATGACTTTTTTTTGAAAAATAAAAGACAGTTTATGCCTTTTTTGAATGAATTGATATTTTTAGCGTAATTTCTATTCATTTTCTTTTAAAAAATCATTTAATTAAAAATGTTATCTAATCATCGTTTGTTTCGATTACCACGACCTTTTGCTGTTGCTAGACGGCTTGATTTTCAACCTTTATTAAATCAAACCAGTGACTTTGACCGCATGATGAATGAAAGACGACAAACAGCAAGAATGACAACTGGTTCAAAAATAAATAATTCAAATCAAGTTTTAACTACTCAAATGTCTGAAAATTCACAAATATTTGATTGTATTGATTCAAATGAATTAACTCGTCGTAGATTAAAACGTCAACGCTCTGAATTACCAAACCTTGAACAAAATAACGAATCATCAAATGAATTTGATTTTTTATTAGCACGACTGACAGAATTTAAAGATGGTTTCATTGAGCTACAAGAAGAAAATTTCAAACTTAAACAAGAAAATTTATCAATGTCGAATATGTTTAAAAAAGATGCGGAAAAGATCGAAACAAATTTATTAGCATTAGAAGAACTTGTTTACGATCTTGAAAATTGTTCAGTTTGTTGTGAAAGAAGAATATATTCAATGTTAACATTAGGTTGTGGATCACATTCAATTTGTTTTACATGTGCAATGTCATTAGTTAAAAGACAAATTGACGCAAAATATTTAACAAATGGTGCTAGTTTACCTAGACATTTTGAAGAAGATGATAGATTACAAAGATTATTATTTCATCAAAATAAATTTTTACGTGATAATCCTAATGCAGTTACTTATGTTGAACATATACTTCGAACTGATCGTATTGATGAAGTTCTAGTGAATCCATTAACTAATGAACCACGATTAATTGGTCATATTCAAGATCCATCGTATGTTCCAAGAAGTCCAACTATGAATCAACCGAGAAGCCCACCACACGATATATGGTTTAATCCGCCTTCACCTTTAAATCAATTAAGATCTCCACCTCTATCCCAAAATTCACAAGTAGAGGAAGATGTAAATGAATCGTCTCAACAATCTAATTCATCACAAAATGATCAAAGTGTATCATTTGAACGTAATGTAATGGAAGCTGTTAATCAAATTGGTGCAGATGTTCGTGAAATTCACAGTAATATAATGAATAATCAAAATAATTCAAATGAATCGGTTCATTCAATTGAAACATATATTTCAGAATATTCAAATCAAACACATCCAGATGAAGATACTACATTTATGAATGATATTGAACGTAATTCTCGATCAATTCCATTACGTTTATGGATTGAATGTCCAGATTGTCGTCATGTTCAAGTTTGTAATACTAAAACTTTAGATGAATTAAAATTTCGTTCATCTGAAATTTCTACTTTTGTAGAATCAATTCTTATTTTTCTAAGAGAAAAATTTAATATTAAAGATAAAACTGAAGATAATCTTAAATGTGAACTTTGCAATGAGGATTTTAAAAATTCTTCGATAGCAGAATTACAAAAACATATACGTCAATGTTCATTATTACAACATCGATGTGGTTTTTCAAAGAAAGATGGAAACAAATGTCGATCAAGAATTAGTTTAAAAGATCCACGATGTCCTGTTCATGGTTATGAAAATAATTGGTTTATTGGTGGAAGCATTACTCCATATCCTGTTAATTAATCATAAATTAAAAATTTGTTCTTTTTTGTATTATTAGCATGCATTTTATTAAAATCATTAGAAATTCACGGTTTTTTCTTCAATTCAATTAAAGAGCTTGCAGCGGTTTCAACTTTATTCGTTCTTGGACGTAAAGTAGGCGGAGGTGGTCTTAAAATTCCTGGATTTGAACGTTTATTACTGTTTGAGTCTATGATTCTTGTGTTTTCATCTGTTTCTTTATGTTCATGAATATTATTGGTATAATCGTTTTGTATTGTATTAATAAATGTTGAATCAAAAATGAATTGTTTATCATTTTTGGTTGTTTCTTTTGGAGGTTTAAAATATTTAAAATCAAGAAAATGTGGAAATGAATGAATGGATGGTTTTTTCTCAAGATATTGAATTGGACAATCTTGAGATTTAGAAATAACTTGTGTAGGTGATGAATTACCATTTTCATCAAAACGAGTCATTTTAATATAATAATCAATAGTAACAGAAAATCGAATATCAACTACAGCACCATCTAAAAAACATTTTCGAGAACCACATTGAACTTTTCCATTATACAATTGTAATAATGAGATTAAATGATTTGCATCAAGATTAACATCATTACTAAACTTAAATAATAAAACAGAAGAAAATAAAATTTGACTTAAAAAACGAAACATTCCACTTGATTGACGCATTTCAGTTAAATGAAACAATGTATAATATTTTTGATATACTATTTGAATAATGGATGTTTGATCTAACCATGAAACAATTGTACAAATTTGTTCATATTTTAAATTATGACGAATAAAACATAAAAATAAGATCCAAATGAATGTTGAATTTAATGTGTCCTGTTCAAATTTTTGAAATGATTTTTTCCATTCACATGGTTCAGTTATTGTTTCTATTTCATTACAAAATTGATTTATTTTAGATATTAGAGTTGCTTCATGATCAAAATTACGTTGACTTGGTTTATTTGAATATTGATTACATGCAATCATTAAATCAAATGAATTCTCTCGATATGTAAAATTATATTTATTTCTTTCATTAAATTCAGTATAAAATGTTTCTAAATCTGATACCTTTTCATTTAATATCAGTTTTGAACATTTACATTTCTCCAATTGTTTTTCTAATTGTTGATTTGTATCCAGAAGTTTATTAATTTCAATATTTGCTTTCTCAAGTAACGTCACTAATAAAACATTTTGACTTTTGACTATGTCTAACGATTCTTGATTACTTGAAGTTAAAACAAGTTCTTTTGAACGATTTAATGATGAATTTATTGTCTGAACCAAATCTTTATTCATAGTACTCATATTTAATCAATGATAATAACATTAGATATAAAGAAATCATTGATTAATAAGTTAATTAATGACGTTATTGAGACTTCAAAAAAGTCCCGTTCTTAAAAAAATCTAAAATATCTTTGGCCCCACCATAAAACGTAAAATAGTCCTTGACCCCTGAAAAAACGTATGATTCGTATGATGCGTATGATCCGTATAGCCACTTTTGGAAAAAAAATGAAAAACGCAGATATTATTTTTCATAGCCGTTGAGATTGCCCCATCATAAAAAATATCTGTTTCTGAAAATATCTGTTCCAAAGTGAGGGCCTGTCTCTCATAAAAAGTATATACTTGTGACTGATCATATATTTAATTAATTTAAATTTTAAGTCTAATTATTAGAATTATAACAGTTAAATATCAAAAATTCATAGAATTTATTAAATTTAAACAAAAATGACTCATGAATCAACAAATGAACCAATGGCTACAGAAGAGCCAAGAGATGAAGCTGAATTACTTGATTCACCACAGAGTCCAATAAACACAATTGAACGTGTACCAACACCAAGACCTAAACCAAAACGTCTTCAATTTAATAGATTACCATCTAATTTTAAAGAAGCAAGAAAAAAAAATTATAGTAATGCAGCATTCAACCGTTTGAGAAATAGAATTGGATGTAAGAGTGCTAAAAGAGACACAAGAGTTATATGGGCTGCATTATATCAAGCATCTATTGATAATTTATTAGAAGCAGCACAATTAATAGCTGAATCTGGAGGTAAAAAAACGATTACAAAAGCAATGGTTGATCATGCATATACAGTTAGAATGAATCCAAATAGACGTTTATATTCAATTGAATAATTCGTTTATTAATAGAAAGCATGCATATTAAAAACTTATAATTTAAATAAATTGATCATTTGATAATAGCATGCTTTGCGTTTTAAGAATATCATCGATTTGTTTCTAAAACAGATCCAATATGTGGTTGTTTTTGTGATAAAAATGAATTTTTTGAATTTAAACAAATATTACATGACTTATAACGTGAACGTGGTGTTCTCCATGGCCATTCATCTCCCATTTCATTGTGTTCTAAACAATATGCTCTATCAGTATTACGACCATTTCGTGCAATCGAATCTAACATTTTTTGTTTAAAATACGTTTTTGCTTGATTGTCTGGTTCCTTTGTTGGATCTTTAGATATTAACATTCCTAATTTGAAAATTGCAATTTCATAACGAATCCAATTATACCATTCCTGTATTGTAGTATCTTGAAATTGACGATCAAAATATCCATCATTTGTATTTACTTTTTCTGAACGAGATAATGCTTTTAATATTGATACAGTATGACTCCATGTTTTATGTGCGTCTTCAATGGATGAATATATATTTGAATCGTTAATTGTTAAAACCATTGAAGCAAGTGAATCTTCTTTTTTTAAACATATTTTACAAGTTAATGTTGGTTCATTAAAATTTTCTTGTGCTGATACAACACGAACACATTTTTTATGTTGACGACAAAATTCCCATTCTGGATTCAGTTCAATCCAATTAACATTACTTTCAATTCTATCACCTACAAATCGAGCTGCCCAATCTTCTTTTCGTTTAATGTAAGCTTCTAAAGCATCCATTTTTGATTTAATAAAAACGATCCCAACGTCGTGGTAAACGAATCGGTGATTCTGTTCTATCAATTAATGGTTCTATATCACTTGCTTCATCCACAGTAGAAGTTTGAATTTCAATTGTTTTATGTGTTTTGTTATAATGTTTACGTTGTTTTCTTGCTTTATAATAATTATTAAACATGAAAATTGTAACAATTCGAATTGCTGATAAAAGAATTAACCACACAATAAATGAAATTTTAAATATAAATGGACAATATTCGTCAGGATAATCTTCACCACAACACAAAGGATCAGTATATGGAGTAGGTAATCGTTCATATTCAATCCATAATACTCTTAAACCAATAGCAGCTAAAATTGAATAAATAATAGAAATACCAATGCTTCGAAAATAATCATTGTGATGCATCCATCCATAGATAAAAACAATCATGACAATTAGAATTGCAGCAATTGTAAATAATGTAAAATCACTCAATTGTGTATGAAATTGATGTTGAAACCATGACTGAATATGTTCACGTGCTACTATTGTTAATGGTCCAAATACTAATAAACCAAGAACAACAAAAAAAATTGAACCAGCAGCTTCTATCATTAAATAAAACAGAACACTAAACACCCCATCAAGTGCTAAAGTCGCTGCTGTTGATTCTGGTACATAATTTGGCAAATAAGCAGCAAAAGCACAATAGGCTAAAACAGAAAAATTTAAACTTGCTATAAGATGAGTAACTGGACTGTATTGTGGTAAAAAAAAGAATGCCCATATTGCAAAATTTGCATAGACAACAAGATTAACATAATATGCAGAATTATCAAGACAAACCATTTTTGGTTACTTTGCTAAAAGCAGCTGTAATAATCATTAAATAAATAAAACAAAGTCAAATACATTAAACTAATAGTTCTTTAATCTTAATCTTCAAGAGTTTGTGTTTCAATAGAAAAATCAAATAAATATGGTACATATTCTCCTTTCATTAATGCTTCGTGTAATAGAGTAAGAATTTCTAAATTATTCTCACATGTTTGTTTTAGATCGCTTGGGTATTTTCGGTCAAGGTCTGTCGCTATTTCTACATAATCCACTAATTCTTCCGGAAAATCCTCTACACCATACCCATGATCATTTTCTAGTAACCTCTGCATTTTATCATAAATTTCTGCGCATAAATATTTTTCTGCTGTCTCTTTTGTCTTGAAGCATTTAATTGTTGGATAAACACCATTATCATATCGATGTTTCCAATCGTCTTCATATTCTGTTATTGTTACAGTATATATTTGATCCATGTCTATCAGAATTTTAAAACTTTTGGTATTCTTCTACAATAATTTTGAGTTTCTTTTATTCCATTATGTGTTACACCTGTTAAATGATGTACAAATTGAATAGTAACACGATGAATTTTACCATTTAAATGTTCAACATGTAATTGATCTAATGCAAGGAAAATAATCGTCGCTGCAATAGTTATAGGTGTTCTTGCCTGTAACTGTGTTGATGTTTTAACATCGTTTAAAGTTAATTCTAATTGTTGCATAATACGTCGATGATAAATATCACATAATTTACCATCATTGATATTACGTTCAAAAATATAAGTCCAATGTCTAATCATTTGTTCTCGAGATGGTGGTTTAATATCAAGTGTTGAACGTATTAATTTAACAAAATTACGAACACTTTTTTCTAATTCAAATCCAATATTATGAATACCTAACCATTCACCAATTGTCTGTGGTTTTAATGGTATTTGTTCAGGGTTTTGTTCAGAATAAACAACCATACATGCACATAATGCACTAAGAACATTTTTAATTTGTTTATCATGAAATTTTAATAATTGTTCATATAATTGTAAAATTCCTAATAATGATGATTCAGATAACTGATAACGATTTGAAAAATTATGTTTAATTATATCACGTGCACGATTTAAACGTGTTGCTTTTAATGATTCTTTTGGTTCATTTAATTTATCACATGATCGTTGAGTTAAATTAAATTTATCGTGTTTTATTTTATTTTCAATATATAATATTTCATGATGTGATTTTGTTGTTTGTTCATGATGAATTTTTTCATTTTGATGTTCTTCCCATTCCATATCATTATATGACTCAACAAATTCAGTATGTTCAACTTGACGTCCACAACGATTACAAACACTATAATCATTATAAGTTTCAAGTGAACGTGTACCTTGACATGGTGGATTTCCACAATTTTGTGCTGGAATATTATTTTCTCGTAATGATGATAAATGATTATCAAATTGTGAAACAAGCAGTATTTGACCAGGACGAAACATATACTATTGAACGAAAACGCAACAAATCGAGCAAAACGAGCAAAGTTGTTAGTTTTAGAACTCGGGTTCAATTGTCCAGTGCTATGACTATAAACACAGTCGAACCTATTGGTTTAAAAGGCATAAGCCTTTATTGCAACTCTATTTTTAGATAGAGCAGGTCCCAATTGACAACGCATCCGAAGATACTCAGTGTGAGCTCGAATATAAATATTTTTGGCGGCATTTAAATCACGATCAATAGATAATCCACATTCTTTACAATTATAATGTTTTTTATTTCCAATATTTGTAAGATTACCACATCGACTACACGTTTTACTTGTATAATCTTCATTCACGATAATAACTTGAGCATTCATCAATTTGGCTTTGGTTTTCAGCCGTTCTCTAAATGCATAATGTGACCAAGTTATCATATGCCGTGTAGATTCTTTATTTAGTCTACGTTTCTTTTTAAAAACCATTTTAGAAGTTTGAAATTCAGGAATTAAAATTGTATGATATGTTAGACATAAAGCATGTGCTAATTTTTTATGACAATCTTCAATTAGATGTTTAATTCTTCGATTCATTCTTAATAATGCTTTGTTCGTTTGACGTTTTCTTCGTCCTTTTAATTTACTGATATGAGATTGAAGTTTAAATTTATACTTTTCTAAACGTCGAATACGTTTTATATCGTTCACGCCCCATTCGTGTGTATAACCATCTGGATCATAACCAGTCATAAAAGTTCTAACTCCAGGATCTAATGCTATTACACCATCTTTTGGTGCTTGATCTACTGACACCATATAGAATGGACGACATAACCAATATTGATTAAATCGATTTCTACAAATACGACAATCATAATTTATTTTATCTGGGATTGGTTCATTAGACCTGAATCTTTGTTTTGACCATAACCTGGGAAATAAAACACCCCCTTTCCAATCACGTCCATTAATTGCAATACTATCTGAGATAGTTTTCCTTGATTTGAATTTAAGTTTGAATGATTTACCAGTCTTTTTATGTTGAGCTTTACTTGATTTAATAGCATGTAGAACGTCCAATAGTGCACCATCTCTTATACTCTGTGGTGTAGTTTGAAGCCATTGTTTATCTTTAATGGCTTCATTGTATGTAAATTTCATTCGAAGTTCTTGTTTAGTCAATTTTTCTTTTTTCAGAGCTGCTACTACTTGATTATAAGTCCATCTTGCAGAATCAAAAGCTCGTTTTAAATAAATTCTCTGTTCCCGTGTTGGAAATAGTCGAATTTTGATGGTTTTATTTGGTGAATGTTTTTTGTTATTTTCCTGGATTTGTTCAACCTCTTGTAAAGATGGCCAACATGCTCTTTGTGTCTTTTTAACTTTTCTGTTCTTATATGATTTAACAGTAAACCATGAATTTGTTGAAGATGAGTCATAAGAAGATAAATTTGAATTATTACAATTATCTCCATTCGGGATGAACAATTGTTTAGATATTTGTTCAATTTTATCTGTCCAATAAGGACTTTTAGTCGTTTCATTATCTATTAAAGTTCTCTTTCTTTTCTTATTTCGAATCATGCTTGTAATTTATTAAAAGGATTCTATTCATAATTTCAAATAGTGGATATAAAAACCGAGTCTGTCATTTATAATAGTTATAATTGGTATATGGGTTTTTATTAACAACAGTAAATTTATAATTGTAATATTAGAATATAAATCAACTAAATCAATTTTGGTAATATCATGTACCGATAAAAGAATCACCAAGTAAACAAACAGATTTGCGTGCATTATTTGATATGTATGATTTTAATTACCTGTAAATCAGGCATTTTTAATTCATTAGCTGTCATTTTCGTTTTGATAAAGATTAAATTTTAAATGTAATTAATTCATATTGTTATATTTCTACTAAACTAAAATTGTGATTAATAATCATCAAAAAGAATGAACAAAAAGAAAAAAGACAGAACGGGACTTTTTTCATCGAATCGTGGAACTTGTTTGATTTGTGGAGAATCTGGGAATAACGTGACTTTTTTGGAAATACAACAATTAAATCATATTTGTAGTTCTCGTAGGTGGTTTATTCATAGTTCATGTGTTAAACCTACTTTAGAAAAGTGTACTTGTCCTCAATATACAATTGAACACGATACTGATTCGAATCGTGAACCATTATATCGTTTTATGGGTGATTCTGAATATCAATTTAAAAATGAGTAAATTTCTTGATACTGAAGCAGAGTGTAGTGAAGATTCAAATAAAAATGTTTATGAACAAGAAGAGGAAGATGAAGAAGAAAGTTCATTAGATGGTTTTATTGTTAATGATCAAAATAATGGTGAAGAAGAAGAAGACGAAGAAGGTGACCAGGATTATAATGAAGAAGAAGAAGAAGAAGAAGTAAATGAAGAAGCAATGAATATTGATTCATTAGATGCTGAATTTAAAGATTTGAATCAAACAAATCAATCAAATGGTAAAAAACGAAAATCATCATTGCCAAATGAAACAATTCAATATAGAAAGAATAAAACAAATACATTGGATCGATATATTCAAAAACCTAGAAAACTTAAAAAAATAGAAATTGAAAGTGAAGAAGTCGAAGAGGAAGACGTTGAAGAAGAAGAAGCCGAAGAGGAAGAAGCTGAAGAAGAAGACGACGAATCAAGTTTTGATTTAAATAATCAAAATGAACTTGATAATTTACACTCTGAAGAGGACTATCATAGAATAATAAATCGATCCAAAAGAAGTAAAGCATTTACTATGGAATTAACAGAAGCAAGTCGTGCAAATGCAAAATTATTTAAACCAAATGCAAAATCTAAAAAATCAAAAGTTGTAATGGAAAATTCATCTCAAAAACGAAAAATGGATGATGATAATGATGTTTATATGGATGAAAAAAATGAAAATGCAACTACTCAACAATTAAAAGATAAAAAGATACAACAAAATAAAAAAGACTCACAGAAAGGCGACGTGAAAGCTTTATATAATATAGATGAAAAACCAATGAAATTAGCATCAAGTAATAAAACAGGAAAATTAATAGATAATTCAACTAATAAAAAATCAAAAATGAATTCAAATAATCAATCAAGAAAAAAACAATCAGAAATTAAAACTAAAAAATCAATATCAAAGGATACATGTGGTTTATTAAAAGTAAATCAAGAAGTCATATTTGGAAAAGTCAAATATCGTGTTACTTATGTTGGTGAACCATGTCCAACAAATATTGCTACTGGAGATTATGATTTAGATCATTTTAATTTTGATTGTTTATGTACAATTGAAAGAAAACGAAAATCAGATAATGAACCTGGTAAGTTTTTACTATTCGATTTATTGATGTACGATTGAACAATTGCATAAATTCAGTTTAAACAATTGTTCATAATTTATTTGTTTGCATTGCTTTGTGTTTTTTTGGAATTGTAGTTTACCAAGTTTGTATAATGAGTCATGATTTGCCACCTGTTTTACTTTGTGGTGATAATTATCTCACTTGTAAATCACAATTAAAACCATCTCAAGAATTAAAAGAATTAGCAGTTAAATATTCAAATGTTCGACGTTTATCAGATGGAAGAATACAAATGTTTTTACCAAGTCAATTATATGGTCAAGTTGCTAAACAATATAAAAAACAACATCCATCAGAGAAAAAACACGATGAAACAAATGAACCAAAACGAAATTATTCTGAATTATTAAATTCAAATGGTTGTGAATGGACTAAACAATTTGCTACAACAAAAGGTGAAATGTGGATATTACAACGTTTACAAAATTTCTGTAAAGTTGGTATTCGTTCAATTGAAGACTTAAAAGATGAATTTGGTGAATTGCCTTCAAAATTTGATAAATGGAATGAAAATGGTGGTGATGCTGCATGGCAAGCTGCATGTAATGAATATGGTGCTGAAGCTATGATTTGGTTCTTAGAAATGACTGCATATTTTACTGATCGTGGACGAAAAATTGTATTGGATCGTGCAAAAGAATTAGCTTCTAATTAATTCTTTAAATTTAATTTATTTGATCAATTATTTAATATTTTAGTTAATTGTGTAGAATACTATTAAAAATTTCGATTTAAATTATGATACTTTGCAAATGGAATTGTTGCTTTAGCATTTACAACTTGTTGTGTTGATTTAGAATGAACTGCTGTGTATATTGGATTAATGATATCTTGACGAATAAAACGCATTAATTTATCTAAAAAAATAAATAATATTGATATTACAATTAAAACAATTAACCAAAATATTATAATCCATAAACTTTTTTCAGGAAATAATGCATTGGCTAATGATTGTAATAATGATTGTATAATAATACCAATAATAATTGCACGTGTTTCTATTGACCATTCTTTTAATATTCGAGCTTCAAATGTTTCTTCAAATTCTTTAGGTGGTAAGTCTGGTTTTTTACTCATTTTTATTACTACCAATTAAACAAATTAATAAATTGATTTACTTTTTATTTGAAAATGTTTAAACAGATACAGTTATAGTAAATTTACTAATTGATTTGTTAATAATCATTAGAGTTGAATATTTTTACTTAAACAATCATATAAAATGGCTAAAAGTACAAAATCCAAAATAAGAAAATATATTGAATCAAAACCATTAATGAAGAATGCAGCATTTAATTCTGTGAGCGCAGCTGCATTAATTCGTAATGCAATCTTCAGTTATGCTACATTTTTTACAGATCTATGGGTGATTGCATTGGGTGTTGTTGCATTTTTACATTTAATCTCTGTTGAAGAAGTTGCTACTGTTTGGTGGTTGGCACTGAATGTAGTAGATGCTGCGATTACATTAACAGTGAATGCATGGCAACACGGAGTCCTTCGAGCTCAAGCTGAACGATTTGATACTTCGACAGGAGAACAAGTTAAAGGAAATGCTATTTTTAAAGGAACATTAATTCGAATGTTAATTGATCAAATTGTTCTTAATTTTGTTATATTTATTTATGTTTATACAAAAGACACAACAACTGTAATTCATAGTATTCCATCAAACGGTATTTGGACATTTACTAATGCATTCTTTTCAATTACTTTATTACTTCAATTATTATCTGGGGTTGTAAGGCTGTTTATGTTAATTATTAATTATATGTCAAACAGTAAAAAATGATTTAAAACAGAAAGAAACAAAATAAATGGGTTTTTATTTTATTATAACGTTGCAAGTACTTGGATTAATTTCATCTATTATCAGTATTATACAAATTTTAATAGTTAGTAATGAATGTTTAATTCAATGATTTAGAAAAAGCATTTTCAATCGTTTGTTTTTGATCCAGCATGCAACAAATAATTAAAACGTTAATAATACGTGGTTTGCTAACTTTAACTTTATGTGGAATATCAGCATATTCTGCATATATTTCAACTTTGATTTTATATCAATTACATAAAGCATTAGAATCAAATCAATCATCATTATCATCATGGGCATGTAATTATTGTACTTCAATGCCTGGTACTAAATTATCATGGACATGTTCTCGTTGTAGATTACGTTCACAAGATGTTTCAATACGTTCACAAATGGTTTATGATACAATGATAAATATATTAAATGATCAATGGAATTCATCTCTTGCTTATTATTGTGTAAATAATTCAATATGTCATTATTTTATTCTTCATTTAGTTGATTTATGTGTTTATTATTATTATTTGATTTACATTGTAATAATTTGGGTTTATTTTTTATTTGTTGTTTGGTTTTGGTCAACTTTACTTTTTTGGCCAAAGGTTGCAATTTATATTGATATGAAGGATCGGAAGGTTGGTTTTCATTTGTAATTTCATTATGACATCGTTTTGTTCTTAATACTAATTTATCAGTTTGTTTGTTTTCTTGTTTTACAGAAACGGGAGGCTCAATACGATCATTCGAGTCGTTTATTTCAAAATCAAATTTTAATGGAACAGCATCAGATATAATTCTTAACCCTAAACATAAAACGTTCAATATATCATAACAATCTTTAAGAAACTCGAATATCATTTTAAAACGATTGATTAATTGATTAATTGTATCATCATTTAATGTTGATTTACTAATAAGTGATGCACGAGGTGTACTATTTCGAGATCCTTTATTTAATTTTTTAATTTTTTTAGATTTTTGATTATTTATTAAATTTGTAAATGAATTTGAATGATTTAATTGTTTAAGTGTTTGCATTGCTGCACTATATTCAATAATTGCAAACCATTGTGAAATCCAATTTAAACATTTTAATAATGAAATATAACTTCGATGACAAACAATGGGTGTAGTTTGAGTAATTTCACCATTTTCATCAATTGTAAAAACAATTTGAATAACATAACCGTTTTGTGAAAAACAACAACTGTAACCTTTGATATGTTTATAAACTCTTAATGTAATTGCACGACATGCATATTCAATACATGTAACAGCTAATTGATTACGTTTAAACCATGGATGTTGAATAAATTGACGACATATATTTTTAACTAAATGATTTATTCGTTTATATTGAATTGTTTGATTCATTTTGGATTGTTTTATATTTATTAAAATCCATTGTAAATCATTTTCCCATGACATTGTTTGATGTATTTTAATTAATTATAAACGTTTAGATTTCAATTATTCATTTAATCAATATATGAAAATGCAGTCGTTAAATCATTCAATCGTTAAATTTGATAAACGTTCAAAAGCATTAACGA
>Ga0157369_10000044_pt1 | contig 178695 bp, 155 predicted proteins | sample C25metaG_FD_113461 | JGI IMG/M metagenome (GOLD analysis project Ga0157369, IMG submission 113461) | Corn rhizosphere microbial communities from Kellogg Biological Station, Michigan, USA - C2-5 metaG | ecosystem: Host-associated > Plants > Roots > Rhizosphere > Soil | place: USA: Michigan... | reverse complement strand
CCGACGATTCGATTGAACACAGGCTTGCCCGGCTTCGAATCGTAGCGGTCGGCGACGAAGTAGCCGTGGCGCTCGAACTGGCAGCGTTCCTCGGGCGCCAAGGTTTCCGCGCCCGGCTCCAAATAGGCCTGCACCACGCGCTTCGAATCGGGATTGAGCGCCTCGAGGAAATTGCGCCCGCCCGCGTCGGGTTGCGCTTCCTTGAACAGGCGGTCGTACAGCCGCACTTCGGCCGGCACGGCATGGGTCGCGCTGACCCAGTGGATGTTGCCTTTCACCTTGTAGCTGTTCGCGCCTTCCGTGCCCGATTTGCTATCGGCGAAGTAGTTGCAGTGGACGGCGACGATATTGCCGTTCGCGTCCTTTTCCGCGCTCGTGCATTCGATCACGTAACCGTAGCGCAGCCGCACCTTGTTGCCGGGGAACAGCCGGAAGTAACCCTTCGGCGGGGTTTCGGTGAAATCGTCGCGCTCGATCCACAGTTCGCGCGTGATCGGGAACGTGCGCTGGCCGCGTTCCGGGTGATGCGGATGGACCGGCGCCGAACAGGGATCGGCCAGATCGGCGGGGAAATTATCGATGATGAGCTTGAGCGGATCGAGCACGGCCGCCGTGCGCGGTGCTTTCTCGTCCAGATCGTCGCGCAACGCGCCTTCGAACACGCTCATGTCGATCCATGAGTCCACCTTCGTCACGCCGATGCGATCGCAAAAGAGCCGGATGCCCTCCGGCGTGAAGCCGCGCCGGCGCACGCCGACGATCGTCGGCATGCGCGGATCGTCCCAGCCGTCGACATGGCCTTCGGTCACGAGTTGCAAGAGCTTGCGCTTGCTCGTGATCGCGTACGTGAGGTTCAGCCGCGAGAACTCGATTTGCTGCGGCAGCGGGCGCGTGAAGACACCGGCTTGCGCGAGTTCGTCGAGCACCCAGTCGTACAACGGGCGGTGATCTTCGAATTCGAGCGTGCAAAGCGAATGGGTGATGCCCTCGATCGCGTCCGAAATGCAGTGCGCGTAGTCGTACATCGGGTAAATGCACCAGGTATCGCCCGTGCGGTAGTGATGCGCGAAGCGCACGCGGTAGAGCACCGGGTCGCGCATCGTCATGTTCGGCGAGGCCATGTCGATCTTGGCGCGCAGCACATGCTCGCCTTCTTTGAATTCGCCGGCCTTCATGCGACGGAACAAGCCGAGGTTTTCCTCGGGCGTGCGGTCGCGATAGGGCGAGTTCTTGCCGGGCTCGGTGAGCGAGCCGCGATTGGCGCGCATGTCGTCCGCCGTTTGGCTGTCGACGTAGGCCTTGCCGCGCTCGATCAACAATTCGGCGTATCGATAGAGCTTGTCGTAGTAGTCGCTCGCGAAGTACTGATGCGACTTGCCCTCTTTCTCCCAGTCGAAGCCGAGCCAACGCACGGCGTCGACGATCGAATCGGCGTATTCGATGCTTTCCTTTTCAGGATTCGTATCGTCGAAACGCAAATGGCAGACGCCGCCGTAGTCGCGCGCCACGCCGAAATTCAGGCAGATGCTCTTTGCATGCCCGATGTGCAGGTAGCCGTTCGGCTCGGGGGGAAAGCGCGTTTCGACGCGCCCGCCCCATTTGCCCGTGCGGTTGTCCTCATCGATGATGTTGCGGATGAAATTGGACGGCGGAGCCGCCGCAGCGTCGTTGCGTTCGTTGTTCATGCGAGAGTCGGAAATCGGCGGAAGTTACACGGGACGAGCCCGCGGCGATTCGATCATTCTACCTAAAGGACGCAGGCCCCGACGCGCGGCGCGATGCAGGCCCCGCGCCGGGAAGGGTGCGATGCATGCCGCGGGAGCGCGCGCCCGCCCGCACCGGGCGCGTAAAGGCGAGTCCTAAGCCGAGACGATCGAGATCGCGAAGCCGTCCCATCCCTTGCTGCCGACCGTTTGGATTGCCGTGGTGGTGAGGCGGGGGTCGGCCGCGGCCATCTCGAAGCAGCGTCGCACGCCGACGACATCGGCGTCGCGGCTGCCTGCATCGGCGACGCGGCCTTCGCGCACGACGTTATCGCAAATGATCACCGTGCCCGGGCGCGAAAGGCTCAGCGCGAGCCGCAGGTATTCCGGGTTGCCGTCCTTGTTGGCGTCGATGAAGACGAGATCGAACGGCGCGGCTTGCTCGGCAACTAGTGCGGCGAGCGACGCGGCCGCATCGCCGACGCGGACGGTGACGCGCTCGGCCACCCCCGCACGTTCGAGGTTGCTGCGCGCGAGCGCGGCGTGGCCCGGGTCGAGCTCGAGCGTCGTGACCGTGCCGCCGGCCGGCAGGGCGCGGGCGAGCCAGATCGTGCTGTAGCCGCCGAGCGTGCCGACTTCGAGGATGCGCCGCGCGCCGTGGATGCGTGCTAGCAGGTGCAGCAGCTTGCCTTGATTCGGGGAAACGTTGATCGCCGGCAGGCCCGCCGCGGCGCTGGCCGAGAGCGCCGCGTCGAGCGCGGGATCGGAAGGGACCAAGGTTTCGCACAGGTAGCGATCGACGGCGGTCCATTGCGCGGGATTCATCGGTTGCGTCTCCTTCGAACGAACGGTTGAACGCTTATACTACGCGCGAACCTTCGCACGCACGACGCACCATGATTCGAACCCAAACCCTCGTTCTGCCCGGCTACGCGAATTCGGGCCCCGGTCATTGGCAAACCCGATGGGAAGCCCGCGACCCTTCGTTTGCACGCGTCGCGATGCCCGATTGGGATCACCCCGTGCGCGAAACGTGGTGCGCGACGCTCGGCGCCGCGGTTGCGGCGCAGCCGCGCGGGCCCATTTGCTTCGCGGCGCACAGTTTAGGTTGCCTCACGGTCGCGCATTGGGCCTCGAGGGAAGCGCAACCGGCGCAGCTCGACAAGATCGCGGGCGCGTTGCTCGTGGCGTTGCCCGATCCGAGCGGCCCGTCGTTCCCGCGCGACGCGCGTGGGTATGACGACGTCCCGCTCGCGCCGCTACCGTTTCGCTCGATCGTCGTCGCGAGCAGCGACGACCCATACGGCACGCTCGCGTTCGCTGAGCGCTGCGCCCATGCCTGGGGCAGCCGCCTGATCGAGATCGGCCCGTATGGACATATCAACGCCGAAAGCGGCCTCGGCGATTGGGAAGAGGGCCGGGCATGGCTCGCGTCGCTGGCCGGTTGAGCAACGGCGCGGCCAATGCCGAGGCGCGGCTAAGGTTGGCGTTGGGGAGCCTGCGCGAGAGCCGAGGGCGCAGGCTCCTGTCGTATCGGTGTCGCCTTCGTATCGGCCCTCAGATCACCGCTTTGCCGCGCAGCGCGGCAATGGCGGCTGCATCGTAGCCGAGCACGTCCCGCAACACGTCGTCGGTATGCTCGCCGAGCAGCGGCGGCGCGCTGCGCACCTCCGGCGGCGTCGCGCTCATGCGGATCGGATTGCGCACGAGCGGGGCCACGGCGCCGCTCGGATGCGGCGCCTCGACGCGCATGCCGCGCGCCCGAACTTGCTCGTCGGCGAAGACTTCGCCGACATCGTTGATCGGCCCGCACGGCACGCCGGCCGCTTCCAGCGCCTCGATCCACTCGCGCTTGCGGCGCGTTTTCACCATTTCGGCCACGATCGGCACGAGCACGTCGCGGTGGCGCACGCGCTCGGGGTTCGTCGCGAAGCGCGGGTCGTCGGCGAGTTCCGGCCGCCCGCCCGCTTCGACGAACTTGCGGAACTGTCCGTCGTTGCCCACGGCCACGATGATCCAACTGTCGCTCGTTTGGAACGCTTGGTACGGCACGATGTTTTGATGGGCGTTGCCCCAGCGCCGCGGCGCCTTGCCGCTCGCCAGATAGTTCGAGCCGACGTTCGCCAGCATCGCCACCTGCACGTCGAGCAGCGCCATGTCGATCGCCTGGCCCTCGCCGGTGCGGTCGCGGTGCGCCAGCGCGGCGAGCACGGCCACGCTGGCGTACATCCCCGTCATCAAGTCGGCGATCGCCACGCCGGCCTTTTGCGGGCCGCCGCCGGGCAGATCGTCGCGCTCGCCCGTGATGCTCATGAAGCCGCCCATGCCCTGCACGATGAAATCGTACCCGGCGCGATCGGCCAGCGGCCCCGTTTGCCCGAAGCCCGTCACCGAGCAGTAGACCAGGTCGGGCTTGACGGTCTTGAGCGACACGTAGTCGAGCCCGTACTTCGCCAACTGCCCGACCTTGTAGTTTTCGAGCACGACATCGCTGATCGCGGCCAGTTCGCGCACGATCCGTTGGCCTTCGGCCGTGGCGATGTCGACGGTGACCGAGCGCTTGTTGCGGTTCGCGCACAGATAGTAGGCCGCCTCGCGCGTATCGGCGCCGTCGGGCGTCTTCAAGTACGGCGGCCCCCAATGGCGCGTGTCGTCGCCGGCACCGGGGCGCTCGATCTTGATGACGTCGGCGCCGAGATCGGCGAGCGTTTGCGCGCACCACGGGCCCGCGAGCACGCGGGTCAGATCGAGCACGCGGATATGACTGAGCGCTCCCATGCGAACACTGTCTCCTCGAGTTGATCGCGCGCCGCAGCGGCGGGCGGTGGGCTGGCCTGGAATGAGCGTGAAAGGGTGAATCGACCCCTTGCATGGTAAGCGCTTTTGGCGCCGCGCCCCAAGCGGGGCGACGCGCTCGCGGGACGGCCGCGTGCGCAAAAATCGGCGCCGTCGCCGGCCCAGCGCGGCGATCCGGCGACAATTCCGTATAATGAGCCGTTTAGGGGAAAACGGCCGTGCGCCATGGGGCATAAGGCGCCGCCGGTTTCCAGTCGAGACCGTCCCCCTTCCGTTTTCTATGAAAGCCGCCGAAATCCGCGAGAAATTCCTCAAGTTCTTCGAATCGAAGGGCCATACGATCGTGCGCTCGTCGAGCCTCGTGCCCGGCAACGACCCGACGCTGCTCTTCACCAATTCGGGGATGGTGCAGTTCAAAGACGTGTTTCTCGGCGCGGAGTCGCGCCCGTATTCGCGTGCGACCACGGCGCAGCGCAGCGTGCGCGCCGGCGGCAAGCACAACGATCTCGAAAACGTGGGCTACACCGCGCGGCACCACACGTTCTTCGAAATGCTCGGCAACTTCTCGTTCGGCGATTATTTCAAGCGCGACGCCATCCATTACGCGTGGGAACTGCTGACCACCGTCTATGGGCTGCCGAAGGAAAAGCTCTGGGTGACCGTCTATCAGGAAGACGACGAAGCCCACGACATCTGGGCCAAGGACGTGGGCGTGCCGACCGAGCGCATCATTCGCATCGGCGACAACAAGGGGGCGCGCTACGCGTCCGACAATTTCTGGCAGATGGCCGATACGGGGCCGTGCGGGCCGTGCTCGGAAATCTTCTACGATCACGGGTCCGACGTGTGGGGCGGTCCCCCGGGCTCGCCCGAGGAGGACGGCGATCGCTACATCGAGATTTGGAATCTCGTGTTCATGCAGTTCAACCGCGACGCCCAAGGCAATATGACGCCGCTGCCCAAGCCCTGCGTCGATACGGGCATGGGGCTCGAGCGCATCGCGGCGGTCCTGCAGCATGTGCATAGCAACTACGAGATCGACCTGTTCCAAGCGCTTATCGCCGCGGCGGCGCGCGAAACGGGCGTGAGCGATCTGTCGAACAACTCGCTGAAGGTGATCGCCGATCACATTCGCGCTTGCTCGTTCCTGATCGTCGATGGCGTCATCCCCGGCAACGAAGGGCGCGGCTATGTGCTGCGCCGGATCGTGCGCCGCGCGATTCGCCATGGCTACAAGCTCGGCTGCAAGCGGCCGTTCTTCAATAAGCTCGTCGCCGATCTCGTCGCGCAAATGGGCGGCGCCTATCCGGAACTCGCCGATGCGCAAGCGCGCGTGACGAATGTGTTGCGTCAAGAAGAGGAGCGCTTCTTCGAGACGATCGAGCACGGCATGTCGATGCTCGACGAGGCGCTCGGCGCGCTCGACAGCAAGGGCGGCAAGATTCTTTCCGGCGATATCGCGTTCAAGCTGCACGATACCTACGGCTTTCCGCTCGACCTCACGGCGGATGTCTGCCGCGAGCGCGGCATGACGGTGGACGAGCCCGCATTCGACGAGGCGATGTCGCGGCAACGCGAGCAGGCACGCGCGGCCGGCAAGTTCAAGGTGGCGCAGGGTCTCGATTACTCGGGCGCGAAGACGACCTTCCACGGTTACGAAGAGTCGATCTTCGACGACGCCAAGGTCGTGGCGCTCTATGTCGACGGGACGGCAGTCAAGGAAGTCGCGCATGGGCAACAGGCCGTGGTCGTGCTCGACCACACGCCGTTTTACGCGGAGTCGGGCGGCCAGGTGGGCGACACCGGCGTTCTCGCGAACGCCAGCGTGCGTTTCGCGGTGGCCGATACGCTGAAGGTGCAAGCCGACGTCGTGGGCCATCACGGTACGCTCGAGCAGGGCGTCTTGCGCGTGGGCGATGTCGTCAAAGCCGAGATCGACGCGGTGCGCCGCGCGCGCACGGCGCGTAACCACTCGGCAACCCATTTGATGCACAAGGCGTTGCGCGAAGTGCTCGGGTCCCACGTTCAGCAAAAGGGTTCGCTCGTCGACGACGAAAAGACGCGCTTCGACTTTGCGCACAATGCGCCGATGTCCGACGAGCAGTTGCGCCGCGTCGAAGATATCGTCAATGCCGAAGTGCTCGCCAATGCGCCCGGCATCGTGCGCGTCATGCCCTACGACGAGGCGGTCAAGGGCGGCGCGATGGCGTTGTTCGGCGAAAAGTACGGCGACGAAGTGCGCGTGCTCGATCTCGGTTTCTCGCGCGAACTTTGTGGTGGCACGCACGTGCATCGCACGGGCGACATCGGCTTGTTCAAGATCGTCGGCGAGACCGGCGTCGCGGCCGGCATTCGGCGGGTCGAAGCGATCACGGGCGATAACGCCGTGCGTTACGTGCAAAGCCTCGAAAGCCGTGTCAATGCGGTTGCCGCCGCATTGAAAGCGCAGCCCTCGGAACTCACGCAGCGTGTCGCGCAAGTGCAGGAGCAGGTCAAATCGCTCGAGAAGGAACTCGCGGCGCTCAAGTCCAAGCTCGCATCGAGCCAAGGCGATGAACTCGCGGCGCAAGCCGTCGACGTATCGGGCATGCAGGTGCTCGCGGCGACGCTCGACGGGGCCGACGTCAAGACGCTGCGTGAGACGGTCGACAAGCTCAAGGACAAGCTCAAGCATGCGGCGATCGTGCTGGCCGCGGTCGATGGCGACAAGATCAGCCTGATCGCCGGCGTCACCGCCGATGCGAGCAAGAAGGTGAAGGCTGGCGAACTCGTCAACTTCGTCGCGCAGCAAGTGGGCGGCAAAGGCGGTGGCCGGCCCGATATGGCGCAGGCCGGCGGCACCGACCCTGCGAAGCTGCCTGCCGCGCTCGCGGGCGTCACGGCGTGGGTGCAAGGGCAGCTTTAAAGGTCGGCTGTAAAGGTTGGATGTAAAGGACCGGTCTAAATTAACGACCGCTCTAAACGGCGGGTTCGATTTCGGTTTCTACGGTTTCTTCGGCATCGTCAAAGGCCGCTTGCAGCGTGACTGCAAGCGGCCTTTTCGTTTTGGCGCTCTCCATCCCGATTGCTTTGGTCATCACTTCGTCATCGACGCGCATCGATAATCGCGGCGAAGGAAGTAAAAGTTCAATACAAAGCCAATAAGCAAATGAATCGCATGCGGCCAAGACCGCGGGCGATAGACCATGCAACGGGGTTCACCCATGACGATCCGTCATCGCATCACTTTGGTGGTGTTGCTCATGTTCGTCGCGCTCGCGGCGATCGGAGGCTACGCCACGTACCAAGCTCGCCGTAGCGCCGCGCAAGTACGCCAGGTCACGCAAGGCGTCGTGCCGAGCGCGCTCGCCTCGAGCGATCTCGTCGCCGAAGTGAAGGATGTCCAACTGGCAACGATGACGCTCGTCTACGCGCCCGACGCCAATATGGTGGCGCAGGCGCAAGCCCAACTGAAGGCGACGCAGGCGCAACTGCGCCAAGCGCTCGACCTACAGGCGCAAGCGGCCGCAAGCCATGCGCAGCAGGGGCTCGTCGCCCAGGCGCGTGAAAGCATGGCGAATTATTTCTCCGCCATCGAGGAAACCGAGCACATGAAAGCGACGGGCCAGGACGCGCTCGCACAAGCTTTCTTGTTCGCCGACGTGGGCGAGTATCGCAACGAACTCGAAGGCATCGTCGAGACGATGCGCATCGAGAAGAACCGTCAAAAAGACGATGCGATCGGCTCGCTCAACGGGATGCTCGCCACCACGACCACTGCGATCGGCGGCGCGACGGCGGCCGCGATCGCGTTGTTGACGGTGATCGGCATGCTGCTGTATCGACAGATCACGCGGCCGCTCTCGCGCATGCAGGCGGAGATGAGCGAGATCGCGCACAGCCAAGACTTCACACGGCGCGTCCCCGTCGCGCGCATGGACGAGATCGGCCGCTCGATCGTCGCGTTCAACGACATGATCGAAAAGATCGAAGAGAGCGCGCTGCAGTTGAAGCAAAAGACCGCCGACATTCAAGCGATGTTGCAGAACATGCAGCAGGGCATCCTGACCGTCGTCGACGGGGGCCTCGTGCATGGCGAATACTCGGCGTACCTCGAGGCCATCTTCGAGACCGAGGATATTGCCGGTCGCGACGTGATGTCGCTCGTGTTCGGCCAGACGAGTCTCGATGCCGACACGCGCTCGCAAGTGGGGGCGGCCATCCACGCTTGCGTCGGCGAAGACGCGATCAATTTCGCGTTCAACGAGCACCTGCTCGTCAACGAAGTGGCCCAGGCGATGCCCGACGGGCGCGTCAAAACGCTCGATTTGAGCTGGTCGGCGATCACCGACGAGCGCGATACCGTCATGCGTCTCATGCTTTGCGTGCGCGATGTGACCGAGCTGCGCCGCCTCGCCGCCGAATCGACGCAGCAAAAGCGGCAGCTCGAAATGATCGGCGAAATCCTGGCCGTCAGCCAAGACAAGTTCCATCAATTCGTCGAGAGCGCGAAGGGCTTCATTCACGAAAACGAGCGGATCATCGGACAGCACGAGCATGCCGACGAATCGTCGCTGGCCGAGTTGTTCCGCAATATGCATACGATCAAGGGCAACGCACGCACGTATGGCCTGCGGCACTTGACGAGCATCGTGCATGAAGCCGAACAGCGCTACGACGAAATGCGCCGCCTGGGCGCCGACGAGGCGTGGGACCGCGAGGCTTCGATCGCCGAGCTCGCACGCGTGAAGCAAGCCGTCGAGCATTACGCGACGATCAACGAAGTCAGTCTCGGCCGCAAGGGGCCGGGCGCAATGTCGCATCGCGCCCAAAGCGGGCGTTATATGGTGGTCGATCGCTCGCATATCGACGAGAGCCTGAGGCTCGTCGAGTCGGTCGGCGACAAGGATACGGCCGGGCTCGTCGCCATGCGCGACGCGGTCCGTCGCACGCTGCGCTTGCTCGATACCGAGAGCTTCGAGCAAGCGCTGGGCGGCCCGATCGAATCGCTGCCGTCGCTGGCCGCGGAACTCGGCAAGCGCGCGCCGAAGGTGACGATCGACGACAACGGCTACCGGTTGCGCCGCCATGCGAGCGGCGCGCTACGCGACGTCTTTACGCACCTGCTGCGCAACAGCGTGGATCACGGCATCGAGCCGGGCGATGAGCGCGTGGCGGCCGGTAAGCCTGAATCCGGAGCGATCGAGATCGACGTGGGCGTCGATGCGGGCGCGCTGCAAATTACGCTCAGCGACGACGGCCGCGGGCTGGCGATGAGGCGCATACGCGCGATCGCCGCCGAGCGCGGTTGGATCGAGCCGAACGCGACGCTCGGCGATGAAGCCGTGGCGGGCTTCATTTTCCGAGCGGGTTTTTCGACAGCTGGGGCTGTGACCGAAGTGTCGGGACGCGGTGTGGGCATGGATGCGGTCAAGGCGATGCTCGAACGCGAGCAGGGTCGCATTGAATTGCGCTTCACCGACGAGCGCGACGGCGCCGATTTTCGGCGCTTCCAAACGATCGTGCAGTTGCCCGAGACCTGGGCGGTCGACAGTCTCGGCGCGCCGCTCGGGCAGGGTGCGAAAGCGGCGTGCGGCGACGCAATCGCGTAGGCGGAGCGCTCGCCTCAAGCGGAGCGTTCGCCCATGCGGCGGACGACGCTTCGATCCAATCGAGCACGGATGTCAGCAAGGGTAGGGAAAGCTGTGGTTCTAACGAATTCGATGTTGGCGCTGGCGGTAACGGCGGCTGGGGCGGTGGCGGCGCTTGCCGCGTTCGTCGCGTACAAGCGAGCGAGTCTGTGCGCGTTGCGCGAGCACAGCGAAGCGCTTGCACGGATGAGCGGCGCGCACGATGAAAGCAAAGCGCACGATCTAGCGCTCCTCGCTGCCGAACAAATGCGCGCGAGCGAGCTTAGCGCCGAGACACAGCGTCTGTCCGATGCGCTCGCACGCGAAGCGGATGCGCTTGCCCAGGCGCGCGCGGCGTTGGCCGAGGCGCAGGCGCGTCACGACGATCTGCTGGCGCATGCTGCGCGCATCGCGAGCGAAGCGGCACGCTTGAAGCAATTGGCGGCCACCTTCGAGCGCTGGCATGAGCAGATGATCTCGCTCATGGCGCAAAACCAAGACATGCATCGCAAGAATCACGAGCTCGCGCGCATCGTCAATCATGTCCTGATGGTTTCGCTCAACGCGTCGATCGAGGCCGCTCGGGCGGGCGCCGCGGGTCGCGGTTTCTCGATCGTCGCGGGCGAGGTGCGTGCGCTCGCCACGCGCTCGCAGGAGTTGTCCAAGAGCTATCGCGATAGTCTCGACCGCAACGATCTCGTCACGACGGCCACGTTCCAGGACATCCAGGCCGGCGGCAAAATGATCACGGCCGCGCTCGGTAGCGTCGAGTCGCTTGCCCAGCAATTTCAATCGAAGCTCGAACGGAATTCGACGTGATCAGCCAAGCCGCCAAGGAGAGTTTCGAGCGCATCGTGTTTCAGGCGGCTCGCACGCGGTTGACCATGAATCCGGCGCACGCGTGCGAGGTCGAGCGCGCCGCGGGGCACGAACCCGTCGGGCGGGGCACGAGTGCGCAAGTGCACGTTCTGACGATCGTGTCGATCGGATTTCGCATCGTGCTTATGCTGCAATTCGCCGACGACGAAGCCACGCGCTCGTACTACGCGGGACAGACGGCCAATCGCGCGTTGCCCGAGGCTGCCCTCGAGATCGGCAACTTATGCTGTGGCGCCATCAATCAACAGCTCGTCGAGCATTTTCCCGACTTGGGCATGTCGACGCCGTACACGTTATCGAGCGATTGCATGGGCTATTTGGATGAACTCGACCCGGTGCACCTGGCGGCCTACGATGTGACGATCGAAGCGGCCGCGCGCCTGCGCGTGACGTTGTGCGTCTGTGCGAGCGAGCCGATCGACTTCGCCGCGCAGGTGGCCGACGTCCATGAGAGCGCGGGTGAGCTCGAGCTTTTCTGAATTTTCAACCTCAACCCAAACGACTAGCTATGGCAAAGATTCTGGTGGTGGACGATTCGAGCACCGTGCGCGACGAAGTCGCCGGGTTTCTGCGCAAGAACGGCCTCGATGTCGATACGGCGATCGACGGCAAGGACGGACTCGCCAAGATGAAGACGAGCCCGGGTGTGCGGCTCATCGTCAGCGACGTCAACATGCCCAACATGGACGGCCTCACCATGGTCGAAAAGATTCGCGGCGAGCTCTCGAATAGCGCGGTGAACGTCATCATGCTGACGACCGAAAGCAGTCCCGCGATGAAGGAGCGCGGCAAGGCGGCCGGCGTCAAAGGCTGGATCGTCAAGCCGTTCAAGGGCGAGGCCGTGCTCGAGACGTTCAGGAAGCTAGCGGGCTGACGAAGCTGCCGGCGCTGACCGGCCCCGACGTTAGGCGCAGAGCTTGCGCCTTGCGCAGGTGCCAGCCAGCGCATAGCGGCGCCTAAGCATGCTCCGAGACGCTTGCGGGAACGGCCGCGCCATCTCCGTCGGCCGGGCCCATCGGTTCGAGCAACGCTTCGCGCAACGCATCGAGCGCGGGCGAACGATGCCCCCGCCGCCAGAGCAACAGCGTCGGCACGGCGCTTAGCGTGGCGAGCCGATGGATGGCCACTTGCTGCGCGCCGCCAGGCAATAGCTGCAGCACGGAGCGCGGCGCCACGGCCACGCCGGCGCCCGCCGCCACGCACGCGACGATCGCGTGGTACGAACCCAGTTCCAGCACGCGTGCCGGCCGGATATCGCGCGCGGCGTACCAACGCTCGATGTAGGTTCGATAAGCGCAGCCGCGCTCGAACGCGACGAGCGTCGAAAGCGCGACATCGTCGGCGTCCTCGATCGCGCGATGCCCGCGCGGCGTCACCATGACCAATTCCTCGCTGAAGACGGCGACGAACTCGAATGCATCCGTCAGCACGGCCGCGTCCGGCGGCGTCGCGACGAGCGCCGCATCGATGTCGAACGTGCGCACACGGTCGATCAGGCAGGCCGTCGTGCCCGTACTGAGCTCCAGATCGACTTCGGGCCAGCGCTGGTGGTAGGCGGCTAGCACGCCCGGCAGCCGCGTGGCGGCCGCGCTCTCCATCGCCCCAAGCGCGAGCCGGCCGCGCGGATGGTCCTCCCGAACCGCATGGCGCGCTTCGTCGGCCAGGGCGAGCAACCGCTCGGCGTAGGGCAGCAGCGCTTGGCCAGCAGGCGTCAGCACGAGCCGACGCCCGTCGCGCACGAACAACTCGGCCCCGAGTTGCTGCTCCAATTGCTTGATGCGCATCGTCACGTTCGATTGGACGCGATTCAATTTCTGGGCGGCGCGCGTCACGCCGTTCTCGCGCACCACGGCGCGAAAAATCGTCAACGCGGCCAGGTCCATGATTCTCTCCCGGAGATAGATCGAATCCATATTATTCATTTTCCATGATTCGTGCAGCAAGCTACTATCGTCGATAGCGAATGGGCGGCCGCTAGGCCGTGCGGCGGCTGTACGGCTTACTCTTGGCGGAGCAGCGGCCTGGCGGCATTGCGCATGCTTGAGTGGTCGTCAGTTCGCAGTCGATTTCAACCGCAAGCAGTGAGGATGGTCCGATGGCCCGCTCAAATTCGATGCGCAATCTCTTTTCTCTTCCGGGGGCGGAGGCCGCCGGCGCTGCGAGCGTCGCCCTTGCCTGCATGATCGCGCTCGCCGTTGCCCTGGGCGTCGGCCGTTTCGCCTTCACGCCGCTGTTGCCGCTGATGCTGCACGCGGGTTGGCTCGATTTGAGAGAGGGCGGGCTGCTCGCCTCGGCCAATTACGCGGGCTATTTCGTCGGCGCGCTGACCTGCGCGTTTCTACCGGTCGAACACTCGCGCATGGTGCGCGCGGGCCTGGTGACGACGGTCCTGCTCACGCTCGCGATGGGGCTGACGCACAGCCTGCCCGTTTGGGTCGCGGTGCGGTTCGTCGCCGGGGTCGTGAGCGCTTGGACCTTCGTTTTCGCCTCACAGTGGGGGCTCGCGCGCCTTGCGCGGCTCAGTGCGCCCGCCTGGAGCGGGGTGATTTATACCGGGCCGGGCATCGGCATCGTCGCGACGGGACTCATGGTCAGCGCATCCGCGCGGCAAGGCCCGGCGTTCGGCTGGCTGCTGTTCGGAGTGCTGTGCGCGGTCTGTACGGTGCTGGTATGGCGGACGTTTGCGCAGTCCAAGGGGAGCGCCCGCGCCGCGGCCGCACCCGATGCCCTCGCACGGCAACGAGGCGCGTCCGGCGAGCGCGCGTCTACCCGAAGCTCGGCCAATACCGGCACAGCGGCGCCGATGAGCGCGGCCGATCGCCGCGCGCAAAGCATTTGGCTCGTCGTGCTATACGGCATGCCGGGCTTCGGCTACATCATCACAGCCACCTTCTTGCCCGTGATCGCCCGTCAGGCGCTGCCGGGATCGAACTGGCCGGATCTCTTTTGGCCCATGTTCGGTGCGGCGCTGATTCCAGGGTCGCTGCTCGCCGCGCGGCTGCCGCTCCAATGGGACAACCGCGCGCTGCTTGCGCTGTGCTACCTCGTGCAGGCCGCCGGCATCGCGCTCGGCATCGTATTCCCGACGGCGGCCGGTTTCGCCCTGGGCAGCATCCTGATCGGTTTGCCGTTCACGGCGATTACGTTGTTCGCGATGCGCGAGGCGCGGCGGCTGCATGGCGAGCGCGCCGCGGGGCTGATGGGCTACGCGACGGCGGCATATGGTGTCGGCCAGATCGCGGGGCCGCTCGTCGCCGCGCCGATCGCCGCGCGGGTCGGGTCGTTCGGGCCTGCGCTCTGGCTCGCCGCGCTCGTGCTGCTCGTCGGCGCGGCGGGGCTCGTCATGGTGGCGGTCAAGTCGCGCTCGGCCGATGACTGACGCGGGGCACACGCCGGCGCAAAGCCGCTAGAATTAGCGCGTTTCGGCCAACGGCCGGCGCCCGCCGGTCTCTTCACCCCCATGAGCGACTATCGATTCTGTCCACGCTGTGCGAGCACGCTCGTCGAGCGGCCGGATGCAGCCGACGAGGGCGGCCGCCTGCGTCACGCTTGCCCCGACGCCGCCTGCGGGTTCGTTCATTGGAACAACCCGCTGCCCGTCGTCGCCGCGATCGTCGAATACGAAGGCAAGATCCTGCTCGCGCGCAACGCCGCTTGGGACGAGGGGGTGTTTGCGCTGATCACGGGTTTCTTGGAGCAGGGCGAGACGCCCGAGGCCGGCATCGCGCGCGAGGTGCTCGAGGAAACGTCGCTGTACGTGGGCGAGACCGAGCTCGTCGGCGTCTATGACTTCATTCGCAAGAACGAGTTGATCGTCGCCTATCACGTGAAGGCGGAAGGCGAAATCTCGCTCTCGCCCGAGCTGCTCGAGTATCGGCTCGTCGAACCGGCCAAGCTGCGTCCCTGGCGCGCCGCCACGGGCCTCGCGCTTGCCGATTGGATGCGCCGCCGCGGCTTGCCGTTCGAGTTCGTCGACAAGCCCGGACAATGACGCCGCTCGGCGCGTTGCCGTATCCGTTCGCGGCGCGCCGCGTCGTCCGATCCACTTGCCGCTCCTTCCCGCCCATTCATTCCATTGCCAACGGCTTTCGCACCATGAGCAAACCCACGCCCGCTTCGCGCGACGCCTATCGCCATTTCCTGCCGATCACCACGCGCTGGATGGATAACGACGTCTACGGCCACGTCAACAACGTCGTGTACTACAGCTACTTCGACACGGTCGTCAACGAGTACCTGATTCGCGCGGGCGTGCTCGATTTCGAGCGCGGCGAGACGATCGGGCTCGTGGTGGAAACGCACTGCAACTATTTTTCGCCGCTCGTTTTTCCCGAGCGCGTCGACGCCGGCTTGCGCGTGGCGCGGATCGGCGCCTCGAGCGTGCGTTACGAGGTCGCGCTGTTTCAAGAGGGGAGCGCGCACGCCGCTGCGCAAGGGCATTTCGTGCATGTCTACGTCGAACGCGCGACGCGTCGTCCCGCCGCGTTGCCCGAGCCGCTGCGCCGCGCCCTCGCACCGCTCGTCGTCGCCGTGGACGAGGGGCGAGCCTAAGGTGCAGGCATTCGCCGTCGCCACGCTGAACGGCGTCAGCTATGGGCTGCTGCTGTTCATGTTGTCGGCCGGGCTCACCCTGATTTTCAGCATGCTCGGCGTATTGAACTTCGCGCATGCGAGCTTTTATATGCTCGGCGCTTATCTCGGCTACAGCATCGCCGCTCACGCAGGGTTCGGCTTTGCGCTGCTTTGGGCGCCGCTCGTCGCGGGTGGCGTGGGCGCCGCGCTCGAGCGCACGCTGCTGCGGCGCGCGCGCGTGAACGGCCCGCTGCACGAGCTTTTGCTGACGTTCGGCGTTGCGTATCTGCTGGCCGAATTCGTCAAGCTCGTTTGGGGGCTCGGCAGCGTGTCGATCGCGTTGCCCCCCATGCTCGACGGCCCGTTGATGACCTGGGGGGATGCCACGTTTTCGCGCTATCGGGCGTTCATGATGATGGTGTCGGTCGGCACGCTAGGCGCGTTGTATGCGTTGCTACGCACCTCGCGCACGGGCCTCGTATTGCGCGCCGCGCTGACGCATGCGCGCGCGGTCGAGTCGCTCGGGCACGACGTTGCGCGCATCGGCACGTGGGTGTTTGCCATCGGCACGGGGCTCGCGGCGCTGGCCGGCGTCATCGGTGCGCCGCTCGCCGTGGTCGAGCCGGGGATGGCGGAAGCCGTCGGCTCCATCGTCTTCGTCGTCGTGATCGTGGGCGGGTTGGGTTCGATCGGCGGTGCGTTCGCCGCTTCGCTGCTGATCGGCTGCGTGCAAACGTGGGCGGTCGGCACGACGGCTTCGCTCGGCGGCCTCTTGCACACGGTCGGTGTGCGACTGCCATCGGCCTGGGCCGCGCTCACCGTGGCGCAAGCCGCGCCGCTCGTGCCCTATGCGTTGCTGATCGCGATGCTGGCTTGGCGCCCCCGAGGCCTGTTCGGAAGGCGTGAGAGCGATGCGTAAGCCGACAGCCGCGCGCATACGCGCCGACATTGCGCAGGGTCGCCATCTCGGCGCGGCTTCGCGTTGGGCCGCCGGCGCCGCGCTGCTCGCGGCGCCGTTGTTTTTCGTTCATGACAGTTGGATCTTCGGCTATCTCGCGCAAGCGGCGGCGATGATCGTCTTGGCGCTGTCGTATAACTTGCTGCTCGGGGAGACCGGGCTGCTGTCGTTTGGTCATGCGGCGTTCGCGGGCCTCGGCGCATTTGCCGCCGCCCACTGGTTCAATCGCGGCGGCATTGCGCTGCCGTGGCTGCCGCTTGCCGGTGGTTGCGCGGGAGCCGTGTGCGGCGCGCTCTTCGGCGCCATCGCCACCCGGCGCGCCGGCACCGCCTTCGCCATGATCACGCTCGGCATCGGTGAACTGGTCGCCGCCGCCGTGTGGACACTGCCCGAAGGATTCGGCGGCGCGGCGGGCGTCGCGATCGATCGCGGCAGCGGTCCGGCATGGGGCGCTTGGGATTTTGGGGCGCCGCGCCAAGCGTATGCCGTCATCGCGGTGTGGACGGCGCTCTCGGTCGCCGCCATGTTCGCACTGACGCGCACGCCGCTCGTGCGTATCGCCAACGCCGTGCGCGAGAACGCCATGCGCGTTGCCGCGCTCGGCGTCGATCCGCGCCGCATCCGGTACGCCATGTTCGTATTCGCTGCATTCTTCGCGGGCATTGCCGGCACGCTCACGTTGATCGACGTCGAACTGGCTTCGTCCGAAAGCGTGGCGATGACGCGCTCCGGAGCAGTCTTGATCGCAACCGTCATCGGCGGCTCGTCGACGTTCTTCGGCCCCGTCGTCGGAGCGCTCGTGCTGACGGGGCTGAGCGGTGCATTGGCCGGGGTGTCGCGCGCATGGCCCGTCTATCTGGGCTTGCTGTTCGTCGGCGTCGTGCTGCGTTGGCCCGAGGGCATTGCGGGTTGGTGGTGCGCGCATCGTTCGCGCGTCGGCGCGTTCGACGTGCGTTCGCAGGGCTGGGTCTATCTGCTCGGCGGCGTCGCCGCGGCGGCATGGGTCGGTGCGCTCGTGATCGCCGTGGAGTCGCTCTATGCGCTGCGCTTCGCGGCCGATGCCGGCGGCGTCTGGCGCCTTGGCGGGTTTGCCTTCGATTTGGCTTCGCCGGCCACGCAGGCGGTGCTGGGTGGGCTCCTCGTGCTCGGGGTGGCGGCGCGCTGGGCGCTGCGCGCGACCGTGCAGGCAGGAACGCGCGCGGGAGGGGACGAGTGAGCATCGCGCCTGCGCTCAGTCTCGAAGGCATCGCCCGGCGCTTCGGCCCGACGCGGGTGCTGAACGGCGTCGATCTGTCCGTTGCCGCCGGCGAACGCCATGCCCTGATCGGACCCAACGGCGCCGGCAAGTCGACGCTGTTCGACGTGATCGGCGGCGTGCTGCGGCCCGATGCGGGCACGGTCGGGCTCGACGGGGTCGATGTGACAGGACGCAGCCCGCATGCGCTCGCCCGCGCCGGGCTCGGCCGCAGCTTTCAAGCGACGCGCGTGTTCGCGCGCCTGACGGTGCTCGAGAACCTGCGCTGCGCGCTGTGGTGCGGCGCGCGCGGCGGTGTGGCGGCACGGCGGCCGCTTTCGGCCTGGGCGCTCTGGTGGCGGCATTCGCGCGAACTGGACGAGCGCGCCCGGCGCTTGCTTGCGGAACTCGAACTCGACGAGGCGGCGCACACGCCCTCGGGTACGCTCGAATACGGCGCGCAGCGCCGGCTCGACCTGGGTATCGCCTTGGCGAGCGGCGCGCGCGTGCTGTTGCTCGACGAGCCGACGGCAGGCATGAACCGCGACGAGGCGGCGCATACGATTCGATGGTTGCGCGGCGTGACGGCCGGCAAGACGTTGCTCGTCATCGAGCACGACATGGACGCCGTGTTCGCACTCGCCGACCGCGTATCGGTATTGGTGCAAGGGCGCATCGTTGCGACAGGCACGCCTGCCGAGATCGCCGCGAACGAGCGCGTGCGCGAAGCCTACTTGGGCGCGTCGCGCGGGGAGCCTGCATCATGACGGCTTTGCTCGAAGCGCGCGCGGTCTGCGCTTGGTACGGCCAGGCGCAAGTGTTGCATGGTGTGGATTTGCGCATCGATGCCGGAGAACTCGTTTTGCTGTGCGGACGTAACGGTTCGGGGCGCTCGACGTTCGCGAAAGCGCTCGCCGGTCTCGTGCGCCGCACAGGATCGATCGCGTTCGCCGGCCGGCAGATCGCCGCATGCCGCACCTTCGAGATCGCGCGCCTCGGCATGGGATACGTCGCCGAGCAACGCGAGGTGTTTCCCACGCTCTCGGTGGAGGAGAACTTGCGCCTTGGCATCAAGCCTGGGGCAGGGCGTTCGATCGCAAGAAAGATCGACGCCGCGTTCGAGCGCTTCCCGATGCTGGCGCGACGGCGCAGGACCGAAGCGGGCGCGCTCTCGGGCGGCGAGCAGCAAATGCTCGTGCTCGTGCGCTCGCTCATGGGCGAGCCGCGCTTGCTCGTCGTGGACGAGCCGACCGAGGGACTCGCGCCCCAGGCCGTGGCCGCTGTGGCCGATTGCTTGCAGGGCCTGTGCGAGCGGGGCGGTGCAGTCCTACTGATCGAGCAGCGCTTGACGTTGGCGCAGCGCTTGGCCGCGCGCGTCGCGGTGATGGGCCATGGCCGCATCGTTTTCGACGGCGCGGCGGGGGCGCTCGATGCCAAGACCATCGACGAATGGATTGCAATAGGGAGCGGACGCTGAGCGCCCGGGCGATGCGCCGCTCGGCGCCGGCTTCGACCGCACGCTTGCGTTATGTGCTCGGATAGCGTCACCGAATGTGAAGACCGTGGGCCAGGGCGTCGCAAAACGTGGGTTTGGGCGAGGCAAAAGAACTCGTGTGGCGTGCATGACGTAATCCTGACGTGTGCATCAGATAGGCAACGGCCCCACGGTCACTTATAGTGCGGCGTATGCGCGCGAGGAGAAATGCGTTCGCGCTCATTCTTTCGACGGGGGGACGCTTGGCTGCGAGCGAAGAATTGATGGTGTTCGTGAGGGACGCGCTGCTGCGTGGGTTGCCGCGCGATCAGATCCGCTCGACTCTGGGCAAGGCCGGGTGGCGCGTCGATCAAATCGACGACGCGCTAGGCGCTTACGCCGACATCGACTATCCCGTCCCTGTGCCGATGCCCAAGCCCTATCTATCGGCACGCGATGCATTCATGTATCTGCTGCTCTTCACGACCCTTTACATCGCCGCCTTCAATTTCGGCGATCTCGTCTTTCAGTGGATCGACCACGCGTTTGCCGGCGCGCCGGCGACGACGACGGTGCATGGCGATCGAGCGTTTCTCGCCGGCGTGCGCTGGTCGCTGGCCGCGCTCATCATTACCGTGCCGATTTATCTGTTCATCGCGTGGCGGTTGCGCCGTGCGATCGCTCGCGACCCCGCCAAGCGGGCGTCGAAAGTGCGTAAATGGCTGACCTATCTGACGCTGTTCGTCGCCAGCATCACGCTGATCGGCGATTGCACGTCGCTCGTCGCCAATTTTCTCGGCGGTCAGGCGCCGATGCGTTTTCTCTTGAAGGTGGCGACGATCGCCATCATCGCGGGAGCCATTTTCATCTATTACTTGGGCGATTTGCGCTCGGAAGAAGCCGAGCGCAGGCCATAAAGGATTGCCGCCTCCCTCATCCGGCGTCGCGCTGCGCGATCCAATCGTGCGCCGGATCGTTCTTGAAATGCCAAGCGCGCTCGGGCCCGGCCATCACGTTCAGGTAGTACGAGTCATATCCGTACGGCACGACGACGGGATGATAGCCGCGCGGTACCATCACGACGTCGTGGTCTTCGACGGCCATCGATTCGTCGAGGTCGCGCGCGTCGGTATAGACGCGTTGGAACGCGAACCCTTGGGAGGGATCGAGTCGATGGTAATACGTCTCTTCCAACGCGCTTTCCGTCGGGATTTGCTCGGCGTCGTGCTTATGCGGCGGATAGCTCGACGAATGGCCGCCCGGCGTGCGCACTTCGACGACGAGCAAGGATTCGGCCGGCTCCGTTTGCGGAAGAATGTCGCAGACGTAGCGCGTATTGAGCCCCTTGCCTCGCACGGATCGCTTCATCTGCGACGGCTCGATGAGCCGCACCGGGTAGCGGCCCTTGGCGGGCGCACTGGCTACGCCGAGTTCTGCGTCGCGCTCGGCACGCACGGTTGCGCGCACGTTGGGCGGCACGTACAGGGCGTAGGGGGCGGCATCCTCGAACACGCTGTCGCGCGCACCCACGCTCGTGTAGCGTTGCCCGCCGGCTTCGATCGACACGGCGCCCGAGAGCACGACGATGCACGATTCGCGCTCGCTTTCGTGAACATACAGCACCTCGTCGCGCGCAAGGCGGTAGGCGGCGAAACCGACGTAACGCCAGGCGGCCGTCTCCGGCGTCACGCGCGCGATCGTCATGCCCTCGCGCTGGGCTTTGACTAGCAGGCTCATGCGATGGCCCTCTCGGTGTCGGTTGGGGCGCTCGCCGCGTCGACGAGCGCGCGCAGCGTCCGGTAGCCGAGCTGCGCATACGCGAAGCTCGGTGCAACGGTGGGATCTTGCTCCGCTTCGACGACGAGCCAGCCGCGATAGCCATGGCGCTTCAAGCTCGCGATGACGGCGGCGAAATCGACCGCACCGTCGCCGGGCACGGTGAATGCACCGTTGATCACGGCTTCGAGAAAGCTCCAATCGCGATTACGCGCCAATTTGACGATCTCGGGCCGCACGTCTTTGCAATGCACGTGGCAAATACGCGATGCGTACGCCTCGAGCGTGGCGAGCGGATCGCCGCCCGCGAACGTGATGTGCCCCGTATCGAGCAGCAGCCCGAGCGCTTCGCTCGTGCGCCGCATGAGGTTCTCGACGTCGGCGGGCGTTTCCACGTACGCGCCCATGTGGTGATGGTAGGCCACGCGCACGCCGTGAGAGAGCGTGTATTGCGCGAAGCGATCGACACGCGCGGCATAGGCGTCCCATTGATCCGCGGTGAAAAAGCGCGGCCGCTGATAGAGCGGGACGGGTGAGCCTTGGATCGTTTGCGCGACTTCGCCGTAGACCATCACGGTCGCGCCGTTCTTCGCAAGCAACTCGAGATGCGGGCCGACGGCCTCGATCTCCTCCTCGGCGCTGCGCTCGGCGAGCCGCCCCGAATACCAGCCCGAGACGAGCGCCAGGTCGTACTGCGCGAGCAGCGCTTTGAGCGCCTCCGGTTCGCGCGGGAATTTGTTGCCGAGCTCGAACCCCTCATAGCCGATGGCGCGGCCTTCGGTGAGCGCGACGGACAATGGCGTTTCGCCGCCTAGCGAGGGAAGATCGTCGTTCATCCACGAGAGGGGGTTCACGCCGATGCGCATTTGAAAATCGGTCATGCTGCGTTCCTTGGTTCGTATCACGTTCAAGCGTCGCTGCGCTGGTTCGATTCGTCGGCGCTTGCGCCGCTGCGTTCGGCCAGCTTCGTTTCGTAATGCTTGCGCGCGGCGCGCACCGCCTCGCGCGTCGACACTTCCGGCACGGCGACTTCCCACCACCAGCCGCCGTCGTCGGTCGTGCGCGCCGGGTCCGTGTCGATGACCACCACCGATGTGCGATCGGCCGCGCGTGCGCGCGCGAGCGCCGCTTCGAGCCCGGCGACGTCGGCCACGTGCTCCGCATGCGCGCCGAGTGCGCGCGCATGCGCGGCGAAGTCGATCGCGGGCGCACCGAGCGGGCCCTGCAGGCAATCGTCGAGCAAGTTGTTGAAGGGCGCGCCGCCGCAGGCTTGTTGGAGACGATTGATGCAGCCGTAGCCGCGGTTGTCGAGCACGACGACGATGAGTTTGGCGCCGAGCATGACCGAGGTTGCAATCTCGCTGTTCATCATCAGATAGCTGCCGTCGCCGACGAAGACGATGACTTCGCGTTCAGGCCGCGCGAGCTTCACGCCCAGACCGCCCGCGATCTCGTATCCCATGCACGAGTAGCCGTATTCGACGTGATAGCCGCCGGGCCGCGCCGCGCGCCAAAGCTTGTGCAGCTCGGCCGGCAAAGTGCCCGCGGCGCACACTGCGATGTCGCTTTCGGGCGAGCTCGCGCTCGAACGCTGCACGGCGCCGATGACGTCGGCGTCGTACGGTAGCGTTCCGTCTGCGCGCGGCGCGTTCGTGCGCGCCGTCACGGTCTCGCGCCATGCGTCGCACAGGTTGCGGGCACGCTGCGTCCAGTCCGCGTTCGCTTGCCAATCGCCTAGCCGCTGGCTCAATGCATCGAGCGTGGCGCGGGCGTCGCCGCAGATGCTCGTCGCCTGATGCTTGAGCGCGTCGAACGCATTGGCGTTGATGCCGACGACGTTCGCTTGCGCGAATAGCGTATTGGAACCGGTCGTGAAATCTTGCAGTCGCGTGCCGACGGCGATGACGCAATCGGCCTCGTGCGCGAGCGCGTTCGCAGCGCTCGCGCCCGTGACGCCGATCGCACCCGCGTTGAGCGGATGATTCCACGGCAACGCGCCTTTGCCCGCCTGCGTTTCGCCGACGGCGATCCCATGGCGCTCGGCGAACGCGCGTAGTGCTTCGGCGCCGCCACGGCTGTAGAGCACGCCGCCGCCCGCCACGATCATCGGCAAGGACGCGCGGCGTAAGGCGGCGAGCGCGGCTTCGAGTTCGTCTTCACCGGGCGTGGGCGCGTGAAACCGCACCACGCGGTGCTCGAAGAACGTGCGCGGATAGTCGTAGGCCATCGCTTGCACGTCTTGCGGCAGGGCGAGCGTGACGGGACCCGCGAGGGCGGCGTCGGTCAGTACACGGATCGCGCGCGGCAAGGCGCTTAGCAGCTGCGCCGGATGCACGATGCGGTCGAAATAGCGCGAGACCGGTTTGAGCGTGTCGTTCGCGGATAGGCCGCCGTCGTGGAAATCCTCGACCTGTTGCAGGACCGGATCGGGTGCGCGCGAGACGAAGATGTCGCCCGGCAGCAGCAGAACCGGCAAGCGATTGACGTGGGCAAGGGCGGCCGCCGTGACGAGGTTCGTCGCGCCGGGACCGATCGAAGTCGTCACGGCCATCATGCGGCGGCGCATATGCGCTTTGGCGTAAGCGATGGCGCTGTGCGCCATGGCTTGCTCGTTGTGCGCGCGATAAGTGGGCAACACGTCGCGATGTTGATAGAGCGCCTCGCCCAGACCCGCGACGTTGCCGTGCCCGAAGATCGCGAACACGCCGCCGAAGAGCGGCGCCGTCGATCCGTCGTCGTCCTCGACATGCTGCGCGGCGAGGTAGCGCACGAGCGCCTGCGCGGTCGTGAGCCGAATCGTCGGACCGGCTTCGTCTGTTGTCGCGCCGCGCCCGTCGAGCGTCGTTTCGTCGATCCGCAGGTTCATCACGCCGCCTCCCGCCGCGTGCCTTGCGGCTGCGTGGCCCTGCCCCTACCGGCTCGCGCCGCGCGCCACGCTTCGATCAAGGTTTCGAATGTCGCGCGCACGTTCGCAACAAGGGCCGCGTCGTCGATTTCGCCGGCCAGCCAAGCGCGGCTCGGCTCGTGAAAGATCGTGCGGCCGACTGTGAAGCCCTTGCAGGTGGTCGAGGCGGCCGCCGCGCGAAACCCTTCGCTGAGCGTGTCGACGCCGGCCGACAGACCGAGCAGCACGACGCCGCGGCAGTAGGGATCGCGCTCGGCGATCAGCGCGTCGATCGCTCGCCACTGTTCGGCGCCAAGCGGCGCGAGCTTCCACCATTCGGGTTGGATGCCCAGGTTGTAGAGCCGCTTCAAGGCACGAAAGACGGTATCGGGCGCGGCGGGCAGGGTGTCGCGATGCGGCGGGATGACTTCGAGCAACAACGCGTGGCCGCTCGCTTGCACGGCATCGTAGAGCGCGCGCAGCTGCGCTTCTTGCTCGACGCGTTCGGCGATAGGCGCGTCGGGGTGATACTGAACCAGGCACTTGACGACATGTTCCTGCGGCCAGCCGACGAGCGCGGTGCCGACCGAGCGCCCGTGCTGAAACACGAGCGGCAAGGAGCCCGGCAACTCGACGGGACGGCCGATCCACCAGCCGCGGCCGGTGGCCGCATTGAGCGCGTCTTGGCCGTAGCGGTCGTCGATCAGTACGCCGATGCGCCCTTGCAAGCCGAACGCCGTTTCCGTTTGCGCGACGGCGTCGACGAACAGGCGCTTGAGTTCGGCGATGCGCGCCTCGCTCGCACCCGTTTGCTGGGCGAGCTCGAAGAACTGATTGCGGTGGTCGAAGGCGAAGCCGAGCACTTCGTCATGCGGCGCACGCGCGACGCTCACGCGATGCAGTCGGGCGAGCTTCGTGTCGAGATCGGGCCGGCGCATGCGTGCCGGGTCTCGCTCGACGGCCTCGCGCAAGTAGTCGAGCTCGGCCGGCGTCGGCATCGCCGGGGCGCAGGCGTGGCGCGAGACGACGAGCGCGCCGCACAGGTTGGCCGTGTGTGCGCAGCGCGCTAGCGGCGCATCGCGCAGCCACTCGGATAGAAAGCCCGAGGCGAAGGCGTCGCCCGCGCCCAACACGTTCAGCACTTCCACTTCGATGCCGCGCTCGGTCGGCGCCTCGTCGATCGAAGCCGGCACTTTGCCGTCGATGATGGTGCAGCCGAGCGGGCCGCGCTTGACCACGAGCGTGGCGGGCGTCACCGCGCGCACCATCGCAAGCGCATCGATGAGCTCGTCCTTGCCGCCCGCGATGCGGAACTCCTCTTCGGTCCCGATCACGAGATCGAACAACGGCAGAATGCGTTGCAGATGGGCGGTGACGTTTTCATCGGCGATGAAGCGCGTTTCGCCGTCGGCTTTGCCGGTGAGTCCCCACAGCACGGGGCGATAGTCGATGTCGAGCACGGTACGCACTTGATTGCGCCGCGCGTATTCGAGCGCGCGCCGGCTCGCGCGGTTCACGCGCTCGGTCGAGAAATGCGTGCCCGTGATGAGCAGCGCCTTGCTCGAAGCGATGAATGCTTCGTCGAAATCGCCTTCGTCGAGCGCCATGTCCGCGCAGTTCTCGCGATGGAAGACGAGCGGGAACGTGTCGCGATCCTTGATGCCGAGCAAGACGAGTGCGGTCAGACGCTCGGCGTCGACGCGCGTGTGGCCGACATCGCAGCCTTCGCGCGCGAGGGTCTCGAGGAGGAAGCGGCCCATATGATCGTTGCCCACGCGGGCGAGCATCGCGGACGCGAGCCCGAGCCGCGCGCAGCCGAAAGCGATGTTGGCCGACGAGCCGCCCAAATACTTCGCGAAGCTCGTCACGTCTTCCAGCCTCGCGCCGATCTGCTGCGCGTAGAGGTCGACCGCCAGGCGGCCGAGGCAGATGATGTCGCGCGTGCGGCCCGGGGCGAAGCGGCTGATGGGCGGGTGTGAAGGGGGGGAGGCAGCCATAAAGTGGGTCCTGAAAAAACGGGGTGTAGCGCGTCGATGTGCGTGCGTGTGCGCAAATGGCGCGTTCGAGCGTCAGATCGTCGCGCCGTCGAGTTCGGCAATCATCTTTTGCATTTCCGCCCCACCGGCCATCATGTCGAGCACGGCGTCCTTGCTGATCGTGTCCTTGGTGAACGAGCCCATCGAGCGGCCGCGATTGAGCAGCGTGAACGAATCGCCGATCGGATAGGCGTGATGCACGTTGTGCGTGATGAAGATGACGGAAATCCCGCGCTCACGCGCCTTGTGAATCAGCTTGAGCACATTGAAGCTTTGCTTGACGCCGAGCGCGGCCGTCGGTTCGTCGAGGATCAGCACGCGGGCGCCGAAATGAATCGCGCGCGCAATGGCCAGGCACTGGCGCTCGCCGCCCGACATCGTGCCGATCGGTTGATTGGCGTCGCGCACGTGGATGCCCATCTCGGCAAGCTTGTCGCGCGCCGTCGTGGCGGCGGTCTCGATGTCCATCACGTTCACGAGCCCGAACAGCTTCTTGCTCGGCTCGCGGCCCATGAAGAAGTTGCGCGCGACCGACAGCAGCGGCACGAGCGCGAGATCCTGGTAGACCGTGGCGATCCCGAGATCGAGCGCCTCCTTCGGCGAATTGAAGTGCACGGGCTGGCCGTCGACGAGGTATTGGCCTTCGCTCGGCGGATGCACGCCGGCGAGCGTCTTGATCAGCGTCGACTTGCCCGCGCCGTTGTCGCCGAGCAGGCAGTGGACTTCGCCGCGCCGCAGCCGCAGCGTGACGTCTTTGAGTGCGATCACGCTGCCGAAGTAGCGGCTGACGTTTTCGAGCGCGAGGATGCACTCGGCGTTTTGATCTTGAGTTGGGGTAGCGGAAGTCATCGTTGTCTCCGTCGATCAACGCGATTGCGCGACACGGCTGCGCACGTAATGGTTGAAGAGCACGGCGAACAGCAGCATCAAGCCGAGGAAGACGCGGAACCAGTCCGAATCGATGCTCGTGTAGGTGATGCCGATCTGCACCACGCCGAAGATCAGCGAGCCGAAGCACGCGCCGACGACGGACCCGTAGCCGCCCGTGAGCAGGGTGCCGCCGATGACGGCTGCGATGATTGCTTCGAATTCCTTCTGCAGGCCGCGGTCGGCGGCAGCCGAGCCGATGTCGCACACTTGCAGCACGGCGAACAGGCACGCGCAGAACGCGGTCAGCACGAACAGGCGAATCTTCACGCGCCGCACCGGCACGCCGACGTTCTTGGCCGCATTCGCATCGCCGCCGACGGCGAAGATCCAGTTGCCAAAGCGCGTCTTGGCGAGCGTGAACGCGCACACTGCGGCGAGTGCGATCCACCAGACGATGACTTTCGGCACGCCCGGCACGAGCGGTTCACCCGAGTCGAGCAGCTTGACGAGGCCCATGTGGCCGAGCCAGCGGAACAGATCGTGGAACGCCACGCCCTGGAACAAGGCGTGGGCAAAGGCGCTCTTGGCTGCAACGTCGCCCACGCCCGAGATGATCGTGCGATCGGCGAACATGACCGAGAGGGCCAGCGTCAGGCCGCGCAAAATGAACATGAACGCGAGCGTGACGATAAACGAGGGCAGCCTCGTGCGCATGACGAGGTAGCCGTTGAGCGCACCGAGGCCCATCGAGCCCACGAACGCGAAGACGATCGCGAGTTCGATGGGCCAGTGAAAATACATCGTCGGCAACGCGACCATCATGCCCGCGAAGCCGATCATCGAACCGATCGACAGGTCGAACTCGCCGGCGATCATCAAGAGGCACGCGCCGACTGAAATGATGCCGAGGTAGGCCGCCACCTGCGACCAGTTCATGATGCCGTCGAGGTTGAACATCCCGGAGTTGCCGGCGCCGATCGCGAAGACGAGGAACACCATGACGGTGCCTGCGAGCGAGGCGAACTCGGGGCGGGAGAGAAACTGCTTGAACCGCGATTCGCGGCGCACGCGTTCGTCGAGCGAGCTGGAACCTTGCGGGTTCGGCTGCCCCTCTTTGCGTAAGTTGGCGTGGAAGTGATCGGCGACGCCCATCGAATGTCTCCTTCGGTAGCGCGGCCCGGACCGTTCGGCGAAAACCGGTCCGAAGCGCGCCGTCATGCTCAATGGCTGGATTGCAACGGCCGCTGCTCAAGCCCGCGGGCGATGGGCGCCCGCGAGCGTGGGAATCAGCGGTACTGCCCCGCGTACTTGACGACCTTCTCTACGTTGTCCTTGGTGATGAAGCCCGGACCGGAGAGGACCGTGTCGGGCTGATAGACGGGCTGGAGCCCGTAGGTCTCGAGGCGAGCCTTGAACTTCGGATTGCTTTGCAACGCCTTTTCGATCTTCAGCGGATCGCTCGTATGGTCGTGCTTTGCGATCGCGAGCACGGCGACGGCCAGATAGCCTTGCAGGTAGGGCTGTTGATCGATCGCGAATTGGATCGTGCCGTCCTTGATCGCCGCCGCGATGTCGTTGTCGAAGTCGAACGTCGCGAACCAGATCTTGCCGGCCTTGCCCATGTCCTTCAGCGCGCGGATCGTCGGATCGGCGGAAAGCGGCCCGAGTGCCAGCACGGCGCCCGTATCGGGATGGTTGCGCAGATAGGCTTGGACCTTCGCCTTCACGCCGTTCGGGTCTTGGCCGGCGTCGAGCGTCGAGGACTTGAAGTCGACCCCGAGGGCTTCGGCGAAGCCGCGGCAGCGCTCGAACGAAGCCGGGTTCGTCGCGTAGTGGTTGACGCACACGAACGACTTGATGCCCGCCGCTTTCGCCTTCACGCCGGCCGCGTGGCCGGCAACGTATTCGGGCTGGCCGATGTGCATGATCGCGCCGAGCTGCTTGCTTTGCTCGAGCGTGCCCGAATTGATGGTCACGAGCGGGATCTTCTTGTCGGTCACCTTTTTGATCGCGCTCTTGAGCACGTCGAAGTCGGCGATCGTCGTGGCGACGCCGTCGTAGTTGTGCGCAGCCGCTTGCTCGATGAGGCGCGCCATGTCCGACAAATCGCCGTTCGGCGGATTGCGATAGTCGGTCTCGACGTTGAAGTCCTCGTCGGCCTGCTTGATCGCGTTCTTGATCGTGTTCCACCACGAGTCGGAGTCGGGCGCGTGGCTGATCAGCACGAACTTGGCGTCGGCTGCGTGGGCCGACGAGACCGCGAACGGACCGAACGCCAATGCCAGCGCGGACGTGAATGCCGCGGCGAACGTCCTCACTGCGGCCTTGCGTGTGCAAAGTCTCATTTGTCTGTCTCCACCTATTCGAAGTTATGTCGTTAGGAGCGATGCCGCGACCGGCGCGCGCCGCTCACGAAACAGATTAGGCGAACTCGATGAGGATTGCAAAGAAAATTTCATTGTGCATAGAAATGGAAAATCCATTCCATTTCAAGGCGGACGTGCCTATAATCCGCATCGTCGGGAAACGATGCGCGCCGGGCAGCGAGCGACGAGCAAGCGGCGCAGCACCCGTTCAACAGGATGAGAGCCATGCAGGAAGAGACCACCGATGAGTTGCCGAGCGTCGACGAACTGATGCAGCGTGTCGCCGATGCTTACGACGCGTTGCCGCGGCAATTGAAGAGCGTGGCGTCGTACCTCGAACAGCATCGAGCGAGCGTGATGGTCGATCGCACGAGCGACATCGCCGCGAGTTGCGGCGTGCATCCCTCAGCCGTGGTGCGCTTTGCGCAGCGCTTCGGGTTTTCGGGGTTTTCCGATCTGCAGGCCGTGTTCAAGCAGGCCTACGCAGGCCAGAGTCCTTCGGGGCAGACTTATAAGCAACGCATTCGCAAACTGATCGACGAAAAGCCCGGGCGCTTATCGGGCGGCAACGTCGCGCGCGAGTTCGTCGCCGCGTGCCGCAACGGCCTGGACGAGCTCGAAGCGACGCTGGACGACGAGCAATTCGAAGCGGCCGTCTCGATGCTGCAGCATGCCGAGAACATTTATGTGATCGGCGTGCGGCGCTCGTTCCCGGTGGCGAGCTACATCGTGTATGCGCTGCAGCACACAGCCAAGCGCGTCCACCTCGTTTCAGGCTTCGGCGGCATGTTTCGCGAGCAGATCCGCAGCGTGAAGAAGGGCGACGTCGTCATCGCCATCAGCTTCGAACCCTACGGCCGGGAGACGCAGTACTGCTTGCGCGTCGCCCACCATCACCAAGCGCAAACGCTCGTCATCACCGACAGCCGTTTGTCGCCGCTCGGGCGTTACGCGAGCGCGCAGTTATTCGTCAAGGAAGGCAGCGCATTCGCCTTCCGCGCACTGACGAGCACCATTTGCCTGTGCCAGGCGCTGTTCGTCGCGCTTGCGTACCGGCTCGAGTTGAACGTAGAAGAATCCAAGGACACAGGAGGATACGATGACTAGTCACGACGCGATCGACGTCGCGGTATTCGGCGCGGGCCGCATCGGCCGCATTCATGCAGGCAACCTTGCGCGGCATCCCGGCGCACGGCTCAAGTACGTAGTCGACGTCAATCGCGCCGCGGCCGCCGAGGTCGCGGCGCAATACGGCGCGACGGTGGTCGAGGCCGGCGTGGCGCTCGCCGATGCCGCCGTCGGCGCGAGCGTCATTTGCTCGAGCACCGATACGCACGCCGATTTGATCGAGCGTTCGGCGGCCGCGGGCAAGCATATCTTTTGCGAAAAGCCCGTCGATCTCGAACTCGAGCGCGCGCGCGCCTGCGCACGCGCCGTCGAAGCGGCGGGCGTCGTGTGCATGATCGGTTTTCAGCGCCGTTTCGATCCGACGTTCGCCGCGGTCAAGGCGCGGCTCGACGCAGGCGAAATCGGTACGCCCGAAATGCTCGTCGTGACGAGCCGCGACCCCGGCGCGCCGCCTGTCGAGTACATCCGCCGCTCCGGCGGCATCTTCAAGGACATGCTGATCCACGACTTCGACATCTTTCGCTGGATGCTCGATGACGATGCGCTAACGGTGCATGCGAGCGGAAGCTGCTTGACGGACCCGGCCATCCTCGACGCGGGCGACATCGATTCGACGGCCGTCACGATCCGCACGAAACGCGGGCGGCTTTGTCAGATCAATACGACGCGGCGTGCCGCATACGGTTACGACCAGCGCTTCGAGGTGCTCGGCAGCGCGGGCATGCTGCAAGCCGGCAACGTGCGGCCGACCGAAGTGCTCGCCTATTCTTCGCGTGCGGTGTCGAGCGACTTGCCCGAAGCGTTCTTCCTCGAACGCTATCGCGCCGCTTATGCGAACGAGATAGCGCATTTCTTCGATGCCGTGACGCAAGGCTCGAGTGTGCGCACGACGATCGCCGACGGGGTCAAGGCGCTCGAATTGGCCGAGGCCGCGACGCGCTCGTGGCGCGAGGGCCGTGTGGTGGCGGTGGGCGAATAGGCGCAAGAGGAGCGAGACAGTGACGACGATGGCAGAGCGCGCACCCGTGAAGATCGGGATTGCCGGATTGGGCCGGCTCGGCAAGCGGCACGCAACGAACTTGGCTTACCGTGTGCCCGGCGCGGTATTGGCGGCGGCGTGCAGCCCCGTCGAGCAAGAGCGCGATTGGGCCCGCGAGACGCTCCCTAGCGCGCGGCTTTATTCGGACTACGAAGCATTGCTCGCCGACCGCGAGCTCGATGCACTGTGGCTCGTCACGCCGTCGTCGTTGCACGCCGAGCAAATCGCCGCCGCGCTGCGTGCGGGCAAGCATGTCTTCTGCGAGAAGCCGCTGTCGCTCGACGTCGGGCAATGCGAGCGTGTGCTCGGCGTGGCCCGCGAATATCCGCAACTCGAAGCGATGATCGGCTTCATGCGCAGGTTCGACCCAAGCTACCGCGACGCGTACGACAAGGCCTGCGCCGGCGCCATCGGCAAGCCGTTCATGGTGCGCTCCCAAACGACGGACCTGAACGACCCCGACGGTTTTTTCGTGCGGTTCGCACCGACCTCGGGCGGCATCTTCCTCGATTGCACGGTGCATGACATCGACGTTGCCCGCTGGTTCTTCGACGGCGCACGGGCGACGCGCGCGTTCGCCACGGGCGTGATCGCGTTGCACGAGGGTCTGCGCGCGTGCGCGGATGTGGACAACGGCGTAGGCGTGGTCGAATTCGAAGGCGGAAGATTGGCGGTGTTCTACGCCTCGCGCACGATGGCGCATGGCTGCGATACGCACAGCGAAGTCATCGGCACGGGGGGCGCGCTCGCGATCGGCCACAACCCGCGGCGCAATCGCGTGGAAATCTACGAGGCGGGCGGCGTGCGCAGCGAAAGCACGCCGACCTTCTTCGACCGTTTCGAAGAGGCGTTCCTGCACGAAGCACACGCGTTCGTCCAAAACGTGTGCGCCCGACGGGCGGGTACGGCGAGCGCTCGGTCCGCTGCCTCCACCGGCGCGACGCTCGCCGATGCGCTCGAGGCGACGCGCATCGGCCACGCGCTGCGCGAGGCCTTCGCGACGGGGTTGCCGGTGACGCTTTAGCCGGTCCCGGTCGCTCCGCGGCTTGCCCGCGTGGCAAGCCCGGCGTTGGCGGCAATGACGGCCGATCGAGCGCGGCTCGGCGCTGCGGTAAAATTCGCTTTTCGCGATTTTGTCGCAAAGCCCCACGTTCGCGGGGGCGCGCGTTCGCTTTTCTAAAAGGTCAATGGCCGATGGACATTCATAAGGAAGTCGATGCACGCGGGTTGAGCTGCCCGCTGCCGATCTTGAGGGCGAAAAAAGCGCTGGCGGATATGCAAAGCGGTCAGATTTTGAAGGTCTTGGCAACCGATCCCGGTTCGCAGCGCGATTTCGCGGCCTTCGCCAAGCAAACGGGCAACGAAATCGTCGAGAGCTCGACGCAGGATAAGACGTTCGTGTTTTTGATGCGCAGGCGCTAACGCTAGCGGCCGCTGGCGTCCGTTTTTCCCAGTAATTGACCTCGGCCGACGAGGGCGGTGGTTCGCACCGCATGAGTCCGTGTGCGTGGTATCGATGACGGCTATATTGCTACTGCGAAGCGGTGGCCCGAACCGAGAGACGACCATGCAAGCGACAGCTCCTTCCCTTGTGATCCCGCAAAGACCGAGAGCGCACACGTCTTCTGCGGGCATGCACAACGACGGGCCGTTGGGCGCCGACAGCTTCGTCCGTTATGACCCGTCGGCTTACCGCATCGTCGTTCGGGCACATGGAGCGCCGGGGAACACCGGCCACAAGAGCGCCGCGGCAGTGGCGCGGGTCATTGACAATTTCATGCTCGAGCGCCGCATCGAAAAATCCAAAGTGAAGTATTTATATCTGCAGTCTTGCTGGGCTCGAACCGGCGGAATTTTCTCGCAGGCAGCGGCGCTCGCCAACATTACGGGTTTCAAGGTGTATTCGGTGAAAGGCAGATATAACGAGCAGCGCAGAAACGAAATGAAAGTCACCGAGCCCAATCGCTTCGAGTTCGTGCGAGCCCTATCCAAAACCGGAAACAAGGTGATGTTCGGCGTGACTGAAGCAGGTTTGGCGGTCGCTTCGCGGGCCAGAGGCGCCGCTGGCGGTGCGAGCGCGGCGGCGCACAGCCGCGCGCGATCAGCGTAAGCGCAGCCGGCGAGGCAAACTAGGCGCGACGACTCGCTGGCTGCAAGGGGGAGGCAATCGTCGCGCGGGGCAGGGCGTATCGCGCCGTCAAGGCGCGAGCCATCCTTAGCTGTCCATCACGGGCGCACGCGTGCGCAGGTAATGATCGAACTCTTCGGCCACTTCCGGATGGCGCAGCGCGAATTCGACGGTCGCCTTCAGATAGCCAAGCTTGCTGCCGCAATCGAAGCGCGTGCCGTGATACTTGTAGGCCAGCACTTGCTCGTCGCCGAGCAGCGATTGAATCCCGTCGGTCAGCTGGATCTCGCCCCCCGCGCCGGGGTTCAGCGCGCGCAGATGATCGAAGATGCGCGGCTTGAGCACATAGCGGCCTACGACGCCGAGATTTGACGGTGCGACCTCGGGCGCCGGCTTTTCGACGATGCCCGACATCTTGATGATGGCGTCTTCCCACTCCTTGCCGTCGACGATCCCGTAAGAGCGCGTGTCTTGCGGCGGGATTTCTTCGACGCCGATCACCGAGCTGTGATAGTGGTCGAAGACATCGATCATCTGCTTCATGACGGGCGGCTCGGCATAGAGCAAATCGTCGGCGAGAATGACGGCGAACGGGTTATCGCCGACGAGCTTCTCGGCGCACAGCACGGCGTGACCCAGCCCCAGCGCTTCGGGCTGGCGCACATAGAAGCAATCGACGTGGCTCGGCTTGATGCTGCGCACGAGTTCGAGCAGCTTGTCTTTACCGCGCGCTTCGAGTTCCGCTTCGATTTCATACGACTTGTCGAAGTGATCTTCGATTGCGCGCTTGCTGCGGCCCGTGACGAAGATCATCTCGGTGATGCCGGCAGCCATCGCTTCTTCGACCGCGTATTGGATCAGCGGCTTGTCGACGATCGGCAGCATCTCCTTGGGGCTGGCCTTCGTGGCCGGAAGAAAGCGCGTGCCGAGGCCCGCAACCGGAAAGACAGCCTTGGTGACTTTTAGCATGGCGTTACCTTAATTCTCGAGTACTGTTGGGACCAACGTGCCCATTGAACGAACGCAATGTCCGGCGTTCGGAGTACCGAACGCCGCACTAGGCCGGAAGGCGCGCGAGTTGTGCGCTGAGCTTGGCAATGGTGTCCCGGTATTGTGACAGCCTTTTCTGCTCTTGCTCCACCACGGCACCCGGTGCTTTTGCGACAAAAGCCTCGTTTCCGAGCTTCGCTGCGCACTTGGCGATTTCCGCGTCGAGCCGAGCAATTTCCTTGCCCAGACGCTCACGCTCGGCCGCCACGTCGATTTCGACGAGCAGCGCGAGCTTGTCACCGCCGACGATCGCGATCGGCGCGCCTTGCGACTGCGCGTCGAGGGTTGCTTCGTCGGCCATGATGCGCACTTCCGACAAGCGGGCGAGTGCTTGTGCGTACGGGGCGAACGACTGCCATTGGCCGGCGTCGCCGTGTACCAGCAAAGGGACCTTGGTTGCGGGCGATAGGTTCATTTCGCCGCGTAAGTTTCTGCAACCGTCGATCGCGCTCTTGAGATCCGCGGCCCATCGTTCGGCTTTTTCGTCGATTTTTTTCTCTTCGGCGCGCGGGTAGGGTTGCACCATGATCGAGGCCTCGCCGCTCGCCGCATCTTTCGGATAGGCGTCCGTGAGCGGCGCGACCTTTTGCCAAAGCGCTTCCGTGATGAACGGAATGATCGGGTGCGCGAGCCGCAGCACCGTTTCGAGCACACGCAACAGCGTACGCCGCGTGGCGCGCTGTTGCTCCGGCGTGCCGTTTTGGATCTGCACCTTCGCAAGCTCGACGTACCAATCGCAATACTCGTCCCACACGAACTTGTAGATCGCATTGGCGACGTTGTCGAAGCGGTAATCGGCGTAGCCCTTTTCGACTTCGGCCTCCACGCGCTGCAAGAGCGAGACGATCCAGCGGTCCGCTTGCGAGAAATCGGTGTAGCCGCCGGGGCCGCAATCGCCCGGGGCGCACGCGCCGGGTTTGGCGAAGCCGCAATCGTGGCCCTCGCAATTCATCAGCACGAAGCGCGTGGCGTTCCACAATTTGTTGCAGAAGTTACGATAGCCTTCGCAGCGCGCGAGATCGAAATTGACGTTGCGCCCGAGCGTGGCCATCGACGCCATCGTGAAGCGCAATGCATCGGTGCCGAAGGCGGCGATGCCGGCCGGAAACTCCTTGCGCGTTTTCTTCTCGATCGATCCGGCCTGCTTCGGATTCATGAGGCCCGTCGTGCGCTTGGCGACGAGCGCTTCCAAATCGATGCCGTCGACGATGTCGATCGGGTCGAGCGTATTGCCTTTGCTCTTCGACATCTTTTGGCCTTCGTGGTCGCGCACGAGCCCGTGCACGTAGACGGTGCGAAACGGCACCTTCCCCGTGAAGTGCGTCGTCATCATGATCATGCGCGCCACCCAGAAGAAGATGATGTCGAAGCCGGTCACGAGCACGGAGGAGGGCAGGAACGCGGCCAATTCTTTCGTCTCGCCCGGCCAGCCGAGCGAGGAAAACGGCACGAGCGCCGAGGAGAACCACGTGTCGAGCACGTCGTCGTCGCGCTCGAGCGCGCCTTCGTAACCGCGCGCTTGCGCTAGCTCGCGCGCTTGGGCTTCGGTGCGGGCGACGAAGACTTCGCCGTTCTCGCCGTACCAGGCGGGAATCTGGTGGCCCCACCATAGTTGCCGCGAGATGCACCAGTCTTGGATGTTCTCGAGCCACTGGTAATAGGTTGTCGTCCAGTTTTCCGGGACGAACTGGATCTCGCCGTTACGCACGACATCGAGCGCGACCTGCGCGATCGACTTGCCGGGATGGAACGTGCCTTCGGGCGCGCCCTTGCTCATCGCGACGAACCATTGGTCGGTCAACATCGGCTCGAGCACGACGCCTGTGCGATCGCCGCGCGGCACCATCAAGCGGTGGTCCTTCACCGACTCCAACCAGCCCTGCGCATCGAGATCGGCAACGACGCGCTTGCGCGCCTCGAATCGGTCCAGACCGCGATACGCCGCTGGCGCGTTGTCGTTGATCTTCGCTTCGAGCGTGAGGATTTCGATTTGCGGCAGGTTGTGGCGCTGGCCGACTTGGTAGTCGTTGAAGTCGTGCGCGGGCGTGACCTTCACGACGCCCGTGCCGAATTCGCGGTCGACGTAGTCGTCGGCGATGATCGGAATCTCGCGTTCGGTGAGCGGCAGCTTCACGTGCTTGCCGATCAGATGCGCGTAGCGTTCATCCTCGGGGTGAACCATCAAGGCGACGTCGCCGAGCATCGTTTCGGGGCGCGTCGTGGCGACGGTCAAATGGCCGCTGCCGTCGGCGAGCGGATAGCGGATATGCCAGAGGTGACCGCTTTCTTCCTCGCTCGCCACTTCCAGATCGGACACGGCCGTCATCAACACCGGATCCCAGTTGACGAGACGTTTGCCGCGATAGATGAGTCCCTGCTCGTACAGCCGCACGAACACGTCGCTCACCACGGCCGACATCTTCTCGTCCATCGTGAAATATTCGCGCGACCAATCGATCGAGGCGCCTAGACGCCGGACTTGGCTCGTGATCGTCGAGCCCGAGCGTTCTTTCCATGCCCAGACGCGCTCGACGAATTTTTCGCGGCCCAGGTCATGGCGCGAGACGCCTTCCTGGTCGAGTTGCCGTTCGACGACGATCTGCGTGGCGATGCCGGCGTGATCGGTGCCGGGCAGCCACAGCGTGTTTGCGCCGAGCATGCGGTGATAGCGCGTGAGGCCATCCATGATCGTCTGGTTGAACGCGTGCCCCATGTGCAGCGTGCCCGTCACGTTCGGCGGCGGCAGTTGGATCGAGAAGTTGGGCGCGCCCGGCGTGAAAGCGGGTTTTGCGTACCCACGTTTTTCCCATTCGGGGCCCCAGTGGGCCTCGATCGTCTGGGGCTCGAAACTCTTCGCCAGCGTGGTGTCGGTCATGGTTGGAAATCCGCCGAAAAATGCCTGAGGTGAGATGAAATCCGGTATCGCAACCTGCCGCGGGCCGCGGCCGGCCTTCGATCGCAGGTTCGAAACCGTCAATTATAAGGGGACGGCAGAGGGGCACGGCGCTCGGCCTTATAATGATCGGCTCCCAAAGCGTTGCCGCTTGCGGCGCCGCCCGCTTCCTCCCGTTGCAGAGAACCGCTTCCTCCATGCCAGAACTGCTCGCCAACCTGAACCCCGAACAATACGCGGCCGTCACGCTGCCGAACGAACCGGCGCTGATCCTGGCGGGCGCAGGCAGCGGCAAGACGCGCGTGCTGATCACGCGCATCGCGTGGCTGATCCAACAAGGCTACGCATCGCCGCCCACGGTGCTCGCCGTCACCTTCACGAACAAGGCGGCGCGCGAAATGATGGGGCGCCTGTCGGCGCTCTTGCCGATCGACACGCGGGGCATGTGGATCGGCACCTTCCACGGCCTGTGCAATCGCATGCTGCGCGCGCACTACCGCGATGCGGGACTGCCGGCCACGTTCCAGATTCTCGACACGGCGGATCAGTTGTCGGCCATCAAGCGTCTGATGAAGGGCCTGAACGTCGACGACGAGAAATACCCGCCGAAGAATCTTCAATACTTCATCAACAACGCCAAAGAGCAGGGGCTGCGCCCCGATCAAGTCGATGCGAGCGACAGCTTCAATCTGAAATTCGTCGAACTGTATCGTGCGTACGACCAGCAGTGCCAGCGCGAAGGCGTGGTCGATTTTCCGGAACTGCTGCTGCGCTGCTACGAGTTGCTGGCCCACAATGCGCCGCTGCGCGCGCACTACCAAGCGCGCTTTCAGCATATTCTCGTCGACGAGTTCCAGGATACGAACAAGCTGCAATACGCGTGGCTCAAGCTGCTCGCGGGACAAGGCAATGGGGCCGCGTCCGGTTCGATCTTCGCGGTCGGCGACGACGATCAATCGATCTACGCGTTTCGCGGCGCGAACGTGGGCAACATGCTCGACTTCGAGCGCGAGTTCAACGTACGCCATCTGATCAAGCTCGAGCAGAACTATCGCTCGCACGGGTACATCCTCGATACGGCGAACGCGCTGATCGCCCACAACTCGCGGCGCTTGGGCAAGAACTTGCGCACCGACGCCGGTCATGGCGAGCCCGTGCGCGTCTATGAGGCGGCCACCGATACGCAGGAGGCCGGCTGGATCGTCGAGGAAATTCGGGCGTTGATCAACAACAGCGGCCTCGCGCGCAGCGAGATCGCCGTGCTCTATCGCAGCAACGCGCAGTCGCGCACGATCGAGCATACGCTCGTGAATGCCGGTATCGCCTATCGCGTCTACGGCGGTTTGCGCTTTTTCGAGCGGCAGGAAGTCAAGCACGCGCTGGCGTATTTGCGTCTGATCGACAATCCGAACGACGACACGGCGTTCGCGCGCGTCGTCAACTTCCCCACGCGCGGCATCGGCGCGCGCTCGATCGAGCAATTGGCCGACGCGGCGCGCTCGTACGGCACCTCGCTGGCGGCGGCGATCCCGTATGTGACGGGCAAAGCCGGCACGAGCCTCGGCGCGTTCGCCACGCTCATCGCCAAAATGCGCGCCGAAACCGAGCGCATGAGCTTGCCCGAGACGGTCGAGTACGTCGTGCGTACGAGCGGCCTGTCGGTCTTCTACGAGAACGAGCGCGAAGGGCAGGACCGGCTCGAAAACTTGCAGGAACTCGTGAACGCGGCCACCGCGTTCGTCAGCGAAGAGGGCTACGGGCTCGATACGCCCGCGCGCGCGATCCGGCTGGCGCCGGGCGCCACGGCGGCGCCCGAATTGCGCGCCGCCTCGCTCGATGACGAAACCGTGGTGCTCGAGGCCGCGAGCCTGAGCGACCCGGCGCAAAACCCCGACACGATGACGCCGCTCGCGGGCTTCTTGTCGCATGCTTCGCTCGAGGCCGGCGAGAGTCAAGCGCAAGCGGGGCAAGATGCGGTGCAACTGATGACGGTGCATGCGGCCAAGGGGCTCGAGTTCACGGCGGTGTTCATCACCGGCCTCGAAGAAGGGCTGTTCCCGCACGAGAACAGTGCAATGGAGACCGACGGCCTAGAAGAAGAGCGCCGGCTCATGTACGTCGCGATTACGCGCGCGAAGGAGCGGCTCTATTTGTCGTTTGCGCAAAGCCGTCTATTGCACGGGCAGACGCGCTACAACGTGCGCTCGCGGTTCTTCGACGAGTTGCCCGAAACCACGCTCAAGTGGCTGACGCCGAAGATCGAAGCCGGCTCGCGCTGGGGTGGCCGTGCGGAAGGCCGCGCGGAAGGTTCGGCATGGAACCGCGATTGGTTCGCGCGCCCCGATCGCAGCCATGCGGCGAACTTCGAGGCGGCGCCGCTGCCCGCCTTCGCCAACGAGCAGCGCGCGGCCGATACGGGCTTTCGTGTCGGGCAGCAAGTGTTTCATACGAAGTTCGGCGAAGGCGCGATCACGGCGCTCGAGGGCGCAGGCGCCGATGCGCGCGCGCAGGTCCGATTCAAGCGGCATGGCGAGAAGTGGCTCGCGCTTGCCGTGGCCAAATTGCAGGTCGTGGAATGAGTGTCGATATGAATGCTGCGTACGAGGCGGGCACCGCCAGCGGTGACGGCGCTAGGCCTCGTCTCGGCGTGCTCGCCGCCTTGCCGCAGGAATTGGGCGATCTCATCGAAGCGATGCGCGCCGAGGGCGGCATGCGGACGGTGACGTTGGGCAAGCGCGATTACCACATCGGCACCGCTTACGGCGTGCCGTGCGTCGTGACGCTCGCGCGCGTCGGCAAAGTGGCGGCCGCTGCCAGCGCGAGCGCGCTGATTCACGTGTTCGGCGTCGCTTCGATGGTATTTACGGGCGTGGCGGGCGGGCTCGGAGCCGGTGTGCGCGTGGGCGATATCGTGGTGGCCGATGCGCTGCTGCAGCACGACATGGACGCCTCGCCGCTGTTTCCGCGCTACGAAGTGCCGCTCTTGGAGCGTGCGCATTTTCCGGCGCACGCGCCGCTGGCCGATGCCCTCGAAGCCGCGTGCGTGCGCTTCGTTTCCGAAGAGGCTCATGCGCTCGCCGAACGTTTCGCGTTCGATGCGCCGCGCGTGCATCGAGGGTTGATCGTCAGCGGCGACCGCTTCGTGTCGAGCACGAGCGAAGTGCACGCGCTGGCGAGTGCGCTACCCGAAGCGATGGCCGTGGAGATGGAAGGCGCGGCGATGGCGCAAGTGTGCTTCGAGCATGGCGTGCCGTGTGCGATCGTGCGAACGATTTCGGACACTGCCGACGATCACGCCACGGCCTCGTTCACTACATTCTTGACGGATATTGCGGGCAGTTATTCGTCTGGCGTGCTGGGGCGTTTCTTGCGCGAGCGGGCCGCCACCGAGCAAGCCGGCAGCTAGCGCAAAGTTCAGATGCAATGACCCCGCACGAAGGCGGGGTCACAGGTGCAGGTCAGGCACGCGCCTGACGTTTTTGTTCGAGGTTGGGCAGGAACACGGTCAGCACGCCGATCAGCGGCAGGAACGAGCAAACCTTATAGACGAACCCGATGCTCGTCGCGTCGGCCAGATCGCCGAGCACGGCTGCGCCCACACCGCCGAGCCCGAACGCGAAGCCGAAGAACAGGCCCGCCACCATGCCGACGTTGCCGGGAATCAGCTCTTGCGCGTAGACGATGATGGCCGAGAACGCGGAGGCCAGCACGATCCCGATGACGACCGTCAGTGCCCCGGTCCAGAACAGATTCGCATAGGGCAAGAGCAGCGTGAAGGGCGCGACGCCGAGAATCGAGGCCCAGATCACGTATTTGCGGCCGATGCGATCGCCAACCGGGCCGCCGATGATCGTGCCCGCGGCCACGGCGGCGAGGAAGACGAACAGATGGATCTGCGCCGCTTGGACCGACAGGTGAAACTTGTCGATCAGATAGAACGTGAAGTAGCTGTTCAGGCTCGCCAAATAAAAATACTTCGAGAAGACGAGCAGCACGAGCACGCCGATCGCGAGCGCCACGCGCGATTTCGATAACGACGGATGCAGCGCCCGCGCGCTTGCCTTCTTCTTCGTGGCCGGATGCCGGCTATACCAACGCCCGATGTTCGCGAGGACGACCATCGCCACGAGCGCGGCCACCGAGAACCACGCGATGCTGCGCTGGCCGTGCGGGATCACGATCAGTGCGGCGAGCAGCGGGCCGAGCGAGGAGCCTGCGTTGCCGCCGACTTGGAACAGCGATTGTGCGAGCCCATAACGTCCGCCCGAGGCCATGCGCGCGACGCGCGACGATTCCGGATGAAACACCGAGGAGCCGCAGCCGACGAGCGCTGCCGCAATGAGCAGCACGCTGAAGTGCGCGGCGACCGACATCAGCACGAGCCCCGAGAGCGTGAAGCCCATGCCGACCGGCAACGAGTAGGGCTGCGGACGCTTGTCGGTGTAGAACCCCACGAGCGGCTGCAGCAGGGAGGCCGTGATCTGGTAGGTGAGCGTGATGAGCCCGATCTGCGCGAACGACAGCGAGAAGTTTTGCTTGAGCATCGGGTAGATCGCAAGGATCAGCGACTGAATCATGTCGTTCAGCAGATGCGAGAAGCTGATTGCGCCGAGCACCGAATAGACGGTGCGCGAGACCGCGGCGCCTGCGTTGGCGTGCGGCGGGGGCGATGCGGCCGTGGATTGCGCCGCGGCAAGGCCGTCTTTGGGGACTGTGGTTTGCATGGTTCGCACGGTGAGAAAAGGAAAAACAGCGAGAAAGGCAGCGCGTGCCGCGACGATCGCGGCAAGCAGGGATTCATTTCGTTTGGGTACGGAACGAGTGTAGATTGTCTTGAAATGAATAATAGGACAAAGTTTGTCGCAAACAGGACATCTCAACTCCGCGCAGGGCAAGAAGTGGGCGCAGTGCGGTGCGAGCCCAGGATGGGCGCACGCCGGCGGGCCATCGGGCGCCCTCGGTCGAGCTAAGCACACCCGACGCACGCGCACGAGTCGCCCTGCCAACTCGCCGTCTCGCCGCGCCGTCTTTTTGGCGAGTTATAAAGCCAGCGGCGCGCCACGAGTGCGCCACATCGGGTTTACATTGGCGGCCGCGAATTAAAGAACGACATCAAAGTTGCCGTTGACCCAAGAAGGTACATACGGCTTTCGTCGCCCTACCCACGGTGGCGCGCAATAAGAAGGGGATTGCATATGAAGGCAGTTTCGCTGGGCAAACGGTCCGGCGCGGGGTTCGTTCCTGACGGCGCTGGGGCAGGCGGCCGGTCGCGCAAGCGCGCGGTGAAGACGAAATTGAGCGGCTTGTCGGTCAAGGCGTCGTTGCGCTTGGCGTTTGCGGTCGTGCTCGTGGGCACCCTCGTCATCGGCGTGTTCTCGTTGACACAGATCGAACGCTTGAACGGTTCGACCAAATCGATCTACGAACAGGGTCATGTCGCCAGCCGCGCCGTGGAAGAAGTGCGCGCTGACGTGCTGCGCGCGAGCCGCGCGCAAAAGATGTTGCTGACGGCGACGACGGCCAAAGAGCGCGACGAACTGGGCGTCGAGGTCGACAAGGGGCTCGCCGCCATCAACGGCGAACTCGCGACGCTGCAGCAATACACGGATGCGTCGGACAGCGAAGGCATCACCGAGCAGAAAAAATTCAGCGCCGACGTCGGCACGTGGGCCGGCCATCTGCGTGATTTCGTGACGCTCGTGAAGGCGCAGTCGCTCGATCTGTCGCAGATGAACTGGCAAGTGGGCATGCAGGACGTGTCGCTGCTTGTCGAGACCGGCAAGCTCGAAAAGCAAGTCGATGCGCTCGTCGCGCGCCGCGGCACCGCGGCCAAAGCGACGATCGAAAAGTCGGCGTTCATCTTCAAATCCTCGTTCGTCATGATGGCGGCGATGACCGGCGCGCTGATGATCGTCGCGTTTTTCGTCAGCGAGGCGGTGGTGCGGCGCTTGACGCGGCAACTGGGCGGCGAGCCCGTTTATGCCAAGGAAATCGCGAGCCATATCGCGGCTGGCGATCTGTCCAATCGTATTGCGCTCGCTAAGAAGGACGACGCCAGCATGCTCTATGCGCTCTCGGAGATGCAAACGGGGCTTGCGGCGACAGTCGGCGAAATCGCCGCGAGCGCGGAGGCGATCTCCTCGGCCGCGGGCGAGATCTCGATGGGCAACCTCGACTTGTCGCAGCGTACGGAGTTGCAGGCGGTGTCGCTCGAGCGGACCGCGACGAGCATGGAGCAACTCACCTCGACGGTGAAGCAGAACGCGGACAACGCCAAGCAAGCGAGTTCGCTCGCCAACAACGCGTCGGAAATCGCGTCGACTTGCGGCGATGTGGTCTCGCGCGTCGTCACGACGATGGGTCAAATCAACGACAGCGCCAAGAGTATCGGCGACATCATCGGCGTGATCGACGGCATCGCCTTCCAGACGAACATCTTGGCGCTGAACGCCGCCGTGGAAGCGGCGCGTGCGGGCGAGCAGGGCCGCGGCTTCGCCGTGGTGGCGGGCGAAGTGCGCAGCTTGGCGCAACGCAGCGCGGCTGCCGCCAAGGAGATCAAAACGCTCATCAATACATCGCTCGAGCGCGTGGCCAACGGATCGAGCTTGGCGCAAGACGCCGGTCAAACGATGGACGAGGTGGTGAAGGCGGTCAAGCGCGTCACGGACATCATGGGCGAAATCTCGGCCGCGTCGTCCGAGCAGAGCGCGGGCATCGAGGAAGTAAACCGCGCTGTCACGCAAATGGACGCCGGCACGCAACAAAATGCCGCTCTCGTCGAAGAGGCGACGGCCGCGGCGCGTTCGCTCGAAGATCAAGCTCAATCGCTCAAGCGCTTGGTCGGCAAGTTCAAGCTGCACGCGGCCGGTTAAAAGCAAACGCGGGACGGGGCGCCCTTGCCCCTCATCTTTCCTTCCCGCCCGAGCCGCCTTTACGCCGTCACTTCGCCGGCGACACGATCACGGTGCACGTCGTACCGGCGGCGAGCACGACGCCATCCGGAACCTGGTCGATGTGAATCCGCACCGGCACGCGCTGCGCGAGACGCACCCAGTTGAAAGTCGGATTGACGTCGGCGACGAGTTCGCGGCTTTGCGGATTGTCGCGATCGTAGATGCCGCGCGAGATGCTCTCCACATGGCCTTGCAGCACGCCGCCGCTCATCAAGCGCATTTGCGCCTTGGCGCCGATTTTCACGCGCGGTAGTTTGGTTTCTTCGAAATAGCCGTAAACCCAAAAGGAATGGCTGTCCACGATCGCGAGTTTGGGCGCGCCCGCGTTCGCGTAGTCGCCGCGAAATACGGACAGGTTGGTGACGTAGCCATCCACCGGCGAGACGATCGTGGTGCGTGCGAGATTGAGCTTGGCGGCGTCGAGCGCGGCCAAGGCCTGTTGATAGAGCGCCTGTGCGCTGGCTGCCGCGCTCGTTGCATTTTCGCGGCTTTCCTTCGAGACGACGAGGCTGTCCATATCGGCGCGCCGCGCCGCGTCCGCCTGCCGCATCCGCCATTGAGCGCGGCTCGCGGCGACGGCCGCTTCGGCCTGTTCCACCGCGATGCGGTAGTGCGCCGGGTCGATCTGCATCAGCACTTGCCCCTTCTTGACGAACATGTTGTCGGCGATCGGCAGATCCACGACCGCGCCGGAGACATCGGGCGCCACGTTGACGATTTGTGCGCGCACGCGGCCGTCGCGCGTCCACGGCTCGTCCATGTAATGCACCCAGAGCGAGCGGCCGAGGGTCAGCGCCAGCACTAAAACGAGCGCTGTTGCGATGAAACCGATGATGTGTCGAAGCGTCATGATGAGAGTCGATGGAAAGGCGTTCAGCGTTCAGCGTTTAACGTTCAGCGATACACGGTCAACCCGATGACGCCGCAGATGCACGCGAGCAGGCTCGCGCGAAACAGCGCCGGGTGCCACACGAAACGGTAAAGCCCGAGGTTCGCGAGCAGGCGGTCGACGAGCCAGGTGAGCGCCGCGCCGCCGATGCACAGCGGCACGAGCGCGGGAATGTAAGCGCCGAGCACGGCGATCTCGCGGGACATGGGCGGCTTCTCCTTCATGCACGCGCCGCGTCGTCGCGGCGAGATGCAAGCGCATACTGCGCGAGCGGCGATTGCGGTTCGATGAGCGCCGTGCGCACGAAGTGCAGGTAGCTCAAGATGCGTTGCAGGCGATGACGGTCTTCGCGCGGCGGCGCGAATGCGGCCAACGCTTGTTGGGTCGCGGCGATCGCGTCGACGTTGGCGGCTAGCGCCGCGTCCAGCCGCGCGGCTGCCGGGCGCGCGAACAACGCGGTCAGCGTTTTGGCCGAGCGCGCGATCGAACGCCGCCAGGGCATCGTTGCCGCGTAGCGCGCATCGCTGGGCAACTGGCCCAACTCGCGGCGCAAATCGATGACGGCATGGCCCACTTCCAGTACGGCGATGAGCCAAGCGAGCGCGTCGCGGCGTGCGGCCGGGTCGCGCTCCATCAGCGCGTAGGCCTGAAAGGCCAAATCGCGCGCCCGGCTTTCGAAACGCCCTCGCAGGCGGGCGAGCGGCGCCCGGCAAGCGAGCACGACTTGCCGCCGCAAATCGGCCAGCAGATGGCGGCGCAGCCAGGGTGTCGAGGGCGGCAGAAGCACCGAATACGCGATCGCACAGGCGGCCATCGACAGCACCAACGCGATCGCATCGTTGGCAAAGCCGGCCGGGTCGTAGCTCACGAGGTTGTCGGGCCCCGCCAGCACGCAAAAGAAAATGCAATAGCCGGCGCCGTACCCCGCGAGCTTGGGCCGCGTGGTCATCCAGATACCGAGGGCGAGCGGCGGCGCAAGGGCGGCGCACAGCAGTGCGAAGCCGTCGATGCGGGGATAGACGCCGAAAACTTCGACGAAGCCGACGAGCGTGGCGAGAAGGGTGCCGGCGGCCATTTGGTAGGTCATACGCGTGGGGCGCGGCGAAGAAGAGGCCAATGCGCAGACGGCGGCCGCATTGAGCACGAGCACCGCGCCGTTGGGCCAAGCCGAGGCGACCCAAAATGCGCTGAGCACGGCCATCACGATCGCCCCGCGCAGCCCTGCGATCGCGGTCAGCACGGCATTCGTTTTCGGCTCATAGCGTTCGGGCCAGCGTTCGCGCTCATGGGTCGCCGCGGCGAGCGACGCGTAGGTGAGCGCATAGGCGTGCATGTCGTCGACGAACCGGTAGAGCAATTCGGCGGCCGTATCGAAGTCGAGCAAGGGAAAGTCGGGCTGCGCGGCCAGCACGACGCGGGTCTCGCGCACGCGGCGCGGCAGTGCGGCCTTGAACGCGTCGAGCTTGCTAGCGGAGCCGGCGGCGTCGGCGGCTGTGAGCACCGGCTCGCCGGGCGTGTGCAGCAGCGGCGCGAGCTCCTTGAAGTACGGTTCGAGTGCATCGACGGCCCGGGTGGCGCCGGCGCCGCGCAGGCGATTCATCAACTGATGGAGCGCGTGAAAACGGGTGGAAGCCGTCATGAATTCGCTGTTCAAGCGCGCAAGACGGCCGCTGCGGCCGCGCGTCTCGGCGCCTTCGAACACGGCGATGCTGCGCATCGCTTCGAAGCCCACGATTTCGGCGAGAAAACGCGCATTGGTGCGTTCGATCTGCGCGCGCTCGACGCGCCCCGCGAGCGCGTCGGCCACGTATTCGACAAAGGCGGAAAAGCGGGCCCGCACCGTCGTGCGCATTTGCAAGCTGGCTTGCTGCGGCAGGACGAGGGCGCCGACGAAGCCGGCGCACAGCACCCCGAGCGTGACTTCGGCCGCGCGCGTGAGCGCCGCCAGAAACGCGCCTTCGGGATGCTGCGCGGCGGGGATGCCGATCAATGCGGCGGTGTACCCGGCCAGCAAGAAGCCATAGGAGCGAAAGTTGCGGTTGCGTGACGCGCCGGCCGTGCAGATGCCGGTCCACAAGGCGAGCGCGCCCAAGAACAACTCACGCTGGGGCGCGAATGCTGCAATCAGAACGAGCGTCGCGATCAACCCGACCAGCGTGCCGCCGATCCGATAAAAGCTCTTGGCGAGAATCGCACCGCTTTGCGGCTGCATGACGATGAAGACCGTCGTCATGGCCGTGCGCGGTTGCGGTAGTTCGAGGCGCATCGCGATGCCCAAGGCGAGGAATGCGGCGGCCAGGGCCTTGAACAGGTAGATCCAGGTGCGCCCGTCGGTTCGCGCCCAATCGGCGAAGGCGGTTTGCAGAGCATCGAGCGAGCGCATACGGGAAAAGGTTGGATCGGCCATGATATGCGCCCTAGCGAGAGCCGTTGTCCGAGTGGGCCGCCCCGGACGACGGCTGCTCGGGCGCGTGCCCTGTGATTGCGCCGCGCGCCGCCGCTGCGCTCGAGCGCGCCCCTTTTTGCGAGGGTTTCATCGTGACTGTCTCGGGACCGTCGGCCGGCGTGCTCAGCCCGCCGCCGAGCGCGCCCATCAACGACGCGTAGGCGCCGAGCCGCGCGGCGCGCACCTTGGCGACGCGCTGCTGCGCACCGAGCCATTGCGTTTGGCCGACGACCACGTTGACGTAATCGTTCAACCCTCGCTCGAAGCCGACTTGCGCGAGCCGGTAACTGCGCTCCGCGAGGCTCGCCGAGCGCAGCGCATCGCCCTCTTGCGCGGCGAGCGAATGCAGTCGCACGATTTGGTCGGCGATCTGTTTGAGCGCGGCGATCACGGCGGCGTTGTAGTGCTCGACGGCTTCGTCGTAGCCCGCCGCCGCGGCGCCGAGGCGCCCGCGCAGGGCGCCGCCGTCGAAGATCGGGAGCGACAGCGCGGGCCCGGCGGTCCAACCGCCGTTCGCCGCATGCAGAAACTGGAACAAGGGGCCACCGACGGCAAACCCGCCCAGCGAGGCCAGCAGATTGATGTTGGGGTAGAACGCCGCATGCGCGACATCGACGCCGCGAGCGGCCCCGGCCACCGCCCAGCGCGCGGCGACCACATCGGGGCGGTGACCGATGAGCTCGGCGGGCAGTTGCGAGGGCAGGCCGACCGGCGCGTCCAACGCGAGCGCCGGCCGTGTGAGCGAGGCGCCCGCGCCGGGGCCTCGACCCATCAGCGCCGCCAACTGATTGCGATCGAGTTCGATCGCTTCGTCCAGCGCCTCTATCTGGCGTTCGTATTCGGGCAGCGGCGCCTGTGCTTGGCTCAGATCGAGCTGCGTGCCGATGCCGCCTGCGAGGCGCCGTCGCGCAAGCGCGACCAGTTCTCGCTGCCGCGCGAGCATATCGGTCGCGATGTCGCGCAACGCGAACTGCTCGGAGAAGTCGACATAGGCGCGCACCAGATTGACTTCGAGTTCCAACTGCGCGGCGCGTTCGTCGGCGGCGCGCTGGTGGGCGGCATCCAGCGCTTGCTCATGCGCGTGCGCGTCGCCACCCCACAGATCGAGGCGATAGGACAGCCCGAGCGTGCCGGTGTTGTTCCACGTGTTTTGATTGGCGAGCGGGCCGGGGCCGTAATACAGCGGATTGTCGGCCCAGTGCTCGCGAGTCATCGACAGGTTGCCGTTCAGATGCGGCGCGAGTTCGGCCGCGGCGACGCCCGCGAGCGACTGCGCTTGCCGAACCCTTGCGTCGGCCGCCGCCAGCGTCGGGTTGCCCGCGATGGCGGCGGCGACGAGCGTATCGAGCTGAGCGTCGCCAAAGGCGCGCCACCAGTTGGCATCGGGCCAGCCCGCGCTGCGATCGGCCGCGCGCACGGCGGCGCCGGGGTCGAGCGTGGTGTCATCGAGCGTCTGCCGTTGCGGCGCAATGCCGCCCGTGCTTGCGCATCCGGCGATTATTATCGACAGTGCAAGAAAAACGGACGCAAGGCGCAGTTTGCCGATCGGCAATCGCACGATTCTCTCCCAACAGAGCATGACTGAATGCGATCGATTATATTTTTCAGCGAATTGTTAAATAAGTGGTAAGGATGTAAGGGATCTTTGCACCCGCTGTGATAATTCACGTTGCGTAATATGCAACAATCGCACCGCGGACAGACGAGGGATGGGCATGGACACGCTTCAAAATATGAGGGTTTTCGTACGCGTCGTTGAAGCGGGGAGTTTCACCGCGGCGGCACAGCACCTGAATACGACGACGGCCTACGCCTCGCGCGCCGTGTCCGACCTCGAAGCGCATCTGCACACGCGCCTGCTCAATCGAACGACCCGGCGTATCGCGTTGACCGAAGCGGGCGAGCGTTACTTGCAGCGCTGCCAGCAGATACTCTCCTACGTCGAAGAGGCCGAGGCCGAAGCGAGCGACGCCCACGCACGGCCCAGCGGCAAGCTGCGGCTGCACGTGATGGCGAGTTTCGGCACGCGTTACATCGTGCCGGCCGTTGCGGGCTACCAAAAGCGCTATCCCGACGTAGCGGTAGAGTTGACGCTGGCGCAGCGAATTCCGGACCTACTCGACGAAGGCTTCGATGTGTCGGTCGTGCTCGGTTACGATCTGCCCGACTCCGGCCTGATTTCGCAGCGGCTCGGCAACGTGTTCAGCATCGCTTGCGCTTCGCCGTCGTATCTGGAACGCCGTGGCGTCCCGCGCACTCCGGCGGATCTCGTCAATCATGACTGCCTGCGCATCGTCACGCCCGCGGCGGCATTCGACAAGTGGAATTTCGACGGCCCGAACGGCGTCGAAACATTCACCGTCTCGATGCCGAAATTTCAAGTGAACGGCGCCGACTCGATGGCGGTCGCCGTGCGAGAAGGGATGGGTGTGGCGGTATTGCCGACCTATTCGGCCATGCGCTGGCTCAAAAGCGGCGAATTGGTCTGGGTATTGCCTGAATATACGACGATGCCGCTGAACATCTACGCGCTGTACCCCTCGCGTCAGTATCTGGACGCGAAAATTCGTACCTGGGTCGACTTCCTGCTCGAAGAATTACCCGCGACGCTAGCCTCGGAGCAAGCGGCGCTCAAGGCGTTCGCGCGCACCTGAGCACGCCGCGCGCGATCCCGCGCGCGACGAATTGCCGGCGTTTCGCAACGCGAGGCCGGCGCGAAGGCGGGCGCGGCTCAGTGCCTCGTTCGGCGCCAGTCGAGCATGTGATGCGCGGCCAGCCAGTGATGGATCATGCCTTCGCCGCCGTGATCGCGCTTGTACGAGCGCGATTCGAAGATCGTCAGCGCAAGCAGCACGAGCAGCCCGACGGCAAGCCCGACTAGCCCTGCAATCGATTCAGCGTCCATGGCAGTCTCCTTTCGCGAAGGGATCGCGCCATTACATACTAGGACATGCGCGGCGAAAGAGAGGGGGTGCCCCGAAGCTGGGCGCTAACCTCGTTCTTGAACGCAAACCCAGGGCGACACGACCACGGCCCACAGTTCGGGATCGCGGTCCGCCCAATCGGCCGCCGTGTCCGACATCGTGCGCTCGACCAGGCCAGACGAAAGCCATTGCGCCACCTGGGCGGCATCGTCCTCGGCGATGGCGACCGCCACCGTCACCAGATCCAAATCTCGGGCAACGCGCAGCAGCATGCCACGCGCAAAAAAACGTTCGAGCTCGGTCCAGCTGATCTTCGCGGTTTCGGCGAGCAGTTTCAGATAAAGCGGGCTGTGGCCGCTATCGGCGGCGGAGCGCTCAGGGGCAGTCATGATGAGGTGCGTCAAAGCGAAGCGAGGGGCGTCACTATAAACCATCGGGTGTAGCGCAATGTTGCAACTGCGGCGCCACGGCGCAAGGATCCCTTAAGGTACCGCACGCTACAATCCGCCCTAATTATGCGATGGCGCTTGCGCGGCATGCTGCGCGGGCGGCCGCATCGGCATCGTCTATCTATGAGGACATCATGGCCAACGCCTTCTCCGGGGCGAAGTACGACCCGTTTGCCCGTCTGCTTCACTGGCTCGTCGTACTGCTGCTGGCGGCGCAGTACGTCGTCGCATGGACGATGCCGGAGATTCATCGCGGCACGCAACCCGTCGGGCTCATCGCCATTCACCTGACGCTCGGCGTCTCGATCATCGCGGTCATGGTCGTGCGCTTGCTGTGGCGTTTTCTGCGTAAAGAGCCGAGTGTTGTCGAGGGCTCCAGGCTCACGCGCGGCGTGGCGTACGTGACGCACGTTTTGCTCTATGTGCTGTTGATCGTGCAACCGCTCATGGGGTGGGCCAACGCCTCCTCGCGCGGGTGGCGCCTCGCGCTGTTCGGCGTCGACCTGCCTGCGCTCGCGCCGACCGGTTCGGCCTTCGGCCATGCGCTGGGCGATGTCCACGGCGTATTGTCTTGGGTCATGCTCGGGCTGATCGGCTTACACGTGGTAGGCGCGCTGTATCACCACTTGGTCCTGCGCGACGGCGTATTGCGCCGAATGGCGTGACGCTCGTCGTCGGGCGAGGCCGCCACCGGTGCCCGCGGTGCGCGCGGCGGCAGCGCTCCATGATCGACGCGCCGCGTTGAGTTGAGGGCGAGCGTCGCGCCGGCGTTCAACCCATCGTGCGCAGCTCGCGACGCACGATCTTGCCTGTCGCCGTCATCGGCAGCGTATCGACGAAGGCGATCGCACGCGGATATTCGTGCGCGGCCAGGCGGGTGCGCACATGGTCTTGAATCTCCCGCACGAGCGCCTCGCCAGGTGCGTACCCGTCGTTCAGCACGATGTACGCCTTGACGATCTCGGTGCGCGTCGCATCGGGCACGCCGACCACCGCCGCCATGCGCACGGCAGGATGACCCAGCAAGCAATCCTCGATTGGGCCGGGGCCGATGCGGTAGCCCGCACTCGTGATGACGTCGTCGTTGCGGCCGACGAAGCGGATGAAGCCGTCGGTATCCATGACCCCCACGTCGCCCGTCACGAGAAATTCGCCCGCGAATTTTTCACGCGTGGCCTCGGGGTTGCGCCAATAGCCGAGAAACATGACCGGATCGGGCGCATGGATGCCGATGTTGCCTTCGACGCCGGCCGGCAGCACGCGGCCGGTATCGTCCACTATCTGCACGTCATGGCCCGGCACCGCTTTGCCGATCGAGCCGATGCGCGGCTCGAACAGCGCACTGCAGGAACTGACGACGACGTTGCACTCGGTCTGCCCGTAGAACTCGTTGAGCGTGACGCCAAGCGCTGTGCGTCCCCACTCGATCAGTTCCTCGCCAAGCGATTCGCCGCCGCTCGCCACGGCGACGAGCGAGAGCGCGTGACGCTCTTGCGGCCGCTCGACCGTGCGCAGCATCTTGAGTGCCGTCGGCGGCAGAAAGGCGTGAGTGACGCCGTGTCGCGCCATGAGATCGAATGCCGCCTCGGCGTCGAACTTCTCGAAGCGGCGCGCGAGCACGGGAATGCCGTGGTGCCAGGAAGGCAAGAGCACGTCGAGCAAGCCGCCGATCCAAGCCCAATCGGCAGGCGTCCACATGAGGCGCGCCTGATCGGGGAAGAACGCCTGCGGCATCTCGACGCCGGGCAGGTGGCCGAGTAACACGCGGTGAGCATGCAGCGCGCCCTTGGGTTTGCCGGTTGTGCCCGACGTATAGATGATGACGGCCGGATCGTCGGCCTGCGTATCGACGACGTCGAAGGTAGCGGCCTGCTCAGCGAGGGACGGCCAAAACGGCAGGACCCCGGCGGCCTGCAATGTTTGCGTGTCGCCGTCGACGCAATAGATCGTCTTCAGTTCGGGTAGCGAATCGCGTATCTGCGCAATCTTTTTCAGCCCCGCCGCGTCGGTGACGAGCGCCACGGCGCCGCTGTTCGAGAGACGGTATTGAAGCGCCTCGACGCCGAAGAGCGCGAACAGCGGCACGGCGATCGCACCCAGCTTGTAGGCGGCCAGGTGCGCGAGCGCCGTTTCCGGGGCTTGCGGCAAAAAGATTCCGACGCGCTCGCCGCGAGCGACGCCGTGGCGCTCGAAGCTGTGCGCGAGTTGGTTGGACAACGTCTTCAGTTCGTCGAAGGTATAGCGCGAGAGCGCGCCGTCGCGTGCCTCGTACACCAGCGCAAGGCGGCCCGTGCCGTCGGCCCACTTGTCGCAAGCGTCCACGCCGATGTTGTAGCGTTCGGGGATGCGCCACTCGAACGCGCGAATGAGCGCGTCGTAGCTGCCGGTTCTCGTAAGCATGCCGTGTCTCCTCTTTCCTCTTACCTTCGGGCGAGCGGGTAATTCGCCTGAAAATAATTCGACAAAATGCTGATCATTTTCAATTCGGCTGATTAGATCAGTCGATTGAACAATGGGCCATCGTCCGTTCCCGCGCTTCGCCTGCGCCCGCTGTTCCTTATCTGGCGGGGCACAGCGGTCCTCCCTGCTTGCTGCGGCCGCGCGCCGTTCTATTGCGCTAGCCACTGCGTATTTCTATGACATTATCCCGGCACTATGTGCCAATTACCGCTTTTCTTTCAATAATTGCATTGTGCGTGTATTGCAAAATTGTTAAATTGCAATCGGCGCATGGCGAACCGGTCCTTTGCCTCACTGCGCCGAACCCCCGTTGGCCCGGCTTCGGTCGGGCCTCTTTTTTTGCCTTGCACCCTCGCGTTTCCGCACGCGCGCATGGCCGCCGAAGCGCGAAAGCCGATGCCATCGCTAGCGCACCGGCAGATAGCGCGACGGATCGATCGAGCGTCCGCCATAGCGTAGCTCGAAGTGCAGCGCCACATGATCATTGTCGGTGTCTCCCATCTCCGCAATCGTTTGGCCTTGCGTCACTCGATCGCCTTCCTTCACGAGCAGCCTGCGGTTGTGTGCATACGCCGTTAGGAAATCGGCGTTGTGTTTGACGATCAGCAGGTTGCCATAGCCGCGCAGGCCGTTGCCGGCATAGACGACGGTGCCCGCGGCGGCGGCGACGATAGGTGTGCCCGCAACATTCGCGATGTCGATGCCCTTGGCGTTGACGCCGTCGAAATTGCGCACGAGCTTGCCCGACGTGGGCCAGATGAGCGAGATGCCGTTCGCGGGAGCGGCTGCGCCGGGCAGGGCGCGCGGTGCGGTGGCGTTGCTCGTGGACGGCGCAGGGCTGCCGGTGTTGGCGCTCGGCGGCGAACCCGCCGTTGCGCTGCTGCCTGGGGGCGCCACGCGCAGCAGCCGACCGACTTCGATCGCATCGGGATTGGTCAGGTTGTTCCAGCGGACGATGCTTTGCACCGACGCGCGATGGCTGCGCGCGATCTTCGTGACGGTGTCCCCGCGCTCGACGCGGTAATACCCGGGCGCGACCGGTGCCGAGCCACATGCGACGAGCGCCGCCGCCAGCGGCACGCATACGAGCCGCGTTATCGTTTTTCGCAACATTGAACCTCGCTCGACTTCTTCGAAACGCGCCATCGCGCCCACCCCGGGGCGCGGCGGCCAAAACGTCCGATTGTAACGGGCCGATGTAGACGAATGTTCGGAAAGGGAGAATAGGACGGTAGGACGGGGCGCCTAGCTCGGGCCGCCGGCCGGCGGCCCCTACCTAGCCGCGTTTAGCCGGAAGCCCCCGCTCAAAGCTCCGAAACGACGATGCGCAGCGACGCCGTCTCCGTTGCTCCCGGCTGAACCCAGCGCAGTCCCAGTCCATTGTGGATCGCATCGGGCAGCCCCAGCCAAGGCTCGACGCAGTAGAAGTCCGACGTATCGGCCTCGGTCCAGGTCGTGACCGCGTACCAGGGCACCGAGCCGGGCCGATCCAGGCTGATCTCGATGCGCCGGCGTTGGGCCGGACAGTCGAGCCGCACCGGCTGCGCGTGGATACCGTCGAGACAATGGAAGCGATCAAGGATCTGCGGATCGTCGAGCGTGTAGCGCGCAGCGCCCGCTTCCGGCGTGCCGATCGAGCCGTCTTCGCGTTGACGGCGGCGCTGCGTGGGGGGCAGCGCGAGGGTCGTCTCGCTGCGCGCCGTATGCGGCAGTGCAAAATAAAAGTGATGACCGGCGTAATAGGGCAGCGGGGCATCGCCCAAATTCGTCGTGGTCAAGGTCACGTCGAGCGTGGCCGGATCGGCCAAGCGATACGCCGCCTCGAAGCGGAAGGCGAACGGATACTGAGCGCGCGTCGCCTCGGTATCGGTTAGCGTCATGCGCACACCATGCCCGTCGGCATCGCGTTCATGGGAAAACGGCACATCGCGCGCAAAGCCGTGCATCGGCAACGCGCGCACCATGCCTTGGCGGTCGCGCCATTGTCCGATCTCGCCGTCCACGCGGTGCCGCCCGAGAAACGGGAACAGCAGCGGATTGCCGCCGCGCACGCGCGCAACGTTGTTCCAATCGGCGTGCTCGGGCCAGTAGATGACGGCGTCCTCGCCGATGCGCCAACTGAGCAGCCGCCCGCCGAACTGCGGAGCGAGCTGAAGGCGCGAGACGCCGTGCGCGATATCGACGAAAGCCTGCTGCGGTGAATCGGTCATGGTGGGATGGGCTCGCACGGAAAGTTGGAAAAGGTGCGGCCGGCCGGGGCTTACTCGCTCGGCGGGCGCGACATGCGATTGTGCCTCGGCTCGCGCTCGGGAGAAACCCTGCTGGGGAAAGTGCCGCTTTCGGGGACCGGATCCCCCCGCCATAATGACGTCGCGTGCGGGTGTTTTGTCTTTTTGAGCCGATTTTGGGCTCATTGTCGTTGGCAAGCCGGTCTCTCTTCTGCTGTCATCCGTCACACGTTGCTCGCGCGCCTCAGTCGTCAACCGTTCCGGAGCCAGCATGGATCTCGCTATGGCCATGGGCCTTTCGCTGTTCGGCATCTTCACCGCCAGCACGGTCCTGTTCTTCTACCGCCTCGCGCGCTGAGCGCTCGCTGCGCGCGCCGAGCTCGGGCAATGCCCGCGTGCCGGATCGCGACGCCATCGGGCGGCTACCATCGATCGGGTTTAACGTTTGCCGGCGCCGCGCCGGCTTGACTCACGTCAAACTGACGCCACCGAGTTGTTTGTATCGTAGGACGGTTCAGCATCGATAGGCCGTCCACGACATGACCGAGAATACGACCGCGCCGGGCGAGGATTACGCCTTGTCCGAACGGGATGTGACCATCTCGCGCACCGACGCCGCCGGACGCATCGTGTACGTCAACGAAGCGTTCCTGAAGAGCAGCGGCTATACGCGCGAAGAAGTGACGGGCAAGCCGCATAGCCTCGTGCGCCACCCCGATATGCCCCCCGAAGTGTTTCGCGATCTGTGGGAGACGATCGCGCGCGATCAGCCGTGGACAGGCGTCCTCAAGAACCGGCGCAAGAACGGCCAAGCGTATTGGGTGCTGGCCAACGTGACGCCGGTATTCGAACACGGCGGCAAGGTCGGCTACATGGCCGTTCGAACGAAGCCGAGCATGGAGCAAATTGCCAAAGCGTCGCGCCTTTACGAAGTGCTCGGTGGCTCGAACGCGAGCAACGTGCGCCTATCGGGCGGGGAAATCGTGCGCACCGGCTGGCGCGGGATCGCGGATCGCGTGCTCGGCTTGCCGGTTGCGCTGCGCCTGTGGGGCGTCATGCTGGGCTTGATGGTGCTGTTCCTGCTGCAGAGCGTGGCCGCGGGGCGCTCCTTCGTGCCGGGCATGTCCGCGCTCGCGCTGAGCGCGGCGCTGGGCGGCCTCGGTATTGCCATGGCCGCGGCGACCGGCGTGTACTTGATGCACGAAGTTCTGACGCCGCTCAGGGCGCTCAACGACAGCGCGCTGGACGTTTTGTGCGGCCACATTCAGGCGTTGTTCCCCGAGCGGGGGGACGCACAGGCGCGGCGGCTCGCGCGCATGCTCAATCAGATGAACGCCAAGCTCATCGGCATCTTGATCGACGCCAAAGTGTCGATCGACGTCATCGAGCGCGCGACGCAAGAATTCGCGAACGGCACGGCCGATCTCGCCAATCGAACCGACGAGCAGGCGAGCGCGATCGAAAAAACGACGGCAAGCCTCGCGGAAATCACGAAAACGGCCGAACGCAATGCGCTGGGCGCCGAACGCGCCAACGCAACGGGGCACGAAACGGCAGAATCGGCGGAATCGGCCGCGCGCGAAGTGCAGCGCACCGTCGAGGTCATGGCGCAAGTGCGCGATCATTCACGCAAGATTGCGGAGATCACGTCGCTGATCGACGGCATCGCGTTTCAGACCAACATCATTGCGCTCAATGCTTCGGTCGAAGCGGCTCGCGCGGGGCAATACGGCCGCGGCTTCGCGGTGGTGGCCACTGAGGTGCGCAACCTCGCCCAACGAGCCGCGGGCGCGGCGCGCGAGATCAAGGATTTGATCGAGAGCACGCTCGATACCGTCACGACGGCGACGCAAACGGCGAGCCGCGCCGGCGAAACGATGAACACGGTCGAGCAGTTCGTGACGCGTCTGACCGACACGCTGCAGGAGATCGTGCACGAGAGCCGGGGACAGAGCGTGCAGATCGCGCAAATCAACGACGCGGTAGGGCAAGTGTCGGATCTCACGCAACGCAACGCGGCGCTCGTCGAGCAATCGGCCGCTGCGTCCGTTGGACTACGTCAGCAAACCCAATCGCTCGAGTCCGCGGTCAGCGTGTTTCATCTGGCAGGGGACGCGGCGCGCGCGCCTTAGGTCGGATCGCGCAGCGCCGATTGCTGCGAGCGCCATCGTCCCTCATTTCGCGCTCGCAGCCAACCCGGCTTCGGCCGGAGCCGGCGCCCGCGCGTCGGCGTCGGCATGGCCCGCAATCGAGGGGTAGAGCACGCCGGCGACGATGGCGCCGAGCATCGGTGCGGCCCAAAACGCCCACAGCTGTGCGAGCGCGGCCCCACCGGCGACCAAGGCAGGGCCCGTCGAGCGCGCGGGATTGACCGACGTGCCGGTAACCGGAATCGATACGAGATGAATCAACGTCAGGCATAGGCCGATCGCAATCGGAGCGAATCCGACCGGTGCGCGTTTATCGGTGGCGCCCAGTATCACGAATAGGAAAAAGCCCGTCATGACGGCTTCGCAAACGAATGCCGCTTCCAGCGTGTAGTGGCCGGGCGAGCGTTCGGCATAACCGTTCGTCGCGAAACTACTCGATGCCGCATCGAAAGCCGGGTTGCCCTTCATGATCAGCAGCAACAGCAATGCGGCGAGCGTCGCGCCGATCAGTTGCGCGACGATATAGGGCACGACATCGCGAATGGGAAAGCGGCGCGCGACGGTGAGTCCAATCGTCACGGCAGGATTCAAATGGCAACCGGAGATAGGGCCGATCGCGTAGGCCATCGTCAGGACCGTGAGGCCGAAGGCGAGCGCCACACCGGCGAAGCCGATACCCAAGCCGTGGGCGGCCCCGGGAAAGCTCGCGGCGATCAAGGCGCTGCCGCAACCGCAAAAGACCAGCCAGAACGTGCCGAACGTCTCGGCGAGAAAGCGTTTCGACATCGACATAGTTAGGACTCCGAATGGAATAGGGAAGACGGGAAATCGATGCGGCCGAGGGGCCGCTCAGCGGTGCCCGAATCTTATCCTTCGTCGCGAACCGAAGGTCCAAACGATTGTAAAGAGCGTAGCGCATTGCACGGATTCCGACAGTCAGGCGCCATTGCGCCGCTTCGGCAATTCTTCAAATGTGAGATGCGCGGGCGGGGCAGGCCGATTTCACGGCCGAATGAATGCGAAATCGGCTTGTCGCGCCTTGAATTGACCAAACGCGTGCGAATAATGGGCAAAAACGTTATTCATGCGGGGCGCGTTGCTTCAAGCGCGGGGGCTGCCCGGCTGCTGCTCGGGCTGCTGGTCCGGCTCCGGCTCGGGCGTGCCGATGTCGGGTGTATCCGGCGTGCCGGGGCTCGGGGCGTCGGGGATGACCGGTTGATCGGGAATCGGCGGATCGGATGGGTCGCCCAGGTGTGCAAGGGGGCGATCGTCATTCGAAAAGTGTCTCATGGGGGCCTCCGTGTATCGTCGGTGCGATCGCGATTGCGATCGACGCCGTAGTTGCGGCGCGCGATGTGCCGTGAGCGTGTCCTTCGGTGCAGCATCGCGCGTGCCGGGCGCGACAAGCGCTTACGCTCCGCCCCATTGCATGGTGAGGCCGCCATCGATCGTCCAGGTTTGCCCCGTCACGTAACTGCCCAGGTCCGATGCGAGAAAGAGCGCCAGGTGCGCGATTTCGTGCGGTTGGCCTGCGCGATGCAGCGGGATTTGATCGAACGATTGCTTGCGTTTGGCCGGATCCCCACGGGCAAAGCAACCCAAGCTCAACGAAGTGTTGCGCTTAATCGCTCGCCTAGGCGGATTCCTCGCCCGCAAGAGCAACGGCGAACCCGGCGTGGAAACCCTCTGGAAGGGACTTGCACACGTGCGCATCGCCGCTGAAACACTGCGTCTGATACGCGACGCAGGCGGCGATGGGACTTATGTATAACGAGGTGGGAAAGAGGTGTCGCGAGATCGAGCAACCGTCGAATGTTCGCCGTGCTACCCGGTCTTTCGCCGGGTAGCCGGTGCGTCGTCGGGCTCATGCCGGCACAATGCCCGGCTTGGACAGCCGCAGGCCGGCTCGGGGTAATCCAGTGTCTCCAGTGATCAGTAGGTTCGCCGCACACGATGGACGCTCGCCGTCCATCGATTCGCCCGCAACGCCCGTCTCGCCAGCCAATTCGGGGAGCGGCGAGGCGGGCTCATCGTCGCGATCCGGGTCGAAGCGCTCTCCTCGGGGCGTATTGAGCGGTCTTGTTTCCATCGGCAAACGCTCCTCTTCGTCGACGAACCAGCCAGCGATTAGCAGGGCAGCACAACATCTGGGGCAGTTAGATACCCATGGGAAATTCGTCGCCACGGGCAAGTGGAACGGGCCGGATGCATCCGGCCAGGCGATGCCCGGCAGAACCCGGCCGCTGGAGCCCCATGAGGTTCAGCAAGCCGGCTACCAGCTCGGCGCTCGACTGGTGGGCGAGCCGATAGAGGATGCTGACACGCGAAAGCATCTCGCCGAAGCGACCGAGACGATTCATCAAACGCGGCTCGATCACAGGTACGGGCGAGGCAATATCGCGAGCGACATCGTGGCGTCGAGAAATGAAAGCTCGGCGCGTACCGCTGCCGTGGCCGCATTCGTCGAGCGCGGCGACGACGACGTGACGTGCGGCGTCTCGCTCGCCCTGGGCGCTGGGATTTGCGACTTCGCCGCTGCCATCAACGCGCGCCGGCAAGCAGCCAAAATGGAGCCTGGCGGGAAGACGCGGACTGTGTTGGATAGTTTTGGCGATCATGCCTACGCGGTTTACGACCCGCCGGCCAGGCAGCAGCCCGCCGGAGTTGTACACGAAGCATTGCCAACGATCGTGCTCGACTCCTGGGCAAGCGGTCCTGCCGTTCGCTTTCAGGATTCGGCGTGGCGCGAAGCGTCGGAGCACGGGACCGTTGTCGACGCTTTCGACAAGGAGTCGGGCGAACGGTCCAATGCCATCATGGAGCAAGCAAGAGCGGACGCGACTTCTCCGGGGTTCTTCGGCAAACGCACGGCGTTATATTCACAATCGCGCGCCGAGTTAAAAAAGTTTCGAGCGAAGCCGTTTTTTTTCCGTCCATATGAAGCCAAATCCGTCGTCGACCCCGAGCTGGCCAGCGAGGCGCGTCGCCGCTGGAACGTACCGCCCCACCTGAGCAAGGACGCGGCCGCTGCTGGCGCCACGCGCAAGGATCTCGATGCCCGACGGCCCTTGCATCGAGACGTCCTCGCGGCCGGTGCCGCACGCCAGTCGTACAACGTGAGTGTTGCGCAAGCGACCAATCGCAAGACGCTTGACGAGGTTCTGACGTACACAGGGAACCTGACCTCTTTGGATCGCCCTCCAATCAGGTTACGCAGATTCCGTCGATAGTCAGATGGAGTGGTGGCTGCAGGCTACCGTAGGAGCTGATCGGTAGCGTTGCTTGCGCATCACGGTCATCGTGCGCGCCTGGGGCAATAACGATTTCGCCGGCGGCGACTCTTCACCCACCCCTTCTCCTGGTTTAGGAACCCATGTTCACTGAAAGTCCCTCCAATCTTTATGACCCCACGGCATGCAGGCTGTGGGCAGACGCAATCGCAGCAGGCCAACCTACGGATACCGCGCAGGATTCCTCCAGCGCGTTGGCCGACGAGTCCGACGATGTGTTGGCTCACCTGGCTCAACTGCAACTGGACCGTGGCGGGCGGCGCCGTGCCAGCGATGCAGCGCTGGCCCACGCGCCGCGGACGGCGCTGCCCGGCATTAGCGGCTCGATGCGACTACTGCCCTCTTCGGCAGCGTTGCCGGTGGGTCCCGAACGCTACTTCAACAGCGCGCGTTTCGACATCCCGTCCAACCAGCTTGAAACCCCGCCTGACAGCCCCGATCGGTATGCGCCGCACCAGCCGCACCAGCCGCACCTCGGCTACGCCTCTTACGCCACGCACACGGCGTCTTCCTATGCCGCTCCGCGCCGCAGCGGAGGTCTCATGTCGAGCATCAAGAAAGGCGTCAAGGGCCTGAAGCGCGCATTGGGCTTCGGGAGCAGGCGCACGGGCGCCTCGGGCGATATCCGCGCTTCCTCGGCTCGCTTTGGTGCGGGTCCATCGATGCGCCACGATTCGATATTCCAAATGGACGCGCCGAGCCCCGGCAGCCACCAGATCACACATTCTGCTCAGGATGAGGCCGTCGACGCACAGGTCACCCGACACGATGGCTCCCCGGAGACAGCCTCGCCGCCACGGGGCGGCGACGCGGCCGTGAACCCGGGGATGGGGGCACGCTCTTCGGGGCAGCCGACGGCCACTACGTCTCGCCGCCGCTCACGCCAAGATCGTCAATGGCCTACCAGACATCAGGCGGGATCGTCGACGCAAGCGGAAGACGCCGCGCTTCCCGGAACTTCCCGCCCCCGGAAGCAGGCGCGAGGCCGAAACAGCACCGGCGGCGGTGGGCAGCGCCCGCGGACCGGCGCCAATCTGAGGGCCGGCGAAGAGGCTATCAATCAGCTACAGACACTCTTCCCGCTTGGGCCGGCCAATCAGCGCAGGGCCATCGAAGCGAGCGGCGGTGAAACCACCGCGAGATACTGGCTGCGTGAAAGCCATGGCACCGTCGACAGCATCACCGATTTCGGGCACCAGGCCGTCCAGTATGGCGGCGCCATTTGTTCCGATTACGCCGGAGCAGCGGCCGGTTTGCTGCTCGGTGCAGGCGTGCATGATCCCGTTGTCGTGGCCGACGTGTCTCTGCTTGAGCCGAATGATCATCGGGTGGCTCTCGTCGGCGACCCCCGCGTGATGGGGCGTGAAAACACTGTCTTGGTGGACGCTTGGGCCAACAATCCCGTGCCGCGGACATTGAGCGAAACGCCGTTCGAGCCTGTCATCGTGCAGCAATTCGATCCGTCGCAGAACGTGGGGGTGTCGGCCGCACACTTGGACAACGGCGGGTATCGCATTCCGCGACAACAGGTCGACGAATTCCTGGCGGGGCTTGAACTCCCTTCCATTGGCGAGCAGTTGGTCGCCGAAATCAACGAAATCGAACCGCCCTACGATTACTGAACATTTCCTGCAGTTTTCATTCGTCGCGGTCGGCGTTCTTGAACCAGGGTGGCGTAAGCGCGTTCGACGACGCGCTACTACCAGCGTTCGCCTACGCCCCATTGATCGAACTGAACGATCTGTCCGCAGGGGCTGAACCCATCGTCTTATACAGAAGTGTCGGCGTTACCGCGGGCACGTAATGCTCGTAAAGGCTTAGCAGCGACATGAACTTCTCTGAGTCCAAGCCAGATGGCCTATTCGATCGGCTTGACGCCGGCGGGCGCGTCGAACTCGCGAGCGACCAAGCATGTGGCGACGACGCTTTGGCCTTTCTGCGCCGGCAACTCGACGCGCCGCAGCCACACATGCTGGCGTACCTCGCGGGCCTTGACCGCGTGACGCGAGCCCATCGTGAAGCCGATCTCGCCGATCGGTTCGCCCTCACTTGTGGTGCTCCACAGCTTCCCCCTTCAGGCAGCGATCGATCATGCGTCGAGCGAATCAACCAGTGCGCCGGCGTGCCCAGTTCCTGCGCGCGCATCATCAGCGCAATCATGTCCGCCTCGCGATCGGCGACGTACACCAATCGCGTATCCGGCAGGCTCGGCGCAGTTTCCGCAATCCGCTCGTATCCCTCGATCCAGCGCAGGCTTTCCTTCAAGCCGCCGCGCTTGCCTTGCTTGTCTTTCGCCTCGCGCGCCAATGCGGCTCGAGAATCGTGGTCCATTCGACCTCCTCGTTGTCGAAGAAGCGGTACGCCGCTATCGTCTCAGATCGAGCTGGGCCAATTCCGTTTCCGTCCAGCAAGTCGTGTCCAGGGCCAAGGCGTTCACGCAAAAAGCGAGAGTAAACGCGTTTCGCCGAGAGCGATGACCACGTCCGCGCCCGCTTGCGCGAACACCTCCGCGATGGCTTGCCCAATGCCGGTCGGCGCCCGTGACAAGCGCCCGTTTGTCCGTGAGCTTCAAGGGTCGATCCTCCGAAGAAACGGTTGACGTCTTGTTCTCTCGTGCTTGTGCAAGCACCGTACCGCGGGCGGCGGCACAATGCCTGCTTCGTTGGAGTCGAAGAAACAGGAAACGACTGCGCTGTGAGGCTGATTCGGGCATGGGCCAAAGCGTTTGAGAAGGGATCAAGACGATGACGGAACACAACGGTTACGCGAAGACGGCGCCCGAGCGCGCCGAAGTCGACGCGCTCGCGGGCGCGACGGTGCTCGAGTTCGGCACCGACTGGTGCGGCTACTGTCAGGGCGCGCAGCGGTATGTCGTCGAAGCGCTCGACCATGCGCCGCGGTTGCGGCATCTGAAGATCGAGGATGGTCCGGGGCGGCCGCTCGGACGATCGTTCAAGGTGAAATTGTGGCCGACGCTCATCTTTTTGCGCGACGGCGTGGAGGTCGCGCGCGTGGTGCGCCCGACGGACACGCGCGCGCTGGAAGAGGGCGTCGCCGCGGCGCTGCGCTGAACGGGCGCGGACGCGATCACCTACGCCCGCGGCGCCTCATAGCGGTTTCTAGCGGTTTCGGGCGATGGCCTCCCAAATCGGGATGATCGTGCTCGGGCGGGGAGGGCGTACCCCGAGGTGGCTCGTGCAGCAATCTTTGTGCCGAATTGGGCGAAGTCGATCGTCGATTACTCCGGCGCCGATTTTTACGCATCTTAGAGAATTCAATGAATGACGAAATAAAGTAGAAAGACCTTTATATATTTATTGACGATTTGCTTTCAAATGTTGTCGCGAATTTATTCGAAGAGAAAAGTTGATTGCAGTAAGGGGTCGCCGTCCGAGACGCGAGCCGTGTTTCGCGTTCCGCCCTGCATGTGACGTGCCTTTCAGTTTCCCCGCCCCTTGACAATACATTGGTTCGCGCATAGTTTTCTATCGCCGCGTCTTGCGGCGTCTCTGCATTACCCTCCGCAATCCAGTAGTAAAAGCGCTCTATAGACGTTTCGCATTGGCGGTATTAATTCGTGCGGTTCGATAGTCAGGCTCTTGGTCGTGATCGAGAAGAAGGCTGAATGTTCGACCGGTGCCGGATATTGCGCGCCGAAAAAGCGGTTCGCGATCGAAGGAACGGTCATCGAGAAACGGCAACTCAACTACCAAGGACAAAAATGAAGAAGCGAGATAGGAGTGGTATCCCCGGCGGCGAACGTCGCGGCGGCGGCCTCTGGCTCACGGCAATGGCGGCGGCCGCGCTCGCGCTGGCCGGATGCGGCGGCGGCGACGGCTCGTCCGTGGCCGCGAGCGCGAACGCCCAACAAGTCGCACCGGCGCAAGCGCAGGCCACCAATCAACAGCAGGCCGCGGCCGATCAACCCTACACGGATCCGATCGCATACAAGGCGAGCGCCGGCGACAGCCTCGATCCCACACAGGTGGCCGAGAAAGCGGCGGTCATGCATCACGTGTGGACGGCGGGCAATAAGACGATCCACTACACGACGACGATGGGCCATTTGACGGCGTCCGATCTCGGAGGCAATGCCGAGGCGACGATGTCCTATGTCGCCTATACCGCGCCGAGCAAAGACGGCAAACCGCGCCCCGTGACGTTTTTCTATAACGGCGGGCCAGGTTCGTCCTCGATTTGGCTGCGGCTCGGCTCGTTCGCGCCTACGCGTGTCGCCACGCCCGATCCGTTGATGACCAATTGGCCGAACTACCCGCTCGTGCAGAACGCCGAAAGCCTGATCGACACGACCGATATGGTCTTCATCGATCCGCCGGGCACGGGCCTGTCCGAAGCGATCGCCCCGAACACCAACCAAAAGTTCTGGGGTAGCGATGCCGACGTGAACGTCATGCGCGATTTCATTCGCCGCTACTTGGCCGCGAACCATCGCACCGATTCCCCGCTGTACCTGTATGGCGAATCGTACGGCACGCCACGCACGGATATGCTTGCGCTCGCGCTCGAATCGGCCGGCGTTCACTTGACCGGGATCATGCTGCAATCGTCGATCCTGAACTATTTCGCCGATGCGATCGAGGCCGTCGCCATTCTGAGCGGCAATACGATCGACATGAACGCGCTCAAGCTCGATACCGATACGCTGAGCGGCTACTATCCGGGCTACGCGGCGGTCGCGGCTTATTTCAAGCAAACGGTGCTGCCGGTGCAGGCCGATCCGGCGCTGTTTGCGTTCCAGTCGGAACTGTTCGCCACGACGCACTATGACAACTTCAAGCAATACGCGCAGTCGTGGGTGCTGAGCCAACTGGGCGTGCCCACGTTCCTGGGCACACCGGTGTTCCCGAGCGCGCCCACGCTGGCGTCGTGGACTTGGTCCTCGGGCTTGTCGTATCAAGCGTTGAACGGCTACTTCAACATCAATCCGTTCAATAACGAGTTGTTGCCCGGTACGACGATCGGCCGCTACGACGGGCGTGTGGCGCTGCCCAATTCCGACCCGCGTCTGCAGGCGGATGGAGACCCGTCCGACATTCTGATCTCGCAGCCGTTCACCACGGCGCTTGCGACACAGATGCCGAACTACCTCGGCTACACGGCGCCCAACGCGACATACATGCCGCTGAACGACGCCATCATTTATGCATGGGACTTCTCGCACGACGGCCAGCCGTTGCCCGATACCATCCCCGATCTGCTGGCGGCGATCGAGCTCAACCCGCAATTGAAGGTGCTCGCCATCAACGGCTATCACGACCTCGCAACGCCGTTTTTCAATACCGAGAAACAGCTCGCGCGGCTGCAGACCGTACCCGGTTTGAACCCGAACTTGCAGGTGACGTTCTATCCGGGCGGCCACATGATCTATCTGGACGATCGAGCGCGGCCGAAGATGAAGTCGGACCTGCGTGACTTCTACGCAGGGCAGCAAGCGCCCGGCGCGCTCGGCCTGTGGATGCTGCCGCCGCCATGGAGCGACGAAAGCCCCGCGGCCACGGCCACGCTGGCGGCGCAGTCCGCCACGCGATAACTGGCGATTGCGCGTTACTTCAGCTACCTTTTTAGCGAGCGGATCATGTCACCAATCGATATGCTGCGACGAATTTCTTCCCTGATCGCGTTGAGCGCGCTGGCCGGAGCAGCCCATGCGGCTGCGCTGCAATCGGTCGCGCCTGCAAACTTGCCCAATCGCGGCGGGGGCGTCGACGGGCCGTATTTCCCGCGTGCGCGGGTCGCGGCCGTGATGCCCACCACCGGCAACGCGCTGGCCCAGCAAGCGCAGCAACGGATCGAGTCGCGCTTGGGCGCGAACACCGTGCTCAGTAACGGCGCCGCGATCACGAAGGCTCAAGCGCAAACGAACGGACTCGGCTACATCGCCAAGCACTTCGACGAAATCGACGCGTCTCATAGCGGCCGCGTCACGATGAGCGACGTGAAGCAGTACTTGCAGCAACGCCGTCGTCAATAGCGCCGTCGATCGCGTCAATTCGCGACGGGTTTTCCTCATGTCGCGTCCCGCCGCCCGCATGCGCCTGCGCATGCGGGCGTTTTTATTCGTGGCGCGGTTGCGGCGCGCCCGAGCACCCGACATCGGTTCGGCGGGCACACGGGTTGCGTGAATGGCCACTAGGCAATCGTTCTTACGGAGGTGTGCCATGCCCGAACGAAAAACGCTATCGCGCGCGCAGGCCGACAAGCGCGCCGGCAAAGCCCCATCGACCCAGGCCGGCGAATTCGTCAAAGAGGAGATCGACCATGTTCGGAGCGGAAAACATGGTGTGCGTTCGGCCAAGCAAGCAGTTGCCATCGGCTTGTCGAAAGCGCGCCGCGCAGGCGTCGATCTAAAGCCGCCGAAGAAAGGGCAGACGATCGAAGCCACCCGCAAGAAGGCCGAGAAGGACGTCGCTGCCGGCCAGGGCAAGGCTAAACCTTCGGCCAGCACGGAGACGAAAGCCAAGCGTTCGCGCACGACGGAGTCGGTGCTCAAGCGCGAAAGCGCGAAGGGTGCTTCCCACGCCGCAGTCTCGAAGCAGGCGAAAACCGCTGCGGCGAAGCGTCCGGCGGCAAGCCGTTCCGCCGCGGCGAAAAAAGCCGCTCATACGAAAGGCGCCGCCGCACGTTCAGCGGCCGCCAAGAAGGCGGCGCGCACGCGTGCCGAACGCGCGCACGCACGGCATTGACGCACCCATGAGGACATGTGACGGAGAAGGCTTTGGGCGGCGAGCGGCGAGAGTCGCCAATCATTAGATGGTTGCACCGCTGAGAAAGCGCCGTCGATGGGTGTTTACCTGATCGAAAAAGTATGGAGATCCGCGGCCGCGCGCTAAAGAAAAGCGCGCGCCGCGACGTTAACGCACGCATGAGCCAAGCAAACGCGACCACCGCGGCAAGCGCCAGGCTCCCGCCTCGCCCGTTGTTCAACGCGGGTGGAGGGCAAAGAAAAATCGAACGGGGAAAGCATCGTGAGCCAACAAAAATCGTCGTGGACGCGCACCGCCGCGCCTGGCGAGGTCATCTATTCGGAAGGTTTTGCCGGCGAGCCTGTCCTCTATGTCATCACCGAGGGCAAGGTCGAACTCTCGACGCGCTGCGACGACAAGAAGGTGGTATTGGCCACGCTCGGAAAGGGCGAGTTTTTCGGGGAGGCCGTGTTGCTGCAGGCGGAACCGCGGGCGCACACGGCTAAGGCGCTCTCGTTCTGCCAGCTCACGGTCGTGCATGCGAGCCTGGTCGAGGAAGAGCTCGAGCGCGCTTCGCCGCTCGTGCGGCACATCATGCGCACGACGATTCGCCGCAGCCGCAAGAAAGACGATTTGCTCGCCACGTATACCCACGCCGACTTTCTGCCGGGCGTCGTTTCGTACGCGCATGTGCTCGCGCTGATGGCCGGCGCCGACGCGGCCGATTCGATGGACGGACGCATGCGTCGCGGGCAGCCCGACGAGGTATCGGTGCCGCTTCCGGAAGTCATCAAGAAGTGCCGTGCCATTGCCGGGCATTCCCGGCCCCACGTGATGACCATGCTCGGCCGCATGGAAAGACTCAACCTCGTCTCGCTCGGCACGGGCCGCGCCGATCATCTGAGCGGCAACTCTCGGGCGGGGCAGGACGCGGTATCGAACCGGCAAGTCGTCTCGTTCGATCCGATGCGCATCACCGAACGTGCTCAGCAAGTGGGCGATCAAGATCTCGACATCGCGATCAACAGCGAGCTCGAATTGATCGAACTGTCCGATCTGGAAGCGCTGATCGGCGTCGAGCGCAAGATGATTCTCACGAAGCTCTCGCACGACGAGATCGCCGAGGACTTGTTCGCGTTTCGCAAAACGAAGGTGCTCCATTACGTGGAAGAGAAGGGCGTGAGCTACTTCTCCAAGCGCACGCGCGGCAGCGGCGACATCAAATCGCTCGAGGACCTCGAACTCGTCGATCACCGCACGCTATTCGACGCCGTCAGCGCGACCGATACCTACGACTTGGCCAAGCTTGCCGCCAGCACCGGCGATCAGGCGATCGTCGACAAGCTGTTCTCGGTGATGACCGAGGCGCGCAAGAAGGAAGTGTCATGGGTCATGCGACGCGATCTGAAGATCGATCAAGCGGAAGTCGACGACATCGAACAGCACTTCATTGCCACCATTCGCTCGATCAAATCGGCTACTGGACATGCGCAAGCACCGATGACGCGCGAAGCGTAACGCCGCGGAAACCCCGTAGAAAGCTGGATCGTTAGGAGTCCGTCATGGATCTGCTTACCGTCATCGGCGCGCTGTTCGGCGCGGCCGCGATCGGCGTCGGTTTCTGGCTCGAAGGCGGGCATTTCAGCACCTTGGTGCAAGGGGAAGCCTTCGTCATCGTGCTCGGCGGCACGCTGAGCGCCGTCATGATTCAAAACACTTGGGCGCGCTTCCTCGACGGGATCAAGCAACTGCATCTCGCGTTCATGAAAGCGCGTCAGGTCGATCGAGAGAGCTTATCGACACTGCTGGAATGGGGCGATCGCGCCAAGCTGAACGGCATGCTCGCATTCGAATCGATCGACGCGACGGGCATTAGCGCTTTTGCCAAACGTGGCCTGGAGCTGCTTGCCAACGGGGTGTCGACCGCGGTGCTAGAGGACGCGTTGCATCGCGAGCTCGTTGCATATGAGCGCAATCGAATGGCCGCGGCTCGGATTTGGCAGCAGGCGGGAGGCTATGCGCCGACGTTCGGCATTCTCGGCGCGGTGCTCGGCTTGATCCACGTCACCGGACACGTGCTCGAGCCTGCGCAATTGGGAAGCGGCATTGCAACGGCTTTTACGGCAACGCTGTACGGGCTCGCACTCGCCAATCTGGTCTTTCTGCCGCTGTACGGCAAGATCAAGGCGCAAGTGGACAGCGAGCTGCGTTTTAGAAAACTGTATATGGACGGCCTTCTGGCGATTTCTCGCAAGGAGTCGCCGCAGACGATCGAGACGCGTCTGGCCGCCGAGGTGCGAGAGCGCGCCGCGGAGTCGCTGGGCTGAGCGGCGAGCGCGCACCGGTACGGCGGCGCGATCCGATATCTACCGAATGGAGCGCGCAGATGAGTATTCTCGCGGACGGCAAGCGCCTCGCTGCGGGCGAAATCGGGCATGACACGCACGACCCTACCGAAGAGCACGCCGAACGGTGGCTGATCTCGTACGCGGATCTGATCACCACGTTGATGGTGTTCTTTCTGGCGTTGTATGTGCTGGAACTGGCGAAAGACCGCGACCTGCAAACCAAGAAATTCGAAGCGCAGGCTTCCAGCGTACGCGTGCAAGCGGTGAAAGACGCGGCGGCCGATGCCCGCAAGGCGGCACGCGCCACGCTCGTCGCCCTGCTCAAACCACTGAGCGATGCGCATGCGATCACGGTGAACGAATCGACGCAAGGCGTCGAAATTGCGATCAACGCGAAGATCCTATTCAATTCGGGCGACGCGCGATTGCTGCCCGATTCGATCGATGTCCTCGCGCGCGTGGCACAAGTGCTCGCCGGTCATTCGGGCAAGAACATCCTCGTCGAAGGGCATAGCGACAGCGTGCCGATTTCCGGCGGGAAGTACGAATCGAATTGGGAGCTTTCCGCCGCGCGTGCGGGTGCGGTCGTGAGGTTCTTCGTCGATAAAGGCATCGAGCCGCATCGGCTCGCGGCAGTGGGGCGCGCCGATAACGTGCCGCTCGTGCTCGGTCAGGATGCCGCTGCGAATGCCGCGAACCGCCGCGTGACGATTCTCGTTCAATACTGACCCGAGCCGTTCGCCCGGCGCGGCGGGCCACAGTTTCTCGCGCTAAAGAGCATCCCGCTCCGTAGCGATTCGGGTGGCTTCACATCCGCACTACGTCGAGCAGGATCTTCTTGCCCTGCTTATACGAGAACACCGAGATTGCGCCATGCTTCAAATCGCCATCCGCCGTGAAGCTCGTCTCGCCGATCACGCCGTTGTAGTCCGTTGACGGCATCGCCGCGAGCACTTTCGCTGCATCGGTGGAGTTCGCCCGCTTCATCGCATCGACGATGATGTACACGGCGTCGTAGGAAAATGGCGCGTAAACCTGCAGCGGCTGGTGAAAGCGAGCCTCATACTTTCGCGCGAACGCTGCGCCGCCGGGCATCTTTTCGAGCGCCATGCCTGCCTCGGAACAAACGATGTTATCGGACGCGGGCCCAGCAAGTTTCACAACGTCGGTCGAGCAGACGCCGTCGCCACCGAGTATTTTCGCTCGCACGCCCAATTGTCGCGCCTGCTTCGCGAACGGGCCGCCGGTGGCATCCATGCCGCCATACATGATCGCGTCGGGATTTTCGCCCTTGATCTTCGTGAGGATGGCGCGGAAGTCGACCGCCTTGTCATTCGTCGCGTCGTGCGACAACACTTTCAGGCCGTACGTTTTCGCCGCTTTGCCGAACTCGTTCGCAAGACCCTGTCCATACGCCGTGGCATCGTCGACGATAGCGACCGTCTTTACGCCAAGGTGTTTCGCCGCATAAGCCGCGAGAGCCGGCCCCTGCTGGGCGTCCGTGGCAACAACGCGGTATGTCGTATTGAAGTGTTGCAGCGTGTAGGCCGGGTTCGTTGCGGCCTGCGAGATTTCAACGATGCCCGCATCCTTGTAAATACGCGACGCGGGAATCGACGTGCCGGAGTTTAGATGTCCTACGACGCCGGCCACCTTGTCGTCGACCAGCTTCTGCGCAACCTGCGTGGCGGTACGCGGATCGCCTGCATCGTCTTGAGAATCGAGCTGCAGAGTCACGCGCATTCCCCCGATCGTCAGGCCGCTGGCGTTGATCTCTTCGACCGCGAGCCGCGCCCCGTTCTCGCTATCCTTGCCCAAATGGGCGATTTGGCCGGTGAGCGGCGCCACGTGACCAATTCGCACGATCTCATCTGCGTGTGCCGCACATGAAACGGCTATGGCCACGGCCGCAACCAGAACGCTTCGGTAGCTTTGCTTCATTTTCTTGTCTCCTTGATGGGTGGGCGCTTGGACGCACCCGTTTCTGACGTCTATTGATGGATGACGGTTTGGCTCGGCTCCGCCACTGGCGGCCGTATACGTTCGTCTTGACAGATGCCGACGGCCAAACCGAAGAGATCCTTCGGATCGTGCGGTGCGGGAATGAGGTCGAGTTCGATGCCGATGTCACGCTCGCGCGCGACAGCATGCATATAGCGCAGTGCCGAAAAATCTTCGAGCGCAAAGCCAACCGAGTCGAATACCGTAACTTGCGCGGGGAACTCGCGGCCTTTCTGCTCGCCGGACAGCACCCGATGAAACTCGACCACGGGAAATTCAGGCGTGAGCTGCTGGATATCGCCCTCGATTCGCGTTTGCGGCTCATATTCGACGATCACGCGTGCGCGCCGCAGGACATCGGCGTGCAATTCCGTTTTGCCGGGGCAATCGCCGCCAACGGCGTTGATATGCATCCCGTCTTCGATCATGTCCGCCGTCAAAATGGTGGCGTTCGTCTTATCCGCGGTCACTGTCGTCACGATATCTGCGCCGCGCACCGCATCCGCCGCACACTCGCAGCGAACGACCCGAAGGCCCCTCAGGTGCGCAAGGTTGCGCACGAGTTTGCCGGTTGCCGCCGGGTCGACATCGAACACCCTGATCTCGTCGATTCCCAGCAGTTCGTGGAACGCGATCGCCTGGAACTCGCTCTGTGCGCCGTTGCCGATCAAGGCCATGGAACGCGAGTCCGGCCGCGCCAGAAAGCGGGCAAAGAGCGCCGATGTCGCGGCGGTTCGAATCGCCGTCGTCAGCGTCATCTCGCTGAGCAACAGCGGATAGCCCGTGTCGACATCGGCAAGCACGCCGAAAGCCATCACAGTCAGCAGATCCGCTTGGGTGTTCTTGGGGTGTCCGTTCACGTATTTGAACGAGTACAGCTTGGCGTCGGACGTCGGCATCAGCTCGATGACGCCGTCGGTCGAGTGGCTTGCCAGCCGTGCGGTTTTCTCGAACGTGTGCCAACGGCGATAGTCCTGCTCGATGTAACTGGCCATCGAAGTCAGCACCCGCGCCATGCCTGCGTCCTGAACTAGTTTTGAAACATCGTTGACGTCGATATATCGTGTCATCACTCTTGCTCCTTTCTTTAAGCGATTTCCGGGTTGCGCTGCAGTGCATTGGAAAGACATGTCATGCACGCCCTTCGAAGCCCAGCAGAACGTTGACAGCATTGATCCCGATCTCATCGACCATGTATCCGCCCTCCATCACGAACAGCGTGGGGGCGTCGAAACCCGCGACGATCTCGCCGATGCGCAGGTAGTCGGGCGTACGAAGGCGGAAGTGACTGATGGGATCGTGTTCGAACGTGTCGACCCCGAGGGAAATGACCAGGGCATCGGGCGCATGTCGCTTAATCGCTGCGCCGGCGCGATGCAGCGCCGCCTCGAATTCGTTCATGGCCGTTGCTTTCGGCAGAGGCAAATTCAGATTGAATCCTTCTCCGGGGCCCGCACCCCGTTCGCTGGCATACCCCGAGAAATACGGATAGGAAACGCTTGGGTCTCCGTGAATCGATACGAACAGCACGTCGGACCGGTCGTAGAAGATATCCTGTGTGCCGTTGCCATGATGGAAATCGATGTCGAGAATGGCCACGCGGCTCGCGCCGCGTTCAATGCAATGTTGCGCCGCGATCGCGGCGTTATTCAGATAGCAATAGCCACCCATGTACTCGCGTCCTGCATGATGTCCGGGTGGGCGGCACAGTGCGAATGCGGCGTGCGCACCTTCGCATACGGCGTCCATGCCCGTCAGCGCGGTGTTGGCGCTCGAGCAAGCCGCATCCCAGGTACCCGAGTTAATCGGCGAACCCGCATCCATCGAGAAGAAGCCCAGCTTGCCGTCGATGAATTGCGGAACGTCGGCGCCTGGCAAAGCGCGCACGGGCCACACGAGCGGAAGCGCCTGGCAGTGGCGGCCCGTACCGGACCATTCCCCCCATGCTCCCGCCAGGAAATCGACGTACCGCTGGCTGTGCGCGCCGACGTAACTCGAGGGGGCGTGGGACTTCGGGCTGATCACATCGCCCAGTGCTGTTGCCTTGACGCGCGCGAGTACGGTTTCGGCGCGAAGAGGCTTCTCGAACGATTCGGAGATCGCGCCGTCCTTGAGTTCGACGCCGTGATGCAGGCTGTGATCGGTACTGTAGATGGTAAGCATGTTTGACTACGCTATGGAGAGTAGCCAACAGTCTATCGACGCAACACCGCAATGATTTTGCTTTCGGTTGCGTGAAAGCCTACACTATTAGAAAAATCACCTACACATTATTTGCAATGAGCACAAATCGCCCAAAAATAGAGATGGACGCCGTGGATCGCTCGATGCTGCGGCTCCTGCAGGACGACGGTGCATTGTCGAATGCCGCGCTCGGCGAGAAGCTTTCGCTCAGCGTGACGCCTTGCTGGAGACGCCGCAAACTCTTGGAAGACCAGGGTGTGATTACCGGCTATCAGGCAAACATCGATCGGCGCGCGATCGGTTTAGACCTGCTTGCGTTCGTGCACGTCAGGTTCAACATGCATTCGGATAAGACGGCCGACAATTTCGAAGCCGTCATTCGCAGTCGCCCCGAGGTTCTCTCTTGTCATAAGATTACGGGCGACGCGGACTATATCCTGCAGGTTGTCGCCTCCAATCTGGATGCCTACGGCGAATTCGTCGAACGCGTGTTGCGACGGCAGGCGGGAGTCGCTTCGATACAGTCCAGCCTTGCACTGCGCGAAGTGAAGTGTTCGTCACGGTTTCCCATTCCTGAGGGAGCCTGAGCGCTTCTTCCGTCACCCCTGGGCAACGATGCCGTGGCCCGCGCTATCTGTACGAGGGCCTATTCCGGCAGTTTTCTCGCCCACCTCGCGTTTGAGATCGAGCGCGATAAAGTCGACGAATGCACGAATGCGATTGGACATCTGGTGTCGCGGGGAATAGACGGCGAAGATGTCGGCGTTCGGTGTTTCGTGATCGGGAAGCACAGGGACGAGAGAGCCGTTTGCCAGATACTGTTGGATGTCCCATTCGGCCCGCATCAGGATGCCGTGCCCCTCCAGTGCCCATTTGACTGCGATTTCGCCGTCGTTCGTTGTCAGCGTGCCGTTGATCCGCACGGCCTCCGTCTTGCGGGACGTCCCTCTGCCCGACGTAAGACGCCAGACCCCATACGCTTCGTCACCCTGCCGGATTCCGATGCAGTTGTGGCGCGTGAGGTCGTGAGCAGTCTTCGGCATGCCCCGCGATGCGATATACGAGGGCGCTGCGCACAGCAGCCGGCGGTTCGCCGCGAGACGCCTCGCGACCACCCGCGTATCGGGTGGCTCGCCGAAGCGGATGCAAACGTCGAACGCATCGTCGATCAGGGGCGGCGGCGCAACCGACAACTGAAGCTGTACCGATACCTGCGGATATCTCGCAACGAAGCGCGAAACCGCGGGACCCACGTGGCTGCGCCCGAAGCCGAGCGTTGCGTTCACACGCAGCAAGCCCTTTGGACTCTTCCTTGCTGTTCCCAGTAGTTCCGACAGTTCATCTATCTCGTCGATAATCCGGCGCGCGTGCTCGAGATAAAGCTCACCCTCCGGCGTGAGCATCATCCTCCGTGTGGTCCGGTTGATGAGCGCAACACCCGCGCGGCTTTCCATTTGCGTCAGGCGCTTGCTCACGGCAGCCGGCGTCAGCCCTAATTCGCGCGCCGCCGCGCTCAGGTTGCCCGATGCCGCGAGCGTCGAGAAAAAACTCAGGTCGGCGGGTTGGACGGTCTCGCGCATCGCCGCAACTTGTGAATTCAGGTTAATGATGGTTTGAGTTTAGCACCGGTTTTGGAGTCTGGGCGCAGGTAAAGTTCGGTCACACCCCAACACATGAAGGACGGAGACATGAAGACCTATCGCATCGCAACCATTCCGGGCGACGGGATCGGCAAGGAGGTCGTCCCCGCCGGTCAGCAAGTGCTTGAGGCCCTCGCGAAGCCGGATAAGTCGTTCGCATTCGAGTTCGAAACCTTCGACTGGGGCGGCGACTATTACCGCAAGCACGGCGTCATGATGCCGGAGGACGGGCTGGGGGCGATTCGCGACAAGGACGCGATCCTGTTCGGGTCGGCGGGCGACCCCGACATTCCCGATCACATTACCCTGTGGGGCCTGCGCCTGAAGATTTGTCAGGGCCTCGATCAATACGCGAACGTGCGGCCGACCCGCATCCTTCCGGGCATCGACGCGCCGCTCAAGCGGTGCAAGCCAGGGGACCTGAACTGGGTCATCGTGCGGGAGAACTCCGAGGGTGAGTATTCGGGCGTGGGCGGCCGGGTTCACCAGGGCCATCCGCTCGAAGCCGCAACGGACGTGTCCATCCTGACGCGCGCCGGCGTCGAGCGGATCATGCGCTTCGCTTTCGGCCTGGCGCAGTCCCGTCCGCGCAAGCGCCTGACCGTCATCACGAAGAGCAACGCGCAACGTCACGCGATGGTGATGTGGGACGAGATCGCCCTCGAAATCTCGAAGGAATTTCCGGACGTCAAATGGGACAAGGAGCTGGTGGACGCGTCCACGGCCCGCATGGTCAACCGTCCCGAAACGCTCGATACGATTGTCGCGACCAACCTGCATGCCGACATTCTCAGCGATCTAGCCGCAGCCCTGGCCGGGAGCCTGGGTATCGCGCCAACCGGCAATATCGATCCTGAACGTCGCTACCCGTCGATGTTCGAGCCGATCCACGGCTCCGCGTTCGACATTATGGGCAAGGGGCTCGCCAATCCCGTCGGCACGTTCTGGTCGGTCGTGATGCTGCTCGAGCATCTCGGCGAATTCGAGGCGGCGAAGCGTGTCATGCGGGCGGTGGAAGCCGTGACGGCGGACAAATCTCTGCACACGCGCGACCTCGGCGGCACCGCGACCACGGCTCAGGTAACGGCTGCCGTATGTGCCTTGCTGAACAAACAAGCCGCCAACGTAGCGTAAGCGCGACGCGGGTCGGCCCAACACATAACGCGAACTGAAACTCGAACGGAAGGCGATGATCAGAGATCGCCGCGCACTTCGCCGGTTCCGAGCACGCTTCGCTGTCGGTTGACCTCCGCCCAAAGCTCATCGGTGTCGTCGTTGCGCAGCACGATCGCCCAGTCCAATTGATCGCCGGCAACACCGAAGTAGTCGAGGATTTCCCTGCGGACGGCATCGATGAACTGCGCGTATTCCGGGGTTGCTTGGGCCTGCGCGTGCAAGGCGTCGTATTGCGCGTCGTCCGCGCCGCCGCCATGCTCGTCGATGTAGCGGGAGATCCACTGGTCCCGTTCGTGGTCGTAGTCGGCCTCGGCGCGCATCGCCTGCACAGCCGTGTAGAAATCCAGTTCGGCAAACGCGGCGATCGCCGCCGTTGTTGCCTCGTCGAATGTAGTCGTCATCCCATCTCTCATGTTGGCCGTGCCAGGATCAATCCCCGCAGCCAGTGTTTCTCTCGCACTTGCTCTCGCTTCTTGCGTGCCGCTGCAAGTGAAACGTCCGGATAGACGCCGAGCGCGAGAGTCTTGTCTTTGCCAGCGAACCGATAGTTCATTCGCCAGTATTTCGCGCCGGATTTGTCGAGTTGCAGATACATGCGGTCACCGTCCCGACAGGCGGTTGCCGGTGCCATCCGGGTTATAACGCGCGTTCCTGACTTGAGCGTCGGTAAGCGATATGGTGGTATCTCCTGTCGGAGAAGGGCAGCGACGCCGTATACCATCGGCTGTCGAAGGACCAAGTCAGTCCGCAACGGAAGAAAAAACCCCGCGAGACCTTGATCTAGCGGGGTTTCTCGGAATACCTCGGCACGCGCCGGAACATCTCCCTGGTGCCCGGGACCGGACTCGAACCGGCAAGCCGTGAGGCGGCGGATTTTCGTCACACTACATCTTTCGATGCCGACGATGCGAGCATCGTCGTTCGTGCGCTGGACTATGCCTTCGCCATTGCGTTCGTACACGAGCAGGCTCGTGCGCATCGCATTAGGCGCCCCCCGTCTAGTCTCTACACCTTCCGCGAAACGGCCTGGCAGGGCAGGCCTTATTTTCGGGCTTGGCTCGGCGTTGCCTCGGCGCAATCGGCGTGCTCGCTATGGTGATTGCAAGCGCCGGCGCGCCAGGGGGTTCGCCGAATTTGAAGGGTTCTGCACCGACCGTTTCCGGCCGGGCACTCAATCGCTTAAGTCCGCTATGTTTACCAATTTCATCACCCGGGCAGGGCGGACGCGATTCTACCACTGGTCGTGGCGCACGCAGCGACGAATCGCCGGCCCGATGCACCCGTCGCACTCGCCGCGCCGGCTCATCCGCCGCGGTGCTAGCATAACGTGCGGGGCAACCCCCACACGCACGCTCGGGCGCAGCGCTTCTGCGAAAGCACCCGCGTCGACGCGTTCGCGATACGCGGCCCAACGCATAAGGAGGCGGCCATGGATGGCTTCGTCCGGCATCAAATGGAAGGCGTCTCGGTGGATATCCAAGTCGTGCCCGCGGCGCCAAGCGGTTTCGCTGCGCGCTTCAGGGTCTCGGGCGAGCCGGGCGACGAAGCCGAGTGGCCCATCGTCCACGTGACCAACGGCCCATTCGCCACCGCGCTGCAGGCCGAGGAAGCGGCGAAATCCGCCGCGCTCGAGCATATCCTCGAGCGCGGCTCGCCGCCCCATTGATCTCCCCGCGGCCCCGCACTCGACGTACCGGCGCGCTTGACCGAATCGTGCCCGGGATGTGTTTTTGCACAGGCGTCGCCCAGCCCGGTAAAATGCTCGGCTGATCCATTCACCACTGGCGGCGAAAGCGCAAGGATTTCCCGAACATGACCGATCTTCGTTTTACCTCGCGGTTCGCCGCTTTGGTTTTGGCCGGCGGCCTCGTTGCCGGTTGCAGTACGTCCTCGCCCACGAAAATCGACTACAAGAGCGATTCCAAGTCGAAGCAAGCATCGTTGGCGGTGCCGCCGAATTTCCTCGACGAAGCGGCCGATCAGCGTTCTCTGCCGCCTCAGGGCGGCGAGGCCTCGCTCTCCGGGCTTCAGCAGGTGCAAAAGGTCGCGCCCCCGAGAATGCGGTCATGCCGCCCGTCAAGGGCATGCACATTCAACGCGACGGAGCCGAAAGCTGGCTCGTCATCGACAGCCGCTCGCCGGATGATGTCTGGCCGCGCATCCGTCGCTTCTGGCAAGAGCAGGGCTTTTTGCTGGTCGTCGATCAGCGCGACAAGCACGTGCTCGAAACGGATTGGAACGAAACGCGCCCGCAGATCAACCAAGGGCTCATCCGCAACACGCTCTCGAAAGCAATGGGCAACTCGTACGTTGCAGCCGAGCGCAACAAATTCCGCACGCGTCTCGAGGCCGCGCCGAATGGCGGGACCTACGTCTTCATTAGTCAGAAGGGCATGCGCGAAGCGCTGGACGGCGTCAACAACGACACCACCAAATGGGAAGCGAAGCCCAACGATCCCGCGCTCGAGCTCGAATACTTGAAGCGCCTGATGGCGGGGCTCGCGTTGGCCGACGCGCGTGGCGACACCGCCGGCCCCGTCGCGGCGGACATCGCGCCGGAGCCCGCGAGTGCGGCCGCCGCAACGAAGCCGAGCAAGCCCGACGCGAACGCGGCAGCGGTCGCGGCCCGCAACGCTGCGGTCTCGTCGCAAGCGCAAGCCGCTCGGACCGCGTCGACGAATGCGCAATACACGTCGACGGAACTCACCCTCGGTGAACCCTACGATCAGGCGTGGATTCGAGTCGGCGTTGCGCTCGACCGTTCCAACTTCACCGTCGATGATCGCGATCGCGATGCGGGGCTTTACTTCGTCAGGTACGTCGATCCGAAGGACAAGAGCTCCGAGGAACAAGGCTTCTGGAGCCAGGTGTTCCACGGGCGCAAGGAGAAGGTGGCGAAGCAATATCGCGTCAACGTGAAGGCAGTGACCGAAAATCAAACGCGTGTCGCTGTTGTCGACGATAAAGGCAACCTTCTGAACACGGGGCCTGCCAAGGAGATCATGTCGCTCCTCGTCGACCAATTGCGCTAAGTCACAGTAATAGCAGTTTCAAGCTGCGAAGCATCGATGAGAACCCGCCGCCGGCGGGTTCTTCTTTGCGTGTTACCGCGGTAGCTGTGTTCCTCCATCGCCCCGCATGTCACGTGACGTTACGGCGTAACGTTTCGGCCACGACGCTGTTTCTCTTGATCGGCTTTCGAATTTTCTTTGCAAATCAATGCACTGAGTGCGTGATTTGCAATGGCATGCAAACTGCTTTTATCGGTCGGTCGGGCAACAATGCAGGGGGAGGGGGCGGGCGCTTCACTTTCACTATTAGCGATCGGCCGGGACTGTTTGCGAAGCGTTTCGATGCGTTCGCGACGGCGATAGAAGCAGGCCGAATACATTCGAAGTACTGCCCCATACAAGACACGGCTCGCGTCTCGCGCGCGAGCGCCGGTGGCCCCGTCGTCTATCCTCGTAAGACGACGGTTTTACCCGCGTTCCACGGAACGCGGGTATTTTTTATGCGGCAGCGGCCGGCACAACCCGACACAACGACGAGCGCTTCGACGGCGCCAAGTCGTTAGGACAACGAACGAATGCGAGGTGGCTCAGTGGCTCGCTTGCGGCACGTCCAGAATCAAGATGATCGTCCAGTCGGCGTCGCCTTCGTGATGGTACTGGCGTTCAACTACGATGAACGGCTGCTGTTTGCCGGCGGGGCCGAGGAATAAGACATCCCCTTCCATCGGCAGACATTCGACAGGCGGCAAAGCGAGATACGCTTCTTGCGATCCGCGCGGCATCAGCTTTTCGATCTTGCGCGACGCCGCTTCTGTCCATTCGATATCCAACTGGATGTTGCTCATGCTGTCCTCTCCGCATCCTCATGCGCGCGGGTTGTGAAACGATTCGGTGCGCGACTTTAGCACACCGGTCGCGGCTCACCGCTCAACAAAAAAGAAAGCCGAAGCCGGCAAACCGGCTTCGGCTGGTCATGCGCCGGCGGCTTGCCGCCGCACGGGCTTTACGGTTATTCGCTGGCGCCGCTCGCGGGCGCCGCGGCTGACGCGGCCGACGCGCCTGCGGCTTTATGCTTCATGCTGTGCTTCTTCATCATCTTGTGGTGAGGCGCCTTCTTCATCGGCATGGCCTCGTGCGACGGCATCGATTCCTGTTGCTGCTGCAACATTTGAGCGCGTTGCTCCACGTCGCTCGCTTTGGCGGGATCGGTGCTCATCGTCACGCCTTCCGATTGCGCGTATGCGGCGCCGGCCAGCATCGACAAGGAAACCAAGACAGTCAGGGACGCTTTCTTCATTATTGCCTCCGTGCGAAAAGTGATGAGTGGTGGTCCAGATGCTGCCCGTCCGGCTGGACAGTGCAAATTCTAGCCAGCATAAGCCCAAGTACGAGATTCGTGTGGAGCAAATGCGACGATTCGTTACGTCTCGTTACATGTCGGGATTCGCTCCGTCAAAACCAGCCCAACGCGCGATACACGTGGAACTGGACCGTACCGATCAATTCATGCACCGCAATGTTGGCGGCCACGAGGTTCGACCAACGCGGCAAAAGCCCGCACTTGGCAATCCGCTCGCCCGCCGCTACCGGCTCGGGCTCGAGCGCGAATCGATGGAAATCCAAGAGTGCGCGCCGCATATGGTAAGCCGACGTCACGAGCATCAACGAATCGTAATGTTCGTTGCGCAAAATGCGTGCGACGTGCTTGGCGTTCTCATAGGTCGTGCGACTCGTGTTTTCCAGAATGAGGTCTTCACGCGCGACATTCGCGCGCAACAGATACGGCGCATAGTTGTCGGCCTCGGCAGCCGAATGACCCTGCGGGTTGCCGCCGCTCATAATCACTTCGCATTGCTTTGCTCGTTGCTTGCATTGGGCGTACAGCGAGGCGGCCGTTGCGATGCGTCGTTGTGCGTCGGCTTTCGGCATGAGGTTGCCGTGCCGGTCGTATCGGGTGCCGGCGCCGAGCACGACGATGACGGTGCGTTCGCCGAAGCTCGGCGCGCCTGCGGGCGCTACATCACGCTGGACCGCTGCGAGCAATGGGGCCGTCAACCACCCGGCCGAAAGGAGCCAAAACAGCGCGGCGGCCGCGACGGCAATCCCCTTGCGGGCGCGGCGCCATAGCACGAAAATCGCCGAAAAAAGCACGAATAAAGTGAATATGATCAATTGAGATGGGGTAACGTATCGTTTCGGGGATCGCATCGCGCTCAGCTGGCGATGCATTCAAAAAAGGAACCACGGGCGACCGCCTATTTCCGCGTGCGGCAAATTGCCCGATTATAGGCAGTACCCACGACACGCTGGCGCCGGGTACACCCGGATGCCGCTCCGGCTCGGCGGCTCGGCGCTCACCGCGCCGGCTGCCGTACGGCAAGCGCCGTCACAACGACGGCGGCACTTTAAGAAAGAGTCGAGATGACCACGTATTCCAACGAAGCGGTGCTCGAAGCGCTCAGGCGAGTGCAATATCGTCAGGTTCCGTGGGCCAAGCGCCCGGGAGTATTCGAATATCTGCGCGGCCTCGGCTTGATGGAGACGGTTCGCCAGCGCACGGTGGCGCCGGGCGCCGGTTTTCATGCTCCCGTCGATATCGCGGTGCTCACCGACAAAGGCCGCGCCGAATTCAATCGCCTCGCGCGCGACGAGCGAATGCTCACCTGGACTACTTCGCGCCTGAACGAATACTCCCCGAGCGAAGCGCCCGCCGCAGTCGATCTGAGGCAATAGCGACGCTTCTTCGGCAGCAACTGCAGCGGCCCCATTGCCAATGGCAGTTCAAAAAAAACCCGTATCGCGAGGATACGGGTACCGGATATTTCTGCTGCCACGCAGTGCTCATGGCATTGACTCCGACTAGCTGGGCGGCTAGTGGTTCCCTTTATTTGCTTCGAATGATTGAATCGCGCGATACGCGCGGATCAGCGGTGAGGAGGGGGATGCGGATGGGTGGTGGCACCGTCGTTCCAGCGCGCGTTGTTTTCGATGTCGCCGCGCAGGTTGCCGCGCGGCGCCGATGCGTCTGCGGGGGCGCTCGGCGGCGGGGCGCGCCAGCCCGCCGGCATTTCCGGCGCGCGCGGCGGCGCTTGCGGAGGTTGTGCGCGAGCGAGCGCGGCGCAGACGAACACGACGCTGCATACGACCCAACGCGTTGAGAAATTCGCAGCCTTCATTCGATGAACTCCCGGCACGGCCTGCCGGCGGCATGTGCGCATTGCCACACAATAGGCGCACGAACGAAAGGGCGCTGTAAATATTAGTAAATGGATGTTTCGGAATGGGCGAAGCGCGATGCGCTAGCGCGGGTTCAGGAATGAATCGCGCCCGATGACAGGCTGGCTGCCGGCGATGGAGTGCTGCGCAGACGGCGGCTTGCCGTTAGCGAATGCGTCGCACGCGGCGAGATACACGTTGTTCGGTTTTGTTCGCGCGAGCATCGTCCAGATGCCCGCGCCATTGCGAAACCGGTCAGGGCGACCGGCTCACAGCAGCAGCCGTCAAGCCATTTTAGCCGGTGCGCGCCACGACTCCGGGTTGGTCCAGAATGCGCCACGCAACCGGTCTTGGGTCCGCGGTGCGGGTGGCTTGATCGTGGTCGTGCCGATGCGTCCGCGCAGCGAGATTTGCCGTCCGCAGGCGCCCAGACGCTTGACGATCTCCACCAGCGTGCCGTCCGCTTGCCATTCGTCGAAACGGCGCCGGCATGTCGGCGGCGACGGGTAGCGGCCTGGCAGCTTCGACCAGCCTTCGCCCGTCGACAGCACCCACAGCACGGCATTGACGACGGCGCGCGCCTCGACGCGCGGGCGTCCGCGACGCTCGCTCCGTGCGGGCTCCGCACCGAACAGCGTTTCGACCAGCGCCCACTCGTTATCTCTTAAATCGTCGAACACCATATATGTCCTCACCTCTGCGAAACTGACTCCGGTGCGCTGCCCCGTGCCGCGCACTCTTGAGACACCCGGTTCGAGTGTCGAGCGAGCCGGTTGGCGCCGCGAACGGATCATCGAATCGCGCCGCGCCCCCCGCAGCGCCGAGCAAATGCATGAAGCGTGCCATCTGCGTGGCGTATGCTTGCCAGCCCCGCCGCACCGGGCTTGCGGGGCCGTCAGCTAGGGGCGTATGAGACGCCAAAACGCCTGGGCCGGAAATCAGGGCAATCACCAATCTTGTGCACCTTCGCGCCTGGCGTGTGCGCGCTTGCGCATTTGTTGCGGTGCGATAGATCGACGGCGCATCGGTTAGCTCGCGAATGCGCAATCGCGTGGCGGCGGGGCGCGTGCGGTGGCGATAATGGCTTTGCGACCGCAGCAAGCGCTGCATTTTGTTTGTCACGGGAGCGGCTTGCGCGCATGTCCATTATTTGGTGAGGCGCCGTGCTTTGCGTCGCGGCCCACGTTTCGTTTCGTTGTTTACGGCCTCCGGCTTTTTGCGTAAGATGGCGTTCAGTCACGCGGCGTCTTCTCCGGAAAACCGCTGCTTTGTCCGGCTGGGCTTGGCTCGATAGCTGTTTCGAATCGCCACCCCCCGGTCCGTGCTCCCATCAATATGACCGATCAGAATCGGGCGAGCGCGTCTTCAGTTCCATATCGTCTGTTTGATCCGGTTCGTTGACCACAGGGTCTGACCTAGCTGCATGAATACCCAAGAGGCGAAGATCGTCCTCGAGACTGCTTTGATTTGCGCGCAGGAACCGCTCAAGGTCGGAGACTTGCGCAAGCTTTTCGCCGACGGCGTATCGGCGGATACAGTCCGTGCGTTACTTGAGGATTTGAGAAACGAATGGTCGGGGCGGGGCGTCGAGCTCGTCGCGCTGGCGACCGGCTGGCGCTTTCAGAGCAAGCCGGCCATGCGCACTTATCTCGATCGGCTGCATCCGGAAAAGCCGCCGAAGTACTCGCGCGCCGTGCTGGAAACGCTTGCGATCATTGCTTATCGCCAACCGGTCACGCGCGGCGATATCGAAGAGATTCGCGGCGTCACCGTCAACACGCAAGTGATCAAGCAGCTCGAAGACCGTAGCTGGATCGAGGTGATCGGCCATCGCGACGTGCCGGGGCGGCCTGCGTTGTATGCGACCACGAAGCAATTCCTCGACGATCTCGGTTTGAAAGCGCTTGACGAGTTGCCGCCGCTCGAAGATCCCTCCGCACAGAATGCGGCCGATCTGCTCGCGCAGCACGCGATCGAATTCCCGGATGACGCAGCGTTGGGCGATGGCGGGGCGTCGATCGACGGTGAACAAGAGCATGACGGCGTGAGTGCGTCGTCCGATACGCCGGCAAACGTTGCCATGCCCGTCGAAGGCGGCACGCTTCATGCCGAGACCGCCCATCGCGACGGGGAGCCTGCCTCGGATGAAATCGCGTCGAACGAGATCGATATCGAGCAGCCAGGGCATGAGCCGGATGACGGCGCCATGTCCGCCGCTGATCGGCACGCGCTGAAAGCGCTGCACGAGCACTCCGCGCAGCGCAACGAACCCGCCGATGATGCGGACACATTCACCGACGACGAACCCGCGTCGCGAAGAGCCTGACGTAACTGAACGAACGTAGTGCCCGCAATGGGCGCGCGCGATAGACATTTGAGGTTGTTTTGACAAATACCCACGACACCGATTTGTCCGCACCCGGGCATGCCGTACAAGCCGCGGGCCGCGACGAGGCACCGTCTCCCCAGCCGGCGAGCGCGGCCGAACCGGGCGCTCCTGTCGCGGAGGGGGGCGATCAAGAACGTCCGCGTCGCGGCTTGCGACGCGGTCCGCGCAGTCTGATTGCGCGTCGGCGCGCGGCCGCCAAGACCAAGGGCGATGCCGGCGCGCAAGCGCAGCCGGGCGCGGAGGGCGGCGACGACGAAGTCGCACCCGCCGCACCCGCCGCAGCCGCTTCAGTGCAAGAGCGCTCGCCTGCCGCACCGCGCGCGCCGCGCAAAGGCGCGCCGAAGACGGGGCGCAAGCCGGCCGCCAATCGCCGCGAGTCGGCGGGTGGCGAAGACAAGGACAAGGCGAGCAAGCGCGGCGAGCCGCCCGCTGGCGGGCAGGAAGACCTGTTCGCGTACGTGACGTCGCCGGCCTTCGACGCCGACAACGGCGCGACCGACGGCGTGGGCGCGCCCATGTTGCGGCGTGGGCGCCCCGCACCGCAAAAGCGCGTGCTGGCGCCGGACGACGACGCGCCGAAGTTGCATAAGGTCTTGGCCGAAGCGGGAATGGGTTCGCGTCGCGAGATGGAAGAACTCATCGTGGCCGGGCGCGTATCGGTCAATGGCGAGCCGGCCCACATCGGCCAGCGCATCATGCCGACCGATCAAGTGCGGATCAACGGCAAACCCGTCAAGCGCCGCGTGCAAACCAAGCCGCCGCGCGTGCTGCTTTATCACAAGCCCACCGGCGAGATCGTGAGTCACGCCGATCCGGAAGGTCGTCCGTCGGTCTTCGACAAGCTGCCGCCGATGAAAACGGCGAAGTGGCTTGCCGTCGGCCGTCTCGACTTCAACACCGAAGGTTTGCTGATGCTGACGACGTCGGGCGATTTGGCGAACCGCTTCATGCATCCGCGTTATAGCGTGGAGCGCGAATACGCGGTTCGCGTCGTGGGCGAGTTGTCCGAAGCCTCGCGGCAAAAGCTGCTGCACGGCGTGGAGCTCGAGGACGGTCCCGCCAATTTCCTGCGCATTCGCGACGGCGGCGGCGAGGGCACGAATCATTGGTACCACGTCGCGCTGGCGGAAGGGCGCAATCGGGAAGTGCGACGCATGTTCGAAGCCGTCGGGCTCATGGTGAGCCGGCTCATTCGCACGCGTCACGGCCCGATCTCGCTGCCGCGGGGTCTGCGGCGCGGCCGCTGGGAAGAGCTCGAGGACAACCAGGTGCGCAGCCTGATGGCGGCTGTCGGTCTGAAAGCGCCGGTCGAGGAAAAGGGCTCGCGGCGCCCGGGGCAGGAGCGGCGTCAGCCCGATCCGATGGAGACGTCGATGGGCTTTATCAACCGCGAGCCGGTATTGACGGCGCATGGCCGCTTCGAGCAGCCCGGGCGCGGCCAAGGGCGCCGCGGCGCCGGTGGCTTCGGCGGATCTGGTCTGGGCGGTTTCGGCGATAGCGCGGGCGGGGGCTTCGGCAACCGAGGCGGCGCCAACCGAGGCGGCGGGCAGAAGGGTCGGCCGCCCCGCGGTGAGGTGGATGGCAACCGAGCCCCGTCGGGCGGTGGCAACCGAGCTCCGTCAGGCGGCGGCAAGCGCGCTTTCGGCGGCGCCAATGCGGACGGCAATCGCGGGTCGGGCGGTCCGAGCGGCAACCGCACGGGCGGCGGCAACCGTGCCGGCGGCGGTGGCAACCGCACTGGCGGTGCGGGCCCGCGGCCTGCCGCGCCGCGTGGCCGTTCGCGGGGTCGTTGACGCATTTCTCGGGCGTGTCACGCGAGGCCCATGCGCAGCCGGAGCCTCTCGGCGCTCTATAGCGCATGCGCGCATCATGGCGGGGCCCCGATGCGTTTCCGATGCAGCCCCCGAGTCTGATTCGAAACTCGCGCTCACTGCAGCGCGATCACTAGCCGCGCTCCTTTGCAACGCGCGGCGAAAAATGCTAAACTCACAAAGTCGCTGGGCGTGCGGCTTTCTGTGCGGCTCAGATGCGACCACCGGTGAAGAAGATGATGGGCGTGAAGCCCATTTTTTTTTGGCGGTAACGGTTCGGCATCTCCGCAAGCTATACCTTTTCGCGCGCCGGCATGGCGCGGCGCGCGGCCCGTTGGGTGCTTGCGCGTCCGCGCGAACACCTTAGAGGGCACTGTGCAACTGACGGAACTGATAGAAGCCACGGTCTCTGGCATGGGCTATGAGCTCGTGGACCTCGAGCGCACCGGGCGCGGCATGTTGTGCGTCTATATCGACCAAAGCGCCGGTATTGCGATCGAGGATTGCGAAAAAGTCACGCGTCAGCTCCAGCACGTTCTGACGGTTGAGAACATCGACTACGAACGGCTCGAAGTGTCGTCGCCGGGACTGGATCGCCCGCTCAAGAAGTTGGCGGATTTCTTGCGCTTCGCGGGCTGCGAAGCGGTCGTGACATTGAAAAAACCGTTGAACGGGCGCAAGACGTACCGGGGCATCCTGCATGCGCCGAACGGGGAAACGGTCGGTTTGGAATTCGAAGGGAAGGAGGGCGCCGCGATGCTCGATTTCACGCTCGCGGACATGGACCGAGCACGCCTTGTCCCGCAGGTTGACTTTAGGAGCCGCAAACAATGAGTCGCGAAGTACTGATGCTGGTCGATGCGCTGGCGCGCGAAAAAAACGTCAATAAAGATGTCGTGTTCGCTGCGCTCGAAGCCGCTCTTGCGTCGGCCACCAAGAAGCTCTTCGAAGAAGACGTGGACATTCGCGTGCATATCGATCGGGAATCGGGCGAGCATGAAACGTATCGCCGCTGGCGCGTCGTGCCGGACGAAGCCGGTTTGCAAGAGCCGGATCAGGAAATCCTGCTGTTCGAAGCGCGCGAGCAAAAGCCCGATATCGAGATCGACGAATACATTGAAGAACCGATCCCGTCGATCGAGTTCGGTCGCATTGGCGCGCAAGCGGCCAAGCAGGTGATTTTGCAGAAGGTGCGCGACGCCGAGCGCGAGCAGATCCTGAACGATTTCCTCGAGCGCGGCGAAAAGATCATGACGGGCGCGGTCAAGCGCCTCGACAAAGGCAACTTCATCGTCGAATCGGGGCGCGTCGAAGCGCTGCTGCGCCGGGACCAACTGATTCCGAAGGAAAATCTGCGCGTGGGCGACCGCGTGCGCGCCTACATCGCCAAGGTCGATCGCACGGCCCGCGGCCCGCAAATCGAGCTCTCGCGCACGGCGCCCGAGTTCCTGATGAAGCTGTTCGAAATGGAAGTGCCCGAGATCGAGCAGGGCTTGCTCGAGATCAAGGCGGCGGCCCGCGACCCGGGCGTGCGCGCGAAAATCGGGGTCGTGGCGTACGACAAGCGGATCGATCCGATCGGCACGTGCGTCGGCATCCGCGGCTCGCGCGTCCAGGCGGTGCGCAACGAGCTCGGTGGCGAGAACGTCGACATCGTGCTATGGTCCGAGGATCCCGCCCAGTTCGTGATCGGCGCCCTCGCGCCGGCCGCCGTTCAGTCGATCGTCGTCGATGAAGAGAAGCATTCGATGGACGTCGTCGTGGACGAAAACGAGCTTGCGGTCGCTATCGGCCGCAGCGGCCAAAACGTGCGTCTGGCCAGCGAATTGACCGGCTGGCAAATCAATATCATGACGCCCGACGAGTCGGCGCAGAAGCAGAACCAGGAGCGCGGGGTTCTACGCGACTTGTTCATGGCGCGGCTCGACGTCGATGAAGAAGTCGCCGACATCCTTATCGACGAAGGCTTCACGAGCCTCGAAGAGATCGCCTACGTGCCGCTCAACGAGATGCTCGAAATCGAGGCGTTCGACGAAGACACCGTCCATGAGTTGCGCAATCGCTCGCGCGACGCATTGCTGACGATGGCGAACGCGAACGAGGAGAAGGTCGAGGGCGTGGCGCTCGATCTGAAGAGTCTTGAAGGAATGGATGCCGACCTGCTCGCGAAGCTGGCCGAGCACCAAATCCAAACGCGCGACGACCTAGCGGAATTGGCCGTCGACGAATTGGTTGAAATGACTGGAATGGAAGAGGATGCCGCTAAGGCGTTGATCATGAAAGCACGTGAACATTGGTTCCAGTGAGTGAATGACCATGGCGCACTGATTAGACAGCGATCTTGCGATCGCATGACCCGATGCTAACCGCAAGGAATGAGTCCTTGCATTAAGAGGAATGAATGGCGAGTAACAACGTAGCCCAATTTGCCGCGGAACTCAAAATGCCAGCCGGAGTGCTGCTCGAGCAGCTTCAGGCGGCGGGTGTCCAGAAAGCGAGTGAGGACGATGCTTTGTCCGAATCGGACAAGGCGCGTCTGCTCGACCACTTGCGTAAGTCGCACGGCTCGGCCGATACCGATAAGCGCAAGATCACGCTGACTCGCCGGCACACGTCGGAGATTAAGCAATCCGACGCGACGGGCAAGGCTCGCACCATTCAGGTCGAAGTTCGCAAGAAACGTGTGTTCGTCAAGCGCGACGAGGCAACCGATGGCGCCGCGGAAGCGGCCGCCGAAGCCGCACCGGCCATGGACGAGAGCGCCGAACTGCAGCGTCGCGAGGAAGAAGCGCGTCGCGAGGCGGAGTTGCTCGAGCAGCAAGCCCAAGCATTGCGCGAGCGCCAAGAGCGGCTCGAGCGCGAGGAAGCGGAGCGTCAGGCGCGTGAACGCGCGGCCGAGGCCGAGCGTCTGCGGGCCGAGCAAGAAGCGGTCACCAAGCATGCCGAAACCGCGGCTCGCGAGGAAGCGGAGCGCACGGCCGTCGAGGACGAGCGTGCGGCCGCTGAGCGCGCCGCCCAACGCGAAGCGGCCAAGAAGGCCGAAGATGCGGCGCGAGAAGCAGCCGAAAAGGCACGCGCCGAGCAAGAAGAGATTCGCAAGCGTCGCGAAGCGGCCGAGGCCGAGGCGCGCGCCATCCGCGAGATGATGAACACGCCGCGCAAGGCGCAGGTGAAGGCCCCCGAGCCCGCGCCCGTCGCAAAGCCGGCCGAAGCGGCGAAGGCCGCCGAAGCGAAGGGCACGCTGCACAAGCCCGTGCGCCCGGCAGGCGAAGCACCGCGGCCCGCTGCCGCGCGCAAGAGCGCGCCCGGAACGACTGCGCCGGCTACGACCCAGCCGTCCACGGCCCTTGGCGCGGATAAGAAGAAGCAGCCCGGCAAGGGCGGTTGGCAGGACGACGCCGCCAAGCGCCGCGGGATCAAGACGCGCGGCGATTCGAGCGGCGGCGTCGACCGCGGTTGGCGCGGCGGCCCGAAGGGCCGCGGCAAGCATCAGGATGCCGCCACGTCGTTCCAAGCGCCCACCGAACCGATCGTGCGCGAGGTGCACGTGCCCGAGACCATCACCGTGGCCGACCTCGCCCATAAGATGTCCGTGAAGGCGTCGGAAGTCATCAAGGTGATGATGAAGCTGGGCCAGATGGTCACGATCAACCAGATGCTCGATCAAGAAACGGCGATGATCGTCGTCGAGGAGCTCGGTCACCGCGCGGTCGCCGCCAAGCTGGACGATCCGGAAGCGTTGCTCGTCGAAGGCGAGGCGACCGATGCCGAGCAAATGCCGCGTCCTCCGGTCGTGACGGTCATGGGTCACGTCGACCACGGCAAGACCTCGCTGCTCGACTACATTCGCCGCGCGAAGGTCGCGGCCGGCGAAGCGGGCGGGATCACGCAGCATATCGGCGCCTACCACGTCGAGACGCCGCGCGGCGTCATCACGTTCCTCGATACGCCGGGCCACGAGGCCTTCACGGCCATGCGTGCACGCGGTGCGAAAGCCACGGACATCGTCATTCTCGTGGTGGCCGCGGACGACGGCGTGATGCCGCAAACGAAGGAAGCGATCGCCCACGCGAAAGCGGGCGGCGTGCCCATCGTCGTGGCGATCAACAAGATCGATAAGCCGGAAGCGAACCCCGAGCGCGTCAAGCAAGAACTCGTGACCGAAGGCGTGGTGCCGGAAGAGTACGGCGGCGATTCGCCGTTCGTCCCGGTGTCGGCCAAGACGGGCGCGGGGATCGACGATCTGCTCGAAAACGTGCTGCTGCAAGCGGAAGTGCTGGAATTGAAGGCGCCTATTGCAGCGCCGGCCAAGGGTCTCGTCATCGAAGCGAAGCTCGACAAGGGTAAGGGTCCGGTCGCCACGATCCTCGTCCAATCGGGTACGCTCTCGCGCGGCGACGTCGTGCTTGCCGGCAGCGCCTATGGCCGCGTGCGTGCGATGCTCGACGAAACGGGCAAGGCAACGAAGGAAGCGGGTCCCTCGATTCCGGTCGAGATCCAGGGTCTGTCCGAAGTGCCGGGCGCGGGCGAGGAAGTCATCGTGCTGCCCGACGAGCGCAAGGCGCGCGAAATCGCGTTGTTCCGTCAGGGCAAGTTCCGCGACGTCAAGCTCGCGAAGCAGCAAGCGGCCAAGCTCGAAAGCATGCTCGAGCAAATGGGCGAAGGCGAAGTCCAGTCGCTTCCGCTCATCGTCAAGGCCGACGTGCAGGGTTCGCAGGAAGCGTTGGTTCAGGCGCTGCAAAAGCTCTCGACCGACGAAGTGCGCGTTCAGATCGTGCATGGCGCCGTCGGCGGCATCAGCGAATCGGACGTCAACTTGGCAACGGCTTCGAAGGCCGTCATCATCGGCTTCAACACGCGTGCGGATGCACAGGCGCGCAAGCTGGCCGAGACGAATGGCATCGATATCCGCTACTACAACATCATCTACGACGCAGTGGATGAGGTGAAGGCGGCGATGTCGGGCATGCTCGCGCCGGAAAAGCGCGAGATCGTCACGGGCATGGTCGAAGTGCGCCAGGTGTTCAAGGTGCCGAAGATCGGCGCGGTGGCCGGCTGTATGGTTACCGACGGTGTGGTCAAGCGCTCCTCGTCGGTGCGCGTGCTGCGCAACAACGTCGTCATCTTTACGGGCGAGCTCGATTCGCTCAAGCGCTTCAAGGACGACGTGAAGGAAGTGAAGCAAGGCTTCGAATGCGGTATGTCGATCAAGAACTTCAACGATATCGTCGAAGGCGATCAGTTCGAAGTGTTCGAAGTCACGGAAGTCGCGCGCACGCTCTAAAACGCGAGTGCGCGGCTCGGGGCGGAGCAGGCGGCAAGCCTCTCCGCCCCGTTGTTTTTGTGGCGGCGCATCGGCGCGAGCGTGCATGGCACCTGCGCTCGCGTGCGATGCGCCCCGGGCCGCATGCAGGCGCGGCCTCACCGCAAGGCGGGTTCATCATGTCGAAGAAACGCAGTTCTCCCAATCGAAACGTCCAGATCGCCGATCAAATTCAGCGCGATCTGTCCGAACTCATCATGCGCGAAGTGAAAGATCCGCGCATTGGGCTCGTCACCATTCAAAGCGTCGAGCTCACACCCGATTACGCGCATGCCAAGGTCTATTTCACGACGCTGACGGGCGATGCGCAGGTCACGCAGGTGGCGCTCAACCACGCCGCCGGCCATCTGCATAATTTGCTATTCAAGCGCCTGCACATTCATACCGTGCCGACGCTGCATTTCCACTACGATAAATCGATCGAGAAGGGTGTGGAAATGTCGCGCCTGATCGACGAAGCGAACGCCACGCGCGCGAAAGACGACTGATCGCAAACGGTCGATCGCGCTCTTGCCTGGCTTCCTGCTCTTTAAGTGATTCGTCGATGAAACAACCCCAACGTCCTCGTGTGCCGCGTCGCGCGCTCGACGGCGTCTTACTGCTCGATAAAGGTCTCGGCCTCTCGAGCAACGACGCCCTGGTCCGAGCCAAGCGCCTGTTCCTCGCGCAAAAGGCTGGGCATACGGGCACGCTCGATCCGCTTGCATCGGGGCTGCTGCCGCTTTGCTTTGGCGAAGCGACCAAGTTCTCGCAGGATTTGCTCGAAGCCGACAAGACCTATGAAGCGACGATGCGACTCGGCATCCGCACGAGCACGGGAGACGCGGAAGGCGAAGTGCTGGAGACATGCCCGGTGCAAGCCGGCGCGGCTGACGTCGAAGCCGCACTCGCCGGTTTTCGCGGGCCGATCTTGCAGGTGCCCCCCATGCATTCGGCCCTCAAGCGAGACGGCAAGCCGCTGTACGAGTATGCGCGCGCAGGCCAAGTCGTCGAGCGAGCCGCGCGGGCGGTAACCATCCATGCGCTCGATCTGCTTGGCGCGGCGTTGCCGGATGTGACGTTTCGCGTCACTTGCAGCAAGGGCACGTATGTGCGAACGCTTGCCGAGGATATCGGCGCGGCTTTGGGGTGCGGTGCGCATCTCGTTGCGCTCCGGCGCACGGGCGTGGGCGCGCTCACGCTCGAGCATGCCGTGACGCTCGAGACGCTCGAGGGAATGGACGCGGCGGCGCGCGACGCATGCTTGCGTCCGGTCGATGCATTGTTGTCGACGTTCCCGGCGGTGCGGTTAGGCGCGAGCGATGCCAAGCGCTTTCTTCACGGTCAGCGACTTCGATTGTCCGAATTGCCACCCATCCCTGCCGACGAAGGTGCTCGGGGCGATGGGGGCGGCGACGCGCGTGTCAGGGTCTATCGCGACGAAGACGGCGCACTGCTCGGCGTTGCACGCGCGGCAGACGGCGTGCTTGCGCCGGAACGTTTGATCGTCAGCACGCCGAAGCCGGTATAACGCGCGTTCAATGCGCAGCCGATGCCGCGGCGCTCGAATCCCCTCCGCCCGCACGCTCCGGCCGCGTGATCCAAATGAGCGCGATCAGCACGATGAAGATGACGGCCGAGATATAGAACAGGTCGTTCACGCCGAGCTGCGCCGCCTGCTGCGTCACGAGTCGATCGAACATGCCGTAGCGCTGCGAGGTATCGAGGCCGAGCGAGCCGAGCTGCGTCATCGATTGGCCGAAGGTCGGATCGAAGGCGCTCGCACGCTCCGTCAGTTGGGCGTGGTGAAAGCTCGTGCGGTGATCCCAAGCGGTCGTGAAAATCGACGTGCCGATGCCGCCGCACATGATGCGCACGAAATTCGACAGCCCCTACGCCGCCGCGATTCGATGGCCCGGCAGCCCCGACAGCGTGATCGAGACGAGTGGAATGAAGAAGCCCGCCATCGCGATCCCTTGCACGAGGGTGGGCATCGCGAGCGACCAGGTGTCGACCCCGGTCGTGTAGCGCGAGCGCATCCAAAAACACAGCGCGAAGACGACGAATGCGGCCGTGGCGATCTTGCGCGGATCCGTGCGCGGCAAGAACTTGCCTGTCACGGGGGAGAGCAAAATCGCGAAGAGCCCGACCGGCGCCATGACAAGGCCCGCATCGGTGGCCGTGTAACCGATATAGGTTTGCAGCCACAGCGGCAGCAGCACGAGATTGCCGAAATACAGTCCGTAGCCCACCGACAACGCGACAGTGCCGCCCGTGAAGTTACGCTTCTTGAACAACGACAGATCGACGACAGGATGATCGGCCGTCAATTCCCACACGACGAAAAACGCGAAGCCGATCAGCGCGGTGAGCGCGAGCGCGACGATGGTCGTCGACGAGAACCAATCGAGGTCCTTGCCCTTGTCGAGCATCACCTGCAGTGACCCAACCCAAATGACGAGCAAGCCGAGGCCTACCGAGTCGATCGGCGCTTTCTTGATCACCGAGTCGCGCGTGCGGAAGATGGCCCACGTGGCGATCGCCGCGATGATCCCGACGGGAATGTTGACGTAGAAAATCCACGGCCACGAAATGTTGTCGGAGATCCAGCCGCCGAGAATCGGCCCGGCGACAGGCGCGATCAGCGTGGTCATCGACCACATCGACAGCGCAAGGGGCGCTTTGGCGCGCGGGTAGCTCGCAAGCAGCAACGTTTGCGACAGCGGAATCATCGGGCCGGCCACGGCGCCTTGGATCACGCGCGATACGAGCAAGAACGGCAGCGTCGGCGAGAGCCCGCACATCCACGACGAAATGACGAACAGCACGATCGACGCGAGGAACAGGCGTACTTGGCCGAGCCGCTCCGTGAGCCAGCCCGTGAGCGGCACCGAGATCGCATTGGCGACCGCGAAGGATGTGATGACCCACGTGCCCTGATCGGAGGACACGCCGAGGTCGCCCGAGATCGTCGGAATCGAAACGTTGGCGATCGACGTATCGAGCACGTTCATGAACACGGCGAGCGACACCGCGATCGTGCCGATCACGAGTTGGGCGCCGGTGAGCGGCGGGTGCGGGACTTGGGGCTGAGCCATTGGGCGAGTGACCTCGGTTCCTTCGTGGTGGTGTCGATGAGCGCCGTGCCGCTTACATCAGCGAGCCGCGGCTCGCGACCTTTGCGGTGCGGCTCGAATGCGCACGCGCGCTGGACACTGCCTGCTTTTGTTGCGCCAGCCCGGCATTCGCACTCGCGTTCGAACCGGCGTTTTCGGCGATGATGCGCGCGATCTCGGCATCGGCCTCCGCGCCGTACTTGTCGAATACGTTCGTCTGGTAGACGGTGTTTTGCGCGGTGCTGAGCTGCGTGCCGTTGTCGTTTTTGACGTCGACGTCCGCTTGCATCGATAGGCCGATGCGCAGCGGGTGAGCCTGCAACTCCTTCTGATCCAATTCGATCCGCACGGGCAAGCGCTGCACGACCTTGATCCAGTTGCCCGTCGCGTTTTGCGCGGGCAGCAGGGAGAAGGCGGAACCGGTACCAGCCGAGAAGCCCACGACCTTGCCGTGATAAACGACGGACGAGCCGTACACGTCGGCCGTCAGCTCGACGGGTTGGCCGATGCGCATGTGCTTGAGCTGCACTTCCTTGAAGTTGGCGTCGACCCAAACCGAACCGAGCGGCACGATCGCCATCAGCGGCGTGCCCGGGGCGACACGCTGGCCGACCTGCACCGAGCGCTTGGCGACGTAGCCCGTCACCGGCGCGGGCAGCGTGTTGCGCGCATTGTTCAAATACGCATCGCGCACCTTGGCCGCGGCGGCCAGCACATTGGGATGGGTTGCAACCGTGGTATTGGAGGTGAGCGCGCGGCTCGATGCGAGTTGCTGCACGGCGGCATCGAGGGCGGCTTGCGCGGCTTTCACGGTGTCGCGCGCGTGAGAGATTTCTTCCTGCGAGACGGCGCCCGTTTGCGCGATCGTCAGGCGGCGGCGCAAGTCGTCTTGCGCGCGCGACAGATCGGCTTGGCGCTGGGCGATTTGCGCTCGGTACTGATCGTTGTTGACGAACATGCCTCGCACTTGCCGCACCGTCTGCGCGAGATTGGCCTCGGCCTGCTGCAGCGAGACCCGCGCGTCGGCGCCGTCGAGCACGACGAGCGGGTCGCCCGCTTTGACCGTCTGCGTGTCGTCGGCGTTGACGGCGATGACCGTGCCCGTCACTTGCGGCGTGATTTGCACGACGTTGCCGTTGACGTAGGCATCGTCGGTATCCTCGTAAAAGCGCGCGACGAGGAAGTAGTACAAGCCGTAGGCGATCGCGGCGATGAGAATGACGCCCACGAGCAGCGTCATCAGGCGCTTTCGCTTGCCGTTGTTGCTTTGCGACTGCGCGCTCGCGGCGGTTTGTTGAGTGTCGCTCATGGAAATGCTCTCCGTTTCTCGAGTCTCGATCTCTCGATGCTCAATCGTTGAATCTTGCGTTGTTGTTCGAATGGCGCTGCGCCGTTCAGCCCGCGGACGGCGATTTCGCCGCGACGTCGTTCGGCGCCGGCGCGGCCACGCCGACCGCTTGTGCATCGAACCCGCCGCCGAGTGCGCGAATCAGCGCGAACTGCAAGTCGCGACGCTTCATCTTCAGGTTGGTCAGCGTTTGCTCGGCCCCGAGGCGGTTGCTGTCCGCCGTCAGCACTTGCAACTGCGGCGAGAGGCCGGCCTTATAGCGAATCACGGCTAGCCGGTAGGCCTCCGTCGACGCGTCGAGGGCGCGCTGCGCATCGTCCATCTGCGCATCGATTGCGCGAATCGATGCGACTTGCGTCGCGACATCGGACATGGCGTTGACGAGCGCTTGGTTGTAGTTCGCCACGTCGAGCTCGAAATCGGCATAGCGTCCCTTCAGTTGCGCGCGCAGCGCACCGGCGTCGAAGATCGGCAGGTGGATCGCCGGGCCGGCCTGAACGGTGCGGCTCGCCGCGGTCAGGAAGCGGCTCCAGCCGAACGCGTCGAATCCGATCGCCGCGGCGAGGTTGATGTCGGGGAAGAACTCGGCTTTCGCTTCCTTCACGTTGGCCAGCGCAGCCTCGATTTGCCAGCGCGCCGCGACGATGTCCGGGCGGCGCGAGACGAGATCGGCCGGCAAGTTCGAGGGCAACGTGACGGCGCCGCCCGGCCCGAGCACGGGCGCGTCGATGGCCAGCCCGCGATCGGGGCCCTTGCCGAGCAGGGCCGCCAACTGAAAGCGCACCGACTTGATCTGGCCGTCCAGATCGGCGAGCGTGGCCTGGCTGGTCGCGACGTTGCCGAGCGCCGTTTGCTTTTCGACGTTGGTGTCGAGCCCGGCGGTGACGCGGCCATTCGTGATCGAGCCGACGTCCTGCCGGTTGCGGATCTCGCGCTGGGCGATATCGCGCAGCGCGTAAAGCTGCGCCAACTGGTTATAGGTACGCGCGACCGATGAGGCGAGCGTGATGCGCGCTTCCTGCATGTCCGCTTGCGCCGCCTTTTCCTGCGAGACGGACGCCTTCACGCGCTCGCGGTTCTTGCCCCAAAGATCGAGGTCCCACGAGGCGCTCGCGAGCGCGCTGTGCTGGGTGAACCAGTTGCCGCCGAACGGCGGCGGGTAGAGGCCGTTGCCCGAGAACAACTCGCGTGTGACCGAGTAGCTTCCGTTGACCTTGGGCAGCAGATCGGCGCGTGTGCTCTCGATGTACGACTGCGCCTTGGCGATGCGCGCTTGAGCTTGCGCGATCGAGGGGCTGCCGGCCAAGGCTTCGTCGATGAGCCTGGACAACTGCGGATCGCCGAACTCGCGCGCCCAGTCCAGCGACGGCCACACGCCGCCTTCGCCCGGCAGGCTCTGGCTCGACTCGAGCGTGGCGGGCTCGGTGATCGACTTGTCGCTATGAATGCCCGCGTAGTTGGCGCACCCCGCCAGCACGAGCGCGGCAATGGCTGCGGCGATCGCCCAGCGGCGCACCCGGGCCGATGCGGGCGGGAACGCTGTCGCACTGCTTTTCGAAGAGAGTGTAATCATGGACTTTGCAACTTATTTGGGGCGATTGAAGATCGAAACTCGTTGCCGTGTCAGACAAAAACGCTGACAACCCTGCGCCGTCGCACTAATCCGCGGCCGGATCGACCGTGTTGGCGAGAATCCGGCGCAACATGCTTTTCAGAAAACCCACTTCCTCGGGCGTGAAGCCGGCGAGCGCTTTCTCGACCACGCCGCCGAAAATCTCGGGCATGCGCGCCGCGAGCCGTCGTCCCTCGGGGGTCACCGCCAGATGAACCGCGCGCCGATCCTCCGAACTGCGCACCCGGGAAAGCAGATTACGCTTTTCCAGCCGATCGATCAGCCGAGTGACCGCGCTCGCATCGATCCCGTAGTCGCGCGCCAGCTCCGCCGCCAACGAGCACCGGCCGCTCGCGATCATGAACAACATGCTCGCTTGAGTGCTGGTAATGCCCAGTTCGCTGAGCGTGCGCTGCGTCACGAGGTTCGACAGGCTCGACTTCACCCGCGCGAGCAGATAGCCGACGCTTTCATCGATCTGGTAGCCGCATAGCTCCGGCGGGAGCGGCGTGGACGAATCCGACATGGCGATTTCCGTGCGTTTGCAATAGTTGACTAGGCATGATTATACGCACCGGCGCGGCGACCCGACAAGCATAGGTTCCCCGTGCCTGTCTTTTTTAAGCAACTTCTTAAGGCAAATGTTCATTATGACGGCCGATGCGGAACGCCGCTTGCAACTCGACCGATAGGAAGGTGACGGGCGGGACGGGCGCTTTCCGGTCGTTTCGAGCGTTTTGCGAGGCTGGCGTCACGGACGCGTGGTAGAATCGCAAGTTACCCAAAAAGTACGCGCGCCAGTTTTCGAGGTCGGCTTTCCGCCGCTCGCCTGATGTCTCCCAACCGCATCGCGGCGTCGGCATCCAGTTTCCGTTTCGCGTACGCAACCGTCTCTTACTTCTATGACTCGCGCCCTTCGCAACATCGCCATCATTGCCCACGTCGACCACGGCAAAACCACGCTCGTCGACCAGCTGCTTCGCCAGTCGGGCACGTTCCGAGAAAACCAGCAGATCGCGGAACGCGTGATGGACTCGAACGACATCGAAAAAGAGCGTGGCATCACCATCTTGGCGAAAAATTGCGCCGTCGAGTACGAGGGCACGCACATCAATATCGTCGATACGCCGGGCCATGCCGATTTCGGCGGCGAAGTGGAGCGCGTGTTGTCGATGGTCGATTCGGTGCTGTTGCTCGTCGACGCGGTCGAAGGGCCGATGCCGCAAACGCGCTTCGTGACGAAGAAGGCGCTCGCGCTGGGTCTCAAACCCATCGTCGTCGTCAACAAGATCGACCGTCCCGGCGCGCGCATCGACTGGGTCATCAATCAGACCTTCGATTTGTTCGACAAGCTGGGCGCGACCGAGGAGCAACTCGACTTCCCGATCGTCTACGCTTCGGGCCTGAACGGCTACGCCTCGCTCGAGCCGGCGGCACGCGAAGGGGATATGCGCCCGCTGTTCGAGGCGATTCTCGAGCATGTGCCCGTGCGCGCAGCCGATCCCGACGCGCCGCTGCAGTTGCAGATCACCTCGCTCGATTATTCGACGTACGTGGGCCGGATCGGCGTGGGCCGGATCGCCCGCGGGCGCATCAAGCCGGGCCAGGCGGTCGCCTTGCGTTTCGGGCCCGAAGGCGACGTGATGAACCGCAAGATCAATCAAGTGTTGTCCTTTCAGGGGCTCGACCGCGTGCTGGTGGACGAAGCCCAGGCCGGGGACATCGTCCTCATCAACGGCATCGAGGACATCGGCATCGGCGCGACGATTTGCGCGCCCGATACGCCTGAGGCGCTGCCCATGATCACGGTGGACGAACCCACGCTCACGATGAACTTCCTCGTGAATTCGTCGCCGCTCGCGGGCAAGGAAGGCAAGTTCGTCACGAGCCGCCAGATTCGCGATCGCTTGACGCGCGAGCTCAATCACAACGTGGCGTTGCGCGTGCGCGACACCGGCGACGAAACGGTTTTCGAAGTGTCGGGCCGGGGCGAGCTGCACCTGACGATCCTGATCGAGAACATGCGGCGCGAGGGCTATGAACTGGCCGTGTCGCGCCCCCGCGTGGTTTTGCACGAAGTGGACGGCGTCAAGCACGAGCCGTACGAGTTGTTGACCGTCGACGTCGAAGACGGCCATCAGGGCGGCGTCATGGAAGAATTGGGCCGCCGCAAGGGCGAATTGCTCGACATGGCCTCGGACGGGCGCGGTCGCACGCGTCTCGAGTACAAGATCCCGGCGCGCGGCCTGATCGGCTTTCAGGGCGAATTCATGACGCTCACGCGCGGCACCGGTTTGATGAGCCACGTGTTCGACGAGTATGCCCCCGTGAGGGAAGGCACGCTGGGCGAACGCCGCAACGGCGTGCTGATCTCGCAGGACGACGGCGCAGCCGTGGCGTATGCGCTGTGGAAGCTGCAAGACCGCGGCCGTATGTTCGTCAAACCGGGCGACGCATTGTACGAAGGGATTATCATCGGCATTCACAGCCGTGACAACGATCTCGTCGTGAATCCGATCAAGGGCAAGCAGTTGACCAACGTGCGCGCCTCGGGCACCGACGAAGCCGTTCGCCTCGTGCCGCCGATCCAAATGTCGCTCGAATACGCGGTCGAGTTCATCGACGACGACGAACTCGTCGAAGTCACGCCGCAGTCCATTCGCCTGCGCAAGCGCCATTTGAAGGAGCACGAGCGCCGTCGCGCGAGCCGCGAAGGCTCGGCCGACTGACGCGGCGGGGCGCGGATAGCGCCCGCCGGCAGCGTCGCCGCATCGCTGCCCGACATCCGAGAAGCCGCCTTTTGGGGCGGCTTTTTGCTGGCTTTTGCTTTTAGGACAGGCAATTGCAGCGGCTCGCACCCATCTCGAATATTCGATTTGTGATATGCTGCGGCGAGCTAGTTTTAGGTCCTTCCAAGCAAGACTTGATTCGCGCAATCCGCTAAACGGTCAGGCCGTGTCGCGGAAGGTTTTGTAACCCGCTATTTCTCGAGAAGCTCGAAGAAAGGTGAGCGTAAACATGATGAAGCAATTCCAGCTGAACTCGTACTTGTTCGGCGGCAATGCTCCGTACGTTGAAGAAATGTACGAGCAATACCTTGATAACCCGGCGTCCGTTCCCGACAACTGGCGCGAATACTTCGACGCGTTGCAGAACGCGCCTGCCTCGGACGGCAGCGCGGCGAGCGACGTGGCTCACGGCCCTATCGTCGAATCGTTCGCCCAGCGCGCGAAGGCCAATGCGTTCATTCCGCGCGAAGCCGGCGAAAATCTGGGCACTGCGCGCAAGCAAGTCCACGTTCAGTCCCTCATCAGCGCTTATCGATTCCTCGGCTCGCAATGGGCCAATCTCGATCCGCTCAAGCGCCGCGAACGTCCCGCTATTCCCGAACTGGAGCCTGGCTTCTACGACTTCACCGAAGCGGACATGGACCAGACGTTCAGCGCGAGCAACCTGTATTTCGGGTTCGAGCAAGCGTCGCTGCGCGATATCGTCAAGGGCCTGCGCGACAGCTATTGCGGCACGATCGGCGCCGAATTCATGTACATCAGCGATCCCGAGCAAAAGCGCTGGTGGCAAGAACGGCTCGAGTCGATCCGCGCCACGCCGAATTTCTCGGCCGATAAAAAGAAGCACATTCTCAACCGCTTGACGGCCGCCGAAGGCCTCGAGCGCTATCTGCACACGAAATACGTCGGCCAGAAGCGTTTCTCGCTCGAAGGCGGCGAGAGCTTCATCGCGGCGATGGACGAAGTCGTTCGCCATGCGGGTGCGAAGGGCGTGCAAGAAATCGTCATCGGCATGGCTCACCGCGGCCGTCTGAACGTGCTCGTCAATACGCTCGGCAAAATGCCGTCGGATCTGTTCGCCGAATTCGAAGGCAAGCACGTCGACGATCTGCCGGCCGGCGACGTCAAGTATCACAAAGGGTTCTCGTCGGATGTCGCCACCGAAGGCGGTCCGGTGCATCTGTCGCTCGCGTTCAACCCGTCACACCTTGAAATCGTCAACCCGGTCGTCGAGGGTTCGGCGAAGGCGCGGATGGATCGCCGCGGCGACGAACGCGGCGCGCAAGTGCTGCCCGTGCAGATTCACGGCGATGCCGCCTTCGCGGGCCAGGGCGTCGTGATGGAAACGCTGAACCTCGCGCAAACGCGCGGTTACGGCACGCACGGCACGTTGCACATCGTCATCAACAACCAGATCGGCTTTACGACGTCCGACCCGCGCGACGCGCGCTCGACGCTCTATTGCTCGGACGTCGTCAAGATGATCGAAGCGCCGGTGCTGCACGTGAACGGCGACGACCCGGAAGCGGTCGTCCTGGCCACGCAGATCGCGATCGATTTCCGCATGCAGTTCCAGAAGGATGTCGTGATCGACATCGTCTGCTTCCGCAAGCTCGGCCACAACGAGCAGGACACGCCGGCGGTCACGCAGCCGCTGATGTACAAGAAGATCGCGCAGCATCCGGGCACGCGCGCGCTCTACGCCGACAAGCTCGTGCAGCAAGGCGTGATCGGGGCGGAAGATGCCGAGACGTACATCAAGGCGTTCCGCCAAGCGATGGACGAAGGCCATCACACGATCGACCCGGTGCTCTCGAACTACAAGAGCAAGTACGCTGTCGACTGGGTGCCGTTCCTGAACCGCAAATGGACGGATGCGGCCGATACGGCCGTGCCGCTGGCTGAACTGAAGCGTTTGGCCGAACGTGTCACGACCATTCCGGCGAACTTCAAGCTGCACCCGCTCGTCGAGCGCGTCATCAATGACCGCCGCGCGATGGGCCGCGGCGAGGCGCCGCTCGATTGGGGCATGGGCGAGCATCTGGCCTACGCATCGCTCGTCGCATCGGGTTACGCGGTGCGTCTGACGGGCCAGGATTCGGGCCGCGGGACGTTCACGCACCGGCACGCCGTGCTGCACGACCAAAACCGGGAGCGTTGGAACGACGGTACGTACATTCCGCTGCAGAACGTGGCGGACGGCCAAGCGAAGTTCACGGTCATCGACTCGGTGCTGTCCGAGGAAGCCGTGCTGGGCTTCGAATACGGTTACTCCACGGCCGAGCCGAATACGCTCGTCACCTGGGAAGCGCAGTTCGGCGATTTCGTCAACGGCGCGCAAGTCGTGATCGACCAGTTCATCTCGTCGGGCGAAGTGAAGTGGGGCCGCGTGTCGGGCCTCACGATGCTGCTGCCGCACGGCTATGAAGGTCAGGGTCCGGAGCACTCGTCGGCGCGGATCGAGCGCTTCCTGCAGCTGTGTGCCGACCACAACATGCAAGTCGTGCAGCCCACCACGCCCGCGCAGATCTTCCACCTGCTGCGCCGCCAGATGATCCGCTTGTTCCGCAAGCCGCTGATCGTTGCCTCGCCGAAGTCGCTGTTGCGCCACAAAGAAGCGGTGTCGGATCTTTCCGAACTGGCGAGCGGGTCGTTCCAGCCGGTTTTGGGCGAAGTGGACAGCGCGATCGATGCGAAGAAGGTCAAGCGCGTGGTCGTTTGCTCGGGCCGCGTCTACTACGACGTGCTCGCCCATCGCCGGGAAGCGAAGGCGAACGATGTGGCGATCGTCCGTATCGAGCAGTTGTACCCGTTCGCGCACAAGCAATTCGAAGCGGAATTGAAGAAGTACGACAACGCGACGGAAGTGGTGTGGGTGCAGGACGAGCCGCAAAACCAAGGGCCGTGGTTCTACATCGAGCACCACCTGAAGGAAGGCATGAGGGAAGGGCAGAAGCTGGCTTACAGCGGCCGCCCGGCTTCGGCCTCGCCCGCGGTCGGCTACTACGCGAAGCACTACGAGCAGCAGAAGGCGCTGATCGAAGGCGCGTTCGGCCGGCTCAAGAGCGCATCGATCGCTAAATAACTAGACGATTGCGAACCGGGAAGGCGCGAGGCGCTTTCCCGCGTCGCTTCGAAGCGCGATGCGCACGGCGACGCGAGGCCGGTTCGCCTCCCACACCAGATCAAGAGTTTAGGAAAGTTCAAATGGCTATTGTTGAGGTCAAGGTTCCGCAGTTTTCGGAGTCGGTTTCGGAAGGCACGATGCTGCAGTGGAAGAAGAAGCCGGGCGAAGCGGTGACGCGCGACGAGATCCTCGTCGAAATCGAAACCGACAAGGTCGTGCTGGAAGTCCCGGCCCCCGATTCGGGCGTGCTCGCCGAGGTGCTCGTCGCCGACGGCGCGATCGTGGAATCGGAGCAGTTGCTCGCGAAGATCGACACCGAAGGCAAGGCCGGCGCCGCAGCGGCTCCGGCCGCAGCCGCAGCGCCGGCGGCTGCCGCGCCTGCCGCTGTCGCAGCCGCACCCGCACCTGCCGCCGCAACGACAGGCGGTGCGCCTTCGCCGGCCGCTGGCAAGTTGATGGCCGAGAAGAACCTCACGGCCGATCAAGTCGCAGGCACGGGCCGCGACGGCCGCATCACGAAGGGCGATGTGCTGGCAGCGGGTGCGCCCGCTGCACGCGCGCCGGCTGCGGCACCCGCGGCAAAACCGGCCAAGCCGTCGCTGCCGGACGTCAAGGCGCCGGCCTCGGCCGAAGCTTGGCTGCAAAACCGCCCCGAGCAGCGTGTGCCGATGTCGCGCCTGCGTGCGCGTATCGCCGAGCGTTTGCTCGAGTCGCAGCAAACGAACGCCATCCTCACGACGTTCAACGAAGTGAACATGGCGCCCGTGATGGACCTGCGCAACAAGTACAAGGACAAGTTCGAGAAGGAGCACGGCGTCAAGCTCGGCTTCATGTCGTTCTTCGTCAAGGCCGCGGTGCATGCGCTGAAGAAGTTCCCGCTCGTGAACGCGTCGATCGACGGTAACGACATCGTCTATCACGGCTATTTCGATATCGGTATCGCCGTCGGATCGCCGCGCGGCCTCGTCGTGCCGATCCTGCGCAACGCCGATCAAATGTCGCTCGCCGGCATCGAGAAGAAGATTGCCGAGTTCGGCCAAAAGGCGAAGGACGGCAAACTGTCGATCGAAGAAATGACGGGTGGCACGTTCTCGATCTCGAACGGCGGCGTGTTCGGCTCGATGCTCTCGACGCCGATCATCAACCCGCCGCAATCGGCCATTCTGGGCGTGCATGCCACCAAGGAGCGCGCCGTGGTCGAAAACGGTCAGATCGTCATCCGCCCGATGAACTATCTGGCGCTCTCGTACGACCACCGGATCATCGACGGCCGCGAAGCCGTGCTGTCGCTCGTGGCGATGAAAGATGCGCTCGAGGATCCGGCTCGCCTGCTGCTCGATCTGTAATGCTCGTGCTCGCCGCACGCCGGCGAGCACATTCAATCGCACCGAACGAAACCACGTCGGGGCGCGTGCTCCATCGCGCCCCGATGCGTCAGCAAAAGGATTGTCATGTCCCAAGAATTTGACGTCGTCGTGATCGGCGCCGGCCCGGGCGGCTATATCGCCGCGGTCCGCGCGGCGCAGCTCGGCAAGACCGTCGCCTGTATCGAAAACTGGAAGAACCCGGCCGGCGCGCTCAAGCTGGGCGGCACGTGCTTGAACGTCGGCTGCATTCCGTCGAAGGCTTTGCTCGCTTCCTCGGAAGAGTTCGAAAACGCGTCGCACCACCTCGAAGTGCATGGCATCAGCGCGAGCGACGTGAAGATCGACATCGCCAAGATGATGGCGCGCAAAGACGGCATCGTCGAGAAGATGACGGGCGGCATCGAGTATTTGTTCAAGAAAAACAAGATCACGTGGCTCAAGGGTCACGGCAAGTTCGTCGGCAAGAACGACGGCGGCGTGCAGATCGAAGTGAGCGGCGAAGGCGCGACCGAGGTCGTGACGGGCAAGAACGTCATCATCGCGACCGGCTCGAAGGCGCGTCACCTGCCGAACGTGCCCGTCGACCACAAGATCGTTGCCGATAACGAAGGTGCGCTCGCGTTCGATTCGGTGCCGAAGAAGCTCGCCGTCATCGGCGCGGGCGTGATCGGCCTCGAACTGGGCTCGGTATGGCGCCGTCTGGGCGCGGAAGTGACGGTGCTCGAGGCGCTGCCCCAGTTCCTCGGCGCGGCCGATGAAGCGCTCGCCAAGGAAGCGGCGAAGCTGTTCAAGAAGCAAGGCCTCGATATCCACCTCGGCGTGAAGATCAACGAGGTGAAGACGTCGAAGAACGGCGTCACGATCGCCTATGCGGACAAGGACGGCAACGCGCAAACGCTCGAAGCCGATCGCTTGATCGTATCGGTTGGGCGTGTGCCCAACACCGATGACCTCGGCCTCGAATCGATCGGCCTGAAGGCGAACGAGCGCGGCTTCATCGACGTGGACGACCACTGCCGCACGAGCGTGCCGAACGTCTATGCCATCGGCGACGTCGTGCGCGGACCGATGCTGGCGCACAAGGCCGAAGACGAGGGCTCGCTGGTGGCCGAGGTCATCGACGGTCAGAAGCCGCATATCGACTACAACTGCATTCCTTGGGTCATCTACACCGAGCCTGAGATCGCATGGGTGGGTAAGACGGAGCAGCAGTTGAAGGCGGAAGGCCGCGAGATCAAGAAGGGGCAATTCCCGTTCTCGATCAACGGCCGTGCGCTCGGTATCGCGAAGTCGGACGGTTTCGTGAAGATGATCGCCGATGCGAAAACGGACGAACTGCTCGGCGTGCATATCATTGCGGCGAACGCTTCCGATCTGATCGCCGAAGCCGTCGTAGCGATGGAGTTCAAGGCTGCGTCGGAAGACATCGGCCGTATTTGCCACCCGCATCCGTCCTTGTCCGAAGTGATGCGCGAGGCGGCGCTCGACGTCGACAAGCGCGCGCTCAACAAGTAACGGCTCGCGTCCGGCGTTGCGGCCGGGCGGCAGGCCACGACGAAGGCGGGCGGGCAAATCCCTCCCGCCTTCGTTTTTTGTGTTTCCACGATGAACGTCATCGAATACTACGAGAACGAGCTCGAGACGCGGGGTTACGCGCCCGATCCGGCGCAATTGGCTGCCGTCGAGCGGTTGCAGCGCTGCTACGAAGAGTGGGTCGCCTACAAGGCGCGTCGTTCCAATGCGCTGCGCAAGCTGATCGTCCATCCGCAGTTGCCGCGGGGCGTCTACATGTGGGGCGGTGTCGGGCGCGGCAAGAGTTTCCTCATGGATAGCTTCTATGCGGTCGTGCCGGTGCAGCGCAAGACGCGGATTCACTTCCACGAATTCATGCGGGAAGTGCATCGGGTCCTGGAAGAGCTGAAGGGACAGGCCGATCCGCTCGACGAACTCGCGCGGCGCACGGCGAAACGCTATCGCTTGATTTGCTTCGACGAGTTCCACGTGTCCGATATCGCCGATGCGATGATCTTGTATCGGCTGCTCGACCGGCTGTTCATGAACGGCGTGCAGTTCGTGATGACGTCCAATTACGATCCGGACACGCTGTATCCCGATGGATTGCATCGCGACCGCGTCTTGCCGGCGATCGAACTCGTTAAATCGCAGCTCGACGTGCTCAACGTGGACGCGGGTATCGATTATCGGCAGCGCACGCTTGCGCAAGTGAGCGTCTATCACACGCCGCTCGGCGCGCAGGCCGATCGCGCCTTGCGCGAGGCGTACGGTCAATTGGCCGCCGTGCCCGACGAAAGCCCGATCCTGCATATCGAAAAGCGGGAAATCAAGGCGCTGCGTCGCGCCGACGGGGTGGTCTGGTTCGACTTCGCGACACTATGCGGCGGCCCGCGCTCGCAGAACGATTACCTTGAACTCGCGACGCGTTTTCATACCGTCATCCTCTCGGACGTTCCGCAAATGTCGCCGCGTATGGCGTCGGAGGCGCGCCGCTTTACTTGGCTCGTGGACGTGTTCTACGACCATAAGGTCAAGCTGCTGATGTCGGCGGCCGTGCGCGCGGAAGCGCTCTATGTCGAAGGACCGATGGCGAACGAGTTCAGCCGTACCGTTTCGCGTCTCGTCGAGATGCAGTCCAAGGAATACCTCGAAACGCCGCGTCGAGTGGCCGATACGTCGCTGACCTGAACGATTGAGCGGGGCGCTCGCAGGCACAGAACGCATTTTCGGAGTATTCCGATAGTCATCGCGCCTGCCCGGGCATATCGTGCATTTCCTTGTTCTGAGAAGGAGGCGCCTATGACCCCATACAGCGACATGACGGATGAGCAATGGCGGAGCGTCGTGCCGCTCTTTCCGGAGTTCAATTCTCGCGGCCGGGGTCGAGGCCGCCCGTTGACCGATACCCGCGCGGTGCTCAATGGCGTGCTATGGGTGATCTATAGCAACGCGGCCTGGGCATCCTTGCCCAAGCGCTACCCGGCTTATCAAACCTGCCATCGGCGTTTCAAGGCGTGGCACACGGCGGGTGTGTTCCAGCAAGTCCTCACGCGGCTGTACGGCGACGCGGGGTTGGAACTGTGCGAAACCATCAAAGCTCGCATGCGGGTGAAAAGCGCTGCCAAGCAGCCGCGCATGCCGGCGACACCCTTCGTCACGGTGAATCTGCCGAAGCTAACCTATCTCGCCTCACTGCGTCGCGCGGCATGAGGATGCCACGACGTGAGCACCGGCCACCGGTCGGTGGCCGGCTGCGCCCTGCGCGAAGGTCAATGCTGCCTGCGCGGCCGGGCGGGTCAATTCTGCGCTTGCGCGGCCGAGTCTTGCCGAATCCACGTTTGCGACCGGCCGATGAGCGAAAAGCCGATGTAGCCACGCACGACGAGCTTTTGGCCGCCATCCTCGAGGCGCATGTTGCACTTGTAGACCTTGCCGTTCTCGGGGTCGAGGATATTGCCGCCGTCCCACTTATCGCCGTCCTGCTTCATGTTCTTGATGATCGTCATACCGAGAATGAGCTGGTCTTTTCGATCATCCGTGCAGGCGGTGCAGCGCTTGCCGGGCTTATCGGCCGGGTTGAGGCCTTTGATGACTTTGCCGCTCAGCGTGCCGTCGTCGCTTTGCGCGATCTGAACGAGCGCCTTCGGTTGATGGGTGTTGTCGTCGATGGTTTGCCACACGCCCACTGGCGTTTGGCTGCCCTGCGCGAGAGCGGCAGCGGCGCCGACGAACAATGCGCCCGCAACGGCGGCGCGTTTGACGGCGTTCCATGCGGTCGTCTTGGTCTGCTGCGAGAAGTGCGTCATGTTTCCTCCTGTTTGTGAACCGTCTGTCGTCTTCCAGTGCGCGGCGGCGAATCGAGTCGCGTCGCGTCTTCTATGAATCCGCCCAGGATACGCGCGAAAAATTCCGCTCGTTTAATAGTGGTACCTCTAATCGGAACGAGACGCCCGGGCATCGACGTCGCGTTCGAACAGTGTTCGATCGCATTCGATAGAAGGCGATAGAAGTGGATGGCACTCAATAAAGTTGGTATGAAAAGGTCGCATTGAGCCGCGGGCTGCGCGAGGGGCTTTCGATCGGCGCATCCCCAACAGCCTTGGCGAGAGAAAGATCGAGGTTGTAGTGCTTGTTATCGCTGATGCGAAAACCGAGTGCGAACGACGCCAGCTTGCTCGGCGCGGTGGGGCCGGTATGCAGATAGACGCGCGCCATGTCGAACGAGACGTAGGGTGTCAGCGTCTGCAAATAGCGGGACGTCACTGCAATCGCTCGGTTGACCTCGAACGATGCGCCGAATCCCGAATCGCCCGCCGCTTCGCCCGGCTCGTAACCGAGTGCGAAGCGTTGTGCACCGAAGGCGATTTGCTCCGATGTCGGCAGCGAATCCGGGCTGTATTGCCCTGCGAGCGCCACCGCCGTTCCGATCTTGAACGGCCATTCGTTCGTCTGCGAAAAGCTTGCCGCGGTGCGAAAGAAGGTGAGGGAGACAGGGTTCGTTTCGGTCACGCCGGGGAGGTTCGTCTCGGCCGCCTTCGATGCGCCGAGCACATCGAAGGCCTTGGCGATGTTGAAGCTAGCCCGGCGCGTTTGCCCCGGGCGCATGTCGGCAAAGTCGAGCTGAGCTTGCACGACGCGCACTTGCGAACGCAAGGAAAGCGTCGCTCCGGTGAGCGTGTTCAGATAACGGTTCTCGTCATGGGAGGCATAGGCGGACACGGTGCCCATGAGGCTGCGCGTATTGCTCAGATAGAGCGGGTAGGCAGCCGCCAGCCCCAGTTTCTCGCTCACCACGGTGCGCTTGATAGACGAAGGAAGGCCCGGGTTGTCGACGGGATTGCCGCGATAGTGCGAGCCGTTGATCTTGGCGACGAGTCCCTCGTCACCGATCGGCAAGGCGCCCTGCAGGGCGTAGAAACGTTGATTGTCGCGGCCTTTCGGTACCAGCGTGGAAGCGCTCAGCTCTTCGCCGAGCGAAGCGAGCCCGTTTTCGGTGACGGTCACGAGCCCTTGTATGCCCGGGTGATGAAAGTCGATTCCGGTGGCGACGTTGAAGGGCTTGCGCTCGACGTTCAACGCGAGTGTGGTCGCACCGTCGGTGGTTTGCGGCGGCTGCACCGACGCGGCGATCTTGACGCCGGGCAGCAGCCCCAATGCATTGACGTAACGCTCGAACGTCGCGCGGCGCAGCGGGCGTTCGTTGCGAATGTGCGCGGCGATGTCGCGGATCTTGTGCTCCGTGCCGCCGGGGTTGCCCTTGATTTCGACATTCGCGACATAGCCCTCGACCACTGTGACATGCACGACACCGTTTTCGAACATCTGAGCGGGGATGAATGCGAAGGAGAGCGCATAGCCGCGCGTTTGATAAAGGCGAGTCACGGCGTTGGCGGCTTCGACGAGCGCGCCGATCGTGATGTCTTTGCCCACCAGCACGCTGAAATGTCGAGCCACATCGGTGAACGGGATCGCCTTCACGCCGTCGATTTGCACCTTGCTTGGCGTCAGATGAGTGGCGAGCAGCTGTTGCAGTTGCTGCGGGTTCGGCTGAATCTGCACGCTGATTTGCGGTTCGCGGTTAGGCGTTCGGATTTGCGGCAACGCATCGAGCGGGTTGCCGCTCGCGGCCGGCCGTGCTTGCCCGAATGCCGAGCTCGCCGCGCTCGCGGCGGCAACGGCAAGGCAAAGCCATTGGTTCGGTATCCTAATCATTTGTCGTCCTCGTCGGCCTATTTTTTGAGCGAGCCCTTTGGGACTCTGCTTTGTTCGTTTGTTCGTGCATGCGTGCGGCGCTGAGCGCGCTCGATCGCAATGTTTCTCCGACCGCGCGGCCGTGGCGGGGCTCGCGCGTCGGTTGCGGCGGTTAAAGCGCTAAGGCACTGAGGCGCTCAAGGCAGCTTGCCGGCCAGCGGCGAGGCGCCTCCAAGCAACGAGTTCAGGCCGCCTGTCGATGAACTCGTTCTGGTGCTCGCTGTGCCCGCCGAGCCGAGCGCGCTGGTGAGTGGCGCCAGCGGGCCGGCTGCGCCGGCGCCTGTCAGCAGCCCCGTCAGCGATGACAGCGGTCCGCCCGCGCCTGTGCTCCCGCTCCCGCCACCGGCCGAGGGCGTGCCCGGTTGCACGCCATTCGTCGTACTGCCGACGAGGCTCGTGATGAGGCCCGGGATCGGTGCGGCGCCGTTGGGTCCGTTCGGATTGACGAGGCCGCCCGCATTGGTGATGGTGGTGCCCACGCCCGATACCAAATGACCGACGTCCGCCGCGAGCGGGTTGCCCGATGTGCCGGCCACTTGCGCGCCGGCGCTTTGGACCGCACCGCCGATCTGGCCGAGCAGCCCCGAAACCGGTTGGCCGGCGCCCGTCGTCGTGCCGACGCTTTGGGTTTGCTGACCGAGCGTGATCACGAGCGGCGTGACGGCCGAACTGAGCGGCTGCGTGACCTGTTGAACGGCTGACGAAGCGAGCGTATTGCCGAGCACTTGACCACCGGCGCTAATGCCGTTTGCCGCCGTGGTCAGTCCACCGGCGATCGGCGTCGTCACCGGGGCGAGCGGGGAAAGCGGCCCCTGGCCGAGGGCGTTGACCGTCGATGCGACGCCCGCGACCACCGCCCCCGTCGCGCCGATCGTCGAGCCCATGCCCGCTACCGTCGTGCCGACCGGGTCGGGGGTGGAGCCGATCTGGCCAAGGCCGCTGCTGACCGCGTTGGCCGCCGCGTCGAGCACACCGCCCGTTGCGGCTACGGTGCCGCCCACGCCTTGCGACAGCGCGGGGCTGACGCCGGGGATCGCAGTCGAGGAAATAGTGTTGCCCAGGTCCGTGGCCGTCGCACCGAGCGTGGTCAGGGCGCCCGAAGTGGCGGCGGCCGTCGGCGTAGGCGTGGGGTCGGGCTGGGGCTGAGGGGTCACCGAGCCGCCGGCGTTCGCCGCGGGCGGCGCGGACAATTCGCTCCCGCCGCAGGCCGACAGCAGGTAGGCGACGGCGAACGCCGTCAACGGTGCGCGCAGCGTCGTCGCATTGGTGCGTGCGGCGGCGACGATCGAACGGGTTTGCTTCTTCTTCGACATGATTGTGCTCCTCGTGATGGATTGCTTCATTTCTTCGCGAGCGATCCCGAGAGTCCGCTCGTGATCGAAGAAAGGCCTGATAGCGGATTCGCGCTGCCGCTCGTTGTGCCGCTGCCGCCCGCCAATGCGCCTGTGACCGTGGAGAGCAACCCCGTGACCGGGGCGAGCGGGTTGGCGCCAGCCGACGTGCCGGCAGTCGGTGCGCCGAGCGCGCCGGTCACGGTCGATACGAGGCCGGTGACGGGAGCAAGCGCGCTGACAGGGGAAGTCGTTGTCGACGAACCGAGCGCCCCGGTGACGGTCGATACGAGGCCGGAGATCGGAGCAAGCGCGCTGGCAGGAGAAGTCGTGGTTGACGAACCGAGCGCGCCGGTGACGGTCGACACGAGGCCGGTAACCGGGGCGAGCGGATTGCCCCCAGCGCTGCCGCCCGTTGCGCCCGCGAGGCCCGAAAGGGCGCCGGTGAGCGGCGCGAACGGCGTGCTCGCGCTGCCGCCCGTAACGAGGCCGCCGGTCGATGTCATGTCGGCGCCGGTCGAAGCAAGCACGCCGGCGACGGCGCTCGTGACTGGATTGCCGCCGGTCGATGCAATCGCGCCGCCGGCTTGGTTCAGGCCGCCGCTGATCGTGCCCAGCACGCCAGCCAATTGCGGACCGATTCCGGTCGACGTCCCGATGCTTTGCGTCGTCGAACCGAGTACCGACGTAATGGGCGTGATGGCGGTGCTCAGCGGTTGCGTGACTTGCTGCACCGCGCCGCTCGTGAGCGCGCTCCCGAGTGAAGCGCCAGCGCTGGAGATCGCGCCGCCGGCCGTAGCGAGGGCGCCGCCCAGCGGAGCGGTCACCGGGCCGAGCGGCGAAAGCGATCCGCTGGCGCCGAGGCCAGTCACGAGGATTCCGGCACTCGTGACGGCATGGCCAAGCTGGCCGACGGCCGGCCCCGCGCTAGCGAGTGTCGTCCCAACCGGGTCGCTCGTCGCACCGATTTCGCCGAGACCTTGCGATACGCCGTTGCCGAGCGTGGAGACCGCGCTGCCCACGTTCTGCAAAATGCCCCCGGCGGCCTGAGTCGTCTGCGCGCTGACGCCCGGCCACGTTTGTTGCGCGATCGCCGTTCCCGTACTGGAAACGGTTGAGCCTATGGCACTGACGATGCCGCCCGTGCTGCCGATGACTTGGCCCGTCGCATTGGCAGTCGGCGTCGTCGTGCCGTCACCCGTCCCGGTGTCGCCGCCGGTGCCGCTACTGCCCGAACCGCCGCCGCTCGTTCCCGAGCCGCCGGTCGAACCGCCGCTACCCGCGGCGAGCGAGCCGCCGCCGCCGCTGCCGGGACCTGAGCCGAGCCCCTGGCTCAGTGTTCCCGAGCCGCCGCAGGCAGTGAGCGAAAGCAGCGTTGCGACCGCTGCGGCTATCCACGTATTGCGCAATACCCCGTAACGTTTATTTGGATTCATTGCTGCCCCTTGCATTGGGTTTATCGAAATAGTTGCGGGCGCAAGCACTGCAATGGGCGTGCCAGTGCATTGCGCAATGCATCGTCGAATCGATCTAAAACGGCGCAATGGCCCATCTGGCACGGGTTTCACCGTTATAGAGCCGGTTTTCGAGAAGGGGATAACCGCGGGGAATTGGGCGCTCGGACGGGGGCGATCAAACCGAACGTAACGTAACGAGCGAGGCTTCTCGTTACCGGTTGCGCCGTAACATGCGCATGGCTTTGCATTGATCCGGTTTAGTGGAATCAATCTAAACTATCGTAACCCCTAAGTTGGCGCCGCTCACCAAGGAGCCCCGATGAGGGTAGAGTCGCCGTGTAGCGCCGTGGCTCGTTCAACTAGCGTCGGCCACAACAAGAACAACGCCGATCACAAGGGAGGTGCGTATCGACTCATTCTCCGCTGGTCATTACTAGAATCGCGCGATCAAAGTCGCGTCGCGGGCTCACGCCACGCCAACGAAGCAATAGACGAAGCACAATCGGTCGGGCAACGAGGCTTGCTCCAGGCCTTTCGTTGTGTGCCAGCGAGCGAAACCCGCACGACGTTCACCGACTATACGAGGAGCAATATGAATCAGCTCATCAAGCGTTTCTTGCGTGACGATCGTGGTGTAACCGCCATCGAATATGCGCTCATCGCCGGACTCATCGCGGCTGCCATCGCTACGATGGTCGGCAACATCGGTACGAATATCAACTCGGTGTTCACCGCGGTCGCTGCTGCGATCAAACCTTCATAGCCAATTTGTAACGAGTTTTTAAAGGCAATTTACGGCTTGCTTTAAATCGCTGCGATGTGCTGATTGCTTCGGCAATCGGCAGGGATTCACTCGGTCTTTTCAGGCTATTCGTTCCATGAGCATGACGTTCGCGAGCGCCCTGTTTATCGCGTGGGCGGCAACCGTGGTGGGGTGCGACGTGCGCAGTCGGCGCGTCCCGAATCGGCTCGTCATGGCGGGCCTGACGGCGGCGCTCGCATGCGCCGCCCTACACGCGTCCCCGTTCGCTACCGGGATCGCGCAGGCCGCCTATGGGGCGTTCGCCGGCTGCTTCGCGTTGTTGCCGTTCTTCTTGCTTGGCGTCATGGGCGCAGCCGACGTCAAAGTCTTCGCGGTGCTGGGCGCATGGTGCGGCGTCTCGGCCCTCTTCGACCTGTGGGCGATGGCGAGCATCGCCGCAGGCGTGCACGCGTTTATGTTGATCGTCGCCGCGCGAGCGAGATCGCGCGCAACGTGGGCGCCGGCGTGCTCGCCCAGGAGCGGCGCCCAACCAACGTTCGCGCTGGGGGGGCGCCGGGCAACCCCGTACGCGGCGCTGCTCTGCTGCGCGGCGATGGTGCAGTGGCTCGGCGCATTCGCACGAGGGGCGGCCACGTGAGGGGCATACCCGACGGTGCATCGCGCTTGCGTGCGGCTGGTAGCGCGGCCGTCGAATTCGCTCTCGTCTTTCCGCTGTTGTTCACGGTGCTATACGGCATCGTGACTTATAGCGTGCTGTTCGTCGCGGAGCAAAGCCTCACATTGGCCGCCGAAGAGGGCGCGCGCGCGGCGCTCAATTATCAAAACGCGGCGAGCGTGGCCGATGCACTCTCGGCCCGCAGCAGCAACGCATGCACCGTGGCGAGCCAGGCCGCCGCTTGGCTCGGCGCCTACGCGCGCTGCGCGGCGCAAAGCCGAAGCTGCAGCTACGACAGTGCGATGGATTGCGTGCAGGTTACGCTCACCTATGACTATGCGAGTCATCCGATCGTGCCGACATTGCCGCTCTTGAGCCTTGCGCTACCGAGTACGTTGTCGAGTGCGGCGACGGTGCAACTGAATCCGGAGAACCTGCTGTGAGGCGCCGCGCCGCATTGGCTCGTGCCGGCTGCGGCTGTGCGCGTCGACGGCCGGACCGTGAATCGCCAGCGAGGAATCAAGCATGACCCATCTGAATCTGACGAAGATCGCAGCCGGTGCGTTGATCGCCGTGGCGTTGTTGCTCGGCTTCTACGCGTGGGCGTTGAGCCGTCACACGGCACTCCCGGCGCCGGTCGTCAAGCGCGCTACGCCCGAGGCCGCTTTTCCGGTGGTCGTTGCTACGCGTTTGTTGCCGGCGGGCGCACCGATCGCGGGCGATGGCCTGCGCGTCGTGATGCTGCCGATGCGGCCGAGCGGGGCTTTTTCCGATGCATCGCTCGTGGCCCAGCGGGTGCCGCTATCGGACATCGGCGCCAACGTGCCCGTGCTCGAGGCGCAGCTTTCGTCGGGGTTCGCCGAGCAAGTGGCGCCTGGTGAGCGGGCAGTGGCCGTGCATATCGACGAAGCGAGCGCCGTCGGCAATCGCGTTCGACCGGGCAATTTCGTGGACGTGTTCTTCACGCTCAAGCGTGACGGCGCGAGCCTTGGGCCCAACGCGGAAATCGTGCGATCGCAGACGCGCTTGTTGCTCTCCCGCGTGCGCGTGTTGGCTTTCGGCGGTACGGCCTCGGGCGTCGGCAACCCAGCTCAGTATGGTGTGGGCGTGCACACCGCCGTGCTGGCGGTGCCGACGGCGGACGTGGATCGCCTCGAATTGGCCGATAGCGCCGGGCACGTGCTCTTGGCGCTGCGCAACCCGCGCGATGCCGAGGTGCTCGAACCGGCAGCGAACGCCCGCGTGGCCGGCGTCGCGCATACGAGCTCGGTCCTAGACCGCGCCGGTGCGACCGAAGCCTCGGTGCAGGCGGCAGCGGGAGTCTCCCTGAATGAGTTGTCGGCTGGCGGTGCGCCCATGCGCGCGGCGCCGAGACCGGGGGCGCTTCCCATCCGCTCAGTGGCCGGTATCGACGTCATCCGCGCCGGGCACATGCAGGCATCGGCGAATTGACGGGAGCATGGCCGCGATCCGCGCTTTTCCGGTGAAAGCCATGCCGAAATGACGAGCAACCCGACATGCGCCGGCGATGGCGTAGTCCACATCGATCAGTGAAAACAGGCCTATGCGAGGGCCGTTCAAGACATGGCGAACAAAGCAACGGCAGCGAAATGGAAGCGGATAGCCATCGTGTGCATCGGGGGCTGCATGGCGTTCGTATGCGCCGGCCTATCGGGGGGCGCCTATGCGCACGACGAGCCGGGTCTCGCATCGCAGAGCGCGGCGCCTTCCGCACTCGTCATGGCTGCGGGCGAACAGCGTCAGATCGCCGCCGGGCGGGCGCTCGTGCGCGTGGCGGTCGGTAATCCCGATGTCGCCGACGTCTTGGTGATTCGCGAGGGAGACGGGCGCGGCGGCGTACTGGTCGTCGGCAAGTCGCCGGGAACGACGAGCCTCATGTTGTGGGAACGAGGCCGCGCCGCGCCGCAAACGGTTGCGCTGACAGTCAAGCCCGCGGCGGCGGCGGCGCTGGCCGACGGCGCCACGCCGCATGTCGACGCCTACGACGGCGCCGTGGTCCTGTCCGGTCACACGCCGACGCTCGAGACGCATCAGCGCGGCGTCGATCTCGCGACGCTCGCCGCGAGCGAGCGCGCGCGTTCGAAGGCGCCACGCGGCGCCGAGCGCGGCGCTACCGCAAGCAAAGGGGAGGGGGCGCACGGGGGTGCCGATGCGGGGACCATCGTCGACGAATCGGTGATCGCGACGCGCAGCGTGGTTCAAGTCGATGTGCGCGTCGTCGAATTCAGCCGCACGGTCCTGAAAGCGGCGGGCTTGAATTTATTCAAGCAGAGCAACGGATTTTCGTTCGGTTCGTTCAGCCCCTCCGGTCTGAACACCGTCACCGGCGGGGGCACGAGCGCCTTTCAGGCGGTGGGCAACGTGCCGATCGCTTCGGCATTCAACCTCGTGCTCAATTCGGCGGGCCGAGGACTCTTTGCCGATCTCAGCTTGATGGAGAGCAACAACCTCGCGCGCGTGCTGGCCGAGCCGACGCTCGTGGCGCTGTCGGGCCAAAGCGCGAATTTCTTGGCGGGAGGAGAGATTCCGGTGCCCGTGCCCGAAGCGCTAGGCACTACGTCGATTCAATACAAGTCCTATGGTGTGGGCCTCACGCTGACCCCGACGGTGCTCAGCGCGCAGCGCATCGCATTGAAGATTGCGCCGGAAGCCAGCCAGCTCGATTTTCAGAACGCCGTCACGATCAACGGCGTATCGGTGCCGGCGATCACGACGCGCCGCGCCGATACGACGGTCGAGCTCGGCGACGGCGAGAGCTTCGTCATCGGCGGTCTCATCGATCGGGAGACGCTATCGAACGTCAGCAAGGTTCCCCTGCTCGGCGACTTGCCGATCATCGGCGCGTTCTTCAAGCAACTGAACTACCAGCAAAACGACAAGGAACTCATCATCATCGTCACGCCCCATCTCGTGTCGCCGCTGGCGAAAAACGCGCGGCTCCCCGCTACGCCGGGCGAGCAATCGGAGCAGCGTGGCGGCCCGGTCTGGCGCTCGTACTTGGGCGGCGCGCTTTCGAGCGACGTCGGACCGGGGTTCTCACGATGAACCCGGCATGGGGCCTGCGGACGCGCATCGAGCCGCAAGGGGACCAGCATGAATGCACGAGCGCAGTCCGTGATTGAGCGAGCGCGCGTAGTCGCGGATGACTTCGTGTTCGCGTCGAGCGATGAAGCGCACGTGCGCTGGCTCAGCGAAGCGCTCGCGGCAACGGGCGTCGTGGAAGCGGCGTCGCCGGACCCTGACGCGCTCGGGCAATGCGTGATCGCATTGCGGCCATCGCTCGTTTTCGTCGATTTCTGCGGCGGGCGCATCGACGCGGCGACGCGCGCAGTGCAAGCGGTGCGCGCGCTCTCGCCGCAAGTACCGGTGGTCGCCGTCGGTAAGCTCACCGAACCCGAAAGCGCGATTGCCGCGTTGCGCGCAGGCGTACGCGACTTCGTCGATCTCGCGGGCGCCGCGCAGGAGGCGGTCGGCGTAACGCGAGAGGTGCTCGAAAACGTCGCGCAGATGCCGGTGCGCCATGGCCGCCTCACCGTGTTGCTGGGCGCGCGGGCCGGCGTAGGGGTATCGACGCTCGCGGCCCACCTCGGTGTGCTGTTGCAGCGCAGAGGGACGCGCGCGGGACGGCATGCCGCTTTGATCGACCTGGGCCTGCCCGCCGGGGACGGCATGCTCTATCTCGACACGCGCAGCGAGTTCGATTTCGTGGAAGCCGTGCGCAATCTGCGGCGCTTCGACGAGACTTTCGTCCATACGGCGCTGGCCCGCCATGCGAGCGGTCTTGCATTGACGTCGCTTGCGCCCGATCTGTCCGCATTGCGGACGGTGTCGTACGCGTCGGCGGTCGCGCTGCTCACACGGCTGCGGGCATTCTTCGACCAGCAGATCGTCGACCTCGGCGGTTTCTCGAATCACGACTTCGTCGCGCAGGTCGCGCAAGCGGCCGACGAAGTCTGGCTCGTGTGCGAACCCGCGATCGCCTCGGTGGTGTCGGCCGTCGATTTGCTGCGCGAACTGGCCGCGGCTCAATTCGATAAGGCGCGCGTTGGTGTGGTCGTGACGCGATTCGATGCTCGGCTCGGATTGTCGGCCGAACAGATTGCGACGCGGCTCGGATTGCCGCTGGTCGCGACCTTGCCCTCGCGGCGCGTGCCGCTCACGCAGGCGGCCAATCAAGGCAAGCTGCTGCTGGATACGGCCGAGCGCGATCCCTATGTCCGCGCCGTCGATGCGCTCGCCGATCGAATCGCGCCGCGGCACGAGGCTTACGCGGCCGGGCTCGACCATTCAGGCGGCGAGACGGCGCTTCGTTCGCGGTTTACGCGATTCATGCGATCCATTCACCTTCCACCGAAGCGGTCATAGACGATGGCAAACGAAATCGAATTTGCCGACGATGCGTCCTCGTTCGCGCATACGCAGCAGTTCCAGGACATCAAGAACGCCGCGCACGAGCATTTGCTCACGCGCATCGAAGAACTCGGCGCGGAATTCGGCCGATGGTCGCGCGCCGCGATCAATCAGTTCGTCGATCTGGAAATGGACAGCTTCGTGCGCTTGCGCCATATCCCGATCAACGAGAGCGAGGTGCGGCTCATCGCCGAGGCGCTGACGAAAGAGCTGGCCGGATTCGGGCCGATCGAGGATTTGCTGGGCGACCCCGCCGTGGAAGACATCCTCGTGAACGGCTACCGGGACGTGTATGTCTCGCGCCACGGGATCTTGACGAAGATGCCCGTGCGCTTCGCGGACAACGCGCATCTGCTGCGCATCGTGCGGCGTATTCTCGCGCCGATCGGGCGCAGGCTCGACGAATCGAACCCCATGGTCGATGCGCGTTTGCCCGATGGCGGGCGCGTCAACGTCGTCATCGAGCCGCTATCGATCGAGGGCCCCGTCGTGTCGATCCGAAAGTTCCGTAAAGATCCGCTGCGGCCGGCCGATTTGCTCGCGAACGGTACCTACAACGCGGAAATCGGCGCCTTGCTCGAAGCGGCGGTGGCGGCGCGCTGCAATGTGCTCGTGTCGGGGGGCACGAGTTCGGGCAAGACCTCGTTGCTGAACGCGCTCGCCTTCCATATTCCCGAGCCCGAACGTGTGGTGACGATCGAAGACACGGCCGAGTTGTCGTTGAATCATCCTCATGTCGTGCGGTTGGAGAGCCGGCCCGGCGGCTTCGACGGTTCGGGGCTCGTGACGATCCGGGATTTGCTGCGCAATACGCTGCGAATGCGGCCCGACCGGATCATCGTGGGCGAAGTGCGCGGCGGTGAAGTATTGGAGATGCTGCAAGCAATGAATACGGGGCACGACGGCTCGATGGGCACCGTCCATGCGAGTTCGCCGCGCGAGTGCCTGTATCGGCTGGAAATGCTGGCGGGCTTCGCGGGCTTTCAAGGCACGGAGTCGAGCTTGCGGCGGCAGATCGCGAACGCGATCGACTTCATCGTGCAGATCGGCCGGCTGTCCAACGGACGGCGTCGCATCTTGTCGATCACCGAAGTCACGGGCTTGTCGGACACGATCATCGCGACGCAAGAGCTTTATCGTTACGAACCGATTCTCGATGCCGACGGCGAGGAGGTCGATAACTGGACCTCGCTCTGCATTTACCCGCATTCGCCGAAGTTGGCACGCTTGAAGAACATGCTGGGCTCGGGTTTCGACGATGGGTTCTCGCAAGGGGGCTTCCGTGTCTAGCGGCATCGCCGGTGTCGCTGCGGTCGCGCTGCTGTGCGCCGCATTGGCGCTGTTGCTGTGGCAGCGCGGGGCGCGGACCCAGCGCGATATGAGCACGCAGCGCTATCTCGACAGGCGCGTCGTTGCCGCCGGCATGAGCGGCGCGCGTCGCCCAGGCGGTCTCCAGAGCACGGTCGCCATAGCAGGCGCGGCGGCCGCAGGCAGCGACGGCCGGGGCGATGCGGGACACGTTGCGACGCTGGCCGCAAGTGCGCGTTCGGCATCGGGACTCACGGCCGCGGCGGTTGCGGGCGCGCAGCGCACGAGCGGCGCAGGCGCGATGCCACGCGGGGCCGAACGCGGTTCGCCTGAACGGCGTCGCCGTCTGCCCCCCACCATCGAGCATTTTCTCGTACGCGCGGGACTCTCGAGCGCGGGTACGCCCGCCGTGATCGTATGCACCGCCTGGGCGCTCGGCATCGTCTGGACCGGCCTGCGCGCCGGAGCCACCGCAGCCGGTGCTGCCGCGATCGCATCGATTGCCGCGGCAGCGCTGGTGGTCACTGCGCGCACGCAACGGCGCCGCTTGGCCATCGTCGTGCAACTGCCGACGTTCCTCGACGGCATCGTACGCCTGGTAACGCTCGGCAATAGCGTGCCGTCCGCGTTTCAAGCGGCTTTGCAAACGACCGAAGCGCCGCTGCGCGAATGCCTCGATCACGTCTCGAGGATGCTGCGCGCAGGCGTCGAAATCGATCGGGCGTTGACGCACGTGGCCGCGGTGTATCGGACGCGTGAATTCGAATTCGTCGGCGCGGTGCTGAGGTTATCGGTCAAATACGGGGGCCGCGCGGACGTCATGCTCGAGCGAATGTCGGCATTCATGCGCGATCTCGAACAGGCCGAGCGCGAGCTCGCTGCGATGTCGGCCGAAACTCGCCTTTCCGCTTGGGTGCTCGTCGCGTTGCCGCTTGCGATAGGGGGCTTTCTCGTGGCGACGAACCCGGCGTATTTCAGCGCGATGTGGGGCGACGTCGAGGGGCGTCGTCTCGTCTACCTCGCCTTCGCGTTGCAAGCGCTCGGCGGCTACGTGCTGTATCGAATGACGCGCTTGAGGGGATGACGATGCAAACGGATCGGCTCTTCGCATTGGCACTCGCATTGGGTGCGCTCGGATGCTTGCTGCTGGCCTATGTCGTCCTATTACGCATGGCGGTGGCGAGACGCGGCGCGCGCATGCTCGCCAGTGCGCTCGAGCGCCGCGCTGCCGCCGCGGCGGCCGCACCGGCAAGCGTTGGCGAGCTGCGCGCGCAGGCGCCGGGCGGTGCGTCGCCCGCGGCGGGGCAACGTCGCGCACCAGGCGGCGCCGCCCCCCCGACCTCGAGCGCGCCGCCCACGACCCTTGCTGCGCGCGTAGCGCTGTGGCGGGCGCGCTTCGGTCACGCGGGGGCGCGATGGCTCGACACGCCGCTCGGCAAGCATATCGTCGCCGGCGAAGACAGGCGGTTGATCGAACAATGCGGCTTTATCGACGCCGACGCACGAGGCTTCTTCCTGCTGTCGCGGCTCGTTTGCGCACTCGCGCTTCCCCCGCTCGCGAGCTGGCTGTGGAGCGCTTATATCCCTGCGGCTTACCGCGCGGCTTTCGTGGGGGCGGCGTTCGTCGCGGGCTTCATGCTGCCGAAGTTCGCGCTCGGGCGTCGCGCCGCGATGCGCCGCGGCGCGGTCGCCGATGAAATGCCGGTGCTCGTCGATTTGCTGCGACTGCTGCAGGGTGTCGGCCTGTCGCTCGATCAAAGCTTGCAAGTCATCGTCAACGATTTCCGTTCGATGCTGCCTGTCCTGTGCGGCGAACTCGAGCACGCGCAGCGCCAGTTCGCGGCGGGGCGCACGCGCGAGCAATCGCTGCAGCGTCTAGCCACGAGCTTCGACAACGAGGATTTGCGCGCGATCGTCAGATTGATGATCCAAGTCGATCGCCACGGCGGAGCGGTGCAGGAGCCGCTCAAGCAATTCGGCGATCGGCTGCGCGAGACGCGCCGGGCGCGCTTGCGGGAAAAGATAGGACACCTAACGGTCAAGATGACGGGCGTCATGATCGTGACGTTGCTGCCTGCGCTGTTGATCGTGACGGCCGGCCCCGGCTTGCTCGCGATCGTGCGATCGCTGGCGACGGTGCATCGATGAATGTCAGCGATAGGTTCCACCCGTCATGAATGTTTTCCCATCGACTCATGAATGAACGTTCGACGAAAGAGTTTTCGATGAAGCAACCGCATTCGATCCATATTTCGCTTCGCATTGTGCTTGGCGTCGTGCTGGCGCTCGGCTGCGGCGCGTGCGCATTCAAGGAGTCGGGATACGGCGTCGGGACGCAAGCCGAGCGCGCGGCGGCACAGGCGGCCGCCGAGAAACAGAGCGCGCCGGACACCCCCGGGATGTATCTCGCGTTGATCGATCGCATGCAGCGGCAGGGGCTCTATTACGCGTCGCTGGCGCATATCGACGCTTACGAGAAAGAGTACGGCGCGACGCCCGACTCGACCTTACTGCGGGCCGACGCGTTGCGTGAAACCGCGCAGTCCGCGGCCAGCGCGACGGCGTACCGCGCCTTGCTCTCGACGCCGCTCGCGGCGCGGGGCTATCGCGGACTCGGGTTGCTCGCGGGGGCCGCGGGCGATTTTCACGAGGCGGCGCGTGAGTTGACGCATGCCGCGGCGCTCGCGCCGACAGATGCCGCGACGCTGTCCGATTTGGGCTATGCGCTGCTGCGCGAAGGCGACGTCGGCGATGCCCGCGTGCCGTTGATGCAGGCCGCGGAACTGGACTCGCACAGCGGGCGCATCAAATCGAATCTAGCGCTGTTGCTGCTTGCGCAAGGTCGTGCGAAAGAGGCGAGGGCTTGGATGGACGATCAGCAATACTCGAGCGCGGTGCGCTCCGCCATTCACGAGGACGCGCTGAAGGTGGCGGCCGCCGCGCGCAGCTATCGGGGCGCGAGTGCGCCGGTGCGCAATTGAACGATTAGGGGCCCCAAACGCTTGCCGATGAATTGAAGCGGAAAGTGGGCGGGCGGAGCGGTCTCGACGGAGAAAGACGATGAAGCGGAACTGGGCGAAGGACGTCGCAATGCGTGCGGCCATGGCACTCGGGATAGGGCTGGCGGCATTGTGTTCGCTTGCCGTGAGCCGGGCATGGGCGCAAGAGCGCCCGACCGCGGCGACGCGCGGGAATGACGATACGGGGGCGCCGCGGCGAACCGGCGCGAGCGAGATCGGCTCGGCCTCGACGGCATGGCTCGACTTGCAGCGAACGAACGCGGCCGCCGCGCTGGCGTTGCCCACGCCCGGCGCGCAAGCGCGCTTGGCTTACGAGCGCTATATGGATTCGTTCCGCACCAAGATTCCCGCGTCGTTCGGGTCGACGTTGTCGGGCGCGGGCAATGCCGTTCGGATCGACTACTCGAACGTGGGGGGCGCGCAACCCACGGGCGCGGCGAACTGAGGCGTCGCCGATCGTGCCGTGTAGGGCGACATCGACAGCACCATCGCGCGAGAGCACGGCGCGGGCCGTGCCCGAGCGAGCGCCGCGCCGCGCTGTGCCGCGCGTGGCGCACGCTCGTCGGTTTCGGCAGCGAGGCGTGATCGCGCCTATCGTGGCGCTGTTCATGACGATCGTCGTCGCCGCGCTCGGTGCGCTCGATGTCGGCAATGTCTTTTTCGCGCGCCGTTCGCTGCAGCGCACGGCCGATCTCGCCGCCTTGGCGGCAGCGCAAACGATGGACGACCCCTGCACGCAACCTTTGGCAACGGCGCGCGCGAACGCCGCGGCCAACGGCTTCGACCCCGACGCGACGGGGCAAACGCTGTCGGTCGTGTGCGGACGCTGGGACACCAAGTCCAACGCGGCCCCCAGTTACTTCGCGGCCGGCAACGGCGAGGCGCCGTTGAACGCGGTGCAGGTGACGGCGCAACGCAAGGTGCCGTATTTCTTCCTGGGGCCCGCACGCGAAATCAGCGCCACCGCGACGGCCAAGGCCACGAATTTGGGTGCATTCACCGTCGGCACGGCCCTCGCACAGGTGCAGAACGGCCTCGTGAACTCGCTGCTGAACGCGCTGCTCGGGGCTAACCTGAGCCTATCGGTCGCATCGTACGAATCGCTGGCGAATGCGCGCGTGCGGATGCGCGACGTGATGGCGGCCGCGGGCGTCGGCACGATCGATCAATTGTTGTCGATGCAGGTCGATGCCGCGCAAATGGCCGACCTGATGCTCAGGGCGCTTTCGTCCACATCGATCGCCGACGCCAACTTGCAAACCGACATCGCCACGCTGCAGGCGGTCGCGCAGGGCGGCATCACCAATACGGTGCGGTTTGCGCTGGGCGACGGCGCAAGCGGACACGGCGTATTCGCGCTGAATCTTGCCGACCGGCAGAGCGTGCTCGATGCGACGGTGAGCCCGCTCGATACGCTGCTCGTCGCGGCCGAAATCGCGAAGGCGGGGCAGCCGCCGATTCAACTGGCGGCGGGGCTGACGATCGGCGGTCTCGCTGCGACTTTGAAGGTGCAAATCATCGAGCCGCCCGTGCTGGCGATCGGCGAGGCGGGCATCGACCCGGCGACGCAGCAGTGGCGCACGCAAGCGCACACGGCGCAGGTTCGCTTGTACTTGAACGTGGCGCTCGGCACGCCGACGCTGCCCGTCATCGGCAGCATCGGCATGAACCTGCCGCTTTCGCTCGAAGCCGCGCCTGGCACCGCGTGGCTGCAAACCACGCAGTGCGCGTCGACGAAGGTGGCGAGCACGTCGACGATCGGCGTGCAGCCCGGGCTTGCGAATGTGTGTTTGGGCGATGCGCCGACTAATCCGTCGGCATCGCAGCCGTTCCGTTGCACGACGCCTGCGACGCTGATCAATGTGCCCAACGTCGTGAAGGTGACGGCGAACGTCGCGTTGCCCGCCGTCGTACCGCAATCGTCGGCGGCCACCTTGACCTTCGACGGCGTCACCCCGAACGACGACGACTATCAAAACGCGAACGCCAATGCGGTCGGCGGCGTGTTGTCCAACGCGTTTTCCGGCGCGGCTGCCGCTTTGGCGCAGCCGAGCGGGCTCGACGTGACGTTGCTCGGGGGCCTGTCGCCGCCGCTCGGTTTGCTCGACAGCGCGCTGCTTGCCGCGTTGCTGCCCGCGCTGGACGTGCTGCTCTCGGGGATCGACCTGGCCATCGATCCGCTACTGCAGTTGCTCGGCGTGCAACTTGGCGGTGCGACGATCCATGATTTATCACTGACATGCGGAGCGGCACAGCTCGTTGATTGACGTATTGCCGTACCGTTGCTTAGGACACCTAATAACGATGAGAACTGCCCATACGATCGAGGAACTGGACATTTATGTCTGGGAGGGCAAGGCCGATATCGTCGAGCGCGTCGTGCGCTGCATGTCGAGCTTCGACGTCGACGTGATCCGCGCCGACGACATGACGAACGCCCCCGAACGCAACCTGACGCGCGCATCGCTGGCGGTGATCAGCGTGAGCGTCATCGACAGCAGCGGGGGCGGCGGCCGGCTACGCGATTGGCAGGCGCATACGGGCATGCCCGTCATCTGGGTCGGTGCGTTGCCGCGCGAGCGCGACCCGGCCACCTATCCGCCCGAATACTCGCACGTGCTGCCGCTCGATTTCACCTGCGCGGAATTACGCGGCATGGTGACCAAGCTGCTGACGCAATTGCGCGCCCATACGGCGCAGACGCTCGAGCCGACGGCGCTCGTTGCGCATTCCGCTTGCATGCAAGCGCTGCTGCACGAGGTCGATACGTTCGCCGATTGCGATACGAGCGTGCTGATCCGCGGCGAGACCGGCGTGGGCAAAGAGCGCATTGCGCAGCTGTTGCACGAAAAACACCGCCGCTACCGGAGCGGGCCGTTCGTACCCGTCAATTGCGGTGCGATCCCCGACGGCCTGTTCGAGTCGCTTTTCTTCGGCCATGCCAAGGGCGCGTTCACGGGGGCCGTAGGCGCGCACAAGGGCTACTTCGAGCAAGCCGACGGCGGCACGTTGTTTCTGGATGAGATCGGCGATTTGCCGCTCTATCAACAAGTGAAACTGCTGCGGGTGCTCGAGGACGGCGCCGTCACGCGGGTGGGCTCGGCCACCCCGGTCAAAGTCGACTTTCGCTTGGTCGCCGCGACCAATAAAGACCTGCCGCAACTCGTCAAGGATGGGACGTTTCGCGCCGACCTTTATTACCGGCTGGCGGTGATCGAATTGCGCATTCCGTCGCTCGAAGAGCGCGGCGCCGCGGACAAGATCGCGATTTTCAAGGCGTTCATCGCGTCGGTGGTGGGCGGCGAGCGGCTGGCGAGCTTGCCCGAGATCCCGTACTGGCTGGCCGACGCCGTCGCCGATACCTATTTCCCCGGCAATGTGCGCGAGCTACGCAACTTGGCCGAGCGTATCGGGGTGACGGTGCGACAGATCGGCGCGTGGGATGCGCCGCGGTTGCGCCGACTCATTGCGCACGCACGCAATGCGCAGCCCGCGCCCGCCGAGAGCGCAAACGAGCCCGTCGTCGACCGCAGCAAGTGGGATATGGCCGAACGCACGCGCGTGCTGGCGGCGCTCGCCGCGAACGCGTGGCGCCGGCAGGATACGGCGCAATATCTCGGGATCAGCCGCAAGGTTCTTTGGGAAAAAATGCGCAAGTACCAGATCTTCGACGAGGAGCCCGAAACGCGAGAAAGTGAGGGATAATGGCGCGCTTGAGTTAAAGCTGTCTCAAAAAGTAGAACTATTCGCGCAGGAAACAACACATGAGCCACTATTCGTGTTTACGGGGGACCGCGCTTGCGGCGCTGATCGCAATCGGGGGAATGGGGATAAATGGTTGTGCCACGGCGCAGTCCAGTACGGACAGCGCCGCAAACGTTGCACCGGCCGCTGCGGCGGCGCCTTCACCGGTCTCGGCCGGTTCGGCTGTGGCATCGACGCAGCTATCTTCGCCTGTGATGTCGGGAGACCAACCGGCAGCGGGGGCGGCCGCCGACGAGGCGAGCGATGGCCAGGGAAATGTTGCTCAATTGCAACGGCTGATGCACGGCCCGGAGCTTTCCGAGCTACGCACAGCGTACAACGGCACGTATGGCGCGAGCCTGCTTCTGCACGGGAAGGAGATGACGTACTACGTCGCTCTGTTCCAGCAAAAGCATTTCTGGCGGGTGATCAAGACGACGAACGCGGATTACGCGGAGGCCGTCTACGCGGACTTCACGCGCCGCAGCGCACAGCTTGCCGACGTCGAAATCAAACGCACGAAGCTCGCGGCGCAAAAGGCGTACACCGTAGCGCTGATCGCGGCGGCGCAAACGCGCGCCGATCGCTTGCAGGCCGATCTCGACGTTGCGCATAAGCAGCAGGAACTGGCCGCGAGCCGCCAAAAGCAGGCACGCGAAGAAGCGGCATCGTTGCAGACGCAAAAGCTGGCGGCACAGGAGCAACTGAGCGCGGTGCAGCAACAGATTCACATGCTGCAGCGTGAGACGAATCAAGGCTTGCCGCACTCGTATCCGTCGCGTCACCGCAAGCATTGACGGCGCCATGCTCGGGCATCGCCGGATGCCCGAGCAAGCATACCGTGATCGCCGCCTCGATGCCGGTTAGCCGGTCACGTGGCGGCGCCTGCCGCTATTTGCGCCGTCGTTCGCCCACGGCGCAGATATCCGCATCGGCTTGACCCTGCGCTTGGGCAAGCACTCGCTCGACGATGCGTTTTGCGCTCGCCAGGTGCGCGACCGTCATCGCCCGCGCCCCGCGCGCGTCGCGCAGGCGGCATGCTTTCAAGATCGCCGCGTGCTCGTGTTGAAACGCGGCCGTATCGGCGAGCAAGGTGCTCTGCAAACGCTCGTAGCGCTCGACCTGCCCGCGCAAGTCGCGGATCGCCTTCAACTGCCGCGCGTTGCCGCACGGCGCATACAGCAGCTCGTGAAATTCGCGATTCAACTCGCCTTGCTTGTCAGGCGTCGGCGCTTTGCCCAATAGCCGGTGCACGAGTTCGGCGCGTGCGAGCGTCTCCTGCGTCATACGTTTGACGGCGCCAAAGATCGCGTCGCCTTCCAGCAATGTGCGCAGCCCGTAAATCTCGTCGACATCGCTCTGCGTCAATGCGCGCACGACGGCGCCGCGATTCGGGAAAATTTCAACGAGCCCCTCGGCTTTCAGCTTCTGCAGCGCTTCGCGCAATGGAATGCGGCTGACCGCGAAGCGATCGGCCAACTCGCGCTCGACGAGCCGCGTGCCGTCTCTCAATTGACCCGTCGCGATCGACGCGCGCAGCGACGCCGCGATTGCGTCGGCGGTGGAGTCGAAGCTGGTTTGCATATTCGTTCCCGCAATGTTTGGTATAATGGTATACCAAACTACCAACAGCCAGGAGGCTCGAATGTCGTTCGCGAAAACGGGACCAACGCCGTACTACGCCGTGATTTTTACGTCGATTCGCACGCAGGTCGACGATGGCTATGCGGAAATGGATCGCATTCTGTGCGAGGCTGCCCAGAAGCAACCGGGTTACCTCGGAGCCGAATCGGCGCGGGACGGGGGCATAACCGTCTCTTATTGGCGTGATCTGGAATCGATAGCCGCTTGGAAGGCGGACGCGACGCATCTCGTCGCGCAAAAGCGGGGCCGCGAGGACTGGTATGAAGAATATGTCACGCGCATCTGCAAGGTCGAACGCGATTATTCGTTCAAGAAGGCGTGAGCCGAAGCGCACGGCGAGTGCGGCAGCGACCGCGAGCGGGCCGCTGCCGGCAATGGCGCTTATTCGTCTTGGTTGCCCGAATCGCCGTGGCCGTTGCTGTTGCCGTTGTTGCCGCTGTCATGGCCCGCGCTACCGGGGCTGCCCGGCAGCGTGCTGAACGGGCGGCGCCGGCGCGTGACGACCACCGGCGTGTCCGACGAGCGATTATCCGGCCCTGCCGGGGCGCCGTAATGTTCGCGCGGCTCGCGCGGTTCCCGGTGTTCGCGCCCTTCGCGCGGTTCACGGCCTTCGCGAGGGCCGGAGCCTTCGCGCGAACCATGGCGTTCGCCATAGCCGCCGGTGCGCGGCCCGCGCGGGCCGGGGCGTGTGCCGGTATCGAGTTGGATCGTGGAAATGGCGCGTTTGTAAATGCCTTGCAGCCCGACGGGCGTGCGCAGCATGACGAGGTATTGATCGAACGACTCGATGCATCCCGTCAGGCGAATGCCGTTGACGAGATAGATCTCGACGCGCTTGCGCTCCTTGCGCGCGGCGTTCATGAAGTCGTTCTGCGGATGCGATTCGGAAGGATTCGGCATTGCTAGGACCGCAGCGGGGGCTGCTCCAGGGTTGGTTGGCGGCTGCGCGACGATACGCGCACGATTGGCGGGGATTTTACCCCGTGTGCGCAACGTATGTGTCGATTTGGCGAAGATCGCGGCGTCGTAAGCGCCGCCAAGGCGTTTACGGGCGATGCGTTGCACGACGGAGGCGCGCGGTGCGCCCGCCTAGCGCCGTGTTGGCGCGTGAACAGCCCAAAGCAAGGCGCGAATTGGTAACGTTTTCTTACGATTTCCCGAACCCATGCGCCGCATCTCCAAAATGCGGAAAATTCCAGGGCGCGGGGGACCGTTGGGCCGCGCCTCGCACCTTTGCGGGGCGCGGCCGCGTTAGCTCGGCTGATCGATGCCCGCGTTCATGCCATGTTCGCCATCGCCATTGCGATCGTCATGGCGATGGCGGTGTGCGGAGCCGTCGCGCAATTTTTCCAGTTTGGCGAGCTCTTCGTCTCGCAAGGCCCGGCGCAAAATCTTGCCGACATTGGTCTGCGGCAGCTCGTCGCGAAACTCGATCAGCTTCGGTATCTTGTAGCCCGTGAGATTCTTGCGGCAGTGATCGAGGATTTCCTCGCGGGTGAGGCCGGGTGTGCGCGCGACGATGAATACCTTGGGGCGTTCGCCCTGCACGTCGTCGGGAATGCCGATGGCCGCCACGTCCTTGACGCCCGGGTGCATGGCGATCACATCCTCGATTTCGCTCGGATAAACGTTGAAACCGGACACGAGGATCATGTCCTTCTTGCGGTCGATGAGCTTGATGAAGCCTGCTGAATCCATGAGGCCGATGTCGCCCGTGGCTAGCCAGCCTTCGTCGTCGAGGACCTTCGCCGTCTCGTCGGGCCGCATCCAGTATCCCTTCATGACTTGCGGGCCTTTGACGCAGAGTTCGCCGGCTTCCCCGATATTGGCCCACGTGCCGTCGTCTTTTCGGAACCGTACGAGCGTCGAAGGGGCGGGCAAGCCAACCGATCCGTCGAACTCGCGTAGGTGTTCAAGATCGACGGGATTGAGCGCGACGATGGGCGAGCATTCGGTGAGGCCGTAGCCTTCGACGATCGGTTTGCCCGTGACCGCTTTGAAGCGTTCGGCGACAGCGCGTTGCGTGGCCATGCCGCCCGCCATCGCGAGCTTTAGATTGGAGAAGTCGCGCTTGCAGAATGCTTCGTTGTCTAGAAACGCCTTATAAAGCGTATTGATTGCGAGAATGCCTGTGAACGTCTGCTTGCGCAAAATCTGCATGACGCGTTTGGTGTCGCGCGGATTGGCGATCAAGATGTTGCGCCCGCCCAGGCCAAGGAAGATGAGCGCGCTCACCGTGAGCGAGAGAATGTGATAGAGCGGCAACGGCGTCAGCACCGTTTCGATCTCGCTCGTGAGTTGCCGTTCGGCCCACGCCTTCGCTTGAAGCAGATTGGCGACGATGTTTCGATGCGTAAGCATCGCGCCCTTGGCGACGCCGGTCGTGCCGCCTGTGTATTGCAGGAACGCCAGCTCGTCGTACGCGACGATCGTCGGCGAGAGCGGCGATTTCGCGCCGAGGGCAAGTGCGCGGCGCAAGCGCACGGCGTTGGGCAAGCGGTAGGCCGGCACCCTCTTTTGCACGCGCTTGATCGCAAAGTTCAGCAAGTTTCCTTTGAGATTGGGCCCGTCGCCGAGCAGATCGCCGAGCGCCGTCACGACGATGTGCTCCACGGCCGTTCCGGGCAGCGCCTCTTCGAGGGTCTTCGCAAAGTTCTCGAAAACGACGATCGCCTTGGCGCCGCTGTCTTTCAATTGATGTGCCAGTTCCCGCGGCGTGTAGAGCGGATTGACGTTGACGACGGCAGCGCCGGCTTTGAGCACACCGAACAGTGCCACGGGGTATTGGAATGTGTTGGGGAGCATGATCGCGACGCGATCCCCGCGCCGGATGCCCACGCGTTGCAAGTATGCGGCGAATGCCTTCGCTTTGCGGGCCAGCGTGTCGTATGTCATTTCCGAGCCGACGCTGACGTACGCCGTGCGACCGCGGAACTGCGAAGTGCATTCGTCGAAGAAATGCGCGACCGATTGATATTGCGTCGCGTCGATCTCACGCGGTACCTCGGGCGGATAGGAGGCGTACCAGATGCCATCGGTGTTGGGCGGGTCTGCGCAGCGTTGCGCCGCGTGTTGCTGCGAGGCGCTCTCGTTGGCCGGGGTTTTAGCGGTGTCGGTGGTGACTTGCTGCGCGAAAGGCTGCTTCATGTCGTGATTTTCCTGTTGGCATCGTTTTCTTGAGCCGCGCGGCGTTTCAGCTAATCGGTCAGCGCCCGTCCACATCGACCGACAGATCGGCCGGTTTGTCTGGGCGCATCGGCGGCGACGTTTGGGGCTCGGGCGCAGGTGCGGACCGATCGAGGCCGCCGGGCTGCGCTTCGGAACGGTCGAAATCGGCCGGGAAGTCGTCCACGCTGATCAACGCGGCGCCGTCGCGGGCATAGTAGATCAACGCCTCGCGCTCGCGCGCGTCGATCGTCCCGCTTGCCTCGAGCGCACGCGCCCAGCCGGGCACGTCGGCCAAGTTCTGCGGCATCGGCTTTACATGGCCTTCGCGAACGGCCTCGTGCAGCTTCGCTTCGATTTCCGCGACTTCTTGGCCGAGTGCGAGCAAGCGCTCACCGCATGCGATCGGATCGAGGGGATCCGGCTCCGCCGGCACGTGCGAGCCGGCCAGTAAGCGCTCGCGCGCATCGCACGGTGTTTGAAGCAGCATTGCGATGGTGCTGGCCAGCGCGTCGGATGGCGGCCGCCGCCGCAACCCGTAGGGAAACGCGAGCGTGCGCACGATCGCCGCGGCGAAGCGATTGGGGAAATTCGCGAAGAGGCCTTCGAGCGCCTGATCGGCCGCGAGTAGCGCGTCTTTGAGTCCCCAGCGCACGAACGGCAAATCTTCGGCGTGCGCGCCCTCGTCTTCGAAGCGCTTGAGCGTGGCGGACATCAGCACGAGGGCGGAGAGGACATCGCCCAGCCGCGCCGATAATCGCTCCCGCCGCTTTAGTTTGCCGCCGAGCACCAGCATCGACATATCGGCGACGAATGCGAAAGCGATGCAAAGCCGCGTGACCGCACGGTAATACTTGGCCAGCACCGGCGCCGCGCCGTGGGGTTTCTTCAAGAACACGCCGCAAGTCAAGCCATGCGCGAGGCTGCGCAATGCGTTCGATGCAAGAAAGGCGGCATGACGGAAGAACGCATTGTCGAAGGCGATCAACGCGCGCTGCGCATCGTCGTCGCGCGCGGCCGTCATTTCCTTGAGGAGATACGGATGGCATCGAATCGAGCCCTGGCCGAAGATGATGAGCGAACGCGTGAGGATATTGGCGCCTTCGACCGTGATCGAAATCGGCATCTGCTGATAAGCGCGCGCGAGAAAGTTCGACGGCCCGAGACAAATGCCCTTGCCACCGGCGATATCCATCGCATCGTTCACGATCTTTCGGGCGCGCTCGGTCACATGATATTTGGCGATGGCCGAAAGCACGGCGGGCCTTTCTCCGAGATCGACCGCTTGCGCGCAAAAGCGCCGCATCGCGTCGATCACATAGAGATTACCGCCCATGCGGCCGAGCGCTTCGTGGATGCCCTCGAACTTGCCGATCGGCGTTTTGAACTGACGGCGCAGCGCCGCATACGCGCTCGTACCGCGCACCGCGAGCTTGGCCGTGCCCACGCCTCCCGACGGCAATGAGATCGCGCGGCCGGCCGCGAGGCATTCCATCAACATGCGCCAGCCGTTGCCCACTTGCGCGGGGCCGCCGATCACCCAATCGATGGGAATGAAGACATCCTTGCCCGAATTCGGCCCGTTTTGAAAGACCGCGTTGAGCGGCCAGTGACGCCGGCCGATCGATACGCCCGGGTGCGCCGTCGGAATCAGGGCGCAGGTGATCCCGGGCTCGTCGTCGGGGCCGAGCAAATGCTCGGGATCTTTCACGCGAAACGCGAGGCCGAGCACCGTGGCGATCGGGCCTAGCGTGATGTAGCGCTTATCCCACGTCACGCGAAAGCCCAGCGTTTCACGGCCTTGATATGTTCCTTTGCAGACGATCCCGAGATCGGGGATGGCCGCGGCGTCGGATCCGGCATAGGGATTCGTGAGGGCGAAGCAAGGAATCTCCTCTCCGCGAGCGAGGCGGGGGAGGTAATAGGCCTTTTGCTCCTCGGTGCCGTAATGCGACAGCAGCTCGGCCGGCCCGAGGGAGTTGGGCACCATGACCGACACGGTTGCCGCCGAGCAGCGCGAAGCGAGTTTCGCGATCACCTGCGAATGGGCATAGGCGCTGAAGCCCTTGCCGCCGTGGGCCTTGTCGACGATCAAGCCGAGGAAGCCTTTCTGCTTGATGTACTGCCAAGATTGCGGCGATAAGTCTTGCCAGCGCGCGGTGGTTTCCCAATCGTTCGCGCTATCGGCGAGAGCCGCGCACTCGTTATCGACGAACGCGCGCTCCTCGTCGGTCAGCACGGGCGGCCCGTGCGCAAGCAGGGCGTCCCAGTCGGGGCGGCCGGTGAATAGCTCAGCGTCCCACCAGACGGTGCCCGCTTCGATCGCATCGCGCTCGGTGGGCGACATTTCCGGCAACGCGCGACGAAACATCGACAGCACGCGCGCGCTGATGAGCGCGCGTCGCAGCGGCTTGAGCGTCATGATCAAGGCGGGCAGCACGAGCACGAGGGAGAGCGCGATGCAGGTGGCGAGGCCGGCGGCTTTCATCGCGGCCACGATCGCGACCCATGCGCCAAGCGTGATCAGCCACCACAGTGCTGCCGCTTCGTTGAAGATCAAGATTGCACCCGCGACGACGAGCGCCACGACGAGCGATGCCATGAGCGTTTCTCCGTGCGGCGCGCATGCGCGCCGTGCGCAGTTAGAGTGCGGTACGCACGCCTTCTTGCTGCTGTCCGCCGTGCGCGCCGCCCGTTTGCAATGCGTGAGCGCCCGCTACCGATGCGGCCGCGTGTTCCTCGGGCTTCCCGTCGCCGTGCGTCTCGCCGTGCGGCGCGGGCGCATCGAGCGGGCCACATTTGCTGATTCCGACAGCCGCATCGCAACCGTCCCCGGCATCGCCCAACACGGCGGCGAACGCCGCAAGTTGAGTGCCATCCGGTAACGGCGCTTTGAGCGCGGCGACCATCAGCGACGCGAGCCGCGCGATCAGATGCAGATCGCTGATCGTTTGCCCTTTCGAGAATTCCGCGATTAGGTTGTCGGTGTCGGCGCCGGCCAAGACGCCCGACAGCGCACCGATCGCGAAATGCAGCCGCCACCCGAGTTCTTCGCGCGGCAGATGCGGCAAGGCACGCTGAAACGCATCGAAGAAACGCTCGGCGACATCGGCGTAATGGCCGTTCAAGAAATCGTGAATGAAGACGGACGGATCGGTATAGGCGCGACCGAGCAAACGCAGAAAGGCGGGGCCGCCGGCGCGCGGATCGCGCGAGAGGCGCAAGGCGGGAATGAACATCGCGCCGAGCACATGCTCGCAGGTCAAGCGATTGGCGAGTTGAGCCTCGAAACGATCGAGCAGTTTTAATCGCTCGACGTTGAGCGTGTCAAGACGGCGCGCGAGCATTGCATGAATGAGCGCTTCTTTACTGCCGAAGTGATAATTGACTGCGGCGAGGTTCACGTCGGCGCGCGACGTGATTTGCCGCAGCGACATGGCTTCGTAGCCGCATTCGATGAAGATGTCTTCGGCGGCGTCGAGAATGCGCGCCTTGGTATCGCCGGTGCTCCGGCTCGGTGTTCGAACTGCCATGTATGCCTCCCTGTCGATCAGAGCGAACGCTTTGGCGCTCGACCCTGCTCCCATGCATAGCTACGCCGGTGACCGGCCGCGAACAAGCGATTCAAGTCTCCGATTGAATTTCGTTATTTTTAGCACGATAAAAACGCTTGGATATGGCGGCAAGCGTTCTTTGTGGGTGGAGTCCTCTACTGGCTGGGGGAACCCCAATTGCGTTGCGGTGCAGCAATGCAGTGGTGCGTTTGGGAGACGACGCGTGAGGAAAACGCGGGAAGGCGCATTGAGCGCTTTCCCGCCTATTTTGAAGGTGCGGTGTCAGACGGTGGGAGACGCTGCGACTTCCTGCGCCGAACGCGTCATATCGATGCCGCGTTTTTCGGGGCCAAATAGGATGAACACGGCGATGACCACCGAAGCGATTCCCGCCACCACGGCGAGGGCGAAGGCATAGTTATTGCCGTTGCTCACCGCCACCGACGCTTGCATCGTCGCGTTGATCGACGCGATGAGATTGCCGAGTTGATAGACCAAGCCGGGGAAGGTGGCGCGCACTTCATCGGGCGAAATCTCGTTCAAATGAACGGGGATGACGCCCCATGCCCCTTGCACCGAAATTTGCATCAAGAACGCGCCGACCGCGAGCATGACGGCGCCGCTCGAGAAGGCCCACAACGGCAAGACGGGCAAGGCGATCAAAGCGGCGATGCAGATGGCGCGGCGCCGGCCGATTTTCTCCGAGAGCGAACCGAAGAACAAGCCGCCGACGATCGCGCCGATGTTCAGCACGATGGCGATGATCGAAACGGTATGCGGATCGAAGTGATGTTGCTCGCGCAGGAAGGTCGGATAGAGATCCTGGGTGCCGTGCGAGAAGAAGTTGAACGCGGTCATGAGGATGATCGAATAGAGCGCGAGCGTCCAATTCTTCTTGAATGTGGCCAGCATGCTCGGGCGAACGCGTTTCGTATCGAGCGCCTTCCAGGCCGGCGATTCTTGCACGTTGCCGCGGATGTAGAGCACGAGCAGCGCGGGGACGACGCCGACGAAGAACATGCCGCGCCAGCCTACGTATTGATAGAGCACGCCGAAGACGATCGAAGCGATCAGGTAGCCGCTCGGGTAGCCGGCTTGCAGGAGGCCGGAGACGATGCCGCGCGAGCGGGCTGGGATGGTTTCCATCGTCAGCGCCGAACCGACGCCCCATTCGCCGCCCATGGCGATGCCGAATAGCGCGCGCAGGACGAGCAGCGTGGCCAGGTTCGGTGAGAAGCCGGAAACGAGTTCGAGCAGGGAGTAACAGGCAACGTTGACCATCAGGGTGGGACGGCGGCCAAACTTATCGGCGAGACGGCCGAAGATCAGGGCGCCGATCGGGCGCATGGCGAGCGTCAATGTAATAGCGAAAGCGACTTCGGGGATTTTTGTATGGAATTCAGCTGCGATGTCCTTGAGCACGAACACCATGAGAAAGAAGTCGAATGCGTCGAGCGTCCAGCCAAGATAGGCGGCGATCGTTACGTTGCGCTGTTCCTTGGTCCAAGTCATTTCGTTGGTTCTCCTTTTGGCTTCGGATTTTGCGTACTGATGAGTCCTCTCGGATGCTTTTGGCGCTTATGGCATAAGGTCTTGCGTCGCCCCGTGGGGTCGTTCAAGTGTACGCGCTCTTTAAGCGGACGCAGGGTTGGGGCAGGGGTTATGCGGGCTAATACCTAGCTGGAAAATGAGGGAATGCGTAGGTTTTGTACGGGTTGTCGGGTGATTGAAAGAAATGGGGCGATGTTGAGGTTTGCTGTTTGCTGTTTGCGGTGAAAATGGCGTATGGGATAGCCGGACTGGCCATGCCCGTTTGCGCCAATGGTCTTGTTTTGTCTTTCCTTGTCTTGTCTGCTCTGGGCAGTTATGGGGATTCTTACTTTCGATATGGGTAGTTCTCGTATGTCGCCCGGCTCCGTTTTGCCTCCGCTCGATACGCCCCGCCTCTTGATCCGGCAGCGCACGCTCGCCGATCTCGAAGATTGCATCGCCATGGACCGCGATCCGGAAGTGACGCGATATATCAAAGGGCCTTGGAATGATCCCGTCGAGCATCGAAGGTTTGTCGAGTTTCGCATCACCCGGCCGTATCCGCCCGGGCTCGGGTATTGGTCGATTCGGGAGCGCTGCGCGCCCGAGAAGTTCGTCGGGTGGGTGCTGCTCATTCCCGATCATGGGGTCGGGCCGGAGGTGGAGATCGGGTGGCGGCTCGTTCGGGAGGCTTGGGGGAGAGGGATTGCTAGTGAGGCGGCGGGGGGGGTGGTTGCGCATGCGTTTGGGACGATAGGGCTGCCCCGGGTGATCGCGGATATCGCTAGCGGGAACGTTGCGTCGAAACGGGTGGCGGTAAAGCTTGGTATGCGGTGGGTTGAGCAGGTCGAGGAAGAGGGAGCTCGGTATGAGCGGTATCGGGTGGAAAGGGAGGGTTTGCGGGTGGGGTGACGATATAGGGAGCAGTGAAATGACCGCGCGAAACCGGAAACGCCGCTGGAATCGCAAGATGCGGACCTGTCAGTAATTTCGTGTTCAAGGCATATGATGCTTCTCAGGGGAGAATATGCCTCGCAAACCCAACACCCCACCCGGTAGCGCTGCCGGCGATTCCAGCCGAACTTCTTGAGCAGTTCGGCAATGGCCCGATGACGGCCGAATTCATCAACGCCGCGACGCTGGCTCTAAAGAAGGCGTTGATCGAGCGCGCGCTCGGCGGCGAGATGAACCATCGTCTGGGCTATTCGCCGGACACGCCGAACCTGTTGCTGTCACCTAACCAGCGCAACGGGATCTGCTTCGGAGCCGATCATATGTCGTCGCACTGTCGACCACTTGGCGTATCGGGCAGAAGGTGCGCCACGGTTGGATGGACCCAACTCGGGCGGTACGACGTTAAACCGTCTGTTCCGGTCTCGCCGCTGGTGGCCCACGTAATGGGCAAGGGCGCCGCGAAAGCGCGCTCGCGCGGAGAGCCGCGCGAGCCGGGTGTTGTCGGGCTTGTCGCGCGCGATCGGGCGTCGTTCGTGCGCACTACAGAGATCAGTTTTCTTCTCAACGTGGCATACGTCGCGAACACGACTTTTGATAAAGGTAATAGCGAATCGGACGAAATCAGTGGAAGGTAATTATAACGAAGGTTTCAGAAGTTCCAAAAAACCACTGGGGATTCAAGCAGTTTTTTCCATTGCAGGTCGCGGTTTGCACTGCACCTGACGTAGGGATGTTGCCGTCGACGCTAATTGTCGTTCCCCAGTCCGGATTGCTACCGTGGATGAACTTCACGCGGTAGGGCTTGGTTTGTGCCCCCGTTTTAGGCGTGACATTCCACATCAAATATTTGTTGACGTTTTGACAGCGGCCCGTATTGACCGTTTTCATCGTAAATGAAGGCGTCTGCCCTGGGTTTACGGTCTGAACGTGCGGAAAATTGCCTATGACGCATCGTGTGGCTTCCAGCTGAAACAATAGTGGAACTGCCCCAGCCTCGTTATTGAACTCGACGTTGAATGTCACATAGTCCGGTTCCGCCGTTTTTGCCTGCGGTGCGGGACTGACCGAGGGCTGGTCGACGGAGGTCGACGTTTCAGCGGCTCGTGATGCGACGGGAGCGATGAGCAAGGGCACAATCGTTAAGACGGCAACTGATACCACTTTATACGGAAACACGGATACCTGGGTCTTCACTTTGCGTTCTCCTTTTTGCTATTTGTTACCTTGGAAGTCGATGCCGCGGATGGAGCTTTGCACGCCGATCAAAAAAGAGATAGTCAATATTTTTTCGCGATGTTTTCAAGACTCATAGTTTGAGAATTCGCAAGCAAATCGTTCGTCGATCGGACGAATCAGCTCAAATCCGGCGTAGATTCGGCCGCGCACATTTGCGACACGCCGCTTCGGGTCATCTTTCCAATGCAAGTGCCCCTTACCTGTAGACTCTTGGTTGGATTGACCCGAATGCGAGCGGGTAGTGTGACGACCTATTTTCAGCCCGAAGAGTATGCAGTGTCCCCTGAAAGAGAAGATAAGGCCGAATCGAAGGAAATACATACCCTCGGCTGCGTTGGACGATCGCGGCCTTTTAGGGCGAAAACAAATTTGATACGTCGCCTGTATTCTCGAATAAAGGGTAGAGGAGCGAAACGGGGATGCCGTAGTCGATGGACGTGATTTGGTAATTGGTAAAGAGGTCAAATCAACGCATGCGCCCTCGCACGGTCGACCGCGTCATGACGATTTTGCGCGCCGAGCTTCTGCATCAATCTGCGCACATAGTAGACGATTGTGTGCTCGGATACACCCAAGATTCTCGAAATATCCCAATTCGACTTGTGATGGGCGATCCAACGAAGACATTCTTTCTCTCGGTGTGTTAGCAGCACTTCGAGTTGATTTTCCGATTTGGTGAGGATTCTCGCCATCGCGTCATGGAAAAACATAGCTGCCAGGCTTGCTTCGCCTAGTGATGAGGCAAGCGTCAACGCGCAATCATTGTGCTCAGTTTTCACGAAAAGTCCGAGCGCACTAACGCGGCCGTATTGAGCGTGAATCGGGAAGATGACGCCATTTGTCGCATCGTTACCCGCATTCCGATCGTAACCGATGTTTTGTACCCGCAAAGCCTGAAGGAAGCCGCTGCAAATAATTGGAATCACACCTAGCTGCGCGGCCTGAATTATAGGGTTCTGCTCGTTCGTCGTGCGAAGATGTTCATCTATGGGAGAGTTCGAAAAAACACGGTGAATGTTGCTATCCGGTCGAATAGAATAATTTCCCGCATAGTAATAGTGATCGAATCCCATGAGCTCGACCACAGTTGCGAGCTCCGTGACTGCCGCAAGTTCGGAGTGGCAGTTTATCATTCCTACAATACGCTCACGCACGTCGGGGGCGTGTTGGCGGAAAGAAAATGACGATGCATCGATCATATTCATGCTCCCTTCCGACCATATTCCCAGTAAGGTCGGCTGGAATTCATTGTATATGACGTGCAGGCCACGCGAGTGGACGGTGAAGATCGCGGCGCCCCGGGCGGATGCGGTATTTCATTCGATCTCAAATATTAGTATATCCATCGCTTCTTCAACTTAAACGGCGGCTTACGTGACGAAAGATGAATGCCGCGGCGCATACCGAAAGCGACGTGAAAGTTGGCGAGATCGTACTATCTTGGGAGTTTTCAATATTTGAGCTTTATGCGCGACTTGGTAGATGTCGGCTATCACGTAATGTTTGCAAAGAGCGCTTGATTTGATGGATTGCATGTGTTGAGCGAGGTGTTTTCCTATTATATGAAAGATCCATGTGTGCGCAACGAAATAGGTTGCGAGCAGCTGTCTATTGCCACAAGAAATGCGGTCGTGCGACTACAAGGGTTTGTACTTCAAAGTTGCTGAAACATGTAGAGAATGAATCACACGAGCGGGAGGTGCCGTGATGTGTCGGAAGGTTAGTCATCGTGAAGTTCATTGACGCTCGGTAAAGGTAATTCCATTAATTATTGGAGATTGATATGACTGTCGCTTATACGCATTACGCTACGATCGCCATGGAAATTGATTTTTCGGGTTCTGCGGGTCAGACCGGTGTGCAAAATATGACTGCGACAATTAAGGCGAAGTCGGATTCAGTTATTTGGACTATGTTCCCTGGTGGTACATACGATAATTCATCGATACCGTTTCTGGTTTCGACCGATAACAATCCTAATCACTCACCTACATCTTCAGTTCCGATCGCGCAACTTCAATTTAGTAACGAAATTGGGGGCGACAAACAGATGACTCTTCTCTATATCCCTCAAGACGCAAGCGGCGGCAATGCGACGGCGCTCTACATTAATGCTTATATTTGGGGGGATAAAGCCGCGACTGAACAAAATACGGTGGACATCCAGGTGGGCTTGGATAGCGGAGTGCAGGTCTTTATCAATACCAGCGCTGATTACCAAAAAGATGGTACCCAGCCGGTACCGGTAGTATGGACGGCATTTCCAAAGGCTTGACGAGATTTAAGGGAAAAGTAATATTGATTTCTGGCCAGTGTGCGGAGGGACCATGTTGCTTTCAATGAATGAATTGCGTTCAGCGCAGCAATGTCGAGTGCGCATTTCGCACCATCTTCCGGCTGAACGACTAGCTGTGACGGTTGTTGATGGCGATCATAAGGATTTCGTGGTTTGGGCGCTATCCGATTTGACCGGCAACGGCAACTTCACAGTAACGAGTACGCTCACTGGCCGAACGATCGCGCTTGCGGGCTTGACCGTATCCCACGACGCAATGACCTTCATCGCCCCCGGTAATGCACTTTCGGATAACGATCGAGCGAAGTATATCGTTCCAGTAATCGACTCTTTTTTAAATCTGTGGGCCGGTGAAAAGGTGCAATCCATTGGTTTATGCTTTACGTCGAGCCTGGGCGATTCGTCCAAGGCGGTCGTCGAGTTTGCACTTGGTAGTAACTTGGAAAACCTGCTTCCGCTGCCGCAGTCCGCAACGCAGCTAATCCCGTGGTCGGCCTAAGGAAGAATGAGGCGGGCGTGTAGCTTAACGAAAGGAAGGCCGTGGCGATGTTCGACGAAAGCTCAAGAACTGTTGACAACCAGAATTGGATCTCGATGACAGGGGGCACAGATGGATTTCATGCCGCCATGCTGGTCGGCACCGGCGACCCTGAGTCATCGACGTCAAGTGATGTAGTTTTGGCTAGCGACCTCGTAGTTGCCGGTCGCCAGCCGTCTAACACGGGCCTATCGTGCGCAGAAAACGCGGTCGACTATCCAATGCGCATCACGTTGTCTAGCATGAAAGCTGGATATAAAGCACGGCTCAAGCTGTATGAAATGGAAAGCGATCAGGGTTGGACCGTGGGAGAGCATTGCGATCTAATGGTGGGTGTGTCAGTAAAATTTGTGACGCCTAATCCGTCAGTGAGTCTAAGTAATTTTTCGATTAAGCCTCGAGAGTTTTTCATTTGTGTCAATCAAGATTGCGAACGTATCGATATTTGCCTTTATATAAGAACGAAGAAATCGTTCTTGAAGGGGAGCGTGCAATTGCCGCAGGGTGGAGTCGCTACTGTCGAATCCGTTGTTGATCGGGCGAGCTTGGTTGGGATGAGTTCGTTTGGTATCGAATTGTATTGATATCGGTAGAAAAAAGATGAACTTGATACCTGTCACATTCCAATTCACGAAGCTTGCGGACAATTTTGGCGCGGCGATCGAGCTCAAAACGCAGGGTGCTGGATGGACGATGATTGGATCCGAGGGGGATGAGGATCTTGGATTTTCGTGCAATGAAACTATTCTAAGCGAAGCGCAGCCCGTCAGTATTCAAGGTGTCGAGCTGACGAAAACGGTCTTATCCATTATGACGGGAACAGGGGCATCGCAAGCACCCATTACCTTAACGGCCGTGCTCTGTGTGCCGTCTGATGTCAAATTGATCGAAGCAGATTGTACGATCAGTGATGAGGCTCGGGTATACGTTAGATTCGGCAGCGGCGCAGTGATGGAATGGAGGGCTGGGCGAAACAGTGGCAGCATACCCAGCGAGACGTCCAATCTTCGATTCATTAGGTTGGCGATCGGCGGCTGGACTGCCGGACGATCGGTTGCGGTGGAGGTCGCCGGCAGTGGATCGGAAGCGTTCCAATGGGCGATGGGACAAGGGACGAGAGGCGATGCGCCATTCTCTATCTCTGCGTCTAATGGAGGCGAGGTTCAAGTCGGCCGTATTGCATTTTCGCCGCGTACGATCATGTTGTATTCGTGTGGGGATGGAGCGGCCTTGGGTTCTAATAGGGTAAGCGATTTGCTTATCGAAACATATATCGAGCGCATTCATCCCGGGAGCACTTCGGCACAAGCGGAGTTCGGGAGAATTGGGCTGAGTGCGAAATGTGATCCCGACATTGCTGTTATCGCGCAAATACCAGGTCAGCGTCCGCAATCGCTGACAAGTGCGCCGCGAAATTTTTACCTCAGGTAGATTTCTTGATTGATACTTTGCTCCGCGCCGCCGAATTTTGTTATTAAATTCCTGCAACTTGCATTATGCCAACACCCTCGATCGACCCAGAACAAGTAATGGCGGGCGTTAGTAATGCACTACGCAGCTTTATCTGCGCGTACGTGCCTCGCTTGGCGTCCGAGGATACGGTGGTGTTCGATTCGCCTGGGGCGCCCGAGGCCGTTAGCGAAAACAAGCTTTTGCTTTATCTGTATCAAATCGAAATCAATCCAGAATTGCGCAACGCTCCGCCAACGGTATCAGCGGAGCAGGGTGGTTCGAGCATGGCCTCGCTCGTGCTGACGCCGGCACCGTTGGCGGTGGATTTGCTTTATATGGTCGTGATCTTCGGCCAATCGCCTGAGTACGAACAGATGATCGGCGGCAGCGTGGTCGGTCTTCTCGACCGATGCGGCCGCATACCATCAGAATTCATTACACAATCGCTTAGGGATAGCGATAACGCCACACTCGCAGTGATCCCCCAGCCCGCGACGATTCATATGCTGCGCGACCTATGGGCGGGATTTCCGAATAAAGCTTATCACCTAACGAAGCTTTACACCGTCTCGCCCGTTCGTTTGCCGTCGCCTGGAATGCCAGTCGATCTTGTGTTGAAGAGCGAGATAGGCGCGGTCATTTCCAATCGCCAATCGTCGCCGCCGAGGTGAAAATATGAAGCGCGACATTGTAGTCACCACAGAGCTTCCGGCGATCCTGCAATTGATTGACGGATTCTCAGGGGAGCCGCTCGACGGCGATGCCTCAGTAACGTTTCTGCTCGACGGCGCGCCTTACACGCCGCTTTACAAGGGAAGTGGCTTTTATGTGTTCATGGATCTGGTCGATACAAAGCCGCACCAATTGAACGTGGCTCGGGCCGGATTCGCAGATGTTCAAGCGACACTGACCGCGATCTCACTTCCGCTGCTTAAGCCGCTAGCGGACCTCATCGTTGTGCTGACCTTAGGGCCCACCCCGGCTTATTCGTTTCCGGTTGGAACCACACTGCTATGCGGACAAGTCACCAGCGACGGCGCGCCGTTGGGGGACGTCGAGGTATTCGCTCTATTTTCCGATCGACAGGGCACGTGGCATTGGCGCAAGACCTGGACATACGCGGCGCGGGATGACAGCCCTTACTTCGGGCACTACGCGCTCGCTTTGCCGTCCACGCCAGCGAGCGCGCTAGTGAATCTTCGTTTTACAAAAGATGGACATACGTCGCACTTCGAGCGGGTCGCGCCAGCCCGGTCGCGGACGACAATTGTCGGCGCAAACCTGCAGCCGGCAAATGCCTAAGGAGATGTGAGCATGGCAGACGGGAACCCCTATTCGCATCCGGGCGTATATATCGATGAGTTACCGGGAACGCCAACGATCTCTAGCGTCTCGACCTCCATTCCAGTGTTCGTCGGAGCGCCGCAAACGCTTGACCCCGCCGACCTGAACGTCGCTCGACTCATCAGCGGCTGGGCTGATTATCGAGCCCGATACGGGGGCTATGTCTGGGGCTCCGAACTGTCCAAGGCGGTGTACGAATTTTTCGCAGAGGGCGGAACGACCGCCTACGTGGTAGGTGTGAATTCAACGACTCAGTCTGCGCCGGCTGGCAGCAACAGCATCGCCGACGCAGCGACCGGATCGTATTCGATCGACGCGGCAAGTGCCGGTACATGGGGTAAAAACCTCTATATCGCCATCGTCGACGCGGGGCCTGCAGCGCCTAAGGGTCAGGCATCCAGCTATTTTTCCGTCAATGTTCAGGTGAAGGTCGACGATTTGGCCAGCAGCATGCCCACCCTCGCGCAGCGGCTGCTTAAACAGTACGTCACGGACAATGCAATAAAGCCGACGGGCGCCTACTATGTGTTGGAATCGTTCGGTGCATTTACATTTTCCAGCGTGGCTGCCGGTGGTACCACCTGCAAATTGGCGGTGCAAATCAACGCGAAGTCGATATTCATTAGGGTGGTGGGCGTTTCACCCTTCCCCGCTGCCAAGCTCAACAGCCCTCGCACCGCCGCACCTACGTCGCTGAAAGGCGGTACGGACTTCGCGCTTGCAGGTTATTCGGCAGCTTGGCCCGCGCTATCGTCGGTATCGGACGCTAGCCTCGTGGCGATCCCCGACGCGGCGGTCGCAGACATGACTGTCGGCGCGGATGCGGCGGATGTGCAAGCCTATAAAAAGACCATTATTACAACCGGCGTGTTATTGACATGTCAGAATGCAAATCTCAAGAACTTGTTCTACGTGATTGACGCGCCTTACGTTGGAACCCCCGCCAGCGCAAACGGCGTGCTTCCTTCCAACGGCCAAAACGTCGTGGATTTCGTATTGGGCACGAAAGACAGCACGCCTTTGGTTTCTTACGAAAATGCTGGGTTTTATTATCCGTGGCCAGTCGTACTGAATCCCGTTTCCGGCACGAACGTGCCTATTCCGCCAAGTGGCCCGGTAATGGGTTGTATGGCAAGAACCGACATCAACGCGGGTGTCCATTTCTCACCTGCGGGAGTGGTGAACGGTCATATCCAAACTGCCACGGGAATGACCAAATGGCTTAGTGAAATCGACCAGGACACCTGCAATCCGCACGGCATTAATGTTATTCGAAATGTTCCGGGCTATGGTATTACGATCTATGGCGCGCGCACGCTGGCCGTGGGGACGGAGTGGCAATACACGGCCGTTCGCCGTTTCGTGACGCAGTGTGAGTTGAGTTTGAAGGCGGGCCTGCAGTGGGTCGTTTTTGAACCAAATAGCAATTTTTTGTGGACGACCATCGTTAGAGAGGTGTCAGCGTATTTGAGTATGCTCTGGAATGAGGGCGCGCTATTTGGTAACTCGCCGCAAGAAGCTTTTTTTGTGACATGCGATGAGACGAACAATCCACCCGCCCAGCGCACACAGGGCATCCTCAATGTCGACGTGGGGTTGGCTGTCCTCTATCCAGCGGAGTTCGTGGTGATCCGGATCTCCCAGATCACCTCGGCACCGAGTTCGGGATCTTGACGGAGTTATTTCATGGCTATCGATCCTTTTCGCGGATTTCGCTTCATCGTTGACATTACCCCAAAAGTGACTGCTTCGTTTTCGGAGGTCACCATACCGGATATCACTATTGATACAGTGGAATACCGTGAGGGTAAAGATAAGTACCCTAATAAACGAGTGTTTTCCGGGCTGACCTCCTACGGCAGTGTGTCTCTGAAGAAAGGGATTACGTCGTCGCGCGACTTGTATCTCTGGCATGCCTCGGTTGTGACCTCGGGGACTGCGGCGGCAAATGCCAAACGCCACGGGACAATCATCCTGCTCGATGCCGATGGTTCTATCGGTGCGAAATGGACGTTCCATAATGCGTTTCCAACTCATTTGTCGACAACGGCGTTGAGTGCGAGCAGCGCGGAAGTCATGATCGAAACGCTTGAATTGCACATCGAACGCATGACGCGTGATAAGTAACAGAGTCAACCGATCAACCCGACATTTGAAGAAACAGCCATGGAAGATCCAATCAGCATTGAATTTCCGTTTACTCTGAAAATAGGATTGCACGGGGATGACGGCACCCTGCATCGAGACGGGGTAATGCGGCTCGCGACCGCCGCCGACGAGATTGTGTCCATGCGGGACAGCCGTGTCCAGGCTAACCCAGCCTATCAGCCGATCATTGTCTTATCGCGAGTGATCGTTCGATTGGGGACGCTCGAGGTTATTACGCCGGCTGTAATGGAGACACTCTTCATGGCCGATTACAACCAGCTTCTCAAGCTCTACGAAGAGATCAATCAACTCGATACCGAAGCCGGAGACTTTGCAGCGCCAGGGCAGCCGTCGGAGGCGTTCCGGGGAAACGTAGAATCGCTGCCGTTTCAGGCCAGCTTTATGAGGAGATAGCGTTTATCGCTTATCACCTTCATTGGTCGCGTGCGGACATTTTGTCGATGGCGCACTCGGAACGACGGCGGTGGTGTGAGGAAATCAGCAGGATCAACGACAAGATCAACGCAGCGCAAGAGTCGGATCAGCCGCGCGGTATCGACATACGTGCGCTTGGGTAAATACAGCCAACGAACGATCGGTGGAAATATCTAACACGGGTGATGTATGAGTTTTTCGGTCGGCGGTGCGCTTAACAAGCTCGAGCATGGGTTCAAAACGCTAGAAAACTTAGCATTGGAACCCTACAAGGCATACAACTTCCGCGTGATATTGCATCCTGCGCTGAGTTCCGGCAGCCTGACGAGCTCGATTGTGACCGGAGGTATCGCGAGCTTGGCGCTAGGCAGCTTCGCAAGTGTGGAAGGCATCGGTTGGAATACGGAAGTGCACACGGTGCGGCAAGGCGGGGTCAACGATCGTGAGCACAAGCTGCCGGGCCGGACGACGTGCAATGAGCTGCAGTTCACGAAAGGCCTGACGCTGCTCGATCCGATGTGGGAGTGGTACCGCTTCACGATGAAGGGCAAGGTGAAGCGTATGAACGGCACGATCTTCTTGATGTCGGATCTCCATGCCCCGAGTTTTGGGCCGTTGCCGTCCGTCGGTCTACCGACTGCAGCATGGAATTTTTATCACGCTTTTCCGCGCGCACTCGAGGGCGTGCATTTTGATGCCTCACAAAGCGCACTTGCCGTACAACGCCTGACCCTTTCGATCGATCGGATTGAAAAGTTCAGCGTGAGCTCGTTCTTCTAGCCATGTGGTGGAATCCGAAACGACTCCCGTTGTTCCGCATGCATGCGGCGCGGGCCTCTTGGCGACGCTCGAATGCACGGCCGCACTGGCGGTCGTATGGCCTGCCACGTTACCCGTGGCCGTTGCAACTCGCGCCGCGGTTCGTGTTCGCGGTCTTTCTCACGCGCAGACCTTTGCATCAAGCCATGTGGGAAAGGGCTCAGTCCGCACTCCGCAGGCGTATGAACACGGCATTGCAGCGTCGAACGGAAACCTCGATACAAGCCCGTGGACCTCGGTTGGCCGAGGGACCGGGGCGAAGGGCCGCACTCGCGAGGAAAGGCGGGACGGTTGCAGCTGTCGCAGTGCTGCGCGTGCCAAAGACGCCGCAGGCTGTTCGAGCAAGGCGTACGACGGGGGGCGCAATGGCACCGCGCGCGCTTGAACGTGCGAGAGTAGGGATGCGGGCGACGCAGGCGGTGCCCTTGCCGCGTCGTGCGCGGCTGCGCGCTTTCGGCGATCGACTATTCACGCATTCGGCCGCACGGTTTGTCGCACAGAACACACGCGCAGCGCTCGATCGCCCGCATGCACGCCGCAGGCTCATATCGATGCGCGCCGCGGCTGTTATACGGGCGCGAGGCCGCAGTGGGGGGCCTACTGCCCGCTTGCTTGGCCACGCGCAGCATCGACGACCCGCCGCTACGATCGAACGGCGCATCGAAGGCGCGCAGCGACGCCCTATGGTATTCACCGCAAGCAGTGATCGGCGCGATCGTTTGCGTAATCGTCGCCGGTTCGATTCGCTCATTTCGCCGGCGCGGGCCGTGCCCCCGTCCAGCAGCAAAGCCGAGCGCGTCGTCAATCCAGCTCGTTCAGCGACTCAGCGCTTGATCCGAGAACGCGTGTTGATACTTCGGCGAGATCGCTTCGTTGCGATGGAGGCAGTTCGGCCCCGTCGGCCGGCCGCGATGGCCGCCGTGACGCGCGCACTCGATCGAGCTAGTCGTCGCGCCGCTGCGCTCGCGAATGCATCTCATACGGCTCGTGGCGTCGCCGCGAGGGTTGCGGATATTACGCGCACCTCGCCAGGCGGGGACTGTAGGCCAGCCGTCGCATTCGCACAACGGCTCGTTCGTCGCGCAGCGTCGCCACGGCGGCAACGCTTCACCTTTGTACGGCAACGGCCGCGGCAGTACCGCAGCGCCTTGGGGGGCGGCCGGCGTAGTGGCGAGCGCATCGCGGAGCTGTCGCTGGTGTTGCGGCAACACGCTGGATCGGCGCGCGCAGCGGATCGGCAAAGGGTTGCACCGCGGCAAGCCTTCGTCGTGCGTGAACGCCGTCGGATCGCCCCCGCCGGCTCGAGCGAGCCGGCCGCGCAGCCGCAGAGTGCGCCCGTGGTCGAGGAAGTGCGTCGAATATTGATTCCGCTCCTACGGGAGACGCTTTTTTCCCAAGGCACGATCGGGCGTTTGGCGGATGGTGTGCTGACGGAAGCCGGCCGACGCGATAGCGCTGAACAGTATCGCAAATCGGGAGGACGTTGATGCTATCGAGACACAGTAAGTCAAGCCTGTTGGCCAAACTCTTGCCGAGTAGCCTGCACCATGCCTCGATCCATATCGAGAACTCCCACCGCAGTCAGATGAAGGTTAGCAATAGCCTGCTCAAGGTGATGTACAACCCTGAGACGCTTTCGCTCAATCAGAGCGCGAGGGTGACGGGCGAGGGCAACAAGGTGTGGTTCTCGCGAACGCAGCCGGGCGATTTGCAGGTCGATCTATTTTTTGACACCTACGAAGAACAGGGCGACGTTCGCAAATTGACGAACGACATTCTCGCGCTCACCGAGCCTTGGCCCGCGAAGAAGGGGGCAAAAGTGCCACCCACGGTGCGCTTCATGTGGGCCGATTGCATGTTCACGGGCATCGTCACCCAGGTCGGCCAGAAGTTCACGATGTTTTTGCCGTCTGGTGTGCCTGTAAGAGCAGAGCTCAGCGTAACTTTCACGGAGGTCTTGACTGACGCAGAAGAGATCAAGGCACAGGGGCTCGACAATTGCCGTGCGTTGGTGAATGTCGTCGCGACTGACCGCTTGGGTTCGATCGCGTACAACGTATTGGGCGATTCGACTCAGTGGCGTTTGATTGCCGATGCAAACGGCATTTACGATCCGATCGCGTTCCCGGGACGGACATGGATCGGTCAAACGATTGCGATTCCCGACACGCACAATGAGACATTCGAGCCAGCGGGGGCCTCGGACTATGTCTGATCTGCTCGGCGGGGGCAGCACGACTCCGACTGCGCACAATGCAGCCGAAGGCGGTGCATCGCAGGCGCGGTCTGCGGGGACGGACCTTTCTTATGGAGTCGCACGCAATGCGAACGAATTCCGCAATGTCAAGGTCAACGAGCGACACATTACGCCTACGGCAAGCGCGGCGCAGGTATCGGCCATGTTTGTGCAAGAGATCAACATGTCCGCAATGTGCCAGATCGTCTTTACCGTAGACGAGCACTGGGCGGAAAGCGATTTCAAACAGTTCGCGGTGGGCAGCAAGGTCGAGTTTTCGCAGTTGGCGCTGGGAGGAAACGCGCAAGGTGCGGCGCTGCCACTGACGTACATCAGCGGAATGACCTTCGAGGCGCGTCCCGAGACGGGCGGAACTTCGATGCTCACGGTCGTCGCCTTCGACAAGATGCATTGGCTCAGATTTGGCGCCCGCACGAAGGCATTTGTCGAGCAAACAGACACGGAAATTTTTGAATCGGTGGTGTCGTTAGTGAGTGGGTTGACCGTGTCAGCCGATGGCATGCCCGGCAAAACGTATCCCTATGTGCTACAGGACAACGAGACCAGCTACGACTTCCTGATGAGACGTTGTGTGGAGGGAAACTACGAGTGCTTCGTTCAAATGGCGGGAAGCGTTGAAAAGTTGATCCTGCGTCCAAGCATACAGGGCAAGTCTCCGGGTGATCTAGCGTTGGTCTATCGGCAAGACATCGAAGCGATATCTCTCGATCTGCGCGTGCCGACAATGGGCTCGCCGGTGACCGCATGGGGCTATGACGTGACGACCGGAAAAATGGGCGATGAATTGAAGGGCTACTGCGACAAAGACGAGGATTGGAACGCAATGAATGGGCAGACGGCCGGCTTCCAGGCAAGCCAACCGTTCGCTCCAATGGTGCCGATGACATTGAGACGGCCGGACCTGAAAGATGAGAACACGCTCAACTATGCGGCACAAGCGGCGCGCACGCTTCGGCAAAACGTTTTTCTCGAGGGAACAGCAACGCTGCGTGATGTCAATTTGCAGGCTACAGCCGGCTTCAACGTCAACATCAAGGGCGTGAACGCCTTTGTCGACGGCTGGTATTACATCTTCAAAAGTACACACGAGCGCGATCGGCAAGGGGATCGCACGATCCTCGGTTTGAGGCGAGGCGGAATATGAGCGCGCACTTGAGGGTCGAATTGGCGACCGTAGACAGCGTAGCGGATAAGCTCTGTCTCGGGCGTATCCAAGTGAAGTACGCCGACGGTTTCGTATCCGATTGGCTTCAATTGGCGAGTCCTTTCGCCGGACCGGGTTACGGCATGTTCGCTTTGCCGCAAGTGGGCGCGCCTGTCTTGGTGGCATTCGCGACGGAGAATCGCACCTGCGGCTATGTCATCGGTTTTCCGTGGGACGGCAAGGCAAAACCCATTGTCGAGGATAAAGAAAAGCAGCCGAAGGTATGGGTTCTGCAAACGAGCGGCAAGAAGAAGATCACGTTTGACGATTCGGACGAGCCGTCGATCGAAATCACGGACGAAAAGGGAAATGTAGTGAAGATCGACACAGGCAAAAACGAGATTTCCCTTGTCAGCAAGGGCGATCTGTCGATCACAGCCACCAAGACACTGACGTTGCAAGGGCAGGACGTAGTTGTAAAGGGTCAGGAGAACATCAAGCTGGAAGCGAATTCGATCGACCTCAACGCCCAAGAAGTGTGATCACTCTCACGAGCGGAGCTGAGCATGGGGCAGCGCATAGCGAAGGCAGGCGACGGAATAGGGCCGGTGATGGATACGCATACCATCGTCAATTCGGTAACGAGTGAGACGCAGCCGCAGGAATGTCCCTTTAACGGGAACTTCAATCCGGGCACGCTGGAAAGCAAAGTGAAGGTCAACGGGGACCCTGTGGCGACAATCGAATCGAAGGTGAATAACCTGATTGTGCATGTTCCGCTGTCCTCGTACATATTTAAGTCTCCGCCGTCGAACATAGGCCAGATCACGTCGTGTAACGTCAATGTGAGGGTCAACGGCAAAAAGGTGGCGAAAGCAGCAGATCCGTGCAGCACGTGCACGGAAGTCCCGCAAGCGCCTGCTCCACAAGTGCAAGTTCGTAAGCCGGTGAACGTGTGCATCGGCGTTATTAGCCCCACAGGTGCCTGATGCTTGCCAACGGCGATTTTCTGGGCAGAGGCTGGTCCTTCCCGATCGCGCTTTCCACCTCGGCGCGCGTGCAGTGGAGTGCGGGCGAGCAAAAGATACGCGAATCGATCCTTGTGATCCTGCGCACCGTGCCTGGCGAAAGGGTACTCATGCCGACGTTCGGCTGCCGAATCGGCGAACTCGTTTTTGCGCCCAACAATAGCGACACGCGTTCATTGGCGCAAACGTACGTAACGGCCGCGTTACAGACATGGGAGCCACGCATCAATTCGCCGAGCGTCACGGTAGGAATCGATCCCAAGATGCCCACTCTGTTACCAATCTCCATCGAATACGTCGTCAGGGAGACAAACAAGGCGAGCAACCTGGTTTATCCCTTCTACCTCAAATGAGATGCGCATGAGCGTTCCGGTTTTCGATCAGCGCACCGCCATGGCGTTTTTTGACGATGGCTTGGCGCTTGCCCGGTTATACAGCCCGCAATGGGGCGTTCCCAATGTCGATGCAGTGACGGCCGAGGCGATAGCGCAGGATCCGGGGTTGGCCTTACTGAAACTTTTTTCGCTGCTCGGGCAAGATCTTGCAAGTGTAGTCAACGCGATTCCAGCTCAGCGTCAATTAGCGTTGTATCGCTTTCTGGATATATCCCTGCGGCCGGCTGCGTGTGCTTCCGCGCCCGTCAGCTTTTCGCTGGCGCCGGGGGGCGCGCCGGTCGCGCTGCCGAAGGGAACGGCGGTCGTCGGCTCCTCCATACCTGGCGTGCGATTCGAGACTGACCGCGACCTGCAAGTGCTGCCGGCCATACTCAGCGCCGCGCTGACGGTCGCGCCTCGGTTGGATCGCTACTGCGATCTACAAACGTTATGGCAAAGCGGCAACGCGGCGCCGGCGTTCCCTGGCGACGCTCGGAGGGAAGCGCAATGTGCCTTCGCCCATTGTTGGATGCTCGGCGATTCCGAGCTGTTCGCCCCGCAGAGCCCGGCGAATCAAATGACGCTCGTGTTGAAAGGAACACGGCTGGACCCCGAATATTTTCAGCGCTGGTATGACGGCGCACTCAATCCGCTATCTGTCACGGTTGCGGGTACAACCGATCAGCGCACCTGCACGATCGCATTTAGCGCGTTGCCGACTGCCTCGGCTCAATCGGTCGTCGCGTTGCATGCGGCGCTTTCGGCCAAGGCTGGCCGCGCGTTGGACATGACGGACCCGTTCGTTGCATCCTGTTCCACGACAGCGCTTGATTGGCTCGTTTGCGCGCCCGCTGCGGACGTGCGCATCGTGCCCGCTTTGAACGGCTATTTGCCGCGGATCGATTCTGTTTGGTGCGATTTCGGGACGCAGTCGACGCTACCACAACAAGCAGCTGTCAACGGAATACTGGTGGACCTCAAGAACGGCGTGAATGCGTTCGGAAACACGGTGCCGGAACTCGACTACAACTTCAGTATCCGATCCGATGCAGTATTCTCAGCGCCAAACGCGCCGATTACGATCCATCTCGAACTACGCCCGATAGCGAACCCGCACACGGCGCAGATTACATGGCAATACTGGGGCGGCACGACCTGGATGCCGCTGGCGGGCGAGGGCAACCCTTATCGGTTTGTCGATAGTACTCGCAACCTGATGCGGAGCGGCACCGTCTCTTTTACCTGCCCGGCGATCGCACCGACCTCCGTAGCCGGGGGCCAGGGGCTTTGGATCCGGGCGGTCCTCAGCGGCGGTGACTATGGGGACTTGAAAAACGGCTTTGATCCTCCGTTCGTGCGCTCGCTTGTCATCGAATACGAGAGCGGGGGAGCACCATCTTCGATGTGGACCCGTAACGCATTCAAGCTCGATCAACTGCTAACGCGAGTGGTCGCGCCGTATCAACCGCTAGCCGAGGAAGGCGCATCTCTTTACCTCGGATTGAGAACCCCCGATCTGCTCGCCCATGGTCTGGGCCAACAGCTGACCCTGTATGTCGATGTCGATCCAGAGGCAGAGTGCGTCGGCTACCGTGACGTCGGTCAATGGCAGTGGTTCGATGCATCGAGTTCGACGTGGCAACCACTCGCGATCAATGCGAGCGACTCCGGCATGGCGCGTAGCGGGACAATCAGCTTTACCGTCCCGTCCGCCATGCAAGCCGCCGTCTTCTTCTCTCAGACCGCGTGTTGGCTTCGCGTCTTGTGCCCGCGCCGGTGCCATGCGCTCCGGCTCCGCGGCGTCTATCCGAATACGGTGAGCGCATCCAACCGGGCGACCTACCGAAACGAAATGTTGGGCTCCAGCAATGGGCAGCCAGGTCAACAATTCACGCTCAACCACATTGGCACTGCCTCGCCCCGGAGCGATCAACTGCTTCTTGCGGTAAGCGAAGATTCGCAATATGCGGTCGCGATTTCGGTCGTCGAGCCGGTGACTGCCGATCCGACGACGTTGGGGACAAGCGAGCCGCAGCAACAGACAGCGGCGTATCCGTGGACGCGCGTGGACAGCTTCATCGGTTGCGGGCCGCAAGACCGTGTTTTTGCAGTCGATGCTCTCGGCGGTGCGGTCGTATTCGGTGACGGCGCCACGGGCAAGATTCCTCCGCCAGGCGCAAACAACATCATTGCTACGTGTTACGCGGTGACGCAGGGCGCCAGCGGCAATGTAGCGGTCGACGCCTTGACAGCCCTGTATTCGGCAGCGTCAGGAATCGCGCAGGTAACGAACCCGATCGCCGCGAGCGGCGGCGCCGATGCAGACACGGTCGACGATTTGACGTACAGCGGGCCGGCGCGCGTACGCGCGAACGATCGCATCGTGAGCGCCGCCGATGCAGAGACCCTCGCGTGTATAGCTAGCGCGGGCGTTTGCCGCGTGCGCGCGATCGAGCGGGCGTTAGGGCCAGACCTTACAGCAGGGGCCGCATGGGAGGCCGCGCCGACGCTTGCGGAGATTCGCAAATGGCCGCAGCTCGAACTTGTCGTATTGGCCGAGTCGAGCGAGCCGGAGCCGCTCACGCCCATGTCGATGCTCGACGACGTCCTGGCCTACGTTCGCCAACGCAGCACGCCCGCGCTCGCAGCGCGCACGACGGTGCGGCGTCCGTCGTTCAGGCGTATCGACGTGGCGGTGTTGCTGCAAACGAGCACGCCGAAAACGCAATGGCTGGATCTGCAGACTACGATCGCCGAACAACTGGTGCAGTTTCTGCACCCGGCGCAAGGCGGCGCTGCCGGGCGAGGATGGCCGATCGGCGAGCCGATGCGATACATGTCGGTGTATTCCTTCCTCGGGGCGCAACGGTCGGTTGTCGCGGTGATGGCGATGACGCTGTGCGGGCAAACAAGCGACGTCGTGCTCGAGGCTCATGAATCGCCTTCGGCTGGCGTCATCGATCTTCGCTTTGCGGAGGCGCCGGAATCATGAGCTTCGATTTACCTAACCTCGATGTCATGCAAGCGCAGAAGGTGCTTGATCAGTTGGTGCGCCAGATCCCCGGCTATGCGCCCGGCTGGACCGACCATAACCCGTCAGATCCTGGCATTACGCTGCTACAAATGCTCGTTTGGATTGCCGAGGGCACGGCCTACACCGCGAACGCCGTGCCGTTGGAAACCTACCGCAACATGGCGCGTTGGGTGGCTGGCCTCTCGAATGCACTGGCGCTGCCGAGTGAGATCCATTACGCCACCGACTTCCCTTACGCGAAGTATGCCGACACCGATTCTCAAGATCCGCCCTACGAGACCCTGAAAGCTGCGCTCGCGCAAATGGAAATGGGCGAACGCGTCGGCTATTCGGGGTTGCAGGATACCGTCGTCACTTACCGCCAGGCACCGTATCTCGCGATTACGCCGGGCGATATAAAGCAGCTGGCGAGCCAGGTCAGCGCGTTTCTCGACGCACGAGCGAAGAAGGGCACCACGCCCCTGCACATCGCACGTTTATGCGCTCGGCAGCGCGGCGATGTGACTGACCTTTTTCTGGTGAACGATGCATCTTGCACGTACTCGTCGCCGAAAAGCGAAGGGGCCGGTACGTATTCTGTTGCGCTGACATCGCCCACGGACGATGCTCAGGCGGCAGCGGAAACAGCACTCGTCGATTGCGTTCGTCAATATCTGGCAGCGCGGCTACTGTTAGGCGAAGCGATTACAGTCAACAACGCTCACCTGCTTTATGTCGATGTCCAGTGCCAGGTTCTCTGCTTTGCGCGAGAGCGTTCGGACGAAGTGGCCGGTGCCGTGCTGACTGCTCTCCAGCAGGCGTTGCAGCCCGTGCGTACGGATCGTGGACGAGATTGGATTTATGGCGCGACGATCGATGAAACGACGCTCATGCCGATCATTGCGGCAGTTCCCGGCGTCGATCGAGTGGAATCGATCGAGTTGATTCACCCGCAGACCGCATTGTTCCGCCGCCCCGATCTAGCGAAGGCAGCTCGGCTGGAAGCGCCGCCGCTTCGCCGCGGCTCAATGGGCGTGATGCAGACGGGGTTGCCGCGCCTTTATGCCGCGTCCGTTACGGCGCTGGGGGCGGGCAATGACTGACGAAGTGGAAAGCTCTCTAACGTCTGCGCCTTCGAGCTATTTGAACTATTTGCCGGCGTGCTATGGAAGCGCCGATCCGGACGGGGGGCTGCCATTCCTGGCGTTGTACCTGAAGATGTTCGAGAAGTTGCTCTCTGGCATCGCGGATGGGGACGATCTCGAGCAAGCCGATAGCGCTCTCGATGCAGCGGTTGCCTACCGCATGGGTATACGACAGCTGCTCGATGCCAACGTCATTGGCAACATGTTTTATCCGCGCTGGAGTTTCTTGTTTCCGGATAGCGATCCATCGGTGTTCATTCCGCCGCTGTCGGAAGACGCGGTCCCGAAAGACAAGACGGCACTGTTCAACACGCTGGCGAATTATTTCGGCTTGCCGCAGTACGTGACGGATCCCAACCGGCAGACCCCCGTGGAAGTGTGGGTGAGGTCGTTCTTCGAATGGCTCGGGTCGACGATTGGGGTGAGCGTCGACAAAAATTGGTCAATCGATACGTCTCGTACGCTGATCGCCAAGGCATTCGCATTCGATCGCGCACGCGGGACGGCGATGGGGATGGAGTGGCTGCTCGAAGCGCTTCTCCCTATGTTGGCTCAGCCCGTGAAAGGGGTGACGCTGGGCAAAATTGTAGTCAACGCTTGCAAGCGTCCACCGTTCATCGTGCGCGAGACCGACACCGACGCGTTGCCCGCGTTTCACGTGCGCGATAGCTATCCCGATCCCACAAAAGCTGTCGTGATTTCGGACGACGTTCGGCCGGACGTGCAGCGCGACGGGATCGATTTTGAAGCGAACGATAGCGAGATGGTGGCGCATGTACCGTGGCGCTTTGAGGTCGCAATCTCACTGACGGCCTCGAGCACAGTATCGGAAGACGATGAACAAACGGCTGTTCTGGCGTATTACCGCGCGCTGCGCACCGTGCTCGAAACAGCAAGGCCAGCATTGACAGCGTATGCCGTTCATTTCACCGTCAGCGGGGGGGAAGCTCAGCACTTTCTTCGAATGGATGCGCGGCGCGGAGGGGCTTCTTAAACTCCGGGACGCGATGTCCAGGAAATGCGCTTCCTGCCTTGACGGTTCAGCATCGCTCTACGACAGTTCTCATAGCGACAGCCAGCACGAATGCGGGTTACGGATTGCCTGCTCACTTGATGTCGCTTTTATCGCTGCCGTTTCTCAATTGAGGTGATGAATGACCCTCGCGATGGTTTCCCGAGTGAATTATTTCGATGGCGAAGCGCTGCTCAGAAGCGATTTCGACGCTGAACAGTTGTATCACAAAGGCGCGCGCGAACGTTTGAGCGCGGGAGTGTTCCGCGCCGGTGTCGTTTCGGGCCTCGATGTGACATGGGATGCGCGAACGCCGACGCAAGTAACGGTGAAGGCAGGCATGGCGCTCGATTGCAATGGTAGAGAGATAGTTTTGCTCGCCGATGAAGCGGTACCGCTCGTTTCCCTAAGCGACGGCAAGCAAAATTTTTTGACGATGAGTTACCGCGAACTGTTAGCGGTCGCTCCAGAAACGCCAGCGACGGAATTCAAGCGAATCGAAGAGTGTCCGTACTTCGACTGCACACAGAACTACGACCCCGAAGGCCCCGCGGTGCTGTTGGCGGTAATTGAAGCGCAGGGCGGCAATATTCAATCGGTGCGCTATCAGTACGGCAGCTACGGGCGCCGTCACGTAGGGGCGGCCCTAGGGGAAGTGGAGTTTGTGTTGGAAAGTGAAGCGGCTGGGGCCCAGGTGGATCAAATGGCGGCATTGCCCCAGCGTATGGCCATCACGGCGCGGCAAGACGATCTGACCGGGGAACGGTACCTGGACATTTCAGCGCCTGAGATTCGGTTGGATGGGCACGTCGAGGCGCAGGGAGATTTCGCGGGCCAATTCAACGGCGATGTGAAAGGAGCGGCAAATCTCGCCGGTACGTTTTCAGGTTCGTTCACGGGTGATGGTGCGGGCTTGACGGGCGTAAAGGCGACCGGCTACTGGCTGCAGAACCCGGACGGCAGTCTGTTTTATAGCCAGGGCAATGTCGGCATCAACGACAGTCAACCCTCGGCGTTGCTGACCGTGGGGCAGCCGGTGCATTCGCGTATCGGACGCGGGTTGATGACGGCGACTAAAACGGAGAACGGCGTCGTAACGGTGCAGGGATATCAAACCAATTTCACGAACGATATGGTGGGCAAGATCTTGCAGTTCGGGGTCGTGCTCCGGCAGCAAGCGACGATTGCATCGGTGGATGGCAACGACAGCTTGACGCTGGTCGAATCGTTTCCGCTGGGATTGGGGCCCACGACGTATGGAATCATCCGCGCTAGCGTTGGAGAGCAGGAGGAGACCCAGGGCACGGGGTTCATTACACCGGATGGGAAGACAGTAGTCGCAAGTAACGGCGCCCAGTTTCAAGGCCAGGCCAAACTGAATCCCGGCGATGTGCTGGTGATCGATCGATTCGTGCCGCAACAGCAGGTGATTTTGTCGAAGATTGCGAGCACGCCGCAGAGCGACACCTCATTGCAATTGACCGTGGCGTTTTCGGAGGACGTGACTGACAGCGCGTATTTGTACAGCATAGAACCGAGCAGATGGATCACGGGCGAGGGCACGATCAGCTCCCAAGGTACGCTGGTCACGGGCGCTGGTACGACATTCACCAAGTTGCCGACGGCAGCGATGCTGCGGGCGCTGGTGGCTCTCGATATCGCCAGTGTGCCGCAGACGTGGCGAGTGGACAGCGTTAGCGGCCCAACCCAATTGACGATGCACAAAATCTCGATTGACGAAGGTTCGCCGCTGTTGCCGACGTCGTCGGCGTTTATGGAGACGACGTGGCAGTTGTTGAAGGTAGGCGGGGAAACGCAGCCGGCCACGCCCCCTGCGCTGACGGTGGTGCAGAACAACGGGACGGTGCCCAATACGGTGGCAATCAATGTTGATGACAGCACGGTGATGATCGATAGCAGCTATGCGTTACAGGTCAACGGGCCAGTTTTTTTCGAAGGCGGATCACTAGAGGTGAACGGCGACTTGACGGTCGACGGAGAGCTTGACGTCAAGAGTGACTCAACGCTCGAGGGAAAGCTGAAGGTCACGGGTGACGCGATGCTCGTTGGAGCGCTGAAGGTTAATGGTGCGGCGACGCTTGAGGCCGCGCTAGACGTCAAGGGCGCCTCAACGTTGGAAGCAACGCTGGAGGTAAAAAATGCGGCGACGCTCGACGAGACGCTGGACGTAAAAGGTGCTTCGACGCTTGAGGGAACGCTGGATGTCAAGGACAACACGACGCTAGAGGGAACGCTGGATGTCACGGGCAACGCGATGCTTGAAGGAACACTGGATGTCAAGGGCAATGCGATGTTTGAAGGAACGCTGGACGGTGCGCAAAGCAAAGTCCATGTGAAGCAGGACATGGACGTGCCGGGGAATCTGACCGTGTCCGGCACTATTGCCGGCACAACTAATCCGCTGCATGTCGGTGGAGCAATGAAGGTCGCTAACGATCTAGAGGTTGACGGCAATCTTACCGTTGGCACAAGTTCGCAAAGTAAACTGGCGGAAATATACGGCGATTTGACCGTTACCGGAAAAATCAATGGCACTGTCGATATTCCGGATACTCTTCAAGGCCCAATGACCATCGACGGGGATCTGACGGTTACTGGTGCAATTCATTGTCAGAAATATTTCGGCAATATAACATCGGAAATTTTCTCAAATCTGTATAGTGGAACGGTTAAGACCGTAACATCGACGGAAAGTGATCAATTCGTAATGATAAACATTACCAACGTGCATAGTCAGAGCGAAAATGGCGATATAGCTGTGTATGTGAATGTGACGCCCCCCAATAGTGAGAGCTCATATTCGGTTAGCACCCATTTTACAGACACAAGTGATGATGCTCCAATATGGCAAACGACCGCATGTGCGCCAGTTCCTAAGGGCAGTAGTTTTGTAATCGGTTGCTGGAATTACAAGGGCGTGGGTGCGGATATCATCGTTACCTACATCAACCTCGGTTAGTCATATCTGTGAACCAAACTCTGAATTCCATGCGAAAACGCTCCAGTTAGCTAGTTAGAAGTGCGACGCTACAATGCGCGTCCATTTTATTCGACGTCGAACCACGTCAGTCCCATGACATCCCAGATGGATTGGGCTGCCGCTCGGCGAGGGCAAGCGGCTTGATGGCTCGAGCTGTGGGACTCGGGAAACAGGGATGAGGTCACGCCCAACCTTGCGATTGGGAAGTGGATTCTTGACGATGTGAAGCGGATGCTCGACCAGATCGAAAGGAGTTGGTCGAAACGCTTTCAATCGTTTCAAATTTGCTGTTTTGTCGGTGGGAGGCGTTAATGTGAACGCTTATCGATAGAATCGAACGTTTCTGCGGAGATTAATGCGCGGTCCTTTATAATGAGCCTATGAATGTGCAGGGGGTGTGAGAACGCACATCCTCTAGATAAGACATAAGCAGTTGATTGCCGTGTCCCATATGTTGAGTAATGATTCCATTATCGATTATGTGCGTGCGATTATTTGTTCTGAAAGATGTATTATTTTTCAACATAATTGAGATATAAATTTGATGAGACGTTGACGTACTCGGACTAGCAATTGAAAGGTCGGATGGTCCTTGCTTGATGAACATTGTATGTCCTTTGTCGGTGACGTTTTTTTGCCGTGAAAGGAGCATAGGAGCGATGGTCTGCCGGAGTGCAGTGCCACAAGTTCGCCTGCCGACGAGTTGAACTCTAATTCGGCGCTTAAAAGATTGATAAGGAATGCAGGAGTAGGATGGCAACACGGAGTCTTTGTAAGACACATTTTATTTTCTGTCATTGCTGCAGTTGATCTTTGATCATAAGGAGGTGGTATGGGAAACGAACCTGGTGCAGATTTGACGATGAACAAGATGGCCAGTCCGGAAACCCTTCATGGCCCGGTGACCATCGACGGGGACCTGACGGTGACTGGTTCTATTCATTGTAGGAATATTCTTGGTAATGTTACATCGGAAGTTTTTGCAAATCTGTATAACGGCACAGTTAGGGCCGTAACGTCGACGCCGAATGATCAATTCATAACAATAAATATTTCTGGCGTCCATAGCCAGAATAGCAATGGCAGCATCGCTGTGTCTATGACCGTAACCCCTCCAAATGGCGGGAGCCCATATACGGTAAGTACTCATTTTACAGATACAAGTGATAATGCGCCAATATGGCAAACGACCGCGTGCACGCCGGTTCCTAAGGGTAGTAGCTATGTAATAAGCAGCTCGAATTACAAGGGCGTGGGTGCGGATATCGTCGTAACCTATATGGATCTCGGTTAGGTGTATTCGTGAGCTAGACTTTGAATGTCATTCAAAAACGCCCTGGTTGGTCTATTTTGAAGTGTCGCATCAATGATTCGGTTATTTGGAAAAGTAATCGAAAAATTGGATGTGCATATATCAAGGGGGATTGGCAGTGGGCGTTTCGGGATTACATCGCGCGTATTGCAGCTATTGAGGTCGAGATCGAGGCTGTATTCACTAAGCATGTGCGTCTGGCATGGGCGGGTTTGGTTCTTCTAGCGTCGCGCGGAGCAAAAGCTCGTACGCCAACGACGTGACCAAGAAATGCGCCGTGTGGCACGCAACCAGACCCAATACAAAACCGAGCAACGGACCAGCTTGCGATGACAGATCTCTCGACTGAACCACCCCGTCCCTACCCCGACAACACCGCTTTCCTCGACGACCTCCGCGATTTCGTCGAATCTCTGCTCGCGCAATCCCGTTATGCGTTCGCCGAATCGATCGACGGACCCTTCGGCGGTAACCCTTCGAACTGGCGCCTCATCGCCGCCCGCATGGCCGCCACGGTCAAATCCGAGATCTTCATCCCGCTGGCACACGTTGCGCTCGTATTCCATCTCGACGCACGCGACGTACAACTCCTGGCGCTTGCACTAATGGTCGAGACCGACCGCGCGATATCCGATGCGTTCGCAGCACTCACTCACTCGCTGGAAGCAGCCGATACCACCGACGAAGATACAAGTCCAACCGCAGCGCCCCCACGGACCACATCGCTCAAAACCGCCACCCATTTACTCGGCGACATCCGCGGCTGCCTATTCGCGGACAGCCCGCTATGCCATCATCAACTCATCGAACTAGTCGATGTGAATGTATCGACACTCGACGGCGGCTACCGTCTGGCCTCGGCGCTGACCGCCTATCTGCTCGGCCTGGCCGCGCCTCAACCGCGAGTCGGCGATTACATCGCGACAGACATCATCGCGGAACAAGGTTTGAACGACCTGATCGTCAACGACACCGTAAAAGCGCAAATGCAGCGCTTCGTCGACATCTGCTGCGCCCCAAGCGCGCGGTTCGGCACGATCGTCCTGCACATCGAGTCGGACGACACGCCGCTTGCCGGCGCCTTGGCCGCCACGGCATTCGCGAACCTCGGCTACGGCATCGCTCAATTGGACGCGCGGTTCATTCGCTGGACATACCAAAGCATCGATCAACGGCTCGCCACACTGCAGCAGCAACTACGCACGGCGGGCCGCGATGCCGCACTATGCACGCAAATCCTGCTGTTGACCAACAGCGACGCGTTGGTCGGCAACGACGAACGCGATCAGATCGATTTGTTCGATAGCACGCTGCAATCGTTGCTCAAGGCGAACGCGTACGTTGTTCTTTTGAACGGCCCAGCCCGACGTATCGCAGACGCGGTAGCGAACGTGCGCCAGCAGGGCGTGCGATTGTTTCAGGTGCGCGTGCCCGCATCCACCCCGGCGCTGCGCAAACTAGCTTGGCAAAAACATGCCGCGTACTACGATCTTCCGTTCGATGACGCACTGCTGACCTCGATTGCGGGCGCCTATGCGTTTTCGGAAGCGCGTATCGCCTCGGTCGTCGACGCCGTCGCAGCGCGACGCGCGTTGAGCGCAGAAGAGCACATCGAACCGGTGCTATGGGATGCATGCCGCGCGGCGGCCGAGGACCAGCCGATCGGGGTCGCCAAACGTGTGGACACGCCGTATCGGCTTGCCGACCTCGTCGCGCCCGAGCGCACGACGACGCTGCTGCACGAAGTGCTGGGGCAAATGCGTTACCGGCCGCAAGTGATCGATGAATGGGGCTTCGGCGCAAAGTATCCCGGGATCACGAACCTGTGCGTGTTGCTTCACGGACCGCCGGGTACGGGTAAAACGATGGCTTCCTCGATCATTGCGAACGAGCTTTCGTTGCCGCTGTATCGCGTGGATCTTTCGACGATCCTCAGCAAATACATCGGCGAAACCGAGCAAAACATCGAGAAATTGTTCGTCCGAGCCGAAGCGTTGAACGTCGTGTTGCTGTTCGACGAGGCCGAGGGGCTCTTTAGCAAGCGCAACGAGTCTAAAGATTCGCACGACCGCTTCGCCAACCTGCAAGTCGGTTTTCTGCTGCAGCGTATAGAGACCTACCCGGGGCTCGTAATCTTGTCGACGAACTTGTTGGGCAATATCGACAAGGCATTTCTACGGCGCTTTCGCGTCATGATCGAATTCCCGTTTCCGACGAGCGAGGACAGACTCAAATTGTGGAAGCAGATTTTTCCTGCGGATGTTCGGCTAGATCCCGATGTAGATCTGCACGTATTGGCGGACAAAGCGGCGGTTGCAGGCGGCCATATCCGCAACTCGGCCATCAGCGCGGCCTTTCTTGCTGCCGAGGACGGTACCGACATCAAGATGAAACACCTCGTGAAGGCGGTCAAACGCGAATACGACAAGCTCGGCAAGCTCTTTTCGGAAGGGGATTTTCTGGACTGAAGGCATCGCTCCCCAAGGCGGTATGCGCAATGCCGCTGCATGCCGCCCATCCTTACCTTCCTATTTCCTCCAGGCTGCCCGCGCCCCGGTGTGCTCGATTGGTGCCGTCAGGGCAACACCGTGATCCCGTTGGTGTGTCTACCGCGCTTCGCAGCGTCGTCCTACGATGGCTTCATGCGGTGCATCGCCGCTAGCGGCACCCGTCAAGCGTGGGTGCTCACCGTCGTAGCCAGGAGAAATCATGAGTCAGCGTATCAACTACATTCAGCAATCGCCGCAGCTTTTCAAGAAGCTTCTCGAATTCAGCAATCAGCTGAAGGACAGCGCCATCGAAGAATCGATCCGCGATCTCGTGTCGATCCGCGCTTCGCAAATCAATGGCTGCGGCTTTTGCGTTGACATGCACGTCAAGGAAGCACGCTTGCACGGCGAGCGCGAACTGCGTCTGCATCACCTTGTGATTTGGCGTGAATCGCCGCTCTTCGCCCCGCGTGAGCGCGCCGCGCTCGCGTGGACCGAGGCCCTGACCAAACTGGCCGAGCATGGCGTGCCCGATGATATCTACGAGCACGTCCGCACGCAGTTCTCGGAGAAGGAACTCTCGGACCTGACATACGAAGTAATGGCCATCAACGCTTGGAATCGGGCGAACATCGCGTGCAGGACCGTGCCGGGTTCGGCCGACAAAGCATTCGGCCTCGACAAGGCGAATCTGGCCTGAGCCATTCACCCCCTTCCTCTCTCTTCATCTTCGTACCGAACGTGCGAGCCACGCCGTCTGGGTTATCGGCGTAAGGCGCCCGGCGCTGCGCGTTCGGCGCCCACCGCCGAATTCGTCGTTTTTCAATTGAGGGCAACGATCATGTCGCAAAAAATCTTGATAGTGGGTGCCGGTTTCGCGGGAGTATGGGGCGCCTTGGGCGCGGCTCGCGTGCTCGATGGAGCGGGCGTGAGAAGCAGTGATGTCGAAATCACCTTGATCTCCCCGAAACCGGAATTGCAGATTCGCCCGCGGCTTTACGAAAGCGAGCCGCAACGAATGGCCGCGCCGCTGCTGCCCCTGCTCGACGCCATCGGCGTGAAGTTTCTCGAGGGCAGCGTCCAAACGATCTCCGTTCATGACAACACGGTGCGCGTCGTGGCGGCCGATGGACTCGAGCGTTCGCTTACGTACGACCGGTTGCTATTGACGAGTGGCAGCAAATTGGGCCGACCGCCGGTCCCAGGGCTCATGGAGCATGCTTTTTCCGTCGATTGTATCGACGATGCAACCGCGCTCGATCGCCACTTCGCGGCGCTCGCGAACTTGCCGGATTCACCGGAGCGCAACACGGTTGCCGTCGTCGGGTGCGGCTTCACAGGCATTGAGGTCGCGACTGAACTGCCGAAGCGAATGCGCGCGTTGCTCGGCGCCGATGCCGCGATTCGTGTCGTTGTAATCGGCTCTCAGGACGACATCGGTCCCGATCTCGGCCCCAATCCTAGACCGTATGTCGCTGCAGCCTTCGATTCGCTGGGCATAGAAGCCGTGCTCGGCTCTCGGGTCGTGTCGGTCGATGCGGATGGGGTCCGCACCGAGTCTGGTACGAGGATCAATGCTAGGACCGTGATCTGGGCGGGTGGGATGCGCGCCAGTTCGCTGACGGCGCAAGTCTCCTCGCGGCTCGACTCGCTTGGGCGTATCGAAGCGGGACCTGATCTTCGCGTGGCGGAAGCGCCTAAGGTATTCGTCGCGGGCGATGTGGCGCACGCGCGTAGCGACCATGACGGCCACTACGCATTGATGTCCTGTCAGCACGCGATCGTAATGGGGCAGTTCGGCGGGCACAACGTCGCGGCGGATCTGATCGGCGTGCCGACGCTGGAATATAGGCAGCCCTTCTATGCGACTTGTCTAGACCTCGGCGATTGGGGCGCTGTTTACTCCGAAGGCTGGGATCGACAGATCAAACTGACGCATGCGGAAGGCAAGGCCCGCAAACAGCTGATCAACACCCAGTGGATCTACCCGCCGGCGCCCAATCGTACCGAGGCTTTGGCCGCGGGCAACCCGCTGCCTTCCGGCAGTTAGGGTGTCCGCGCAGCTTGATCTATTGCAGTGAGCACTGCAAATTACGCACCTTCGGCGGTGGTAGCGAGGAACGTCTTCAGCGGACGATCACACGCTGCTGCCGCCCGGTGAGCGTTTAGTCAGTCGACGACGGTCACGATATTGACGGTCCCTTGTCTAGCCATCTTTGCATACGGGCACAAGCGCTCCGCGGTTCGGACCATCTCCTCCGCCACGCAGCGTTCAACGCCCGGCATCTGGACGCGAAGATCGATGACCAATGCATAACCGCCGTCCATGGGATCGCGGCCAAACGAGACCTGCACTGCCACGACGGCATCGCTGATATCCATTGCGGCGCGTTTCCCGAGTAGGTTCAACGCTCCGTGGAAGCAAGAGGCAAAGCCCGCCGCGAATAATTGCTCGGGATTGGTCCCGTCGCCGGGACCGCCGAGCTCGGGAGGCAGCCGCAGTTCCACGACAAGGTTTCCGTCGTCCGAACGCGCGACGCCGGATGCACGGCCGTGTCCCGTCTCGCCACCGGAAACGGTGACTGTCGTCGTATACAGCGGCTGGAAATCCCTGCCGCGATACCGATCGAGGAGGGAAAGCGGGGGAGATTGCAATTTCTTGTCGTCCATGAGGCACGCTCGAGTTCAGTGACGCCCGTTCCTAACTAGTGGTCTGTCACGCAACTTCCAGGCTTGCGTTCGACCGGCGGGCACCGGCGAGAAAAGTAACGGAATCATTGCATGGAACGATCGACCGGATAAGGGGTGCGGCGCTCTGCTGGTCGCGGCCGCTCCGGATCGGTCGATGCGACCACCGGTCTCCATCGTAAATCAGCCCAGCTTGCGAACAGTAGAGCTGTTCCGGGACGCATGGTGTTTCCAATTTTGCGCCAATCCAAATGATCAGATGAAAACCTGCCGCGCTCGCCGGGACGAAAGAGCGGCGGACGAAGAATATCTTTCAACGGCCGAGTGCTACACTGAACAGGGCCGGATTCCAGGCGTTGTTTCCATGACCGCCACCACGGTCCGGCACCGATAACGACTGAGGCGGAGCAGCGATGAGGTACGGGCGCCCAAGACGGCTCAGACGTTCATGTGCCACCAGCGGGGCCATCAATGGATCAATCGGACATATCGCAGCGAGGTTTTCGCGTCGGCTTGCCAAATAGCGCCGACGCCTTGTCTACCTGCTTCGCGACGAGCTATGCGGGGATCATCGCGTTCATGGCGGTCGCGACCGAAGGAAGCTTCGCGAAAGCGGCGGAGCGATTGGGGGTTGGGCGCTCGGCGGTCTGTCGAAATGTCCAGAAGCTCGAAACGCAACTCAGCACGCGCCTGTTTCTCCGAACCACACGGTCGACCAATCTAACTCAAGAAGGCGAGCGGTTCTTCGAGAACTGCAATCAGGGCGTGAGCCAAATCGTCGAAGCAATGAACGACATGCTGGACCTGCGCCAGGGCCCGCCTCGCGGCTTCCTCCGAGTCTGCTCGACGGTAGGCTTTGGACGCAAGGTGGTCGCGCCGCTGCTTTTAAGGTTTTCCGAGGCCTACCCCGATATTGCGGTCGACCTGCTGCTGGACGATAGGGCAGCCGATTTTGCCGCTGAACAAATCGACGTCGCGTTTCGCGACGGGTGTATCGAGGATTCCAGCATCATCGCGAAACAGTTGATTCCGATGCAGATGATACTGTGCGCATCGCGTGGCTACGCCGAGGAGCGGGGGCTGCCCTCTACGCTGGAAGATCTGGCGCAGCACGACTGTATCAACTTGAGATTCAACGGTCGTGTCTTCGAGTGGGATTTCAAGGTCGACGGCCACATGCGAAAGTACTTGCCCACCGCCAGATTGACTTTCAATGACCCAGATCTGGTATTGCAGGCAGTTGTGGAAGGTCGTGGCATTGCCCAGATGCCTGGTTATCAGATATGCGATTACATCGCGCGCAATGAGTTGGTCATGGCGTTGAGGCGGTATGTGCCCGACGACCGCGGCCACTACATCTGCTATCTCTGTCGACAGAATTTACCGTCGCGCATTCGCGTGTTCGTCGATTTCATGACGGAGGCAATTCGAGCGCTCAATCCGCTTTGCCTAGGCGAATTCAATCCGGAATATTCTGAAATCGAGCATCAGACGTGACGCTATTCACGTAGCGCGGAAGCGAGACGACCTCCTTGTTGGCGGGCGTCACATCGCCACCCTCCTGTACGAGACGATTCCACTGATCGAAAGCGGTGCAATGCCTGCACTTCGTTGCTGGAAAGTCATGTCCCACGCGCGCATGCGGGGAGCGGCGGGATTCTAGCTTCGATCTCCAGCGCATGATCTCTCGGCGGCATCCATTGGTGCCCATACGGCAACAGTGAGTGGTCTGCCGCGTATCTACCGAGCCGGGAGCTCGGCTCCTACTATTGCGGCATGGAATCGGCGATCGACACGACAGAGTGATCGAATCGTCGAGGGTGTTAGTCGAGAATTGGCGCTTCTGCGTATGGATGCATGAGGCCTGCGAGCGGCGCTCAGCGCTGCGGGTATGACATTGGCGGCTCGCCATGGAAACTCCGTATATCGATTGGTTTGCGATTTCGCCCGCGGCGACCGGTGCGGAACTCACTGTTGCAGTGGGCGCTCATCTCGTCAGCGAACGAGAAGGCTATACGCATCATGGAATTTATGTGGGAAATGGGCGGGTTATTCATTATGGTGGATTTCATCATTCCGCAAAACGACGCCCCATTGAATATATTTCGCTGCGCGGATTTGCGGCGGGAAAACGAATCAGAGTTCAGTCCGAGCCTGATGCCATCTACACGGGATCCGATGCCGTAGAGCGAGCCAGGTCGCGCCTCGGCGAGGATCGGTATCAACTGCTGACCAATAACTGCGAGCACTTCTGTACATGGTGTTTGCAAGGCGTCGGGCGCAGTGAACAAGTACGCCGTTGCCTAATGAATCCATGGGCCGGTATCAAGACCCTACTTGCGCTTTCGAGGACGGGACGCGGCCTCTTCGTGATCGCGCGAAGCCGGCATATCAGGGCGCTTGCAGTTTAAGTCCGGCGGCGTCGCGTCGCGTGGAGCGTGCAAAGGGAAAGGATGCGCGCGACGGGTCTCGACAGAGAGCATGTTTATTCAACGATCTGATAGGCGAAAAAATGAGCATTCAGTCAAACACCGGTTGGTTCGCATCGGGCGCACTGAAACTGGCTGTGTCGGTGATGTTCGCGTCGGCGCTATCGGCGTGCGCGAACTACGCCGGGATTCACAGCGACGCGAGAACGGCCGAGCCGCAGCAATACGCGACGCAGCAAAGCCTTCCCGCCGAGCAAGGCCATTGGCCCGCGGCCAATTGGGCGGACCAGTTCGGCGACGCGCAACTCAAAGCGCTGATCGACGAAGCGTTGAACGGCAGCCCGACGCTAGCGCAGGCGCGTGCGCGCATTGCAGCGGCATCGGCGTACAGCGAAACCGCGAAGGCCAGCACCATGCCTCGTGTCGACGCGAGCTATTCGCTCACGCGCCAACAGTTTTCGAATACGACGTTCATGCCGCCGCCTTTTGCCGGCTCGTGGCAGACGGAGAACAAGGGCCTGCTGAGCGCCTCGTACGACCTCGATCTGTGGGGCAAGAACCGCGAGGCGTTGAAAGCGGCAATCTCGCAGCTTCGGGCAAGCCGGGCCGATGCGGAAGTCGTCAAGCTGACGTTGACGACCTCGATTGCCCGTACCTATAACCAGCTTGCGCATCTGTATGCGTTGCGCGATATCGCACAACAGGAAATCGGAAAACGCGAGCAGATCGAGCGCATCACGGCAGGCCGCATCGCGATGGGCTTGGAAACCGAGGTCGAACGCAAGACGGCGCAGGCCAATCTCGCGACAAGCCGGGTTGCGCTGAGCTCGCTCGACGGACAGATTCTCGCGACGCGCTATCAGATCGCTGCGCTGCTCGGCGCGGGTCCCGACCGTGGGCTGCGGATTACGCGCCCTGTGCTCGGCACAGGCGACGAAGTACGCCTGCCCGACAATCTGCCCGCCGATCTGGTGAGCCGCCGGCCGGAGATCGTCGCTGCGCGCTGGCGTGTCGACGCGATGACGCACGACGTGAAGGAAGCAAAGGCAGAGTTCTATCCCGACATCAACCTGAGCGCCGCAATCGGTCTCGACGCTTTCGGCTTTGGGCGCTTTCTGACGGCGGCGAGCCGCGTGGCCTCGGTCGGTCCGGCGATCCACTTGCCCATCTTCGACGCAGGCGAACTGCGCGCACAACTCAAAGGCCGCTATGCCGAGTTCGACTCCGCCGTCGCGACCTACAACCAAGCGCTAGTAACGGCGTTGAACCAAGTCGCCACGCAGCTCGCCGACGTGCGTTCGACGGACGCGCAACTTGTCGATGCGCAGACTGCGCAGGCCGCAGCGCGCAAAGCCGCCGAACTCGCACTCGTGCAGTACAAGGCCGGTCTCACGAACCAACTGACGATCTTGAACGCAGACGTCAACGCGTTTGCCGCCGACCGTGCCGTCGCGGACTTGCGCACGAACCGCCGCGATCAGCAGATTGGGCTCGCTAGCGCACTGGGCGGCGGTTTCGTCGACACGTCGAACGCAGACGCCGCGGCGGCGCGGCGCGCTGTTGCGTCTGCCCCCAATCCGTCCGCCGTCGCCGCGCGCTGAGCGGTTACCCATCAAATTTGCAGGGAGAATTGAAATGAGCGAAATCAACGCGCCAGAACGTCGGGAGCGCCGCGCGGCGGCGGCGAAACGCGACGCGACACCGGCGCAGCCGCCTGTTGCGAACCCACCCAATACACTCAAGCGTAAGGTGCTGCTCGCGCTGCTCGGCGTGGCGGTGGTCGTGTCGGCGGCGGCTTATGGCGTGTATTACACGACCTATGCGCGCTACCACGAATCGACCGACGATGCGTATGTCAGCGGCAACCTGGTGCAACTGACGCCGCAGGTGGCGGGCACCGTCGTCGCCGTGAATGCCGACGACACGCAGATCGTGAAGGCGGGCGACCCGGTTGTCACGCTCGACAGCGCCGATGCGAAAGTCGCACTCGGCAACGCCGAAGCGATGCTGGGACAGACCGTGCGGCAAGTCAGCCGTCTGTATGTGGACAACGCGTTTTATGCGGCGAACGTTGCGCAAAAGCAGTCCGATCTGGCCCGCGCGCAGGATGATTTGCGCCGCCGCCAAGCCGTGGCCGTCACGGGAGCTGTGTCGGCCGAAGACATCGCGCACGCTAGCGACACCGTGACGGCCGCGCAGGCCGCACTCGATGCCGCGCGGCAACAGGCGCAAGCGAACCACGCGCTGACCGACCGCACGACGATCGCTCAACACCCGAACGTGCAGGCCGCGGCGTCAAGGGTGCGCGATGCCTATCTTGCATACGCGCGCGACACGCTGCCCGCACCTGTCACCGGCTATGTCGCGAAGCGTGCGGTACAGGTCGGCCAGCGCGTATCGCCGGGCATGCCATTGATGGCGATCGTGCCGCTCGATGGCGTGTGGGTCGACGCGAACTACAAGGAGAGCCAGTTGCGCAACATGCGCATCGGTCAACCCGTCACGCTCACGGCCGATGTATATGGCGACAAGGTCCAGTATCACGGCCATGTCGTCGGCTTCTCGGCTGGCACGGGGAGCGCGTTCGCTAGCTTGCCGGCGCAGAACGCGACAGGCAACTGGATCAAGATCGTGCAGCGCCTGCCGGCGCGCATCGAGCTCGATCGGAAGGAACTCCAAGCACATCCGCTGCGAATCGGCCTGTCGATGTCGGTCGACGTGGATACGCACAACAGCACGGGCCGGCAGCTCGCCGCGGCCGCCAATACGTCATATCGCACGGCGGTATTTGCAGAATATGGTGCGCAGGCAGATGCCGAGATCGAGAAGATCATCGCCCAGAATCTCGCCCCCTTGAATGCGGCGCCCACGGACAACGTCGTATCGCGGACGCGGTCCGCGAAGCACGACGCGAGCGAGAAGCTAAACCCGAGCGAGGCCAAGCGGCGCGCGGGATAAATCGCACTCCGACGCGCATCTGAAGGTCACGTTGTTCATTCAATCGTCTGACAGGCCCGATAAACACGCCGGCCTTGTCAAAGTTTTCACACCGGAAGCCAGATGAATCCCCCGACACAACTTGCACTGCCGCCCCTCACGGGCGGCAAGCTGGTCCTCGCGACCATCGCCGTTGCGCTGGCAACGTTCATGAACGTGCTTGATTCGTCCATTGCCAACGTTGCCATTCCGACCATCTCGGGCAACCTCGGCGTGTCCGTCGACGAGGGTACCTGGGTGATCACCCTGTTCTCGGCGGCCAATGCCGTTGCGATTCCGTTGACAGGCTGGCTCACGCAGCGCGTGGGGCAGATCAAGCTGTTCGTGGCCGCGATCGTGCTCTTCGTATTTTCGTCGTGGCTGTGCGGCGTGGCGCCGAATCTGATCGTGCTGCTCGCCGCGCGCGTGCTGCAGGGCGCTGTTGCCGGTCCGCTGATTCCGCTTTCGCAAGCCATTCTGCTCGGCTCGTATCCGAAGGAAAGAAGCTCGACCGCATTATCGCTATGGGCGATGACCGCGACCGTCGGGCCGATCGCCGGTCCTGCGCTGGGCGGTTGGATCACCGACAGCTATAGCTGGTCGTGGATCTTCTACATCAATATTCCCGTAGGCCTGTTCGCCGCGGCCGTGACTTGGGTGATTTACCGCGACCGCGAATCTGCGACGCGAAAACTACCGATCGACAAGGTCGGCCTGCTGTCGCTGATCGCGTGGGTCGCCTCGCTGCAGATCATGCTCGACAAGGGCAAGGATCTCGACTGGTTCAGCTCGCCGGTGATCTGCACGCTCGCGGTCGTCGCCGGCGTCAGCTTCCTGTTTTTCCTGATCTGGGAGTTGACGGAGACGAATCCGATCGTCGAGCTTCGCCTGTTTGCGGGACGGAATTTCCGCGGCGGCACGATTGCGATCTCTGTCTCGTACGCGGTGTTCTTCTCGAACCTCGTGATCCTGCCGCAGTGGATTCAGGGTTATCTCGGCTATCGTTCGGTGGATGCCGGCCTCGTGACGGCGCCGCTGGGGATTTTCGCCGTCGTGCTCGCACCCGTGATGGCGAAGATCATGCCGAAGTCCGATGCGCGCGTTCTCGCGACGCTGGCCTTCCTCGGCTTTGCAGGCGTGTTCTTCATGCGCTCGCACTACACGACGGGCGTCGACGCTTATACCTTGGTGCTGCCCACGTTGCTGCAAGGCATTCCCATGGCGCTCTTTTTCACGCCGCTTACCGCGATCATCCTGTCCGGACTGTCGCCCGAGAAGATTCCCGCTGCCGCCGGCCTGTCAAATTTCGCGCGCGTGTTTGCGGGCGGCGTCGGCACGTCGTTGATTTCCACGGGCTGGAACGAACGCACGATCCTGCATCATGCGCATCTCACGGAACAGTCGAGCGTGAACAACCCCCGCTATGCAAGCGCTATCGCGGACCTTCACGCGATCCTCGGCGGTGGCATGGACCGGGCCACGGCGTTTTTCGAGCACGCGCTGAATGCGCAGGCTGCGATGCTTGGTCTGAACGATATCTTCTGGCTCTCGTCCATCATCTTCATCGTCATCATTCCACTCGTCTGGCTCACCAAGCCAGGCAAGGGAAGCGGGGCAGGGGCGGTGGGCGCGCACTGAGCGAGGTCACTTCCGGCGTTTCCTCGGAGCCTCAGGCTCGCGTAACTAAGGATTGCCGGCGTCGTCCTGTGTGGCGAGCGCGACGACGTTCTCAATTCCGCGCCGCGCCATCTTCGTGTATGGACAAAAGCGCTCGGTGTTGCGTACGAGCTCCTCGGCGGCGGCGCGCTCGACACCGGGTAAGCGGACGCGGGTGTAGGCCGTCAGCTTGAATAGACCATCGATAGGATCGCGGTCGAAGTCGACCGTGACGTCCACGGCTGCGCCGGGAATGGGAATGCCCGAGCGTGCCGCGAGTAGACTCAGCGCGCCATGAAAGCAGGCCGCGTAACCCGCCGCGAACAGCTGCTCCGGATTGGTCCCGCCGCCTGGCCCGCCTAGCGCCTTCGGCATGCGCAAGTCGACGGCGAGCTGACCGTCATCGGAGCGGGCAACGCCCGACGCGCGCCCATGACTCGCGTCACCGCCTGTTACCGTGACGGTAGTCGAATAGAGCGTTTGCGTGTCGCGCCCGTAATACTTGTCGAGCAGCGTCAGCGGCGGGGGACGCAATCTGGTCATGGCGCGCCTCATAGGTGATTGCCGCTTATGTTGCGGCGTTTGTCGCTGTGAGCCGGCTTCAAAATCGTCGGCGCCAGGATGTGCATTGGCCCCGGCTTACGAGCCCGGCTTGCATCGTATTGGGTATGTGCTTTCTGGTGCTTAGCCGAACCGGGCGCGATGAGCATGCCATCCGCATATGAAGCATCTTAGGCGTGCGCTAGCTCATGCGATAGGCGCGCGCAAGATCCCACTGTGTTGCATCGGAAGCATCAGTCGACGCAGCTCGATTCGGGGCTGCCGTCATGCGATGGTGGATAAGGCCGCCGTCAGGCACTGTAGATCGAGGGCTCTAGTGTGCTCGGTCATATAGTCGATGAATACGCGGATCCGAGCGGGAAGATGCTTGCGGCTGAGATAGCAGAGGTAGTGGCCGCCTTCGTCGGGTACATGCTGCGCGAGGCAGTGGAGGAGTTGCCCGGTGGCGAGCAGATCGCAAACCAGATAGGCCGGCAACTGTGCGATGCCCACTCCGTCGCGCACCGCCTGTAGGATCAGGTCCGCGTCGTTGAACGTGTGCAGCGCGAGAGGCTGGCGCCGCTGCGCGACACCGTCCACCTTGAAGTCCCACGCCCTGACACGTCCCGACGCTGTTCGGAAGTTGATGCAGCGATGATTCGCCAGTTCGTCGACGTGCCGCGGCAAGCCGTGCAGCTGTGCATAGGCGGGTGACGCGCAGACGATCATCTGCATTGGGATGAGCTGCCGCGCCACGATCCCGCTGTCCTCCATGCGTCCATCGCGGAACGATACATCGACGCGATCGGCGGTGAAATCGGCGGGGCGGTCGTTCAGCAGCAATTCCAGGGCGATCTCGGGGTATTGCCGGTGAAAGCCTCGCAGCAACGGTGCGACGATTTTGCGGCCGAAGCCGGGCGTCGAGCCGATGCGCAGGAGGCCGCGCGGCGGCCCGTTGCGCAGCTCGCGCATATCTTCCAGCGCCTGAGCGATGCGCTCCATTCCCGGCTGACAGTTTTCATAGAAGAGTTCGCCCTCTCGCGTGAGCGACGTCCGGCGTGTGGTGCGCAGGAAAAGACGCGTGTCGAGCTGAGCTTCGAGCTTTTGCACGTTGCGGCTAACCGAGGAACGACCGATGCCTAGGCGATCGCCCGCGCGGGCAAAGCTGCCTTCGCTGGCGACGGCAAGAAAAGACACGACCCCGGCGAAACTGGTCGCAAACCTGTTTGCGAAGGGATCGTCGGCGCTTACTGTGGGGCAGCGTGACAGCGAATCTGGCATGGGAGCGCAAGTCGGGGAGTCCATGGGAGGATAGGACGTACCGGTGCCTAGGTTTGTGACGTCATTCGCGTTTTTTTGTCGGGGGCGATTGCGATCACTGTGCGAACTGCTGCTGCGCTTCTTGCGCGATCGCGGCGTCGTTCGCCGCGGTCATCGGCTCGACGTCGAAGCCCGCCGCACGCCATGCGTCGATCCCGCCGGTTAGCGGCAATGCGAGTTTGACGCCGGATAGCCGCAACCGCTTGGCCATCGACGCCGCAGACATTTCGCTTGAGCACGAACAGTAGATGACGAGCATCCGGTTCGCGCCATAACGCTGGACGATTTGCTGCAGTTGCCGTTCATCGGTAAGTACTGCGCCCGGAATGACGAACGGATCGAGCATTCTTCGCTGGAGAGAGCGGATGTCCAACACGACGGGCCGCGGATTGTTTG